>Ga0272446_1006162_pt1 | contig 12694 bp, 11 predicted proteins | sample YNPCB0061_FD_194587 | JGI IMG/M metagenome (GOLD analysis project Ga0272446, IMG submission 194587) | Hot spring microbial mat communities from Yellowstone National Park, WY, United States - YNP-CB-006-1 | ecosystem: Environmental > Aquatic > Thermal springs > Hot (42-90C) > Sediment | place... | reverse complement strand
CTATTATCGCCGATTAAGCCGAAGGAAGCAAGAGTTTTTAAAAGTATGATTCAAAAGAATCTATCAGTTAGCGGCAGGGAATTTCGAGGAACTGCGAATTACTGGCTTCGAACCAGTAGGTCGGGAGTTCGAATCTCTCCGGGCGCGCCATTGGGAAAGCCCGAAATGCGGAGACGCCCCACGCATTTCCCAGTTCTTCCCCCCAAATGGGCAAGTTCGTCGAACGTTTCTAACTTATTACCGCCCGTTCCATACGCCGCAAAATCCCGCCAGGTTCGGCTATCCCCAGGGCCACGATCTGATCCGCCCGGGCTTGTGTGTCGGCCACCGCATAGATGCGAAATTCGTCGGCGTTGCCCGAAGGCCGAAGGTGAGCCACTTCACCGTTGTCGAAGAAAATCCGTAAGCCGTCGGTCAAGTCGGTCCGCTCCGGCTTGCCGAAGCCTTCACGGGCGGGGAAAAACTGCGCCAGCTCGGCCAGGCTGGCCCTCGATAACCTCTCAATAATTTCCAGCGCCCTCTCGCGGGGAAAGTTCTTCAACAAGCCCGCGCGGCTGTATCGTTTGGGCAGCGCCTCGAACACTTCGATCAGAGGCGCGCCCTTTTCCTTGGCCGCCAGCAGCACGCACACAATCGGCAGCGCCGCGTCGCGTGTGGGCAGGGCGGTGAGCACGCGGCAGTGGCGCTCGATGTCCGAACCCGTCAGGAACCCGCCGTTGGCCTCCCAGCCGCACACCACCCGCCGCCCTTTGGCCCGCGCCGCCTCCATCCCGGCGATCACGTGCGGCGAGCCGATGCGCGTTTTGGGCTCCAGCACGGCGGCCAACTTGCCGCGGTCGATCGCGTCGTTGCAGCTTATGGGGACCACAACGGCGTCGGCGCCAAGGAATTCCGCCACCACCATGCCCACCAGATCGCCTCCGAAAAAGCGCACCCGCCCCGCCGAATCGACCCCCAGCACCAGTGGGCGGTCGCTGTCGCCGTCGGTGGACACCACGGCGTCCACCCGGCCGGCCTGATCCGCCAACCCTTGAATGACCGCCAGTTGCTCCTCGCCGATATTCTCGGTGTCAATCGGAACAAACGTCTCGCTGCGCCCCGCCGCAACCACCTCGGCGCCCAGCCCGCTCAGAATCTCAACCAGAATGTCGCGGCCGACTGCCGAGTGCTGGTACACCAGCAGGCGCATGCCCGCCAGAGGCTCCCCGGCGAAAAAGTCCAAATACCGGGCGATATAAGCCCGCCGTCCTGCATCGTCTTCCGGAGGAAGCTCCCGGTGCCCCTCTTTAAACATGCCCCGCTCGTCGAATAGCGATTCCTCGAATGGCTGGGCGTAGATCGCCTCGCGGACCCGCCGCACCAAGGCGTTCACCGGGTTCTCGTGCTTTTTCAGCAGCTCACCGGCCGAGGTGTTGACTTTGTAACCGTTGCGGTCGAAGGGAATGTGGCTGCCGGTGACCATAATCGAGCCGCGCCGGCGCGAAATCGCGTAATAGGTGAGAGCCGGCGTAGGAATCCGTCCCAGATTCACGGGCCGCATGCCCGCATCGCCAATCGCCCGCTCGATGGCCTGGGCTAATTCCCCGCGCCCCCCATGCTCAGGGCAAAACGCCGTGGAGCTGGGCCGCAGATCATAGGCAAAGTAAAACTCCTCGCCCGCCGCAATGCCTCCTTCTGCGCGCGGCAGCGATTGCAGGAAGCGCAGTTCGGCCAGCGCATTGATGTACACCTCAAGCTGCGTGAGATGCTCTACCTCGCCCCGCCGCCCGCTGGTGCCGAACTTCAGCTCGCGCGGCTCATAGACCAAACGTGAGCGCAATGTCTCCGCCATGTGCCTTTCGCCTCACAACAGCTCTTCGCCGAAGCGCTTGCCCACTTCGGCGTGAATGCGCTTGATGGCCTCGGCGTGGTCCGCCTGGCAAACCAAGGTGGCTTCCGGAGTGTGAATTACGATCAGGTCCTGGCAGCCCAAAGTGACAATCAAGTGATCCGGATCGGAGGACGCCACCAGGTTGCGGGCCGAATCCACCAGCAGGCTCTTGCCCGCAGACACGGCGTTGCCGTCCGCATCGGGCTTGATGGTCCGCGCAAAACTCGGCCAGGAGCCGACGTCCAGCCACTCGAGATCCATGGGAACCGCGGCTACACGCACCAAGGGATCGCGCGAGGCGGGCTCCATCACCGCAAAGTCGACGCTGATTTTCCGCAACCCGGGATATACTTCAGCCAGCACCCTGCTCCGCTCCGGACCCTCCCACACCGAGGCGATCTTCGTCAGCCCGGCGGACACCTCAGGCTCGTAGCGGCGAATGCAATCCAGCAACGTCGCCGCCCGCCACACAAACATTCCGCTGTTCCACAAGTAGCGCTCCGGACCGGCCTCGAAAAACCGCTTTGCGGTTTCCGCGTCCGGTTTCTCTCGAAACTGGCGCACCAGGCGCGCTCCGCCCCCGATTTCCTCGCCCAGCTCCAGATAGCCGTAGCCCGTGGCCGGTCCCGTAGGTTTGACGCCAAAGGTGACCAGGGTCTGCGGCTCCTTCTCGGCAAGCGCAAAACCCTGGCTGACGATTCTTTGAAACGCCTCCACCGGCTCAATCAAATGGTCCGCGGTGAACACTCCGATCACCGCATCGGCATCCCGGCGGGCGATCACCGCAGCGCTGAGTCCAGCGGCGTTGAGCGTGTCCCGCCCCACCGGTTCGGCGATGTACTGCTCCGGGCGAATGTCAGGCAGCGCCGCCAGAATCGCCTCTTCATGCGCCGCCGCCGCACAAACGTAGACGCGGCTGGGATCGATCATCCCCGCCAGCCGCTGGGCGGCGAGCTCCAGCAGGCGCCTGCCGCCGATGAAGGGTATCAACTGCTTCGGCTGTCCCGCGCGGCTCATGGGCCACAGCCGCGTGCCGGATCCTCCGGCCAGAATCAGTGCGTGACGCATGCTTGTATCGCCCCCATCCTACAGATTCCAGTATGCCGTTGACGGGCCGCTTGCGGCTACACCAGCCGGACCCTGACGCCAAAAGATCCCGGCACATCTTCGTCGGCTACTACGATGAGATATCCTCCGCCGCAGCCCGAATACATTGCGCCCGGATAACGGCGCTGGAAGTGCTTAAGAATGGCTTTCAGATCGATGGAGATGGTGGGATGCGCCACCGTGTGCGGCAAAATCGCCTCCCAGCACTCCATGCACAGGTTCAGGGAGTCGGCCAGCCCGTGCAAGTCCCGCTGAAGGATGGCGGCGTAGCACTGCTTTCCGGTCTCGCCCAGCCGCTCGATCCATACCGGGTCCAGATTCTTCACCCCCAGCGGATTGTAACCTTCCGGACGCTGATTGATGGGCGCCAAGTGCAGCACTCTCTCCAGCCACCGCGCAATCTCCGGATCGCAGGTCGATTCTATGCGCACCGGAAAGTACCCCCCTTCATGCGCCGCATCGTAGTCCAGCCGGCTCACCCCCGGGTAGATCAGCCCGATCATGTCTTGTGACCCGGAGGGCTCCGCGCGCCCCTCGTTTTCCGCGTAGTAGAGCTCCCGCACGAGCTCTTCCCGAGGGCGGTTCGGCAGGGCGCCGTTCCATAGGCGCAAAGCCACCTTTCGAGTGCCGCTGGCCAAGCCGGCGCGCTCCATGAACCAGCGGTCCGGCTCCAGACTAATCACCACCATCGATCCCGGCGGCGAGGGGTTGTGCGCGGAGACAAAGGGCTGGTCGATCCATCCCCCGGCCAATGCCAGCCGCTGGGGAATCTTTCCGATCAACTCGGTGAGCGCCGGCTGCGCCTGTCCAGCCGCGCTTGCGGCATCGCGGACGGTCGGCATACCTGGTCTTGCCCCCGGCGTCAATCCTGCACCACGCGCTTGCCCGCCTTGCGGTCCGCAAACTGCTGCGCGATCCACGCGTAGGTCTTTTCCATCCCCACCCGCAGCGGCGTCTGGGGCTCCCAGTCGAGCACCTGCCGGATGAAGGTGTTATCGCTGTTCCGTCCCGCCACGCCGCGGGGGGCGTTCAGGTCGTATGTGCGGCGAAGCTTCACGCCGGCGATGTCCTCCACCATGCTGACCAAGTCATTGATCGAGATCAGTTCACTCGAACCCAGGTTGATCGGAGTGGCGATCAGTTCTTTGCAATGCATGATTTGGTCGATGCCCAGGATGCAATCGTCGATATAGCAGAAACTCCGGGTCTGCGTGCCGTCACCCCAAATCTCGATCTGGTAAGAACCCGAATCGATGGCTTCCAATACCTTCCGGCAAATCGCCGCCGGCGCCTTCTCGCGCCCGCCGAACCACGTCCCGTAGGGCCCGTAAATGTTGTGGAACCGCGCGATGTGCGTCTCCAAGCCGCGCTCCGCCCAGTACTCCTGGCAGAACATCTCGGAAATCAGCTTTTCCCAGCCGTAACCGCGCTCCGCCATCGCCGGGTAGGCGTCGGATTCCTTCAAGGCGCGCACGTTCGGATCCTTCTGAAGCTCGGTATTGTAAGCGCACGCCGACGACGAAAAGAAATACCGCTGCACCCCCGCCCGCCAGGAGGCTTCAATCAGGTGCGTGTTAATGAGCACGCTGCGCAAACACTCCACCCGGAAGCGCTCGATGAAGCCCATGCCGCCCATGTCCGCAGCCAGGTTGTACACCTCCACCGCGCCCTCCACCGCCCGGATAGCGTTTTCCTTCTCGCTCAGATCCATCGACAGACACTCCACGCCCGGTACGCGTTGATACCATTCGGGCAGCGGCTTGCGGTCCACGGCGCGTATCCGCTTGAAACCTAAGTCGTGAAAGTAGCGGGTCAGCGCCCCGGCAATAAACCCGCCCGCTCCCGTAATGACGATCAGATCCTCAGGATCAAGCTGGCGGTCGATCTGAACCTCATGATTTTGTTTCATAGTTATCGTTCAAGTAAGCAAAAAACATTGTATCCCTAAGCGTGGCGCTGTGGCAAGAAAAGCCTCATCCAGTTATGGTGAAGTTATCGTTAGCAACCGGCCTGTCTTTCCCAACCTCCGCCTCGCGCTTGACCGCTTGGTCGCCATACCGCTATGCTGGCGCTGAGGAGACCCCATGCGAACTACCCGCCGAACCTTGGAACGGCGCACCTTCCTATTATCCGCCTGTGGAAGCATAACGGCGGGCATCGCTCGCCCAGCCGCGCCTCCGAAGCGCCAACCGAACGTCGTCTTTGTGCTCACCGACGACCAGGGCTACGGCGACCTTGCTTGCCTGGGCAACCCCGTATTGAAAACGCCCCACGTGGATGCCCTGCACGCCCGCTCGGTGCGCTTCACCAACTTCCATGCCAGCCCCACCTGCACGCCGACGCGCGCGGCGCTGTTGACCGGCCGTTATAACAACGCCACCGGCGCCTGGCATACCATCATGGGCCGCAGCCTGCTCGCGCCCGGCGAAGTCACCCTGGCGGACTGTTTCCGCGCTTCCGGCTACCGCACCGGCATCTTCGGCAAATGGCATCTAGGCGACAACTACCCGTGCCGCCCCCAAGACCGGGGTTTCGACGAAGTGCTGGTCCATGGCGGCGGCGGCGTCTGGCAGACGCCCGACTATTTCGGTAACGATTACCAGGACGACACCTATTTCCATAACGGCAGACCCCGCGCCTTCTCCGGCTTCTGCACCGACGTCTGGTTCGACAACGCCATGCGCTTCATCGAGGAAGCCCAAAGCCAGAAGACGCCCTTTTTCTGCTATATCGCCACCAACGCACCCCACGGGCCTATGTGGGCGCCGGATTCCTACACCGCCCGCTATGCCGGGGTCAAAGGCTTAAAGGAGCCGGGCTTTTATGGCATGATCGCCAACATCGACGACAACATGGGCCGCCTGATCGATTTCTTGCGCCGGCGCAACCTCGAGCAAGACACCATTCTCATCTTCATGACCGATAACGGCACCTCCTCCGGCGCGCAGGTTTTCAACGCCGGCATGCGCGGGCAGAAGGGCAGTCCGTATGAAGGCGGGCACCGCGTGCCCTTTTTCATCCACTGGCCCGGCGGGGGAATCCAGGGTGGACGTGACATCGCCGCCTTGACGGCGCATATCGACTTGCTGCCCACCTTGGTGGATCTGTGCGGCCTCAAGCGTCCCCCCGGTCCTCCCCTGCACGGAAAATCCCTCCGCCCGCTGCTGTACGAAAAGAAACCCGCCTGGCCCGAGCGCACCTTGGTCGTCGATTCCCAGCGCTTGGAGAATCTGGTTCCGTGGCGCCAGGCGGCGGTGATGACCTCTCAGTGGCGGCTCGTGAATCCCTCGCCCGACGGACGGGCGGATGCGCTCGAGCTCTACGATATCCTCAAAGATCCCGGCCAGCGCCAAAATGTCGCGGCGCAGAACCCCCAAGTGGTGGAGCGCCTCAGCCGCGACTACGAAGCCTGGTGGAAGGAGACCTCCCAACGCGCAAACCAATATGTCCGCATCGTCTTGGGCAGCGACCGGGAGAATCCTGCCCGCCTCACCTGCCACGACTGGCACGGCGAGGGCGGCGCCGAACGAACCTGGAACCAGCGAGCCATCCGCCAGGCGCCGGCCGCTAATGGATTCTGGACCGTCGAAGTGGAACGAGCCGGAACCTACCGCATCGAATTGCGGCGCTGGCCCAAAGAGGTGGATCTTCCCATTAATGCCCCTTACCGGGACGCTAAGCCCAACCGCGAGACTGCGCCTGGCAAGGCCATTTCGGCTGTCAAAGCGAAGCTTCGCATCGGCAGCATCGAGCAAACCCGCGCCGTTCAGCCCTCCGACAAGGCCGCCGCCTTCACCGTGCAACTGGCCCGCGGCCCGGCCGAACTGCGCACTTGGTTCTACGACCAGGACGGAACCGAACGCGGCGCCTACTACGTTTACGTCGAACGCCTGAAGGCCTGACCCCCGGCAACCGGCCTTCCGATTTCAGCCGCCCGCCGGCTGTTCGCCCTCCACAGCGCGCCGAACGCGCTCGAAGACCGGCAGCGCCCGCTCGATGGCCTCCTGCGGGACTGTGATCGACAGCCGCATGTACCCTGACCGGCCGAAACCCGTCCCGGGAACACCCAGCACCCCTTCGGCCGCCAGCCGCCGCACGAAGGCGATGTCGTCGGCTGCCGGCGTTTTTACGAAGACGTAGTAGGATCCTTCGGGTTTGCGCACTTCATAGCCCGCCCGCGCCAGTCCCTCGCATAGCAAGTCCCGCCGCTCCTGGTAGGCAGCGATGTCCACGGTCTCTTCTCCGGCTTCCGCTTCCACCCATTGCCAGATGGCCGGGGCGTTGATGTAACCCAGAATGCGGTTGGTGAACGTGCAAGCCGCTCGCAGAGCATCCAGGCCGGGCAGCCTGGGCGACAGCGCCAGGTATCCGATGCGCTCTCCGGCGATCGCCTGCGACTTCGACCAGGAGTTGCAAATCGCCGTGTGCGCAATGAAACTGGCGACCTCCGGCTGCCGCTTCCCATCAAACACCAGCTTTTTGTACGGCTCATCGCTGATCACCAGCACCGTGTGGTCCAGCCGGCTCAACAATGCATCCAGATCCCGAAGCACGCGCTCCGGGTAGATCCTGCCCGTGGGGTTATTCGGCGTGTTCAGAATAATGGCGCGCGTGCGTGAAGTCACGGCGGCGGCGATGCGGTCCACATCCGGCAGGAACTCCTCGTCGGTCTCCACGGCCACCATCCGTCCGGCGTGGTTCGCCACATAAAACGGATACTCGGAAAAGCACGGCAGCAGCACGATCACTTCATCGCCGGGATCCAGAATGGATTTCAGGATGACGTTGCATGCGCCCGCCGAGCCTACCGTCATAAAAACGTGCTCTGCGGTGAACTCCAAGCCCGTTTCACGCCGCAGCGTCCGCGCCACCGCTTCCCGCGCCTCCCAAAATCCGGCGTTTTGCATGTAGCCGTGCGACAGCGGCCGGGGTTGGGCCGCCACGCGCCTCAGCGCCTCCAGCACCTTGTCCGGCGGCTCGACGTCCGGGTTGCCGAGCGTGAAATCGAAAACATTCTCCGGTCCCCGCTCCTTCTTCAGGCGCGCGCCTTCCTCGAACATCCGCCGGATCCAGGATGCGCGCTCGAGCTGTTCGGCGATCGTGCGGGCGATGGGCATGGACTAGCGGCCGTAAACCTCCCCGCTCTCGAGCACGTGGATGCCCGCCGCCCGCAGCCGCCCTATCGCCGCGTCCGGATCGTCGAAGCGAAAGATGAGAATGGCCGTCTCTCCCTTGCGGTACGGAAAGGCGTACATATACTCGATGTTGATCTGCGTGCCCTCGAAGGCTTCCAGCACTCCCACGAGTCCCCCGGGGCGGTCCGGCACCTCCACCGCCAGCACTTCGGTCACTTTCACCACATGCCCCGCGGCTTCCAGCAGCGCCTTGGCTTTGTGCGAGTCCGAAACGATCATCCGCAGAATCCCGAAGCGCTGCGTGTCGGCGAGCGAGAGCGCCCGCAGGTCGATGCCTTCGCGCGCCAGCAGGCGGCAAGGACCCAAAATGTGCCCCGGCTTGTTTTCGGCGAAAAGCGACAGTTGTTGAATCTTCATTGCGACCGCCTGTCGATAACCCTCTTGGCTTTGCCTTCGCTCCGCTGGATGGTTTGCGGCTCCACCAGCGTCACCTCCGCCCGGATTCCTAGCACATGATCCAATGCCCGGACCAGCTTTTGATTTAGCTCTTCCAGTGCGCCGATCTTGTCGCTGAAAACCTCCGGCGTCACCTCCACTTGTACTTCCATCTGGTCCAAACCGTGCTGCCGCGTAAGAATAATTTGATAATGCGGCAGCGTGCCCTCCACCTCCAACAGAGCCGCCTCCACCTGGGAGGGAAACACGTTCACGCCCCGGATGATCAACATATCGTCGCTGCGGCGCCCGATGCGCCGTATGCGTCGCAGCGACCGCCCACACGGACAGCGCCCGGGTAGAAAAGCGGTGATGTCGCGCGTGCGATAGCGGATCATCGGCATGGCTTCCTTGCTCAGCGTCGTCAGCACCAGCTCCCCTTCGGCGCCTTCCGGCAGCACCTCGCCCGTCTCTGGATCGATGATCTCGGGATAGAAATGGTCTTCAAACAGGTGCAAACCCTGCTGCCGGCTGCACTCCACGCCCACCCCCGGACCGATGATCTCTGACAACCCGTAAATGTCGAACGCCTTGATGCCCGTCAGGCTCTCGATGCGCCTCCGCATGGACTCGGTCCACGGCTCGGCGCCGAACACGCCCGCCCGTACCGGCAGTTCCCGCATATCCACGCCCAACTCGGCGGCGCGGTCGATCATGTGCAAGAAGTAACTCGGCGTCGAGCACACCACCGTCACGCCGAAGTCCTTCATCACCATGATCTGCCGGTCCGTATTGCCTCCGGAAATGGGGATCACCGTGGCGCCCAGCCCCTCCCCGCCATAGTGAGCCCCCAGTCCCCCGGTGAACAACCCGTACCCGTAAGCGTTCTGGATGATATCGCCGCGGTGGACGCCGCAAGCCGCGAAGCTCCGCACCATGACGCTGGTCCAAACGTCCACGTCCTCTTTGGTGTAAGCCACCACGATGGGCTTGCCGGTGGTGCCGCTGGAGGCGTGCAGCCGCACCACCTCCGCCATCGGGCTGGCGAACATCCCAAACGGGTAGGTGTCCCGCAAGTCGGCTTTCACCGTGAACGGCAGCCGGGCGATATCCTCCAGGGTGCGGATGCAGTCCGGCGTCAAACCGCGTTCTTCCATGCGGTTGCGGAACAGCACTACCCGGTCCCAAGCGCGCGCCACAGTGGCTTTCAGCCGCGCCAGTTGCAGCGCCGCCAAGTGCTCGGTCGGAATATAGTCCGGCGCGCTCGCAGGTTGATAGGGGATGGAGTCGGTCGCAGTTTTCACGATTGTCTTCCGAGTTCGAAAGCCTCAAAGTTAGCCTCGTGGAGCTTTTCGGGAAGTTTGGCCGCGATTGCCGCTCGCCAGGCGTCGGCGGAAAATTCCAGGCGCCGGCTCAAAACGCCCAGCAACGCCACGTTCAAGGTCTTCTTGTTCCGCAACTTCCGCGTGTCGATGCACGCCGGCTCGATCAGCACGCCGCCCGGGGCAAGCGCCGCCCGGTTCACCTCCACCTGATCCTCAGCCAGAACCACCAGAAAATCGGCCTCGCCCTCCGGCGTCATGGGGCTGAAAACCCGGTCGCCGAACCGGACGTCGCTAGTCACGCTCCCGCCGCGCTGGCTCATGCCGTGAATCTCGCTCTTCTTCACGTCTAAACCGGCGCGGAACGCTACTTCGGCCACAATATCGGAAGCTTTGAGCACGCCCTGCCCGCCCAATCCGGCGATCACGATGCTAGTCGTCCGTGGCATTTTCACACTGCTCGTATTCGCGGATCGCCGCCGCCGCCAGCAGGCAGTTTCGCCGCGCGATAATCACCGCCAGTTCTCCGCTTTCCAGACAACGCTTCACCAAATCTTGAAACGCGCCCGGGTCTAAGGTCGGATCCGTCACATGCACCTCGCGGATGCCCAAGGACCGGGCGAAATCCTCAAACACAAACTTCCCGGTGCGCGAGTGATCCAGGCGCCTGCCTGTGCCGGGGTGTTCCTGCATCCCGGTCATGGCGGTGGTGCCATTGTCCAGAATGAGCACCAGATGCCCGCCCGGAGGTGGGTTGTACACCATCTCCACCAAGCCCGTCAGCCCGCTGTGGACGAATGTCGAGTCGCCGATCACGCTCACCACCCGCCGCGCCTGTCCGGCGGGCAGCACGTGCCGCATCCCCAGTCCTATTCCGATTGCGGCGCCCATGCACACCAGCGTGTCCATGGCTTCAAACGGAGGCAAAACGCCCAACGAATAACAGCCAATGTCACCGCTTACAATGCAGTCCAGGTTCTTCAGAGCTGTAAATACCACTCGGTGCGGACAACCCTGGCAAAGCGCTGGCGGCTTGCCCGCCGCGGGCCTCGGCTCCGGCGTTGTATCGCCCGCCAGGATCCGCCGCACCCGCCCCACCGTCAGTTCGCCAAATCGGTACATTTCCGGCTTGCCGTCGGCGTCGATTCCGGCAACCCGAGCCGTTTCCAATAGATACGGGTCGCCTTCCTCGAGCACCAGACATCGCTCTACCCCGGCGGCGAACTCCCGCATGCGCCCCACCGGCGCCGGGTGCGTCATGCCAGGCTTCAGTACGCTCGCCTCCGGCGCCGCTTCCCGCACGTGTTGATAGGCCACTCCCGAAGTTAGAATGCCCAGTTTCCTGTTCCCTTCCACCAGCGCGATGGGCCCCTCCCGCTCGTTCCAAGCCGCGATCTCCGCCAGCTTGGCCCGCAAACGGCGGTGCGCCGGGCGTGCGTACGCCGGAATCATCACTCGCGAGGGGATATCGCGTTCGTAACGCACCGGCTTGGGCGGCGGCGCCGGGTAGCCGGGCGTTTGCACTACTGTCATGGAGTGGCACACGCGGGTTGTCATTCGTAGCAAAACCGGGATGCCCCACCGCTCAGAGACTTCAATGGCCAGCAGCGTGAAATCGTAAGCCTCTTGCGAATCCGCCGGCTCCAACATCGGAACCCCGGCAGCCGCCGCCAGCCGGCGGTTGTCCTGCTCGTTCTGGCTCGAAGCCATGCCCGGATCGTCGGCGGAAACAATGACCAGCGCCCCGCTCACCCCGGTGTACGCCACCGTGAACAAGGGATCGGCGGCGACGTTCAGCCCCACGTGCTTCATCGTCACCAGCGCCCGAGCCCCGCTGAAGGCCACACCGATGCCGACCTCCAGCGCCACTTTTTCGTTCGGAGCCCACTGCGCCCGGCCGCCGTAGTGGTGGAAAGCTTCCAGGATCTCAGTGGAGGGCGTGCCCGGATAACCGGTCCCCAACTGTACCCCCGCCTGCCGCGCCGCCAGGGCCACCGCTTCGTCACCGCTCAGCAAAGCCCGTCCGGCGGGCGCTTCAGACACGACCCGTACAATATCCTTTCCAGCCTGGAATAAACCACAAGTGTATCGGAAACTCCCCACTCCCAGCAAATTCGCCGCCCGCCGCGCCGTCCTAAAGTCCCGCGCCCAACTTGCCGATACCTCCGATGAGCTTGTAACAGAGAGGCGAACGGCGGTGAACGAAATCCTCGGTTGGCTGAAACAGCTCTTCCTGTATCTGGGCCAGCACCCCGTCGCCCTCCTCATCGTCGTCCTCATCGCCTGCTTCACCCTTCTGAGGGGACACCCCTCTTCCGGCGCCTCTAACAAAGATTAGACCGAAGCCGATAAACCAGTACTCGGCCGTCTTGAAACCTGCCTCGCCGTCGTGGTATGAATAGAGCAGATTCAGAGAACCTTCCTGATCCCAGTGTTCATGCTGAGATGTTTCAGGATTGAACCGTTTTTCCGCACCGATGTATGCACAAAGGAGAAGAGCCGTGGAGGCCACGAATCGCAGGCTGATCCGACCATCCCTGAACGAGGCAAAAGATAAAGGGGCATCCGGCTCGCCGCGCCGCCAGACCGCAGCCGCCAAAAAGACGGTCCCGCCGGAGCAGACCAACGCCGAAAATTTTTACTACGCCAAGCAAATGCAGGCCAAAACTCCTATGGTTGTGGTCCTGAAAGATGGCGAGGAACTGCACGGCGTCATCGAGTGGTACGACAAGCACTGTCTGAAGATCAACCGGGATGAGGCCCCCAACGTGATGGTCTACAAAGCGAACATCAAGTATATGTACAAGGCGGTCTGACCCGCTCCC
>Ga0272446_1006161_pt1 | contig 12694 bp, 13 predicted proteins | sample YNPCB0061_FD_194587 | JGI IMG/M metagenome (GOLD analysis project Ga0272446, IMG submission 194587) | Hot spring microbial mat communities from Yellowstone National Park, WY, United States - YNP-CB-006-1 | ecosystem: Environmental > Aquatic > Thermal springs > Hot (42-90C) > Sediment | place... | reverse complement strand
ACCCTTGATGTCCACTCCCGATCCGACTGCTGATGCCCTGACTCGCCGCCGCTTGCTACGGATCGCTGGTTTTTCTGGAGCCAGTTTGCTGATGGGGTCGGCAGCCCTAACCCTGTTGGAAGGTCCAGTTGGATCCCTGTTTGCACCGCTCAATCAGAGTGTTGAGGAACTGCTATTCAAGGCCCAAAAGCTGGCGCCAGAGTTTCCGGTCACGGCCATTGAACCGGAAGCTTTAATCGTTAACTCGTTTCGCTTTACCCCCTTTCTGGACCCAGCCACCTTTCAACTGGTGATTGACGGTGAGGCGAATCGTCCCCTTAAGCTGGATTTGCCTACCCTTTACCAGATGCCGCTGACTTCAATGGTGATTCGGCATGTCTGTGTGGAAGGCTGGGCGGCGATCGTGCAGTGGGGCGGGCTGCGCTTGCGGGATCTGATTCAATTGGCCCAGCCCAAGCCAGGGGTGCGGTATGTCTATTTCTGGTCGGCCGATGGCTACTACGAAAGCTGGGATTTAGCATCAGCCCTCCATCCCCAAACGCTGTTGGCCTATCAGAAAAATGGGGCACCTCTGCCGGTGGAAAATGGCGCCCCGCTCCGGTTGGCAGCGCCGACTAAATTGGGCTACAAACAGAGCAAGTGGGTGACTCGCATCACCCTGGCCAGTCGGCTTTCCTCGCGTCGAGGTTACTGGGAAGACCAGGGATATGAGTGGTTCGCTGGTCTATAAAGGGCTGAGAAACCACCCAGTTGAGGGTGAGCGTTTTATTATCCAGAGTTACTAATGGTCAAAACTGTCTCGCAACAGAATCGGTTGTTACGGCTGGAAAATGGCGATCGCGCAAGCGCCGACTTGTCCGTTCGTTTGACTGGTTATGAGTTTGAGCAGTGCTACAATGCCATGCCCTGAAATTGTCCTGATTGCAGCCCTGGCGGCGGGCAACCGGGTGATTGGCCGGAATGGCAAACTTCCCTGGTCGCTCCCAGCAGACCTGCAGCGATTTCGCCAACTAACCTGGGGCCAGGCAGTGATTCTGGGCCGGAGAACCTGGGAAGAGGATCTGGGCCAACGGCCCTTGAAAAATCGGCGGAATATAATTGTTTCCTCTACTTTGCCTATTTCGATCCCAGGCAAGGATGACCAGGCGGAGTCTGAGTTGATAGTCGTCCGTTCCATTCCGGACGCCCTGGAGCAATGCCGGAACTTCCAGAAAGCTTTCCTAATTGGGGGAGCCTCGATCTATGCTCAAACCTTGACCCTGGCTGACACCTGGGAACTGACGCTGGTGATCGGTGAGTATGAGGGAGATACCTTGTTCCCGCCCTATCATTCCCTGATTGGTACGGACTATGAATTGGTGCAGCAAGTGCCTTGTCTGGGCTATCGCTACGAAACCTATCGACGCAGATCTGTCGGAACCTTGGCCCGCCGAAGCTTTGCTACACGGAATTCGGCTGGCCCGGACCCTCAGTGGAATAAATTGGTGGAATAAATTGGTGTCAGTGGGCGACCTGCCTGGTTGCTGACGGCTAACCAAACCGGCCTTTAACATAATCTTCAGTCTCTTTTTGGGCTGGTTGATTAAACAGGTACTCCGTCTGATTAAATTCCACTAGCTTGCCCAGATACATGAAGGCCGTATAGTCCGAGATGCGGGCTGCCTGCTGCATGTTATGGGTGACAATCAGAATGGTTACTTGATGTTTCAGTTCGGTAATTAATTTTTCAATACTTTCAGTTGAGATCGGATCCAATGCTGAGGTGGGCTCATCAAATAACAGAATTTCCGGCTCCGTCGCCAGGGCCCGGGCGATACAGAGTCGTTGTTGCTGGCCGCCAGATAGATTGGTGCCAGCATCGTTCAGCCGATCTTTGACCTCATCCCAGAGAGCGGCGTTGCGCAGGGCCTGTTCTACCTTTTCATCCAGCAAACTGCGTTTCTTTTCGCCCCTGACCCGCAGACCATAGGCCACATTTTCATACACCGACTTGGGAAAGGGGTTAGGCCGTTGGAACACCATGCTGATGCGCATCCGCACCTCAATCGGATCGACTCGCCGAGCCAGAATATTCACCGAATCCGGCTGAAGCACAATGGTTCCTTGATAACGGTTGCCATCATAGAGATCGTGCATCCGATTAAAACATCGCAGCAGGGTGGTTTTGCCACACCCAGACGGCCCGATGAGGGCGGTTACCTTTTTGTCATAGACGGTCAAGTTGACATTCTGCAAGGCATGCACCGACCCAGCATAGTAAAAGTTCAGATTTTGGACCTCGGCTTTCGGTTGCAATTGGGTTGAAAGAGTGGAGGAGATTTTTACCATTTCAGGAGATTAAACTTGAATAGTTTTAGATTCGGTTGAGAGATGGAACCTGTGGTAGAAAGGCTCACCATTTCAGTCCTTGGCGGTAACGATAGCGAAGATAGATAGCCAGGCCATTCATCAGTAGAGTCAGGACAACCAACACCGCCCCGGCAGCCGCGGCGTTTACCTGAAAGTCTGTTTCAGGCCGGGAAACCCAGTTGAACATCTGGATTGGCAATACCGTAAAGGGAGCCTTGAGCCATTCCAATGGCTGAGCCAGGGAAAAGTCGGGTAAGAAGGCGATAAACGTCAACGCTCCAATCGTAATCAGGGGAGCCGTTTCCCCAACGGCGCGGGATAGGCCAATAATGATGCCGGTTAAGATGCCACCCATGGAATAGGGCAGTAGGTGATCCCAAATCATTTGCCAGCGGCTGGCTCCTACGGCATAGGCGGCTTCTCGCAATCCCCTAGGGATGGCACGCAACGATTCTCGGGTGGTGACGATTACAACCGGCAAAATTAGCAACGCCAGGGTACAACCGGCTGTCAAAATGCTTTCTCCCAAGTTTAGGGTGCGGGAAAAAAAGCCCAGCGCCAGTAGCCCGTAGATAATCGAGGGAACCCCAGCCAGGTTGGTGACATTAATTTCAATCAAGTCGGAGAGCCAATCTTTGCGGGCATATTCCTCCAGATAGATACCGGCAGCAATGCCAACCGGAACTGCAACGAATGCCGTTACCAGCATCACCAGCGCACTGCCCACCCAGGCAGCTAGAATTCCCGCTTGTTCAGGATCGCGGCTGGGAAAGGAGGTAAAAAACTGCCAGTCCAGACGCGGAGCGCCCTGCACAAACAATTGCAGGAATAGGGACAGCAACACAATTAAGGCCACCAGCACGGTGAGCAAACTACCAATGGCAAAGATGCCATCCATCAGTTTGCGGCGAGCAATACCGGCCCGAATGTCTTCCAGGATTGTCTGGGTCACCTTAGTAGACCTCCCGATAGCGCTTGCGCAGGATATGGCCAACAATATTCAAAACTAGGGTCATCAACACCAGCACCAGACCGGCGGCAAAAATGGTTTGATACTCTAGCGAACCATGGGGTAAGTCCCCCAGACTGACCTGCACAATGTAGGCGGTAATCGTGGCTGCTGACTCTGTTGGGTTGAAAGTGAAGTTGGGCTGTAAACCCGCAGCGACGGCCACAATCATGGTTTCGCCGACGGCCCGGGAAATACCCAAGATATAGGCCGCCGAAATTCCCGAAATAGCAGCCGGTAAGACGACTCTTAATGCTGTCTGAAACCGGGTGGAGCCCATGGCGTAAGCCCCTTCTCGCAAATCATTGGGAACTGCCCGCATCGCATCTTCGCTGATAGAACTGATCAAGGGCAGGATTGCGATGCCCATGACAATCCCTGGGCTCAACATATTGAAACCTGGCATATCGGGCAGCAGCCTTTGTAACAGAGGAGTCACAAACAGCAGGGCAAAATAACCAAAAACCACGGTCGGAATGCCAGCTATCATTTCCAGCAATGGTTTGACTGATTCGCGGATGCGATCAGTGGCAAATTCACTCAGATAGATGGCAATAATAGTGCCCATGGGAATGGCAACGGCCAGGGCGATCACCGTTGTAACCAGGGTGCCGCTGAATAGCGGCAAAATGCCGTATTTGGAATCCTCAAACAGCGGTGTCCATTCCGTGCCAGTGAGAAAGTCCAACAAAGGAACCTCCTGGAAAAACAGCCAGGATTCCCGCAGCAGAATCAAAATAATCTCAACCGTCGTGGCGACGGAGACAAAGGCGGCCAGAAACAGCACAATGGCGATCGCCCGTTCCCGTAACGTGCGCCTCCAGTTGCCCTCATAGGCTCTGGTTGATTGGCTCAGGCGCAAAGATGAATCGGTCATGCGAAGGAAATGGTTGTATTCAGCAATTTGAGCAAGGAAAGGGGCGCCTGACAGGCGCGCCCCCAGTGAAAGGACAGGTTTGGTAGGGATAGAACCCTCAACTTTGCCGTTGATTCCTATGGAAAACTAGCGAGCTTCCCGCTGTAGCAGTTCTTCAATCGTTAAGCCAACCGCTTCCTCCCCGCCAAAGCGGGTGCCCGCCTTACCCTGGTTGAAATGACCCAGGGCCACTTGATAGGATTTCGCTGGTAAGGGCACATACTTCACCTGGTTTGCTAGGCGGGCTCCATTGGTCATGTAAAACTGCACAAAACGCTTAACTTCAGGGCGTTGCGCCGCCTTCGTGCTGACGTAGATAAATAACGGGCGGGATAATGGCTGGTACTTGCCGTTAATCACTGTCTGTTCTGAAGGAGCCACACCGTTAATGCTAACCGCTTTCAGACGGTTCCGGTTAGCGGCATAGTAGGCAAAACCAAAGTAACCCAGGGCATTCTTATCGCGGGAAACCCCCTGCACCAGTACGTTGTCATCTTCGCTAGGGGTATAGTCTGTCCGACTAGACTTGGATTTGCCAACAATTGCCTCGGTGAAATAGTCAAAGGTGCCGGAGTCAGGGCCAGGGCCGAATAATCGTAAGGGCGCATTAGGCCACTTTGAATTGACCTGATTCCAGTTCTTAATTGTTCCTTGGGCAGCCGGTTCCCATATTTTCTTCAGTTCCGCCACCGTCATGTTGCTGACGGCTTTGTTTTGAGGGCTAACCACCACGGTGAGGGCATCGTAGGCCACCGGCAATTCAAAATAGCTAATGCCTTTAGCTTTACAGGCGTCCATCTCCTTTTTCAAAATCGGCCGGGAAGCGTCGGAAATGTCGGTTTCACCATTGCAGAACTTCTTAAATCCACCGCCGGTTCCGGAGATACCTACCGTGACCCGGGTGCCCGTGCGCTTCTGAAAATCTTCAGCAACCGCTTCCGTAATTGGAAATACAGTGCTGGATCCGTCAATTTTAATGACATTTCCTTGCGATTGGGCTCCCATCATCGAAAAGCCAATCGTTGTTGCTGTAGTCGCCACTGCCGCGATTGCACCCATCCATGTAAAAGGCTTCAACTTAGCTGTCAGGCCATTCTTCAGCATACAGATCTTCTCCAAGGTTCGTTTTTTACCTGAATGGATTACCGAAAGTAGGATACCTGTCCAGGGTTAAGGCCTGGTAATAAAGAATTGTCAGTTATTTAAGGAAAGGTAAACAAAAGTTTAACCTTGGTCAAAGAAGAATCCTCGCATCCTTGCAGGAGATGTCGTTGCAGGAGATGTCGTTGCAGGAGATGAGGTTATACCAACTCTCTTTCATGATGAGCATTATCTGCTCCTCCCAGCCTCTCCTAGTGCAGCGTCAACTCTAGAAATTAGGGTTTGTAGTCAGCGCTTCAGCGCTAAAGCGCCGACTACGAGCCAATGGGTTCACCTTAAAATTAGGGTTTGACAGAACACTAGGTAAGGGGATGTGCCGCAGTCGGCAGGGTAAATTTACAGCATCAGATTAAATCGGTACTATAGCGATCCGATCAGGATTGTGAAAGGTTTCCGCAGGCAATCCTTCTCACAAAGCCCTTTCACCATTCAGTCGTTCACAAGTCATTTAGGATTGCTAGCATTAGTGCCACTCCAGGCCGCGATCGCAGGATGGGTTCAGGGGTGCTTGGGCAACCGCTGGTTCCCAAGATAGGATGACTATACCGCCTCTCTATCTGGGAAGGAGTAAGCTTATGGCGCTCACGGAATCGACCATGCTGGCTTTGGGAACTCCTGCACCTGACTTTTTGTTGCCGGATGTGGTTTCGGGAACTTCCATTAGCCTAGCTAACTTTGCCGACAAGCAGGCTTTGCTGGTGATGTTTATCTGCTGCCACTGCCCCTTTGTAAAGCATGTCCAGGTAGAACTGGCCAGACTGGGCAAAACCTATCAGAATAGTGGCCTCGGAATCATTGCCATTAGTGCGAATGATATCCAGACCCATCCCAATGATGCACCGGACAAGATGCAGCAAATGGCGATCGCCCTGGACTTTTCCTTTCCCTTTTGCTACGACGAAAGTCAGTCGGTGGCCAAAGCTTACGCAGCTGCCTGCACACCGGATTTTTTCCTGTTTGATGGCGATCGCCGGTTGGTCTATCGCGGACAGTTGGACGACAGTCGGCCAAGCAACAACCAACCAGTTACAGGCAAGGATCTCAGAGCGGCAATTGATGCAGTTCTGGCTGGAAAACCCGTTGATCCGGATCAAAAACCCAGTATTGGCTGCAACATCAAATGGAAACCAGGTGACTCACAAACCGCTTAGGGAGCCGTGTTGAAAGCAAGATACCGATCAAAGTAGCCAGTCAGCATCTGAGCAACCTATGGCCAAACGAAACAAACGCAAGCAGAACTGGATCAAAGAAACCCTAGAACTCAAGGAAGGGCACCGTTGGCACAGTAAAGCCGGTTACAAAGTCTTTGTGGCTGGCCGAGGGGCTGTCCGGTTTGATGTACCGGGGCAATGGTTTTTTGAGCCAGACACCAAATCGTTTAAGTTTTTGGATGCAGCCCCACCCAACGACAATTGCCGCCTGGAAGTTTCCTACAATCTCCTGCCGGCGGCAGACTGGAGTGCTTTTCCGCTAGCGGACATTCTGCAGCAGGTGGTGGAAAAGGATGAACGAGAAGTCATTGGCAAAGGGGAAATTGTTACCCTTGCTCGCCAAACCGCCCGAATTGTCTGGACTGAGATCAAATTCATTGATTCTCAGGAAAATCGGGAGGCCTACTCCCGGATTTGCATTGGTTTAGGATCGGGGGTGCAGTGTTTGATTACCTTTGACTATTGGGCCGATGAAGCTGACCGCCGCACGCCTGTCTGGGATGAAGTGCTGCGAACTCTCACCCTGGGACTGTTCATTCGCGATCCACTCACCGGAACGGCCTTCCCTGATTAGCTGAGACAGGGCATGCTGCCATTAAACTTTAGATTCCAGGCAACCGGCTGGATAAAAAGGCGGATGCGGTGCTAAGGCAGGGCACAGTTTTATTTATCCTGCTTTTCAGCAACGCCCGTAGTTCTAAAGAATGCCTTTGGAGCAGCGAAAGATTGCCCTCACTTGGGGACCGAATACCACCTCATCCTCTGCTTCCAGGACATGTTCCGATTGCTTGTGGCCATTAACTAGCAAGCCATTGGTACTGGGTTTTCCTTCCAGATCCCCATCCACAATCTGATACACTTGCTGCTCTGGTTCTGGCAGCCGCCTCAAAACAGCATGGTGTCGGGACGCAAAACGGGAGTGCAGACAGATATCGCAGGTGGGGTCTCGACCAATCACGTACTGATCCCGATCCAGGAGAATTTCCCGCTCACCCCAATCATCTTCAACCACCAAAAAGGGTTGTCCCAAGGTCTTGGTAGAGGCATCCTCAACAGGCGGAGGAGATCCGGACAGATCAGGGGTTGCGCCTGATTCACCATCAACAGGTTGGCTAATGCTGTAACCGGACCCATACCAGGCTGGATTCGTTGTTGGCTGCTGGTAACTCAAGCCGGAATGCTCTGATGCTTGCAGTCGGGCTTGCCAGGCAATTTCGTCATCGGGCTTGAGTTGCAAAGCCCGATCGAAGTTGGCGATCGCTTCCTCGTAGCGGTGCAGTTCTAGCAGCGCACTGCCCCGGTTTCGCCAGGCCAAATGATTTTCTGGGTTGATGCTAAGCACTCGGCTATAGCACAGGATGGCTGCTTCCGCTTGTTCCAGACCGTACAGCAGGGCGTTGCCCCGATTTTGCCAGGCTGATTCGTGTTCTGGATGAAGTTCAAGGGTTCGGTCATAGCAAGATACTGCTTCCTGGTAATTCCCCAGACCATACTGGAAGGCATTGCCGCGATCGTGCCAGATTTCGCAGGCCAGAATCGATTCTGGGTTTAGGCTGAGGGCGCGATCAAAGCTGGCAATGGCATCAATGTAGGAACCACGGTGCTCCAGGGCCAACCCTCGTTCATACCAGGCTTCATAAAAGTCTGGACGGACCGCTAGAACACTTTCATAATGGGAAATTGCACGGGCGTAATCGGCATTGGCCGCTGCTGCTAGCCCTTGCCGATAGGACTGTAAGTCCTGATTACTCAGTGGAAGTTGACCTGTATCCAGCATGATTCAACTTTTATGCATGCTGCACTTTCTTACAGCGTAGCTCAGGGGATAGGAAAAACAACAAAGTTACCCGCCACATTTCGTTAACTTTATCCGGCAGCTATAAAACTCTCGCTGGACTCATGAGTACCTTTCATGACTTTTTACAATGGTCAGACAGGGAATCCGGAAACTCCGAATCCCCTTTTTGGCTTAGTAGTGGTGAGTGACGCCTGTTCCCGGAAGTTGGGCTATTTGGACTATAAACCTGTTTAGAGCGTCGTCTGCAGTTGATCGAGCAAACCTTCGACATATTGCAGAGCTGCCTGAATTGTGGCTGGATTTTCCAGATCCACATCCACATAGCGACGCAAGGCTTCGACCTGGTCCATACTGCCTCCAGCGGCCAGCAGTTCCAGATAGCCGGGAATAAATGTCTGGCCAACCTGGCGATACTTTTGATAGCAGGCCAGACTGACAATGTTGGAGGCGGTGTACTGATAGCAGTAGAACGGCTTGAAGTAGATATGACCAATACGGGCCCAGTCATACTGGTGTTCTGGCAGGACTTCCACCGCATCGCCACAGAGTTCTTGATACAGCGATTGCCACTGTTCGTTGACGAACTGCTGGTTGAAGCTGTTCTGGGTGATGCGATCGTGAATTTGTAGTTCCAACCGGCTGATAGTGCTTTGACGGAATAACAGATTTAGTTGATCTTCCAACTGTCTGGTTAGTAACGCCTGTTTCACCGCAGGGCTGTCGGCTTGTTGCAGCAGGTAATCCAGGAGTAGCAACTCGTTGAAGGTGGAGGCTACTTCGGCCAGCACCATCGGTGGGTTGCTGTTGAAGTAGGTTTGGCGATCGCCAATCCAGGCAAAGTGGAGTCCGTGTCCCATTTCATGGGCCAGGGTGAACAGGGAGTTGTAGTCGTCGGTGTAGGACAGCAGTAAATAGCTGTGCTTGCCGTGGGTATACCAGCAGAAGGCTCCACCCCGCTTACCCGGTCGAACCTTGGCATCCACCCAGTTTTTCAGGAAAAATTCCTCGGCCCGACGAGCATAGTTAATGTCGAATTGTTCCAGGGCGGTTAACAGGGTTTCCACACCCTGGTTGTAGGGCAGAGTGGGTAAGGTCTGTTCGCCCCTTGTCCAGGGCGCATAGACGTCACAGGTGCGAATGGGTTGGCCCAGCGCCTGGGCTTTCAAACGGTAGTAGCGCTGCCACAGATCGAAGCGATCGCGGGTGCCGTCCATAATTGCCCAGAAGACCGGCTCGGACACTTCATCTGCCAGCAGTTGCTTTTGCAACGTAGACGAGTAACCCCGCATCTGGTTTTCCAGCTTGTGATCCAGGGCCACCGTGTTGAGAATGTAGGCATAGAGCGAGTTATGCTGCTGCATCACCTGCCGCACCGAGGCATAGGCGTTGTACCGTACCTCCGGATTGGGATGGAACAGCAGCGCACTCAGTTCGGCCTCCGTGCTGGCGGTTTTGCCATCCGGCAGGGTCACGGGTTCATACTCCTGCTCGCCCAAATGCACCGATCGCAACTGGATAAAGGCCTGTCGTCCGGTCAGGTTATCCTGGTTGCGAGTTTGTTCCACCGCCTCCGACAATTTATAGGGGCGCAATCTGGCAATGTTGTGCAGATAGTGACGATAGGTTTGCAGAACTGGTGCTGCTTCTAGCTGGGCCAGATGTGCTTCATCCAGTTCCTTCAGTTCCAGGTCAAAAAACAAGAGTTGGTTTTCAATCTCTGTCAGGGCTTCCAGCACCTTGTCCTGCATTTGTTTGGCTTCGCTGTTGCGAGTGTCCGCTGAAAACACCAGCGAGGGAAAGGCATAGAGATAGCCAGACTGCTGGGATAGGTCTTCCAGTTGTTGCAAACAGTCTGCAATCTCTTGCGGCGACAGGTCTTTGACCTGGCCCCGGTAGCGATCGCGAAACTGGGCGGCGGTCAGTTTTAACCCTTCCAGATCCTGCATCAACTGTGGATCATCAAATCCCTGATACAAGTCAGATAGATCCCATTCCTGCGGACTATCAAGTTGGGATAAACGGGTAGCAACATCTGAGATCGATTGAACCAACGGAGAACTCCTTTGCCCTGGCTGGACACAAGTGGGAACCGTGACCTCGATCTTAAACGAATTCATTTTGTTTTCACTGGAATCACAATTTCTTGAAACGGGTGCAGTCCAGTGATTTCATAAAAATACAACCCTAACTTATCGCTGCAAGTAAGGAGAAAGCGTCATGTCTGATGGACTGTCCACCAGCGTTCAGACGGTTACGGTGGTTAAGCAGGAAAACAGTCCCACTGCCCGGTTCCAGGTTGTCCCCTATGCAGCCAACGGAGCAAACGTCCCACCCATCTTTACCTGCCGCACCCAGGGCGAAGTTGTATCCTGGCTATCCTGCCATGGCTACAAATGGGTCAACAATACTCATCCCCAGCAGTGGACCAAGGTCTGATTGTTAACCGTCTCCAGAGCACAGATGACCCTGATCCAGCGATACAACATGCTGGGTCAGGGCAGATGCTTAGATAAGCCTGGAGTCATGATTGCCGGATTAGGAATAGGGTTATACCAATTTTCTTTAACAATGAGCATTATCTGACCCCTCCCAACCTCCCCTTACCAAGGGGAGGTGCCGCAGGCGGTGGGGTAAGTTCTATGCAGCATCAGATTAAATTGGTATTAGTTAAAAATTAAGGTCAATCCTGCGATTGCTGTCCCACAGCAAATTTCATCAAGATAGGACATGCTGACTCAATAAAACAATCTGACAGGTCAAAGCGCTTGATGGTCAGCCAAACACAACGTTGATTGCCGGGCACACGGGGACTTTGATACAATCTGACAGGTCAAAGCGCTTGATGGTCAGCCAAAACAATCTCACATTTATATCCCAAGTCGTATATCCCAAGTCGTATATCCCAAGTCAAATAGAGGCTGGATAACCTTTAGCCGTTACTGTGCGAGGAGCCATGCAAAAATGAGGTGACGTCCCATTGCCCCCAGCTTCTTTCCCTAACTGGCAAGGAACCAAGCAAGAGACAGAGCGCGTCCACTCACACGGGTACTGGGTTTAGATGAAGCCCCGCTTTGTCAAGTCACGAATCATGTTGTCCTTGATCATCATTTCTTCAGCTAGCTTGAGCAGAAAGTCAACGGCTTGGTCATGATCCATGCCTTCCACTTCTTGCTGAAGACGGCGCACCTCAAATTGCTGTTCAAGACTGAGTTCAAATGCTGACGGGTCCATATTGACACTCCTTGTAAAACCTAAGGATCACAATGCAGGAAACTAGCCTTCACAACCCAGGGGGCTCATAGGTAGCTGGTTCATCAGACTTCTAATGACGTTGTCTTTCACCATCAACAGGCGAGAAACCTGTGCCACCATATCCAGAATTTGTTCCTGGCTCAATGCATGCGCAGACTGCTGCATGAGCTGCATTTGAAACTGTTGTTCGAGTGTCAGTTGATAAGCAGTTGGCTCTTCCATAATCGATTAATCCTTCCAAATGAGAGAGTAGGGTTCCGGTTCACGTAACCGAGAGCAGTCAACATTACCCTAGCGATCGCCTGCCCCTAAGTGGGTAAGCCCAACCTCAAGCCAGGACGACGGCTTTGGTATTACAGAATATAACAACTGTTTGACAAAGTTGCACACACCCCCATTTTAGCAATATTGAAAATCTGATGAATTGAGCAGACTTTCATAGTCAAAAACCAGTGACAAAACGATTTCTGCGGGGATCGGACTGATTGTCTGGCGCTTGCTTTTGTCAGGGTTCCATCACTTTGCGGTGAGAAGTCGCTCCTCGAACTCTCCTAATCTTTGACGGTCGTAAACCCTGGAAAGTGTCAGTCATCTGCAACAGGGGCATTGGGGCTAATTCGTCCAACAGGGAGCCTGAGTTATAGGCCTGATCTAGAGAGTTTGCCCAGATAGGGGATGGGGATTGTTAGATGGATACTTCCGACAAACAACTTGCTGTATGTCTTAACCTTCATATCCGTCCATTTCTGCAAAATCCTTAACAAAATCTCGAAAACCCTTGCTGGAAAAGAAATTTTTAATACCCGACAAAAATAGTCGGGTTTGTTTGACGCTCCCTGTTGTCCGTGTTAGCATCGTGCGAACATTCCCAAACATTCAAGTTTCCTTTAGGACTTTCTAGCTATGACACAGGTGACCGAACTGCGCGCCCAAACGACTGCGACCTTTCGCGCGCTGAAGTGCAAAGAGTGTGGCACTGAGTATGAACCGCGGGCTAT
>Ga0272446_1006160_pt1 | contig 12694 bp, 10 predicted proteins | sample YNPCB0061_FD_194587 | JGI IMG/M metagenome (GOLD analysis project Ga0272446, IMG submission 194587) | Hot spring microbial mat communities from Yellowstone National Park, WY, United States - YNP-CB-006-1 | ecosystem: Environmental > Aquatic > Thermal springs > Hot (42-90C) > Sediment | place... | reverse complement strand
TGGGCTGGCGGGATCAGGACGTGGAAGGCGACGCCCTGGAGCTGGTGGAAGCGGTCGTGGCGCCGAATTCTCCCCTGATCGGCGAAACCCTGAAATCGCTTCAGTTCAAGGACGCCTTCGGCGCCAAAGTGCTCGCCATCCGGCATCACGGGCAACTGGCGCAGTCCAAGCTTGACAGCGTGCCGCTGCACGCCGGCGATACGCTGCTGCTGAGCGTGCCGCGCGAGCGGCTGGAGCAGGTGGCGCGGAATCCCGCCTTTGTTATGGTGACGCGCAAAGCCATCCCCCGCTACCGCACGCGCAAAGCGCTGGTGGCGGCGGCGATCATCGCCGGCGTGGTGGCGGTGAGCGCGCTGAAGATCGCGCCCATCGTGGTCGCCGCGCTCACCGGCGCGGCGCTGCTGGTCGTCGCCGGTTGCCTGAAACCGGAGGAAGTCTACCCGGCTGTCGACTGGAAAGTGATCCTGATGCTCGCCGGCCTGATCCCGCTCGGCACCGCCATCGAAACCACCGGCCTGGCGGCGCAGCTTTCCTCTTTCATCGTCGCTGTCTTCGGCCGGTTCGGCCCGGTCGTCTTCCTTTCCGCGCTCTACCTGTGCACGTCGGTGCTCACGGAGGTCATGTCGAACTCGGCCACCGCGGTGCTGCTGACCCCAATCGCCATCAGCTCGGCCCAGGCGATGGGCGTCGACAGCCGACCGTTCCTCGTGGCCGTCATGTTCGCCGCCTCGTCGAGCTTCATGACGCCGGTCGGCTATCAGACGAACACGCTGATTTTCGGCCCGGGCGCTTATAAATTCAAGGATTTTCTCCGGGTCGGGACTCCGTTGAATCTGATTTTCTGGATACTCGCTACAATCTTTATCCCGCAATATTGGCCGTTTCATCCGTAATTCCCGGTTCGGGAGGGAGTGAATATGCCGGAAAACTGGTGGTCGCATCTCCGTGACGTCTTCGGCAGGCCGGTGTTGCCGCTCGGGGGCTCCGGGTTGTCCCTCGGCGCGCTGCTTCAGTTAGCGTTGCTGGTCCTGCTGCTCTTCTTTGTGGCCGGCCGCCTGCGGGCGTGGCTGACGGGCAGGCTGCTCGCCGGAACCCGGCTGGACGCCAGTGCGCGCCAGGCCGTCGGCGCGCTGTTCCACTACAGCGTGGTCTTTCTCGGGCTGCTCGTGATCCTGCAAACCTCGGGCATCGACCTGACGGCGCTCAGCGTCGCCGCGGGCGGACTCGGCATCGGCATCGGCTTCGGTCTGCAGAACATCGCCAACAACCTCGTCAGCGGGCTCATCGTACTGCTGGAGCGGCCTGTCAAGCTCGGCGACCGCATCGAAGTCGCAGGCACGGAGGGGCAGGTGGTGGAGATCCGCGCCCGCAGCACCACCGTGCTCACCAACGACAACATCGCCATCATCATCCCCAATTCGCGCTTCATCACCGAGGAGGTCATCAACTGGAGCTACGGGGATCCCAAGGTTCGCTTCCGCATCCCCGTTTCGGTCGGCTACGACAGCGACGTGCGGCTGGTGGAGCACCTCCTGCTCGAAGCAGCCCGCGACAATCCTGACGTCCTGGACGAACCCGCGCCAGCCGTCCGATTCCTCGAATTCGGCGACAGCGGGTTGCTGTTCGAGTTGCGCGCGTGGACCACAACTCTCATCCAGCGGAAAGGGAAACTGGTCAGCGACCTGAATTTCGCCATCCTCGACGCCTTCCGCGCGCATGGCGTCACCATTCCTTACCCGCAGCGCGACGTACACCTGAAACCGGAATTGCCCGAATCCCGGAAGCCCGGCTTTGAGCGGCCTGCCTGACACGGCGGCGAAGGCCACTTCAGGCCCGCTTGGTCGCGCCGGCGCGGGAAACAGGGGCCTTCGCCTTCACCAGCGCCCGCCATTCTTTGGCCACCGCCTCCACCAGCGCCGGCATGGCCGCGGCCACTTCCGCCGACGGCGTGGACGCCCATTCGAAATCGGCCCCCTCGACCCCGATCAAAACCAGCGATTCCGGCAGACAGTGCAGCGAGGCGCCCAGCCGCACCGCCTGCGCCAGCCCCGGCCCCCGGGCGGAGGAGCGCGTCCATTCCGGATGGAAGTCCGCATCCCCGTACGCCATGCGGTGGATGGCGCCCGGCCGCCCGCCCGTCACCAGCGCATCCACGACGATCACGTGCCGTGCCTCGCGCCACGCCTCCAGCAACTCGCTGGCGCTGCCGGATAAAACCGCCGCGGGGATCTTCCGCTCTTCAAGCGCCGCCGCGCACAACGATCCTGCCGCATCATCGCCCCAGTCCATGCGGCCGCAGCACAGAATGCGGGCCTGGTAGGTGCGGCCGGCTTTGGCGCGCCGGGTTGTCATCGGTCTCCGACAATCTCACCACGAGCCGGGCCCCGTTTCAAGGGGTTTCTCCGCCCGCGCCGCAGCGCCCGTCAAACCGCGCCCAGGCCCGGCCCGGTGATTTCCCCGGTCCGCAGATAGCCGTCGCGGACGCGGAAAATGCCGGGGAATTTCGTCTCCCAATCTTTGTTCGCGGCCGGGACATATTGGCGGGCATTTGCCTCGATCGCCGCCACCCCGGGCACGTGCGCGGCCAGCCCCGCCGAATGAATCAGCGAAGCCCCGGGGCAGGTCAGGTCCTGCACGCAGAGGAACATCTTCCAGCGCTGCGCCGCCGCGGCCATCAGCAGCGCCTGCGCCTGCCCCTTGCACGCCTTCAGCGCCGCGCCCGTGTAGCCCATCTCACGCGCCAGCCGCAGGCTGTCCAGATCTGTGAGCGATTCGTCGATCACCACCGGCCGCAACTTCGCGGCTTCATGCATCACGTTCTCCCGGTGCGCCCGCAGGTCGCGGTGCGTGGGCTGCTCCACATACTGAATGCGCCGGAAAGCCTCGGGCGATTTCTCCCGAATTTGCCTTAAAACACCCAGCAGATAATCCACATTCGGGCAGCGTTCATTGAAATCCAGCGAGTAATTCCACTCCCGCGTTCCGCGCCGCCGCATCGCCTCCGCGGCGCAGCGCTCCACCGCCAGCACCCGGTCGCGGTCCCACGCGAGGTCGTCCCCGTTCAGCTTGATCTTCAAATGCGTCAGGCCGTTGTAGTCGATCCATTCCGCCAGCGTCTCGGGCAGCCCGTCGTTGACTCTTCTCTGTATGTCCGCATCAAAAATCGGATCCAGCGCGCCCACAAGGTGGTAGAGCGGCATCCGGGGCTTGGGGTCGGGCAGCACGTAGCCCTCCAGATGCAGCCCGCGGAATTCCGCCCCCAGATAACGGCCGAGATCTTCCCGCAGGTGCTTCCGCGTGTAACAACGATAGACGCTCGCGCCGCAGAGTTTTCCGTAGGCGTCGTGCAACGCGGCATCAAACGGGCTGGCCGTTACCAGCACCGCCAGCTTCGGAACGGGTTCCGGGGTAACAATCTCTCCCGCCGCCCGCAGCCACGCCGGTTCCAGATGGTGGTTCAGTTCCACCGGGTGGCCGTAATCCCGCATCTCGCCCGTGATCTCGCACAGCCGCGCCGCCAGACGCTGCATGATGGCCAGCGTGCCCTCGTAGCCGAGCTTCCGGCTCGGCCAGCTCCAGATGTTGCCGAGCGGCATCGAGCCGAAGCCCGTCGCCTCGCGCCCCTCGCGGTTCCGCGCACGCACGCGCACGTTCAGCAGCGTCACGCGGTCCACCACCGAGCCCCCGAACTTGATGGGCGTGCGGTAGGTGTAGCTCTCTTCGAATGTCTCCACCCCCTCGATGCGCATGTCGAGCGGGTTCGGGACCAGTGCCTGTGGCGCGGCGAACAGCGCAGCCTGAAACTCGCGGCGGGTGAGCATGGGGCGGTGCCTCTCCGTCCAGTCTAGGAAAACCGGCGCATCGAGGCAGGCGTCACGCAACCGATGGCGCGCTCGGCCCGCTTCGCTTCCGGTCGGAGAGCCTCACCAGCACAAACAGCACCGCGGCCAGCAGCAGCGCCCCTGACAGGAAGTGCCAGCGGTGGTCCTTCAGCCACTGCGCCGAGTGCTCCCCCAGCGACTTGCCCAGCCAGGCAAAAAACAAAAACCGCGGTACTTTGCCCGCCGCCATCACCGCCAGAAACGTCAGCGGCGGCACGCCCAGCGCGCCGGCGCTGATCACAAACACCTTCATCGGCAGCGGAATCACCGGCACCAGCGCCGGAATGAACACCGTCACCAGCCCGTAGCGTTGAAACCAGCCCCGGAATTTCATCGCCCGCGGCCCGCTGGCATGCTTCTCCAGGTACTTCTCGCCCCCCTTGCGCGCGATCCAGAACAGCCCCAGGCTGCCCGCCAGCGCGCCCGCGGTGGCCAGCGCCGCGCTCAGCCACGCCGTCTGCGGGTGCGTCCAGGCGAGGAACAACACGAGATAATCCGGGCCGCCCGGATTCGGCAGTCCGATGCCGTCGACAAACGCGATCAGCAGCGCGCCCAGCGGGCCCCACGTTTTCAGGAGTTCGAGAAAGGAACTCATCGGAGGGTCTCTGTCCATTGTGAACGGATCGCGGCCGCAATGGCAGCGCGGCCCGAGGGGCAGGGAAGAGGCGCTGCAGAAAGCGCGACAGACGCGGCCAGCCGGGAGCCGGGGAAAAAGAAAACGGCCCGGACGCGCCGCCGTAAGGCGGCCCCATCCGGGCCGGTGAAACACGGCCTCAGTCGGTCGAGCGGCTCGACGCCGCAGCGCCCGCAGGCCGGCGCAGTTCGAAGCGGTCCAGATCCATCACCTTCGCCCACGCCGCCACGAAGTCGCGCACGAACTTCTCCTTCGCGTCCGCGGCCCCGTAGACTTCGGCGATGGCTCGCAGTTCGGAATTCGAGCCGAAGATCAGATCCACCGTCGTGGCCGTCCACTTCCGCTCGCCCGTCTTGCGGTCCACGCCTTCGTAGACTCCTTCCGCCGATGCCGCCTTCGTCCACCTGGTGGACATGTCCAGCAGGTTGGCGAAAAAGTCATTCGTCAGCACGCCGGGGCGGCTGGTCAGCACTCCATGCGCCGACTGCCCCGCGTTGGCGTTCAGCGCGCGCAGCCCGCCCACCAGAACCGTCATTTCGGGCACGGTGAGCCGGAGCTGATTCGCGCGGTCAACCAGCGCCTCCGCGGGCGGCAGGAAGTGGCCCTGGCGGTAATAGTTGCGGAAACCGTCCGCCGTGGGCTCGAGCACCGCGAATGACTGCACATCGGTCTGCTCCTGCGTCGCGTCCACGCGGCCCGGGGTGAACGGAACCTGCGCGGTGACGCCGCCGTCCTTGGCCGCCTTCTCAATGGCCGCGGCCCCGCCCAGCACGATCAGGTCGGCGATCGAGACCTTCTTGCCGCCCTTCTGCGAGCGGTTGAACTCCTGCTGGATCGCCTCCAGCCGCTGGATCACTTTCGCCAGCTCGGCCGGGTTGTTGGCTTCCCAGTCCTTCATCGGCGCCAGCCGGATGCGCGCGCCATTGGCCCCGCCGCGCATATCGCTCGCGCGGAAGCTGGAAGCCGAGGCCCACGCCGTCCGCACCAGCTCGGGCACGGTGAGGCCGGACGCGAGGATCTTCGTCTTGAGAGCCGCGATGTCCTTGGCGTCGATCACCGGATGGTCGAGCTTCGGCAGCGGGTCCTGCCACAGGAACTCCTCGGCCGGGACTTCAGAACCCAAATACCGCGAGCGCGGCCCCATGTCGCGGTGCGTCAATTTGAACCACGCCCGCGCAAATGCCAGCCGGAATTCCTCCGGATTGTCCTTGAATCGCAGGGCGATTTGCCGGTAGGCAGGGTCGAATTTCAGCGCCAAATCCGTCGTGAACATGATCGGCGCATGGCGCTTGTTCGGGTCGTGCGCGTCCGGCACCAGGTTCGATGCCTGGTTGTTGGCTGGCACCCACTGGATCGCCCCCGCCGGGCTCTTCGTTTGCACCCACTCGAAGCGGAACAGGTTGTCCAGATACTGATGCGTCCACTGGATCGGGCTCGCGCTCCAGGCGCCCTCCAGCCCGCTGGTGATCGTGTCGCCCGCGTTGCCTTTGCCGCAGCGGTTCTCCCAGCCGAGGCCCTGCAGCTCGATCGCCGCCGCCGCCGGCTCCGGCCCCAGGCACTTGCCGGGGGCGTGCGCCCCGTGCGCCTTCCCGAACGTGTGGCCGCCCGCAATCAGCGCCACCGTCTCTTCATCGTTCATCGCCATCCGGCCGAACGTGTCGCGGATGTCTTTCGCCGCAGCCAGCGGGTCCGGCTTGCCGTTCGGCCCCTCGGGGTTCACATAGATCAGGCCCATCTGCACCGCCGCCAGCGGCTTGGCCAGATTGCGCTCGCCGCTGTAGCGCTTGTCGTCCAGCATCTTCTGCTCGGGCCCCCAGTACACCTTGTCCGGCTCCCAGTCGTCGATGCGGCCGCCCGCGAAGCCGATCGTCTTGAACCCCATCGACTCGAGCGCCACATTGCCGGCCAGCACCATCAGGTCGGCCCACGATAGCTTCCGCCCGTACTTTTGCTTCACAGGCCACAGCAGCCGCCGCGCCTTGTCCAGATTCGCGTTGTCCGGCCAACTGTTCAGCGGGTCGAACCGCTGCTGCCCGCCGTCGGCGCCGCCGCGGCCGTCCAAAGTGCGGTACGTCCCGGCGCTGTGCCAGGCCATGCGGATGATCAGCGGGCCGTAATGGCCGTAATCGGCCGGCCACCAGTCCTGCGAGGTGGTGAGCGCTTTTTGAATGTCCTGCTTCACCGCCTTCAGGTCAAGCGTTGAGAATTCCTTCGCGTAATCGAAGTCTTTCCCGTAAGGGTTCGATTCCGCTCCATGCGCGCGCAGCGGCGAGAGATCCAGTTGGTCAGGCCACCAGAATTTGCTGCTCTGCGGAATCTGCGCGCCGGCAGTCCCGGCCAGTGCCATGAGCGCTGCCGCCGCCACGAGGGGGGGCAGAAACAGACGTTTCCTTCTCATCGGCTTTCTCCTTTTCGTCGAGATACGCTGCCGCCCGTCAAGGCGGAATTCAATTTCTAACTCAGTGTAAGGCCGAATAGCCTGAACTGTCGCCTTTCACTCTTATAGGTTTTGCCTATGGATTCGACGCCCGCTCCCCCGCCTCCAGCCAACCGGCGGCGCGCCGCCTCCGCCCTCCCCCCTCGCCCGGCCTCGGCCGCCGCTTGAATCAGCGTTTCGGGATTCGATATCCTCAAAGTTCTTTCCCGCCCATGGATGTTTTCTCTTTGACCCGCGCGCTGGTCGACATCGAATCCATCACCGGCGCCGAGGAACAGGTCGGCGACTATCTGTTCAGCCTGCTGGACGGGTTGGCCTCGCGCTTCGGCGGGATGGTCGAGAAGCTGGAGGTCGAGCCGCGCCGCAACAACGTGCTGGCCTGTTTCGGCCAGCCCGTCGTCACGCTCTCCACGCACCTCGACACCGTGCCGCCCTTCATCTCCTCCAGCGAGGACGACCAGTTCATCTGGGGCCGCGGCGCCTGCGACGTCAAGGGCATCATCGCCGCCATGGTCTGCGCCGCCGAGCAGCTTCTCGAACAGGGCGTGCGCGGCTTCGCGCTCCTTTTCGTCGTCGGCGAGGAAAAAAACAGCGCCGGCGCCTTTCACGCCGCCCGCCATCCCCGCGGCAGCCGCTTCCTCATCAACGGCGAACCTACGGACAACCGCCTCGCCGTCGGCAGCAAGGGCGCTTTGCGTTACGAACTGCACGCCGCCGGGCGCATGGCGCACTCCGCCTACCCGGAGCTGGGCGAATCCGCCATTGAAAAGCTCCTCGACGCGCTCGCCCGCGTCCGCGCCATTCCCCTGCCCGCGGACCCGGTGCTCGGCCCCTGCACCCTCAACATCGGCCAGATCCACGGCGGCCGCGCGCCCAACGTCATCGCCGATCACGCCGAGGCGTCGCTCATGTTCCGCCTCGTGGGCGATCCCGCGCCCTTGCGCCATGCCGTCGCCCGCGCCGTCGAAGGGCTCGCTGAAGCCCGCGAGATTCTCTGCATCCCCGCGCTGCGACTGGGCGCGTTGGATGGCTTCGAAACTACGGTGGTGGCCTTCACCACCGACATCCCGGCATTTGGCGGCGCCTGGGGCGAGCCGTTCCTCATCGGACCCGGCTCGATTCACGTCGCTCATACCACCGAAGAGCGCGTGCCCAAGGCGCAACTGGCCGAGGCGGTGGCCATCTATCAGACCATGGTCAAGCGCCTCCTGGCCGCCTGATGCCGGACAACTTCCCGGTCGCCGCGGCCGCGCCCCGGTCAGCGCCCGCCGCCGCCGGACAACAATGGAAGAGGCAGCCATGAAAAAAATCGAAGTCGGCATACTCGGCGCCACCGGAATGGTGGGCCAGAATTTCATCCGCTTTCTCGACGGCCACCCCTGGTTTGAACTCGCATGGGTGGGCGCCAGCGACCGCTCCGCCGGCAAGCCCTACCACGAAGCCGCCCCCTGGCGGCTCGAAGGCGACGTGCCGGAAGCCGCCGCCCGCCTCACCGTGCAGGAGTGCAAGCCCGATACAAAAGCTCCCAAACTTGTTTTCTCCGCCATGGACGCCTCCGTGGCTGCCGAGATCGAACGCGAGTTCGCCGAGGCCGGCCGCTATGTCGTCTCCAATTCGCGCAACCACAGGATGGAGCCCGACGTCCCTCTGCTCGTGCCCGAGATCAACGCCGGCCACCTGCAGTTGATCGCGCACCAGCACAAGCGCGGCTGGAAAGGCGCCATCGTCACCAACCCCAATTGCTCCACCGTCGCCCTCACCATGGGCCTCGCCCCGCTCAAGCCCTTCGGCATCACCCAGGTCATCGCCACCACCATGCAGGCCGTCTCCGGCGCCGGCTACCCCGGCGTCGCCTCCTTCGATATCGTCGGCAACGTCATCCCCTTCATCGGCGGCGAAGAAGCCAAGATGGAAACCGAGACCCTCAAGATCCTCGGCGAGTTCGCCGGCGACCACATCGAGTTCCTCCCCGCCCGCGTCAGCGCTCACTGCAACCGCGTGCCCGTGCTCGACGGCCACACCGTCACCGTCAGCGTCAGCCTCGGCCGCAAGCCCCCGATCCAGGAGCTGATCCACGCTTACGAAAACTTCGCTGCGGAGCCCCAGAAGCTCAAGCTCCCCAGCGCTCCGCCCAGGCCCGTTCTCTATCTGCATGCCGAAAACCGCCCGCAGCCGCGCCGCGACGCCGCGCGCGACAACGGCATGACCGTCACCGTGGGGCGTCTCCGCACCTGCCCCGTGCTCGACTACAAGTTCGTGTGCCTGGCCCATAACACCATCCGCGGCGCGGCCGGCGCGGCCGTTCTTAACGCGGAATTGATGTACGCGCAAGGCTATCTGAAGTAGCAGGCAGCCATGATCGTCATGAAATTCGGCGGCACCTCGGTCGAAAGCGCCGCCGCCATCGAACGCGTCGCCTCCATCGTGCGCTCGCAGTTCGGCCGCAAGCCTCTGGTGGTGGTCTCCGCCATGGGCAAGACCACAAACCGCCTGCTGGCGGCCGCAGAAAAGGCCGCTGCCGGCAATCTCGGCGACGCCCTGCGCGACGCCGAAGAACTCCTGGCCTTCCACCGCCGCGAAGCCGCCGCGCTGGCGCGCGGCGAAGACCGCGAAGCCATCGGCGCCGTGCTCGAACAGCATTTCGCGCAACTGGAGTCGACTCTCGAACAGATCGCCGCAGCCGGGCAGGTGACGCCCGCGCTCTGGGACGAAACGGCCAGCTATGGCGAACGGCTCTCCTCGTCTCTTCTCGCGCTGCTGTTTCCCGCGCTCGGCATCCCGGCGGTCCATGTCGACGCGCGCACGGTTCTCATCACCGACAGCCGCCACACGCAAGCCCTGCCGCTTTACAGCCGCACGTACGCGCGCTTCCAGGAGAAAGTCGCTCCGCTGCTTGCCGGGCGTGTTGTCGTCATGGGCGGCTTCATCGGCGCCACCGCCGAAGGCGTCACCACCACGCTCGGACGCGGCGGCAGCGATTTCTCCGCCGCCATCGCCGGCGCCGGCATCGGAGCGGAAGAGATCCAGATCTGGACCGACGTCGACGGCATGCTCACCTGCGATCCCCGCGTCCTGCCCGGCGGCAGGCGCGTCCGCAAGATCTCCTTCGACGAAGCCGCCGAGCTCGCCTACTTCGGCGCCAAGGTCCTCCACCCGGCTACGGTGCAGCCCGCCATCGAAAAGAACATCCCCGTGCGGATCCTGAATTCGCGCCGCCCCGAGGTCGAAGGCACACTGGTCGTGGCCGGGACGGTCCCCTGCCGCAATCCCCTCAAGTCCATCGCCTGCAAGCGCGGCATCACCGTCGTCGAAATCCGCAGCCTCCGCATGCTCATGGCGCACGGCTTCCTGCGGCGCATCTTCGAAGTGTTCGACCGCTACCAGACGCCCGTCGACCTGGTCACCACAAGCGAAGTCTGCGTCGCCGTCACCATCGATCAGACGCGCAACATCGCCGACATCGAGCGCGAGCTGGCGCGCATCGCCGGCGTCCGCGTCCTGCCCCATCAGGCCATCCTCTGCCTGGTCGGAGACTCGTTGCGCGAGACGCCCGGCATCGGCGCGCGCATCTTTGGCGCCTTGCGCGACATCAACGTGCGCATGGTCAGCCACGGCGCGTCTTTCAACAATGTGAGCCTCGTGGTGCGCGACGAAGACGTCGTCCCCGCCGTCGCCGCGCTGCACGAGGAGTTCTTCCGCGACGTGGATCCGGAGGTGTTCGAGTGAAGCTGGCGCTGGTCGGATACGGCAAAATGGGCAGGCTCATCGAGCAGATCGCTCCCCAATACGGGTTTCAGTGCGGCCTGATCCTCGACATCCACAACAACGCGGGCGGCAGCGGGCTGACGCCGGATAATTTCCGGCAAATCTCCGTCGCCATCGAGTTTACCGCCCCGGAATCAGCCCCCGAAAATCTGTTGAAACTCGCTGCGCTGCGCGTTCCCGCAGTCTGCGGGGCCACTGGCTGGTACGGCCGGCTGGATGAAGTAAAAGAAGCCTTTGATAAAAACGAAACAGGCCTGATTTACAGCCCCAATTTTTCCATCGGCGTCAATGTTTTTGAACGCATCGTCGCCGCGGCCGCCCGCCTGCTGCGCGATCAGCAGGACTACGAAGCCTGGGCCTGGGAGATCCACCACAGCGCGAAAAAAGACGCTCCTTCGGGCACGTTGCTGAAACTGGTGGAAGCCATGCGCCAGGCCGGTTACGATCGCCGCATCGACGCGGCGAGCAACCGCGCGGGCGCCATCCCCGGCACGCATGAAATCGGGTTCGATTCCCCCGCCGACACCATCACCCTGCGCCACACGGCGCGCAGCCGCGAAGGGTTCGCCCGCGGCGCGCTTTGGGCCGCGCAGAAGCTCGCCGGCGGTCTCAAAGGCTGCCACGAATTCAGCGATATCCTGTTCGCCGGGGATCAGCCATGACCAGGCTGCCTCGCGGATCCGCCTGTAAATCGCACCATAGGGAGGCGTCATGAGCCAGTTCATCGGATGCGGAACAGCCTTGGTGACACCGTTCCGAAAAGACGGTTCGCTCGACGAGCCGGCGCTGCGCCGGCTGCTGCGCCGCCAGATCGAAGCCGGCATCCATTTCCTCGTGCCCTGCGGCACCACCGGCGAAAGCCCCACGCTCACCCGCGCCGAGCACCTGCGCGTCGTCGAAATCACGCTCGACGAAGCCAAGGGCAAGTGCCCGGTCCTGGCTGGCTGCGGCGGCTACAACACCGCCGAAGTCATCCAGCTGGCCAGGGAGCTGGAAGCCATGGGCGCCGGCGGGCTCCTCAGCGTCACGCCTTATTACAACAAGCCCACGCAGGAAGGCTTGTACCAGCATTACCGCGCCATCGCCGCCGCCACGCGCCTCCCCATCGTCGTCTACAGCGTGGCCGGGCGCACCGGCGTCAACGTCGAGCCGGCCACCCTGCGCCGGCTCGCTGAGATCGACAACATCGTCGGCGTCAAGGAAGCCAGCGGCAACATCGGCCAGATGGCCCAGATCTGCGCCACCGTGCCGGAATCGTTTGACGTCCTCAGCGGCGACGATTCCATCACTCTCGCCCTCGCCGCGCTCGGAGGCCGCGGCGTCATCTCCGTCGCCTCCAACGAAATCCCCGGCCCCATGCGCGCGCTCGCCCAAGCCTGTCTGGACGGCGATTTCACTGCAGCCCGCCGCCTCCAGAAACAGTGGCTCCCGCTGATGGATGTCAACTTCGTCGAATCCAACCCCATCCCCGTCAAGGCCGCCTTGGCTCGCATGGGCCTTCTCGAGCCGGTCTGGCGCTTGCCGCTCGTGCCGCCCTCTCCGGCCAATATGGCACGGATCGAGCAGGTGCTCGCGCAGACCGGCCTCCTCTGAGTCGAACGCCATGCAGCAGCAAATCGAAGAACTCTTCGACCATCCTCCGGAACAATACACGGCCGCGCACCACGCCCTCTTCGCCGCCTTCAAGCGCGGCCTCAACGAAGGCCGCTTCCGCGCGGCCGAGCCCGACCCCGCCAGCCCCACCGGCTGGCGCGTCAATGCCTGGGTGAAGAAGGGCATCCTGCTCGGCTTCCGCATGGGCTCGATCGTGGATTTGTCGATCGACGCGGCGCGCCAGCCGTGGTTCGACAAATCCACGTATCCGGTCCGCCGCCTCGCTGCCGGAGAAGGCGTGCGCGTGGTTCCGGGCGGCTCTTCCATCCGCGACGGCGTGTATCTGGGCAAAGGCGTCACCTGCATGCCGCCCATGTACATCAA
>Ga0272446_1006159_pt1 | contig 12697 bp, 11 predicted proteins | sample YNPCB0061_FD_194587 | JGI IMG/M metagenome (GOLD analysis project Ga0272446, IMG submission 194587) | Hot spring microbial mat communities from Yellowstone National Park, WY, United States - YNP-CB-006-1 | ecosystem: Environmental > Aquatic > Thermal springs > Hot (42-90C) > Sediment | place... | reverse complement strand
AAGAGTTGCCACTGGGGTGCCGGGAGGGGTTCAGCTATGGCGGACGGTTGAGTCGTGTGGTGGGCTGGCTGGGCTATGGGGGCAACCTATCGTGGTCAAAACAGCGCTATGTGGTCGAGAGCATCTGTGGTATCCCGATGTCTCAAGGCAGTTTAGCCAACCTGCATCAGTGGTTTTGTGAGGCATTGCAACCGGCTTACGAGCAGTGGTGGTGCTGGATTCAACAACCGGGGGTGCGCTGTGTCGATGAGACCAGTTATCGCGTCAACGGGGTGAATCATTGGATATGGATTGCCACCGCACCGGAGTGTTGCGTTCTGTTCTTTGCCCCCACCCGCAGTTCAGCCGAGGTCAAAACGCTCTTGGGTGAGGACTTCACGGGCATCCTCAGCAGTGACTGCTGGTCGGCCTACGGGCCACAATCGGCGGGCGCCAAGCAGAAGTGCTGGGCGCATCTACAGCGGCAACTCAAGGCATTAACCACCTCTCGCTTCCCGGCAAATCGGGAGTTCGCCCACCGGCTCTTTCCCATTATCCATACAGCTCGCCAAGCCCACCGGCACTATCATCAGGGCCAGCTCAGTTTGGCTGAACTCCAAGCCCTCAGGCCCATCGTTGAAGCGGAGTTAGCTGACGTGCTAGAGCATCCCCGCAGCGGGCGTTGGGCTGCTGCTGCCCAAGCCTTGAGCAACCGATTTCGCAGACATTGGTCGGACTGGTTTACGTTTCTCACCACGCCTGAGGTCAAGCCTGACAACAACGATGCAGAACGGGGTCTACGGCCGGTGGTGATTCATCGCAAAGTCTCGGGTGGTGCCCGCAGTGACTGGGGGGCTCAGTTAGTCGCGATGATGTTCAGTTTTCTCGAATCCATGCGCCGTCACGGTGAAAACGCCGTAGACCACCTCTTTGAACTCATTGCCCCGTCGGGGTGCTCGCCCCCTGCTCTTTTACCGGCATAATCCTGGAGCTCTGGAGGCTTTCTCATGAAGCCTTCCTTATTGCTGTGACTAATTACGTTGCCAGAAAGAATATCGAGCTGCATTTGCTTAGCCTTCATTTCAGCTACCGCCCAATTATCGGGGGTATTTGGAAGCCCTAAAGATAGATACCTTCGGTTTTTTGGTCCAGGCCCGGTTCTGTAAACTAGCTGTAAGCGATCGTTTGAATCCTTAATTTGAACAACGCCTTTGGGGGTTCTACGACTTGGGGAGTTAGAGCGCATTCAAAATCCCTTATTTTGTAGTTCAATCGTTCTACGTCTTACCCCCAATTTACCCCATTTTTTCCTTGAAAGTCCCCTAAAAACCCGGAAAATACAAACATTCGTACTAAAAAAATCATCCATTGAGCCAGTCCTCAAGAGATGAGAGTACCTTAAAAATTAGTGTTTCCAGGGTTTTCTACTTAAACGAGCATGGAGGGATTCGAACCCCCGACCCTCAGAACCGGAATCTGATGCTCTAATCCTCTGAGCTACATGCCCTCGTTCTCCTGCGAGTATAGCATGGGATCTGGGAGAGAAGGTATTTCCTTCTGCCAGCCTAGCGAATCCGGACAAAACCAGCCCGGCTGATGAAGTCCTGTCCCTCCGCCGTTAGCAAAAAGTTAGCGTAGGCTTCACCCGCCTGCTGATCGACCTGGCCATTTTGCTTAATCACCACATATAGATTACGAGTGAGGGGATACTGCCCATTTTGAAACGCTGCAACATTCAGTTGATTACGTTGGGCTGGGCATTGCTCCGGTGGCACCAGGGGTTCCCGATAGGGCGGCACCAACTGGCCTGCGGCTCGCCCTAGTGGCACGGGCTTAATCGTACACTGGGGCACAATTTCCGGCGCAGAGGCGAAATAGATGCCCCCTGGCGTTGCGGCCAATCGTCGTAAGGCTTCGGTGGTGGTGGAAACCATCTGCACCGTTGGTCCAAGGGGTTGGCCTTTCAACACTGTCTCCACAAACAGTTCGGTCGTGCCACCAGCACTGATGGGCCGGGACAGGGGTTTAATCGTCAGATTGGGGCCGCCTACGTCCTGCCAATTGGTAAGTTGTCCCCGATAGATATCGGCCAGTTGGGCCAGGGTGAGTCCCGGCACTGTTAAGCTGGGGTTGACCGCCACCGCCAGACCATCAATGGCAACGGGAACCTGCTTCAGTTGTAGCGATCGCTGTTGGGCCTGTTGATATTCGGCGTCTGAAATCGGTCGGGAAGATTGGGCAAAGGCCAACTCATCCCGCAGTAACATGCGAATTCCGGCTCCGGAGCCGGGGGCGCTGCCGACGGGGTCCACATATCGTAGTCGAAATTCTGGGCGGGCTGCCTGGATGGCTGAGTCTACAGTCAACCGCAGGGGAGCCCAGGAAGTACTGCCGCCATAGTTAAACAGACCGGCAGGAACATTGGCAACACTACTAAAACTACCCTGGGGCGAGACATTGCCCTGGTTGGGAGGGGGAGTAATGGGGGTAGAGGCGCCCTGGTTTGGTGAGTTGCTGCCTTGGGAAAATAAGCTGCCCAGATTGCCGCCGGGACGGCGGGAGAACCACCAGAAGCCGCCGCCCAACAGACCAGCAGTGATTAAAAAGGCCAGAATCAGACTGGTGGTTTCATTTTTCTGGGACATGCCTTACCTCTTGTAGGGATGGAGCCGCATCTGGTGGTCACTGAGATACTGGAACAAAATCATACCCTTTGCCCGATCGCTGACCCAGCACAATTTTAACCAGTTGCACCGAGGCGTTGCGATCGCCGGAGGGCAGGAACCGCACCACCCCCGACGCACCGGGAGTAGAAAAACTGGGGTCTGCCAAGGTCTGTTGCACCCCAGAACGGGTGGGATTCCGCTGCAGCGCAGCAATTAAGGCTTGGGTAGCGTCGTAGGAAAGGGCGGTGCGCCAATTGACATCGCCCCCCCACAGCAGCCGAGACTGACGGGGAAAACTGGCCGACGGGTTGGCATCAATATGCCAGGGCACAGCAACCACCATACCAACTGACTCTGCTCCGCCCACTTCCAGGGTTTTGGGCGCATACAGATCATCGCCGCCCAGCAGTTGCAGGCGTTGCTGATTTACCTGCACCACCTGCAGGGCTTTGTCCAGCGTCCCCGTATTAGCTGCCAGAACAAGGACTTGCGCCCCTTGCTGGATCGCAGATTTGACGCTGTCGGCGGGGCTGAATCCCGGATCGGATAGATCCACTTCCAGCAGGGTTTGGCCCCCACCGAGAGATAACGCCGTGACAAATTCCGCTTTCAGGGATTGACTATAGCCACTCTGGGAGTTGAAAAACACCGCAGCCGTCTTTTTCTGGAGCTGGTTCAGCATGTAGGCGGCTAGAGCCCTAGCAGCGACATAGTCACTGGGTACGGTGCGAAAGAAGTAACGACTGAAACCGGACAGTTTGACGGAGGTGCTAATAGGAGAAATGGCCACCAGTTCTCCTTGCTGGTAAACCGGAACGGTCGCCAGGCTGACATCACTGGCATAGGGGCCAACCACTCCCAACACCTCAGAGTTCTGGACCAGAGTCGCAGCGACTTGTTTAGCAATGTCGGGGTTGTTGTCATCATTGGCGATCGCCACCTTCAGGGGGATGCCCTTGATCCCGCCAGCCTGGTTGATTTGGGTTTGGGCCTGGGCCACTCCCCGTAAAATTTCCAGGGAGCCGTTGGGATCCGTGCCGATGGGCACCGAAACCGCGATCACATAGCTTTTGGCATTGCCGATGCGGGCATTGTTGAGGCCAATCAGTCCCTCCGGATCATTGCGATTGGCCTGGAGCGAGGCTTGAAATTTGGCCGCCGCCGTTGCGAAATCTCCGCTGGCCAGGGCTTCCGTTGCTTCCTGCTTGGTAGCGCTAGTGTTGCTGGGAATTAGAATCCGGTTGCCGACGCTGACTCGGTCCTGGACCTTGCCCCCGGAGAGGGAAAAGGATGAGCCAGAAGTCAGATTGGGCTGCAATTTCAACCGACTGGCCAACCACCAAACCCCAGCCCCAAGTAACCCGAGGGTAATCAGTAAGGCTAACAACAGGGTCGCAGTTTCATTCTTTTTCGCCATAGCCTTTCAAAGCCGCCGATCAGGATAAAAAGCTTGATAAAAGTTTATAAATCAGTCGAAACAGGGCTGTAACAGCGATTGCGGCCAGGCCCGCCATGACAGCTAGCAGCACCACTTGAGCCGCTGGCAGCACCATCGGTCCTGTGGTTAAGGGCAACTGGCGTAGAATCGGGAAAAACCAGACCCCAGCCAGGGTTAGCCCACTCAGAATCAGCAGGTCTTTCCAGTCCATAATGCGCCGCCATTGCAGGATCCAAAGAATCAGCAGCAACAACAGCCAGAAGCCGGAACCGAGCATTGTTCCCAGCAGACTGACCATGGCGATTGCCAGCAAGCCTGCCTCAAATCCGGTTAAGGCTGCGCCCCTGAGTAACTCCAGGGCCGAGAACGGGGCTACGGTTGGCCGTTGTTTAGCTGGGGAAAAAGGGGGTGGGGAAGATAGGGGAGGTTGGGGGGGCGATACGGCCACAGGCGTGGGGGCCGGTGAGGCCGCCGGAGTTGGTTTGGCTGGGGTGGCAGGGTGGGGTGTAGCGGGAGTTTGGTTTAGGGCTTGCAGCACCTCTTCCGCCGATTGGAAGCGATCGCTGGCGGAGGGTTGCAACATCCGGTTGAGAATCTGAGCCAGGCGATCGCTCACCTGGGCAAAGGACTGCCACTTCCAGGAATTTTTGTAGGAATCATACAACTCATTTGGTGGTTTGCCAGTCAACAACTGAATCGCCGTCACCGCCAGGGCGTACAAATCGCTGGAGGGATACACCTGAGCCCCGGCCACCTGTTCCGGCGGCGCAAATCCCTGGGAGTAGATGCCGGTGGAGTGGGCCGCAGCCCCGCCTTTAGTGGCCTGTTTGACCGCTCCAAAGTCTAGCAGATATAACCGCCCCTTGCGGTGACGCATGATGTTGGAGGGCTTGATATCCCGGTGGATGGAGCCATTGGCATGGACAAAGGCCAGCACTTCCAGAATTTCGCTGAGTACCTGTCGCACCGCAGCTTCCGAGAAAGGTCCCTGCTGGATCAGTTCATCCTCCATCGTCTGGCCATCGATGAATTCCTGCACCAGGTAGAAAAATTGTTGGGACTGGCCCGATCGCCCATCCGGCACGGTTAACTCAAAAAAGGCATACAGATCGGGAATTTGGGAATTGGCATTGCCCAGACTTTCTAGCACTTCCGCTTCCCGCTCAAACAAATCCTGGGCAATCTGCAATTGATTGGCCGTCAGGTTGCCCGATGGCTGAAATTGCTTGACCACACAGGGACGCAAACCAGGCGTGTAGCGATCGCGGGCCAGGAACGCCGCCCCAAACCCACCCTGACCCAGCAATTTCTGGGGCATATAACGGTTCAACAGCAACAGCGGCATGCCGCAACTGGTGCAATATTTCTGTTGAACTGATTTCAGGACTGCCGGGTCATCCAGATCAGGACAGGGGTTCAAGGGACGGGAACAGCCTGGACGGGTGCAGTAAAGGTCCATAGAGCAGTAGGATTAGTCAATCTCAGGCGAGCCCAGCCGACCGGAGGGAATGGGATGGGCAATCGGTTTTGCTGCGTTACCCTGGCCCAACTGATATTTTTGCAGTTCCGCAGTGTAAGTGGAAAACTTGGGCAGAATGTCCTTGAAAAAGGCTTCCGCTGCCTTGGAGCGGTATCGGTTGGGGTTCATGATCACCGACAACATGCGTTTCACCACCACATCGTCGATCTTGGCCTGGTGCAAAACCCCCATCTGCAATTCCTTTTCAATTGCCGAGACGGATACAAAGGCCGCTCCCAGCCCCGATTGGACCGCGTTTTTAATCGCCTCAATGGAATTAAGCTCCATCTCCACCTTCAGGCGACGGGTTTCGATGCCGCAGCGACTCAAGACCTGATCAATCACCTTGCGAATGGTTGACTGGGAATCCAGGGTAATGAATTGCAATTTGTACAAATCATCTTTCTGAATTTCCTCGACCTTGGCCAGGGGATGAAACACCGGCAGAATCAGGGCCAGCTCATCCTCTGCGTAGGGAATCACTTCCAGGGCATCTTGCAGTTCGGGAGAAATCTCGCCGCCAATAATGGCCAGGTCAATTTGACCATTGGCTACGCTCCAGGAGGTGCGCCGGGTGGAGTGAACATGCAACTGCACCGCCACATCGGGATACATCTGGCGGAACATGCCGATCATACGGGGCAACAGATAGGTGCCGGTGGTTTGGCTAGCGCCAATGATCAAGGTTCCCCCCTGCAGATTTTGCAGATCTTCCAGAGCCCGACAGGTTTCCTGGCATAGGGTCAGAATTTTCTCGCCGTAACTTAATAGCAGATGTCCAGCTTCGGTAAGTTGGGCCCGCCGTCCCCCCCGGTCAAACAAGGGCACATCCAGTTGGCGTTCCAGGTTTTGCACCTGTAAGCTGACGGCCGGTTGGGAAACATAGAGGCTGTCTGCAGCTCTTTTGAAACTTCCCTCAGCGGCGATCGCCTTGAGAATGCGGAGTTGGTCCAGGGTGAAAGGAAGATCGGACATACGGCTTAACCTGGCGGGAGGAAATGAGGAAACGCAGATGGAACAGTTTGCGAAGAAGGTTTCAGAGAGAGGTCTGAATGGCCTGGGGTTTTAAGCACAGCAATCCACCTCACTGGTTAATCCGCATCTCCGCCAGATAAAAACGACAGCATTGTAATGCATCCTAACTCTAAAACCATCCAACAAACGGGTTTTCAGGACAGTTTGCAATGACCTGGAACTGGAGCAACGGATAATTGGATGAAATCTGGTCTCAGCTTGTAGGATTTGCTGCCGAGGGGTGAATGACGACCGGACTGTAGATACATTAGCAAAAATTATGTTTTTTTATGCGATTGTGCATTGGATTATTGTTGGGCGCGGGCAGCCAGGTAGTGATGCAGCGACTGACGCATGACCTCCACGGGAACCGATTGTTGCAGCCAGAGTTGCAGGGCGGCGGCTCCCTGCTGGACCAGCATTTCTACCCCATCAATGATGGTTGCTCCCTGGATCTGGGCCTGTTGCAACAACAGGGTGGGGGATGGGGTATAAATCAGGTCATAGGCAATCAAGCCAGGGGGCAACAGCTCTATTTCGGCCGGACTTAAGGGCGATCGCTCCTTGTGGGGGGCCATGCCAATAGGGGTAGTATTGACCAACAGATGGGCATGGGGCAGGAGTTTGGGCAACTGGGACCAGGTATGCACCTGCAAATTCACCGACAACGGAGAGCCCACCCAGCTATGGACAAAATCGGTTAACTTGTTGCCACTGCGGCCGATCACCTGGATTTGGGCCATTCCCAGTTGGGCGCAGCCTGCAACAACGGCTCGGGCAGCACCACCATTGCCCAGAATCAGGGCAGTCATCTGGCTCCAGTCCCGATCCAGGCTCCGCAAGGGAGCCAGAAATCCCTCCACATCCGTATTAGCGCCACTCCAGCCAGCGTCACTGCGCCAGACCGTATTCACCGCACCCACCGCTTTGGCCACGTCGGAAATGCTGCTCAGAAAGGGAAGAATGGCTTGCTTGTGTGGGATAGTGACGTTAAAACCCTGCACACCAATAGCTGCCAGCCCCGTAACGGCGGCTTTCAAGTCGGATGGATGGACGGCGAAGGGCAAATAGAGATAGTCCAGCCCCAGGGACGCGATCGCGGCATTCTGCATAACTGGCGACAGTGAATGTTCCACCGGATAGCCGATGATGCCCAGTAATTTTGTCTGACCAGTGATCACAGAGATTGCTCGATCCAGAGTGGGTAACGGGTAAGCAGAAATTGCTTAAAGCATAGCCGGTTGGCAGCAGTTTTTTTATCGGGAGACGTTAATGGCTGCTCAGGAATTGAAACCTGTTCCGGCAGTGGGGGGAAGGGTTGAACCCGAGTCGGCAATTGGGGGCGTACTTGGACTGGTGGTTTCGGCGGTTGGGGTGACTTCCGTTAGCTCAATCGGTTCCAGGTTCGCAGAAGCAGATTCAGCAAATTCGTTGAGCTGGCTGAAATCCACAGCAGCAGATGCGTTATTCGGCGTTCCAGCAACCGAGCTAACAACTGTCGCGGCTGAAGCAGCCCCTTCTTCCTTGGACAACGGGGTTTTATGGATACTGCGGATGGGCAGGTTGGCAATTAGGGCGGTGGCTCGCTGATTTGTTTCCAAAGAAAATTCCATGGCCTCCTTGTCCAGTTCCACATAACGGGAAACAACGGCCAGAATTTCTTCTCGCATGGCTTCTAGAACAGCAGGCGGCAGATCGGAACGATCGTGGGCCAACACCAACTTCAGCCGGTTCTTGACTTGTTGACGGCTGGTGCTCGGTGGCCCGCTAAACAGACGTTGCAGGTAATCAAAAATCATCGACATAGGGTGAAATCACTGCGACAGGATGGGGAATCTGTCAGGACGGAAATTACGGTCAAGTGATTGTAGACGCAAAATTGGCCTGAATCCCTCCTCCTTTATGCTTCCTAAAAAATCTTGGTGCTCAGAGCTTTACGCAACCGGGAGAAAAAGCCTGTGTTCTCAGGCGTCAGATCCATAAAGTCAACCGATTCACCATCCAAACGACGAGCAATGTGATCCAGGGCTGTGCCAGCCATAGAGGGAACGTCAGATAAGACCAGAGGTTCCCCCTTATTGGTGGAAACAATCACCTTCTCATCATCCGGGACAATGCCGATCAGGGGAACTGCCAGAATTTCCTGCACATCTTCCACCGTCATCATGTCATTGGCCTGAACCATCGCTGGCCGAATCCGGTTCACAATTAACTGCACTTTTTTGATGTTGTTGGCTTCCAGAATCCCAACTACCCGGTCTGCATCCCGGACTGCGGCGATTTCTGGAGTCGTAACAATCAGCGCTTCCCGAGCAGCCGCGATCGCATTTTGAAACCCCGACTCAATTCCTGCCGGTGAGTCCACCAGGATATATTCAAACACCTTGGTTAAGGCCGTCACCAGTTGTCGCATCTGGTCCGGCTTGACGGCATCCTTGGTCCGATTCTGGGCGGCTGGCAACAGAAACAAACTGGGTTGCCGCTTGTCCCGCACGAGTGCCTGTTCCAGTCGGCATTGGCCCGCCAAAACATCTACGGCGGTGTAGACCACCCGATTTTCTAACCCCAACAGCAGATCCAGATTTCTCAACCCGAAGTCCGCATCTACCACGACCACTTTGCGTCCCCGTCGCGCCAGAGCCATGCCCAGGTTGGCTGTGGTTGTAGTTTTACCGACTCCGCCTTTTCCCGATGTAACAACGATAATGCGACTCATGCACCAGATTTATCTAAAAATAAGGGACTCACCGAACACCGAAATTGCCGTAAGTGTTCTCACTATACCGAAACTCTTAACATTCTGACTGGTATCTCTGAACCGACTGACCGATTTTTCTCTACTGGACTGGAAGTTGAGTCCGGTAATAGTCCATCGCATGGGTAATACGGATGCAGTCATCAACTGCGACGTAGGCCACCTCTGGAACATATTGGGTTAGCTGGGTTTCCGGTGCTCGGGCGACGAAGTCGGCAATTCGCAGTTGGGTAGGTTCCATCTGCAAGGCCATAATCCGGCAACGGGTATTGCCTTTGGCACCTGCATGGGCAACGCCCCGCAGCCGACCCCAGATCAGAATGTCGCCATCTGCCACAATTTCACTGCCAGGGTTCACATCTCCGATGACAACGACACTGCCGTTATGCTTGACATCACAACCGGAACGCAGAGTAGTCTGTAGGTAAAGCGGTTCGGCCAGGGCCTGACCTACTTCAACCGCAGATTGGTTCAGGTGGGCGATCGTCGGATCCTGTTCAACGGAATAGCCAGCAGCAGCGGCCGCAACCGCTGTCTGACGCCGACTGGTGTAGACCCGCTTGAGTTGAAGTTGGGCTTCGGTCAGGGCATCGGCGATCGCCTGCAACTGTCGGCCATCCAGTAGACGATCGCGGGCAATCAAATGCACCATGGTAGAGGGCTGCCAAAACCGTTCGCCTGCATCCAGCCGTTGTTTTAGCTGTTGCCAGACATCTGCCCAACCAAAGCTGGCAGCCGGGTTGTCGTTTTCTTCTCCCTCTGGAGGCAGTAACAACAACAGCTTGCCACCTTCGCCTTTGAGCCGAACCTGCTGGCTTCGGTCAGACTCCGCTGGGTTCGGCGCATTGATCGCAAGGGTAGATGGTAAAGAGAGATCAGTCATAGTTCCAAACAGTGAGGGCGGCAATAATGCTGCTGTGATTGTATGTCACACTTCCGAATTTGAAACGGTTAAACCGCAGGGTTGCCTCTCTTTGTTTCCCAACCCTACCCGTGACTGCCTTTGAGCCGCTTAGGGATCCGCATTACCATCAGAGACCGATCACAGTCGCCAGCCAGTGGTGGATCCGACATTCCGCACTTCTGACCAATCAAACTTGCCCAAAGTGTTCTGCCCAAAGCAATAGTTTGGCCGATTGCCGTGATAGCGATTTTGCCATGCTGCTGGACTACAGCATAGATAGTTCACCGGAAACTTCCAGCCGCGTGACCTTGCTGACGGTCATGAAGTTTTCGGCCAGCGTTTCTGCTTGGGAAGGGCTAATCCAACCCATTTGCTTTAACAATTGGATTGCAACCGCATGTTTGGCTCGCTTGGCACCATCCATCACCTTAATGGCTAATCCCATGCCTTCGCCGACACGACCAATACACTGAATTCCCTCTGCTCCAGCTTTACTGACCAACTCCCCTTCGGTCAGACGCATCAGTTCCGTATCAAATTGACCGTTGCCGGAAATCAGAGAAGGATGGTGGACCATGGCCCGGGCGATGCGTTCCATATCTAGATTGTCGCCAGAGGACAGTTGGGCGTATAGAGAGGCTATCTGACCCAGTTGCATCAGATAGGTGGGAGCGCCACAGTCATCCCGAGCCCCAATAAATTCCTCTGCGGGCATCCGCAACAATTCAGCCAATTTTTGCAGGATCAGTTGCTGTACGGGGTGACTACGCTGCAGATAACTGTTGAGGGACCAGTTCCGTTGCTGGCAAACCGCCAACATGCCTGCATGTTTTCCAGAGCAATTGTTTTCCAGAGGGCTGCGTTTACCGTTTGGCACTGGACATTGCAGCGCTGAGGGATCAATATCAGCTCGCCAGAGCACGTTAAAGACTTGGCGGACCTGCTCGATTTTGCCTTTGTGGGAGCTACAAATAATGGCCAAGTCGCGATCGCTCAAGCCAAATCGCTCCAACGTGCCAGTTGTGGTTACGGCCAGCGCCTGGAATGGCTTCAGCGCAGAACGCACGAACACAGCGGTTTCTGCATTGCCAGCCAGCAATAACACACGCCCCCGGTTGTCACAAACAACTGCCTGGACGTGGTGCGTGGATTCTAAAATGCCTTCTCGCAGTAACCTAACTTCCAGTTCTGCGGCTTGTGTACGTCTTCCCCTTGTCATACGCAGACTCTAACACCTGGAGGCGCGGTCGAGCAATTTTTTTAGGTTTCCTGAATAAGCAGGTTTCGATTACAGGCAGATCCACAGGATGGCGGCGGCCAAAGCCGCGAGCGCCAGTACGGCAAACGTCTGTTGCAGGCGTTTCAGAATGGGAGCGATTTGGTAGGTGACCACCAGGCGATCTCGGGTCAGGATCTCTGGTGGCTTAACCCAGGACTGACCATCGTACCAGCCGGACTCCTCGTAAAACACTGTGGCATTGGACAGACGGGAACGGATGTGGATCCAGCCCAGATACAGGCGCACCAACACCAGGGAGAGAAATACAGTTGCCCCAACTGCACCAACCAGAAAGAATTGCAGAGGATAGCGAGTTGGTGAGAAACTGGCCGCTGCCACGGGTCCCGCCACCAGCCAACTCCAGACCCAGACCCAGAACAGTTTGCGTGTGTATTGGGGCCGCGCCAGGGTGGGCCAGCGGAAAAAGCCAGATTCCTGCAACTCCTGATATTCATTCAGGGGTTGCTGATCGGTTGGCACTGGACAGTCAGGAACGGAAGATTGGGTGGTCAGATCGTCAGGAAGCAAAAGTTCCCCCTTTGGCAAAATGGCAGGATAGTCCCAATCGGATTCGCTCTTTTGACAGTATAACGATCATGACCCATCAGCCCCACCAGCTTAATGAAATTCGCCCATTGGATGCGGTCTTTGAGCGGTTGCAGACCTCAGCCTTTCGGCAAAAGTTCCACCTCGGCGATCGGGAACGGGACTACCTGCAGCGCAAAGGAATGACGGTTATTCTGCAGCACGCAGCCGACTTCATCGATCGCCGACTGGCCGCTGTCAATCCCCCCAACGATGGCAAGCAAACGCCATTGCGCAATCACCCAGTATTTATTGCCCAACATGCTACAGGTACCTGTTGTCGTGGTTGTTTAGAACGCTGGCATGGTATCCCGCAAGGGAGGCAACTGGCTATTGAGGAACAGCGCTATATCGTGGCAGTAATTGAACGTTGGCTGCAGACTGATCTCCAACGTTGCAGCGGATAATGCCAACACCCTGCTATGTTTCCGGTTCAATACCCTGGGCTCTGAGTTGGGCTCTTAAACGCTCAACTTCTTGCTCAGCCTGCTCAGCTCGTTGCCGTGCTTGATCGGCCAACTCCTCAGGGGAAGGAACCAGTTGACCATCCGGAGTAAA
>Ga0272446_1006158_pt1 | contig 12698 bp, 10 predicted proteins | sample YNPCB0061_FD_194587 | JGI IMG/M metagenome (GOLD analysis project Ga0272446, IMG submission 194587) | Hot spring microbial mat communities from Yellowstone National Park, WY, United States - YNP-CB-006-1 | ecosystem: Environmental > Aquatic > Thermal springs > Hot (42-90C) > Sediment | place... | reverse complement strand
GGGATGGCTGCCGACCGACCGAATCACCAGAGGAGAAGCGGACATGTCGTGGCTGAACCAGTTGGTCAATGGCCGGAGAATGCGCCAATCTGTAGGGCGGCGAAACTCGGTCAGATCGGGCGCGACTCGATGGGCCCACCTTCGACTGGAAACCCTGGAAGGCCGACTGGCACCGGCAGCTTGGCTGGCACAGGGGCCAGCGGGTGCGATCAATCAGCCGAATCTGGTGGTGCCGCCTGATAATCGAGTCAGCGGCGCGATTGAAGCCATTGCTGTGCATCCAACCAATGCCAATCTGGTCTATGTAGCCGCTGTCAACGGTGGGGTCTGGCGAACCACCAACTTCACGGCTGCCAATCCGACCTGGACTCCGCTCACCGATAATCTGCCCTCGCTATCGACCAGTGCCATCTCTCTGGATGCAACCAATCCCAATGCCATCATCGTCGGCACCGGACGAACGAGTGCCTACGGCGGTGAGGGCGGCACTCTGCCTGGCCTTTACTATTCCAGTAATAGCGGAACGAGTTGGCGTGTCATCAGCAACCCCTTATTAGCAGGTCGCAACTACACTTCGGTACAGGCTCGCGGGTCGGTTTTGCTGGCCGCTGCCGACAACACCCAGGGGCCGGGCGGTGGCTTGTTTCGCAGTACCAATGGGGGATTGACCTGGACGACTATCTCTGGAACGAATGGCTTGCCGACTGGCCCCGTTCACAGGCTCATCGGTGACCCTGGAAACGTCCAACGGTTCTACGCAGTGGTCGGCGGCAACAATCCTGGAGTGTTCCGCTCCGACAATCTGGGGTTGACCTGGACTTATGTCAGCGGCTCGATCAGCCAGCTCGGCCCGGCGACCACTAATGTCCAGATGGCCATTCACAACAGTCCCGGCAACAACGTCATTTATCTGGGCATCATCAACGGCGGTAGTTTCGCTGCTGTCTGGCGATCCACTAATCTGGGCCTCAACTGGACGCAACTGCAAACGCCGACTGTCCATCCCGCTGGCCAGGGAGACATTCACGCTTCGCTGGCCGCTGATCCGGTCAATCCGAACCTGTTCTATGTCGGCGGCGATCGGATCAGTACCCCACCCTTCAACGGCAATCTGGTTCGTGGCAATGCGGCTCTGCCGATCGGATTCCAGTACACCTCTATTTCCGCTCCTTTGGGGGCGAATAACACTGCTCCCCATGCTGATTCGCGGTTCATGGTGTTCTCGCCAAACGGCCAACTGCTTCAGGCCGATGACGGTGGTATCTATCGGCTGAGTGATCCTTCGGAGACGGATCCCTTCGTCCAGACGGTGTGGACATCGGCGGTCGGTAACCTGAATGTTTTTGAAGCCCACAATGTGGCCTACGATACTCTGTCCCAAACTGCCCTGATCGGCACTCAGGACAACAGCAACATCCAGAAACTGTTCGGTGGCAACACCACCTGGACAGTGGTCGGCGGGCCACTCGGTTCGGGAGATGGTGGCGATGTCGCCATCGACAGCACCACGTTGAGCCAGAACAACCAGTTCATTCGTTACTACAGTGCGCAAAACCTGTTCAATTTCCGTCGCGAAGTTGTAGATGCCTCGAATCTTCAGGTGGTCAGCACCACCTTCCTCAACACAGCACCTGTTACCGACCCTCAATTTGTCACCCCGATTCAACTCAATCAGGTCAACCCAACTCGTTTGATCGTCGGTGGCTCAACTCAGATTTACGAGAGTTTCGATCAGGGCACCACCCTGACACCCATCGCCGGATCGCCCGGGGTCAACTCCTCCTCGACAGGTATCCCCCTCGTTTATGGAGGCTTCCTCAACACCATCCCCTTCCCCGGCCTGATCGTGGCGGGAAGTGGCACCGATGTAGTCTACCGCACTCTGGTGGGGGGCGGTTTCACGACGACCAGTCCAGGAGGCGGGATCATCAATGCGGTGGCTATCAACCCCGCTACCTACACCACGATGTTCGCGGCCGACAACACCAACGTCTTCTTTACGACTAATGCCGGCGCAACCTGGACGAACATCACCGGCAATCTGACGGGGCTGATTCAGGGCGGACAGTTGCGATCGCTGGCCTTCATCCCTGGATCGAATGCGATTGTCGTCGGCACTCAGCGTGGTGTCTACTTCGCTCGGGTATCTGCTCCGACGACTTGGCGACGACTGGGCACCAGCTTGCCCAATGCTCCGGCTTACGATCTGGTCTACAACGTGCATCGCAACACCCTGGTGGTCAGCACCCTCGGTCGTGGCGTATGGTATCTGCCCAACGTGACCACTGTGATCGGCGGTGGCGGCGGTGGCGGTGGCGGTGGCGGCGTGGTGCCGATCGGCCCTGGTGGGTTGATCCGACCGCCCAGCGTTCTCAACAACACGTCCAATACCGCTTTCTTCCTGGGCCGACTGCAAGGCGGCAGTACTCAGGTTCTCAACGGCCTCGCTGTGGATCCGACCACGCTCGGTTTCCCCGGCACCAACTGGTACTCCATGCAGGTCGCCGCCGCGGGAACCCTGACCATCGGTCTGAACGTCACTGGCACCCAGGGACTGCAGTTCCAGGTCTACCGTCGTGTCGGTACTTCGCTGGTTCTGGCCGGTTCTCGACAGGTCGGCCCCGGTGCCACGGGCAACATCACTCTCAACGCTCGGCTCAACGAGCAATTCGTGATTCAGGTTCGCGGCATCAACTTCGCTCCCGGTCAGTTCACCACTGGTGGCTACAACCTCAACTTCACGCTGGTCTAAGAGGTGGAGGGACTCCACCTGCTGACGCAAGGTGGCTCGCCCCTCCAGCCGCTGATGCCAGGTGGCTCGCTAGCGAGCTGGCCCGCGTCAGCGGCCGGAGGGGCTGGCTCCATCCGGTCAGCGATCCACAAGGACACTCCTCCAACTTCGTCTGAATCCACCGCGGCCTGTTGCCGTCGAGGTAAGCCTTTGATGCCAGTCGGAGAACCAAAGCCGTTTCGGCCCACTCGCGAGCAGTTGCTGGCTGCCAAGGATCGCCTAGTCGCGGACGTGATCGCTCCTGACCTGGATGTGTTGTTCGTCGGCATCAATCCAGGGCTGTATTCCGCCGCCATCGGGCATCACTTTGGTCGGCCGGGCAACCGTTTCTGGCCCTCACTGTATTTGGGCGGCTTCACTCCGCGTTTGCTCACCCCCTTCGAGGAACGCGAACTACTGCACTGGCGATTGGGCATCACCAATCTGGTGGCTCGCGCCAGTGCCCGCGCTGACGAACTGAGCGAACGTGAACTGATCGCCGGTGCCGCCGTCCTCCGCGACAAGGTTCGCCACTATCGGCCGCGCGGCGTGGCCATCCTCGGTGTCACCGCCTATCGCACTGCCCTACAACAGCCCAGTGCCGTTCTCGGCTTGCAGCCTGAGTTACTGGAGCAGGCCAAAGTCTGGATCTTGCCCAATCCCAGCGGCTTGAATGCCCACTACAATCAGCAACAACTGGGTCAACTCTTCGCCGAATGTCGGCTGGCTCTTGTACCCGGCACCTCCTCCACTCAGGAAGCATCGCAATGACTACCAAGGATGCGACGACGGATGAACTGCTTCGCTTGAACCAACGCTTGCTGGACAGCATCGCGGCCGGCGACTGGGCGACCTATGCCGAGTTGTGCGATCCCACGCTGTCGGCCATCGAGCCGGAAGCTCCCGGTCAGATCGTCACCGGGCTGGACTTTCACCGCTTCTATTTCGATCTCGGAGGCATACGCGGCCCCAAGCAGACCACCCTATGTGCCCCACACGTTCGCGTCATGGGCGATGTCGCCGTGGTCTGCTATACCCGATTGGTGCAGAAACTCAATGACGAAGGCCAGCCTATCACGGCGACCAGCAGCGAAACGCGCGTCTGGCAGCGTCGCGAGGGGCGCTGGTGGCACGTTCACTTCCACCGCACCGTCCTGTAAACTCGCGTCAATGTTCCCAACCCACTTGCCGTATCCTGGAAGTGGGTTGGGGATGGTCGCCAGCCTTACTTTGGCAATTCCAGACAGATCAACTCTTTCTCATCGCGGAAATAGACCTTGCCCTCCACGAGAGCGGGATGTGCCCAGATTTGCTCTCCCTTGACGACCTTGCTGCGAGCCAACTCCTTGTATTCCTTGGGATCGGGCTGGATCAGCACCAGATCGCCCAGGTCGGTGAGCATGAGCAGCCGATCGTTGCCGGTCTTGAGCATGGCCGCATGGTACTTGCCGATGCGCGGCTTCGTCCACAGCACCTTGCCGGTTTTCGCCTCGATGCAGTGCAGATTCGAGGTCGGATTGAACAGCGTCGCCTGCCCTGTGACCAGATAGACGTGTTCCTTGCCCACCGGGATCGGCGTGGAGAAGTAGCACGTCAACTCTCGGTTAAACCACACTCGCTGGGCCGTCTTGGCACCATCGGCGTTCGGCTCCACCTTCACGCCGACCATGCCGAAGGTGACCGAACTGGCCAAGATCAGATCGCCTGCCAGCACCGGCGTGGTCGAACTTTCGTTGAGCTTGTCCACAAGGGGGAAGTCCCACAGTTTCTTTCCCGTCTGGGGAGCAAAGCCGCGTAGCCCCTGCTGAGTGAGGAACACGTACTCTCGCCCCTGTCCCTGCCCACGGATGATGCCGGAGGAATAGCTGGCTTTGTCATCGAGGCTTTGCCACTTGACCATACCGTTGTGCCGGTCGAAGGCGACTACGCTGGCCCCCTCACCGCCGACGTTGACCACCACCTGATCGCCATCGACCAGAGGCGAGCAGGCCGCGCCGAAGAACAGCGAAGGAGCTTTGAACTTCTCACGCGTCGGCACCTTCCACAACAACTCGCCCTTGTCGGCCTCGAAGCAGGCCAGTATCCCGGTCGCGCCGAAAGTGTAGAGCTTGCCCTCGAAGAACTGCGGCGTGGCCTGTGGGCCGGTGCCGAACGGGCTGCTGAACTTCTCGCGATCGTAGGCCGATTGCCAGATTTCCTTGCCGGTCAGGGCATCGTAGGCCGCCATTTGCTCGCGTTCCTGGCCGGGCACGCGAGTGTGCAGATAAACGCGATTGCCGGCCATCACTGGGGAACTGTGTCCGGGGCCGACCGGCTTGCGCCATAGCACTTTCAAGTCTCCCTTCCACGGTTCGACCTTTTCGGACGAGGTGCCATCGCGACGCGGCCCGAGCCAACCGGGCCAGTCGGCGGCCTGTAGCGTTAGGGCACACAGCAACACCAGTAACAACGAACGCAGCCAGTGCATGCGAGGATCTCCATCCTGGGGCGACTGGGTTCAAGATTCGTTTTGGCTCGCGTCGGGCCATTCGGCAAGACGCGGGTCGGCCAGAAACCGATGCAGGGGCGCGTACAGCCAGGGCAGACCGTGTCGGTCGGCCAGTTCCTTGAGCCGACGCAGATAGCGTTCGCTCAGGGCGTTGCCCGTCTCCTGATAGTTCGGATCGCAGAAATACACACGACAGCCCAGCGGCCTCGGCTCGCGGGCCGTACACAGATTGCCCTGCTGAAAGGGGCAAAAATCCGCTGAAACGCTCTGTGAGTCGTAGTGCGGTGCCCCATCGAGTAGCACGCGAGCTTCGAGGTTGCTCAGAAACAGCGTGTGGCCGTATTCCTTGAACCGGCAACAGCGGCCGCTGGCCTCGCAGCGCGGGCCGGCCGCTCGCACCTCCTCATCGAGTTGCTCGTAGAGCGCATATACCTCAGCGGCCAACGCACTAGACGGAGGCACTGGGGCCGATTCTGCGTTCGCTCCGATCAGAGGCAAGCTATGTCGTCGTGGTTGCTCTATGTCGCTGTCGAGCGATCGTGCCATGGGCTTTTCTCCTTTGTGGCATTGCAGCGTTGCCGGTCCGCGCTGTCCAGAGCAAAATGAGCGGTATCACTCTTGGAGATGGCTCATGCAAGCGATTCGCCGACTGCTCGAAGTGTCTCCCTTTGACGGGCTGGCTGTCGCTCCCTTTATCGAGGCCGTGCAGACCACCTTGGCTCTGTTGCTGGAGCGGTTCCCGGTCTATGCTACCTTCCTCCGCACGCACGGGGTGCAGTCGCTGCCCAACTGCCTCGAGGAGATCCACCAGTTGCCGGCTCTCTACCTGCCCGTTCTCAAGGGACTGCGTTTCGCCTTGCCGGAGGGACTCCACATCGAGATGGAACTGACTAGTTCCGGCACGACTGGCCTGCCGAGCGTCACTCCGCTGGATGCCGACAGCGTCCACGGTCGAGTCGCCGCCATGCTGGCCAGCTATCGCGGCATGGGGATTGTCGATCGTCCGCTGACGGCCCTGGCCTTCTTGCTCGATCCCGCCACCACCCGACTGGCCGGCTCACTGGTCATCGATGCTGTGCTGCGAGTCGCCCCGGAAATCACCGGCTATCGCTATCTGGCTCGCATGGGCAACGCTGCTCCGGAATTCGATGGCGCAGCCGCCCTGCAAGCCTTTCGTGAGGCCAAGGGGCCGCTGTTACTCATCGGCTACCCGGCCCTAATAAGTGCGGCCATCGACCGCTTGCAAGCCCAGGGAGTGCCGCGCCTGCCACTAGCGGAAGGCAGTCGGATTCTTACCGGAGGAGGCTGGAAGGCGTTTCTGCCCGGTGTCCATCTCGATCAGAGCCAGTTTCGGCAGCAGGTGGCCGACTTCTTTGCCATCGCCCCCTCGGCCATCCGCGACATGTACGGCTTGAGCGAGTGTCCCGCCGTCTTTGTGCAGTGCGAACACGGCAGCTATCACGTCCCGAGCTTTTGCTGGGCGCAGGCCATCGACCCGGAGACCGGCGATGAGGTGCCTGCCGGGCAGATTGGCCTGCTGCAACTGACCACCCCACTGACCACGAGCTACCCACTGCTCAAGATCCTCACCACCGACAAGGTGCGGCTGGGAAGCGGTTGCCCCTGCGAACGGATCGCTCCCACGCTGCAACCGCTCGGTCGCGTTGCTGCCGCTCGCTTTGACACCTGCGCCATGAAGATCGGCGAGGCCGTCGCTTCTCAGAGGATACTCGCATGACGACGATCTTGCAGCCACGCGATGCCCAGCAACTGCGCGAGTGTTTCGCTCGACTGCGCAAGGCCGGCCGCGCTCTGGAGCAACTGCCCACCGCATCTGTGCTGCAACTGCTCGAAGACTGCTCGCAAGACTGGCTGCCCGGCTCACCGCTGCACGAACAGGCCGTGCAACGGCTTGCCGGCGCGTTCTCGGAGAAGGCCACCCGCTCGGCCCTGTGCGCCCTGTCGGCTTCCATGCGGACGGAGGCACTGACCGCCGCGATGGAACTGGAACTGGGCCGGGCCGATCTGCTCGACAGGTGGGCACCCGACGCGACGCAGTCCGGCTGGTCGCGTGCCCTTCCTCTGGGCGTGGTGGCCCAGGTACTGGCCGGCAACGTCTTCCTGGGAGGCGTGATCGCTCTGGCCCAGAGCTTGCTCACCCGCAATGCCGTGCTGCTCAAGCTGAGCAGCGACGAGGCCGGCTTCACCGAACTGTTGGTTCGCCAATTGCAGCAACGCGACCGCGACGGCCGGGTCGGACGGGCTGTGGCTGTATGTGCCTGGAGTAGTGCTGAGGAAGACCTGAACCAGGTGATCCGCGATCAGGCCGATGCCGTCGTCGTATGGGGAGGTCAGGCGGCCATCGATGCCTATCCGGCTGCGCGGTGTCGCGGCAAGGTCATCCATCACGGGCCGCGAATCGGCATCGGTGTTCTCCTCTCGGGAGCCGATCTGCCCGCCGCACTCGCCGGACTAGCCTGGGATGTGGCTCTATGGGAGCAACGCGCTTGCAGTTCCCCTCGCTTGTTATTCGTCGAAGGATCTGTGCAACGCGCCTACGAAGTCGCTGCGGGACTCAGTGCAGCCTTGCAGCAGGTGCAAAGCGATCTGCCGGCTCGCCAACTGTCGCTGGACGACAAGGCAGAGATACGAACGATCCGAGAAATGGCTTACTGGCATCAACACGCTCAGATCTACGCCGCCGCACGCTCGATGGATCACACCCTCCTGGTGGTCGAGGAACTGCCCTCGATGCTGCCTGTGGGATACCGCACAGTAGTCATCGTCCCCTTGCCGGATCTCGCGAAGTTGCCCGAGTTGCTGGCTCCTGCCGCTAGCACCAGTCGGCTCACTGCCGGGTTGCAAACGGTGGTTCTGGCCGCGCCGCCGGAACGCTGGCCGGAGGCGGCTCTGACGCTGTGTCGCGCTGGCTTTACCCAGGTGGCTGCGGCCGGCTCAGCAGCAGCCCGCTCGCTGGGGTTACCGCATGAGGGCGACTACTCCTTACGCCGACTGATTCGCCTAGTCGGCATCGACCTGGGAGCTGGGCCGCTGGTGGCACGACATCGCCCAGCCGTCGAGGCCATCGCAGCGAGCCTGGCATCAGCTGTCAAAAGCGATCGAGCAGGTTGACCACTCGGACGCGCGGATGGATCAGAGCCGCATGAGCGACTCGATCCTCGACCAGTCGGGCATCGGGCAGCAACCGCGCGAGCAACCGCCCGGCACAGGCCGGCACGATGCGATCATCGGGAGCGACAAAAACCAGTGTCGGAAGACGAATCTCGCCCAGACGCGGACGCAGATCGAGTCCGGCGATCAGCCGCAACCTCCAGCCGTAGGCACTCAGAGGAACGTCTGCGGTGCGCTCCCACCAAGCATCGCGCTCCGACTGAGGGATGTCGCGAGCAAAGAAGAACGGCCCGCGGATCGGCCGGGTCAGCGGATGACTAGGCCGAGCCGGCAGATAGGCACCAAACAGAGCCGCCAGTTCGATGAACGGACGACGTGGATAGTAGGCAAAGGTGTTGACGAGGACGAGTCGCTCAACCAGGTCGGCATGCCGCAGTGCGAGAGTCAACCCGACGGCTCCGCCGAAGGACTCGGCAAGCACGATGGCGCGACCTGATCGCGACGATACCGCTCGAGCCGCCGCATCCGCCAGCCCAGCGTAATCCGCCGGCCGCAACTGCGGATAGCTTTGACAGATCACCTCGTAACGATCGTGCAACTCCGGCTGGCGATGCAACAATCGTCCTGTCCCATCTAGACCAGGCAGATAGAGGAGGGTCTGCCTAGTCATGCGGAGAAGAACTCCTTGTAGCGAGAGGAGAGCATGCGACGCATTATCCATCGAGGCCAGGCAGACGACCCGTACTATCGCCGAAGCCGTCGATGTTAACTCCCATGCGATCGAGCAGGCTCAACCAGAGGTTGTTGAGCGGCGTCTCGCGCGGATACAGAATGTGTCGGCCCGGCCGGATGGTGCCACCGCCCTTGCCCAGCAGCAAGATGGGCAGATCGTCGTGATTGTGGCGATTGCCGTCGCTGTTGCCCGAGCCATAGGCGATCATGCAACTGTCCAGCAGCGTGCCGGAACCTTCCTGAATCGACTGCAGCCGACCGATCAGGTAGGCCAGTTGCTCGATGTGGAACTGATTGATCTGCTGGATCTTGGCCATCTTGTCCGGCTTGCGGCCGTGGTGCGACAGGTCGTGATGGCCGTCGCTGATGTTGATCTCACGATAGGGCCGATTGCTGCCCTCGTTGGCGAAGACGAAGGTGCAAACGCGAGTGAGATCGGCCTGGAAGGCCAGCACGAGCATGTCTGCCAGCAAGCGCAGGTGTTCCTTCATGGTGCGCGGCAGAGCGGTCGGAGCCGAGTAGCCGCCGGGCACGCCCTGGAAATCGCCTTCCTTCTCGACGCGGGACAGCCGTTGCTCGATCTCGCGGACACCCGTGAGGTATTCGTCGAGCTTACGCAGATCGGTCACGCCAAGTTGGCGACGCAGCCGATTGGCATCCTCGGTGACGAAGTCGAGCAGACTGCGACGATAGCCGGCATTCTTCAAGCTGCGTGTGTCGCTCACGGTGCCACTGGCCGAGAACAGTCGCTCGAAGACCAGACGTGGATTGGTTTCCTTGGCGATGGGCGAGGACTCGTTGCGCCAGGACAGCGTGGAGGAATAGGCACAACTGTAGCCGGAATCGCAGCTGCCCGCCTGACGACCGCCCTCGCAACCGATCTCCAGCGAGGCGAAGCGAGTGGCCTTGCCGATCTTCTGAGCAGCGATCTGGTCGGCGGAGATGCCAACGCGGATGTTGGAGCCGGCGGTCTTGCGTGGCTGGGCACCGGTGAGAAAGGCCGCCATCGCCCGGGCGTGATCGCCAGGGCCGTCGCCGTGCGGACGCGCCTTGTCGGCGGTCAGATTGCTCAACACCAGCAACTGATCGCGATAGGGAGCCAGGGGTTGCAGGGTGCGTGGCAACTCGAAATGGCTCCCCGTGGTGGTCGGCTTCCAGTCCGCCATGTGAATGCCGTTGGGCACATAGAGGAAGGCCAGCCGGCGAGGAGCCTGGGTGGCCGGAGCCGCTGCTAGGGATAGCCGAGGCTGCATCGCCTCCAGCAGCGGCAGAGCCACACTCACCCCCAGACCTCGCAACACGGTGCGTCGTGAAATCAACTTCATCGTTTGGCACTCCTCTCGACCCGTCGCTTCTGGAACGGATCGCTCTTGACCAGATGGATGATGAGATCGGTAAATCGGTAGTCGTCCTTTTCCGCTTGCTTGACGATCTTCTCGATGAAACACCGATCGGAGCGTTCCGTCCCGCGTCCGATGGCGTAAGTGAGCAATTTATCGGTCAAGCAGCGGACGAACAGTTGCTTCTTGGCGAGCAACACCTTACGCAACTCAGCAGGGCCGTTGAACTTGCTGCCGTCGGGCAACTCGCCGGTCGCGTCGATGGCCAGGCCGTTTTCCTGCGTCCGCCAGGCACCGATGGCATCGAAGTTCTCCAGGCCGAAGCCTAGTGGATCCATGCGCTGATGACAGGTGGCGCAACTGGGATTGGCGCGGTGCTGTTCCATCTGCTGCCGCAAGGTTCCCTTGAGTTCGACCCCCTCGGGTAGTTCGCCCGCATCGGGAGCAGGAGGAGGCGGCGGTGTGCCGAGCAGATTTTCCAGAATCCATTTGCCACGTTTGACGGGTGAGGTACGGGTCGGGTTGGAGGTGACGGCCAGAACGCTGGCCTGGGTCAGAACGCCACCGCGCGGCGTGCCTTTGAGAGAAACCTTGCGCAACTCGTCGCCCTGGACATCGGAGATCCCATAATGCCGGGCCAGTCGGGCGTTGAGGAACGTGTAGTCGGCATCGAGGAAGTCCAGCACGCTGCGATTCTCGCGAACCACATGCAAGAAGAAGGCTTCCGTCTCGCGAATCATGTCGCGCCGCAGAGCAGCGTTGAAAGTGGGGAACCGCTTCGGATCGGGACTGAAACTCGCCAGCGAACGGATGTTGAGCCACTGCCCTGCGAAGTTTTCGGCTAGTGCCGCCGACTTCGGGCTTTGCACCATGCGGCGAACCTGTTCCTCGAGGATGCCCGGTTGGCGCAACTTGTTCTCGCGAGCCAGCAGCATCAATTCGTCGTCGGGCAGCGAACTCCACAAGAAGTAGGACAGCCGGGTCGCCAACTCAAAGGGAGTGATCCATCCCTCCGGGTTGGTGGGATTCTGCTCGATGCGATACAGAAAGTGTGGCGAGACGAGAATAGCCTGTAAGGCCAGCCGAATGCCCACATCCGGCGAGTCGCCGGCCTCGCGAGCCAGTTGCACAAAGCGAAGCAATCGCTGGGCTTCCTCTTCGGTCGCTGGTCGTCGCCACGCTTGGCTGGCGAACTTTTGCAGATTGCCTTGCAACGCCCCTCGGTTGAAGGGCGGAGGCTGGATGCGCCGGCGGAACTCCGGCAGTTTCCACGCCGCCTCGACAATCTGCTCGGCGGCCGCGACGTATTTCTCCATGAGCAACGGCGGCAGCGACAGCACATCGCCGATGTTGTCGAAGCCGTGGCCCACATCGTCTGCGGGAAAATCCCTGGCCGGCTTGAAATCGACTCCCATCAGATCGCGAATGGTGTTGTAATACTCGACGCGATTGAGGCGACGAATGGTCGGCTTGCCTGGATCGAGCGGCCCATCGCAGTCGGCCTTGAACACGACGGCATCGAGCCAACGCTCCAGCACGGCCATCTCAGCCGCCGTTGGCTTGCGGGCACCGGCGGGCGGCATGTCACCGCTGCGTAGGTTTTCGCCGACGCGTTCCCACAGGGCGAGGTGCTTGCGAATGGTGGCATCGTCGCGATGCTGAGACAGATCGACTCCGCCTTTGGGCTTGTCGGCCCCGTGGCAGCGAAGGCAGTAGCGGTCGATCAGCGGCGCAATGTCGCGCTCGAAGCGTGGCGGAGCAGTGTCGGCGGCCGATAGCACGGGCGACAGCACGAGCAAAACGAGGAAGGTCGCAGGGCGGGACACAACGAGCATGCTGTCGATCTCTCCGGTGAAGCGGCTAGAAGGCTGGAATCCCAAGACGATTCGGGAGGTGGCTAGATTATGCTTCAAAGTCGAATCACACGCAAGCGTTTGGTGATTTCTTCCAGAGAAATGAGTTCGCCCTGTCCCGATCCTGGACAGACCTCGCAGGTGCGTTTCCAGTCGGCTCGTGTGCGGACATTGCTTTCCCAGAACGGCCAGGTGCGACACTGCGGCGGCCGAACCGGATAGATGGTGCAACCCTGCTGACGGTTGTAGAAGACGCAATCACCGTTGAGTTTCTCACGGAGCGTCAGACGGCCTGAGACCGAACGGGTGTAGAGTTTGCGGACTTCCTCCACAGTTTCGCCGCGATGCGCCGCGATGGCTGCCAGATCCTCGTCATCGACCCA
>Ga0272446_1006157_pt1 | contig 12698 bp, 5 predicted proteins | sample YNPCB0061_FD_194587 | JGI IMG/M metagenome (GOLD analysis project Ga0272446, IMG submission 194587) | Hot spring microbial mat communities from Yellowstone National Park, WY, United States - YNP-CB-006-1 | ecosystem: Environmental > Aquatic > Thermal springs > Hot (42-90C) > Sediment | place... | reverse complement strand
GCGACTTGTTATGTTGTGTAACTTCTAAGCCTATCGCCCCGGACTTTCACCGATTCCAGCGCACGGGTCGCCCCACCAACTACCAACGAAGCCGAAAATATAGAAGCTCACCTCGCCGACCATCTCGCTATTGCGCTGGCAACATAACGGCTGAGATGAGCGGCGGCAGATAACCTTTGCATTAACGCCGAGCTCTCTGTCCGTCCGCTCCAGCGCGTTGTTAGCCTGTTGGTATCTCAGCCTTTGTTATTTTAATTCTGATCAGGTAGAAACGACAAAGACTCCAACAGTTCAACACAAAAAACTTGAGCCTTGAGAAAGGCAGTTGATTCAATTTCATCTTCTCTAACGTGCCTTAACTTATTACGAATAGGTATTAAATGGTCTTTACGCTCTGCAAGACGTGACTTTGCTTGATTCTTGTCAGAGCTTAGATTCGTGAAGTATGTGCATAACTCATTCCACTCAGTTCCTAATAGTGTTAGCTCAAATAAATCACCCAAATCAGTATTTCTTAAAACCTCATCATTACTTAGACTTGAATCTTCAGATTTTCCTGCTCGCTTAAGGATATCTTCCCATCTTTTTGGGTTTTTCTTTTTAAAGTGATTCTGCAACCAACTAGATTTTTTAGCATCAAAGTGCCTTGTTAAAAGCTGCCTTAATCTTCGTTCTAAATCTTTTAATAGTTCATCTACCCTGCTTGCTATATCTGGCGTAACGTTTAAGTCTCCAAATTGATCAAACCAATCTTTGAATAAGGAGCCAGCATAATTGAGATAGCCAGTCTCCCAATTGTAATTAGCTACTCCAGTATGGGATAAAATCGAGATACTTCGATCTGATGAATCACCAAATTCTTTCAAAATAGATATTCTAGAAAGCGGTTTACCCTCTGCTAAACGCATATAGATCATCCTAGTTGAGCTGTCAAATTTATCCCACCAGTTTTTAAACTGAAATCTTTGGTTTCTCAAAAACTGACGTTTTGCTTCCTCTAGAGATTGATTAGCGCTGTCAAGCTCTAAGCTACATACAGTTTGCATCAAATATTGAATAATAAAAGGATGCCCACCTGTTGAAGTGAAAACTTTTTCGATAAAGTCATCAGCCCAAGTATATTGAATGGGGTCACATAACAACCTTGCGGTATCTTCTAAGGACAATAGTTCTAATTCTTGCCATTCCAAAATATTTCCTAGTGGAGATCCAACATCACGAGATATTTTGAACATTTCATCAGCACCACAAAATACAGCACTGATATACTCTTGAAGACTAGGAGTATTGCTGAGCAAGGAACGCCAATTTGCAAAAAAACTACGTCCCCATGACGCTTGACTAATTAATTCAATTTCGTCAAACATAAAAATTACTTGAAGTCTATGACTGGCAACTAAATTTATAGCTTGACACAAGTAATCCTTGAGAGCTTGAGGATCATATACCTCGTAATCCAAAGAAAGATCTAGATCTATATATTGCTCACGTAAACGTTGATTTAGTCGCTGTATTATTTCCTGATAAATGACACCAGATGAAATGGAAGATTGAATTGCAAGTGTCTCAATATAAACTGGAACTACTAGTAGACCGCCATTTTTGGCTTCTTGGGAATATTTTAGTATCTCTTTCTCCACTCTTCGCAAGAGTGTAGTCTTTCCCATTCTACGACCACCTGTCATGCCAAAAGATCGACCATTAGATAATCCATTTTTCAAGGTGTTTACTAAATTCAGTCGAGAATTACCATAGAGAAAATCAGGATTTACCTGTTGCCAATTATATGGATTACTTTGTAAGTACATAGCAGATGTTGAAAGGTAGAAAATTAGCTACAGTCGAAATCGTTGAAGCCAGCGATTCAAAAGATTTATTTTTATTTTGTAGTGTCCATCTTCATAGTCAACTATCTGGTATCCAATTAAATGACGTAGGGCAATGTCAATCGGATCAGTAACCAAACTTGCTAGTTCAGACTCTTGCGACAACCCTTCAGCAATAAAACATAGCAAGTCTTTCTCTTGAGGAAAGTAGTCTAAACGATCAAGAATTTCTCTGAAAACGTCACTTTTATCTCTAAGAAACGTGTCAAGGTTATTTACCACTAGATTATGAGTCACTGTTAAAGGACGAGACTGATCCTGTCCAATAATATGACTACAAAGCTGTCGAGTAATATAAGGGTGTCCACCAGTTTCACTATAAATAGCATTTAAGCTATCTTGGTCAAAAGAAATACTCATGCCTTTGCCAAGTTTCTCAAGCATCTCATCACACTCTAGTTTTGTTAACGGTGGCAAAAAAGTATCTTTATAAAATTGAAACACAGGATTATCGCGTCCTTCCCAAGTCGCTTGTTCGCTAATCATGGGGTTTGCAGCAGCAACAACACTCACAAGCTTTCCCTTGGTTTTCTGAGCAATTCCACGCAAGTGAGCGAAGAAATTAGCGTAACCTAAGAAGCCAGGATGACTAGCGGTAATAGGAAGCATATATTCTAGTTCATCTATTGCGATGACTATTTTCTTTGCTGTCATTTCATCTGTTGAAGTAACGTCTGTAGAAGAAAGTAAATTCATGACACGATCGACATCTTCAGCAAAATGTAAGGCATTTCTTTTTTCGGGTTTGTCAAGCTCAGAATATTTCTTCTTAGAGCCAAGTTTTAAGTTAATCGTTTTATTTATAACTTCCTCTTTCTGCTTCTGCTCTAAAAGATCCTGAAGTTGTCTAGAAATTGACCAGTAAACATATGCACAATCATGATGTGTACTTGGTATTTGCTGGAGATCTATGTAAACAACCAAATCTTGTGGTCGCTTTTGCTGCAATTGATACATCAATGAAGTTTTGCCGACTTTACGTAAACCATAGATGCCTGTATGCTGACCATCATCAATGTTACGCATAAGATTTTGTAATTCAGTTTCTCGTCCAAAGAAACGGCGGCCTGATACCGGAGCGTTGTTCTTAAAAAGATCCCGACGAGATAACCACTGATCCAATAGTTGACGCAACAGAGCTACTTTATCTTCACTCTGTGCCTGATCGAATACACTTTTGTCGAGAGGTACTACAGCTTCTCGACTTTCACCAATAATTCTATAGAGTGCATCTTTCCATGAACTCGAATCATCCAGAATAATGAATGCAATATCACCGTTGATTCCTCTATATCTATTCGGAGGTTCTCGAAGAACTTGTAAAAGGTTGTCAAGGTCGAACTTTTGAACCTTCCTTAAAAAGCATCTAGCTAGAATACGCCCGTTCAAATCATAAGTTTCGGTAAACTCAAGATGCTGAGAAGTGATTAAAATATCTGCATAGTCGTTATTCAGGGCTTCTACTCTAGTTTCAATACCAACTGCGCTGAAAAAGTCAAGTGCCTGATGCCCCAGATTTTGCTCTTTCCATAACCGGAGTTTCTTATATCGAGGATCATCTTCTAGAGGCATCCCAAGTTTTTTAGCTTCTTCAGCATGTGTGTATGCTTGTTCTAAACTCTCTTTGTCACCAGCATCACCTAATTCAATTAAGATTTGTGCGAGAGACCAATGAAGCTGCTTGGAAAAAGCAGGTGCAAATTTAAGTCCTTCTTGTAATGTCTCAACAGCATCTTGTAGCTTTCTTCTCTTTCTGAGAAGCATAGCCTTGTCATTATAAAGAGCACCGAATTCAGGGAATACTCGAATTCCCCGCTCTAGAACCTTCAAAGCACTTTCAACTCTGTTTGCTTCTTTCTCCTCCATAGCAGCATAGGCTTGGAAGACGTTCAGACTTGGACCAGACTGAATAGCTTGTTCAAACAATCTTCTTGCTCTATCCAGATCCTTTTCTTCTTTAGCTACTAAAGCATCTGTATAAAACTTGAGTGTTTCAGGAGAAATCTGCCGAACGGTGCTAGAACTTTGTGATAGTAACAAGCTTGATTTATTAGATAGGCTTACTACATTTTTTGCAGCCCAACCTTGAGGTACTATAATTGCTTCAAACTCAACTTTCTCATTGCGCCTTAAAGACTGTCCCCAACCAGTAATATCTATTGAACTGACGTAAAAAGTTCTGCCATCGTCCCCTTTGATAAAACCATATCTATCTTTCAAGTTGAACCTTGTAACAGTTCCTCTCAGCCTTTTCCCCTCTCCTTCAGATGTTTGTGTTGGGGGTGCCCACTTTGGTTTTTCCTTTAAGGTCTTAGAAGAACTAGAAGAATTTGACTGCTTCCTCTCAGTGAGTTTAGATGCTCCAGGGGTTTCTAGTTCCGCTTCAGTTTCAATTTCTAATTCACTGGTGTTGATAGTCAACTGATCTACAGTATCAGTTAAATTTATGCCATTACTTCCGGAATTTGAATCCGATGCTACAGATTGTGAATTTTCTAATTTACCGAGGCTCTTTTCCGGCGAGGTTCCATTAACCGACTGAGAATCTATCCACTCGTCTAATTTTCCCTTACGAATTCGCCATTTACTTGCTAGACGACTTCCGGGCATTTCGCCTGAAACTAAAAGGTCTATAACCTCATCAACTGACATCTGAAGATAGTCAGCGACTTGCTCAGGAGTCAAAAATTCGGGAAGCTGTCCGGGCATCACATTAACCTTGTCACAGTCTAATACTTCAGTTTAGCCACAAAAACCTGTAATCGTCAACTCTAACATGCCTTGTTTAGCTTTCTGTTCTTCTTAGAGAAGCTGCATAGCCAGCCAACCCCAAAAAGTATTATTTGCTACTTATTAGTATCGGTCTCTTGAGAGTTTGGGTACACCACACCCCCAGGAGTGAAGCAGGCTAACGGTTTGCGTTAGCCGCTGGTGGGCGGGCGTGGATTCGGCTTGGGAGCAGAAAAAACTCGAAGCCAGAAAAATGCTTGAAAGTCGGGACGAATCCCACCAGTCGGCTGCACGCTTTGTTGGCTGGCGTTTTATTCAGACTCTAAATCGTTGAAATTGAACTCGACTTTGCTTTGTGACACAATTTCATCAAGAATGTTTCTCAAGTGACCTTGAGATTTTGCGATTTCAAATCTTTCAAGTAAAAGCGGGATGTTGATTACTTCTTCGATGCAACCCATGTATTTCTCAACAATAGATTTTATCCCGTACTGCTTTTTTGCTCCTTCTTGCAATCGAGATAATAGTGATTCCACTTTGTCATCGGATTTTATAACAAAGGAAATGGGAAAATGCTCAATTTTGTCTATGTCGAGGAAATATTTCTTGACTTCCAATGTTTCTGTCACTTGGAAGAATCTTCCCAATGGGCGCATCACAAAATCAATGCCGCCGTCATTGGCATTGGTTCTTCCTGTCTTGAATAGCAAAAGGTTTTCTTCCTGAATATTGTCGAGGTCAAAACCAAAATAAACTACTTGGTCGTAGTAGTAATATCGTAGTATGGCATAACTGACGATTTCAAAGATTCTTGCGTCAGAATTTGGCGAAAGCAAACTTTCAATAAATCCCGAAACAACCACATCGTTTTCATCGGCAATTTCCTGAAGTTTTTCGCAAGTTTCGATGAATGTTCTAAATGCGCTTTGTTTGGTTGCGATATATCGGTCAATAATTGCAATCACAGCCTTGGCAATATTTACGGTTTTACGCTTGTCGGTAATTTTGAGCAAATTTTCATTTATCCAATAGCGATTTGTTTGCACATTTCGCATAATTGGGACAAATTCCACCTGCGGAAAATATTTCTTGAATTCTTCGTTCATGCGGCTATTGAGAGCATGATTTTGCAATTTACTCCCAAATGGCAATTGTCTTTGCCTTGCAAGTAAATCTGTAAACCTTGCGCCTTCGTATTCATCGTAATTCTTTTTCTTGTCGAAGTTGTTTTTGAGATAATCTTCAACAAGCACATAAACGGCGTATAGGTTAGCAAAACTGCCACGCGACTTTGAACCCCTTGATGCTGAACGAGTTTTTACATTCAAGTATTGTAGTAATGGACTGCGTTCATAAATCGCCGTTCCATCATCGTCAAAAGAATCTTGTAAGACTTGGAAAATCTGCGGTGTAAATTCATGTTCCATAAAGGTTACTCGAAAAGTTTCAGTGACTGTTGGGATGGTGATATTTTTTCGTAGGTTCTAGGCTCACGCCGTAATTCTTGCCCATTGTATGATGAAAGAATTTGCAAGCGGCGAAGTCCAATTTTTACATAATCTTCATTTATTTCGATGCCGATTGATTTTCTGCCTAATCGTTTTGCCACAAATGAAGTAGTGAAAGTGCCTGAAAATGGGTCAAGAACTAAATCACCTTTATTAGAACTCGCAAGGATTACCCGCTCTAATAAAGCAATAGGTTTTTGAGTTGGGTGATTTTCGTATTCATCCATTCTGTACCGTACTCTTGGCATTTCCCAAACATTTCCAGGGACTTTTTCAGAATTGTAGACCGTTGGAACTGCCTTTCTATAATCTACCAATTTTCTCTTTGCGCCTGTTTTCGCTTCTACGAGAATATCCTGAGCGTTAAAGGTGTAGTCATCTTTATCTTTGACACAAAACAGAATTGGCTCATACATCGAACCATAATAATTTTTTGCTTGAACGCCAGAACTGTCATAATGCCAAACAATTCTTGACAAAATGTTTAGTTTATTTCGGAGATATATATCAAAATATGGCATTGCCTGTGTGGAAGTCATAACATAAAAACTTCCATTGGGTTTGAGTTTTTTTACACACAAGTCAAGCCACTGATAACACCACTTAAGATATTCTTCATCCGATTCCCATTTGTCTTTTAGCCCATTAAAGTTTTTTCCGATGTTGTAAGGTGGGTCAGCAAAAATTAAGTCTACCGATTCGTTAGGAATGGTAGAAAGTGCTTCGATTGCGTCCCCAAGAATTACTTTATCGGTGTCTTTCTCAAAGATTTGAAGGTTTTTAGCCATAACCCGATTATAACCCTTCATCATATTTTCTTAATTGCTGTGACCAGCCAGCCAACGGCTAAGCTCACCCGCCACCAGGGGCTTGGAGAACTGATCAAAGTGTAGCATCAGGTCAGGTGCAGCAACTTGTTATGTTGTGTAACTTCTACGCCTATCGCCTCAGACTTTCACCGATTCCAGCGCACGGGTCGCCCCACCAACTACCAACGAAGCCGAAAATCCAGAAGCTCGCCCCGCCGACCATCTCGCTATTGCGCTGGCAACATAACGATTGAGATGAGCCGCCGCAGATAACTTTTGATTCCCACAAATAACATCTCGACGGTCGGCTCCATCGATTTGTTATGCTCTTCCTAAGGCTTTTCCCTGTTACCAGTGGTTTCAATGCACGCAGTTTGAACAATCATAGCTTTTCTAAATCAATAATCTTTGCACATAAGTAATTAACTTTTCAGCTTCAGCGGTGGAGTTGGTAAACCAGTCTGTAGACCAAATCCGATAAAGTTTCCATCCTAGCCGCTCTAAAACTTGTTGACGGAGGCGATCGCGATCGCGCGCTGCTTTTGAAGAGTGGTAGGTAGCTCCGTCACACTCAATTCCAAGTAAGTAAGTGCCTTGTCGTTCAGGGTCAACAACTGCTAAATCAATGAAATATCCAGAGACGCCCACCTGGGGCACAACTTCATATCCTTGTTGGCGCAGCCGTTCGGCGACAAAAATTTCAAAGTCACTATCTGGTTCTCTACCAGTGACGATTGCTGTTTGCAACCGTTGAGTTTGAGCGTACTCTAAATACTCCTTAAGTACCTGCACACCACGGTTAGAAGTTGGGCTTGGTCGAATATCACTAGATTTCATCGAAGAGAAGACAACTACCCGTTCTTTTGCACGAGTGAATAAAACATTCAAGCGACGATGACCATTACGGGAGTTGATTGGACCAAACCTTTGCATGACGGGCATACCAGGACGTTCAGGTCCATATACGGTTGAGATGAAAATGACATCTCGTTCATCTCCCTGCACATTCTCTAGATTTTTGACGAAGAATGGTTCTAACGTGTTCTCTCGTGCCACACGGTACTGTTCAAGCTCCGGGTGCAGGGCAAAAAGCCGATCCATTTCATCTAGCAATAACTCCTGCTGTTTTTGGTTAAGAGTAACAATTCCTAGTGAGAGATTGGGACACTGCCTCATGAAATCTGCTGCTGCTTCTGCAACACGCATTGCCTCAGGAACATTAGCCCCAGAACGATAGGCTCCTGTTTCAATATATTGATACTCAACCGCAAATTGATTATTAGGTGAGGGGAAAATTGTGAGGCTATTGTCGTAAAAGTGTTGGTTAGAGAAGGCAATCAAGCTTTCGTGGCGTGAACGGTAATGCCACTTCAAACGGCGGGCGGGATAAAATACTTTGAGTGACATATCCAGGATTGACTCGTCGTCTAGAATATCTGCCTCCTCTCCCGAATCTTCCTCAACATCCTGGTCAAAACGAGCCTTAAAGAAATCAGTAGGTGGCAACTGTTTAGGGTCACCCACGACTACCAACTGCTTTGCCCTTGCAATTGAGCCTAAAGCTTCCTCAGGGCGCATCTGGGAAGCTTCATCAATGATGACCATATCAAAGGCAACGGCACCAGGAGGAATAAATTGGGCAACACTAGCAGGTGACATCATCCAGCATGGTTTTAACTGCTGAAGTGCAACACTCGCTCGTTGAAATAGATCACGCTGAGAGATATGCCGCTTCTGCTTGTTAATTTCATTCTGAATCAAGGCTAGATTCGTCCACTCAGATCTACGCCCACGACTGTTTCCTGGTTCAATAGGAGCTTGTGCGAGTTGTGCTACCAATTGTTTTTGATATAAGCTCAATAACTTCTTATCTGCTCGTTGAAACTGCTCACGAGCCTGAGCCTGGTTAATACCAGAAAGCTGATTCAGTTCAGGGTGCTGTTGATAGGCAAATCTCAGCAGCGATCGGTAAAAGACGACTTGATATACATCCTCCAGATTCTCCAGTGCTAAGTTGTCATGCTCAAATGCCTGAACGAGAGGCTGCATACCGTCATCAGTAACTTGTTGATATGCTCGATGGTAGTTAACCCATGCGGGCAAATCATCACTGGCTGCCACTGCCCGATCGAGACGATCCGCAATTTTCTCAAGCCTAAGATTAGCTACATACTGGCTTCCAAACATCGCTTGAGCATTAGGCTTGCCTTGCTGAAAAAATGCTTGTCGGTACTGCGCCTCTTTTTCGAGGCAGCTAGATAAGCTTCGTGAAGCAGCTTGGATTACTTCTACTACACGGGCTGCATCTACAGTAAATAGTTTGTCTTGAACGGATTGAGGTAATTGAGATTGAATGACTGATTTCGCAAAGTTGGTAGTTGCCTCTAACCGTTCAATATCTGTCCTTTCCTCCTGGTAGAAATAGCCAAGTGTATTAATTGCTTCAGATGCGGCGATTTTTTGCTTTTCAGAATTAAGATTCTCAATATCTTGAATGAGATTTGAAATCGCAGAGATAGGCATAAGTGGTCGCAAACCAAAACTCGTCAACTCCTCATATATATGAATAGATGCTGATGATGTTGTACGATAATAGGTTGCTAGATCCTCCCAATTTTGTTGTTCGTCAAACTCCTCCTCTAATTTGAGAGAATTAACAAAAGTCATTAGAGACTGAAACTTTTGACTGTTTTGGAGGCGACTGACTTTCTCCAATTTCGTTATGTCAGCTTGAATTAAGAAACGAGCAAAATCCTGCCCTTGAGAGCAGGAGGCTAAGCGTTGAGAAGCATTTGTAGCAAAAGAGTTAACGGAGAGCAAGGCATTAAAATCAGTCTCTAATTCCCTAAAATACTGACCACAAATCCGGCGTAGAGTAGAATCCTTTGAAAAGGAGTTCAATTGTTCCTGAAAACGAGCAATTTTCTCGAAGGTGCCAGCAATTTCCAAATCTGATAGATTAGTTGATTGCTTTTGAATCTTTGTCCAAAGTTTTTTGGCTTTATGATATTCAGAGTCAAACCAATGCGTAAAAAAGTTAGCATGTCGAAGCTTGTTAGCATAGAAATACATTCGTTCTGAGCTTTCACAAGCATCAATATAATATTTATGTTTTAGTTCATCCCTTAATACACGTAGTTTTTCGCAAGTTGCTTGTGCTTTTGCAAGGATTTCATGATTAGAAGGATTACAGAGTTCTGCTGTCCTTTTCACCAAAGTCTCAGATGTTTGTTCGGCTAGAATTTGAACTGCGGTTGATATAGTTTCGATTGCAGTTAGAGGTAGGAGAGGATCTAGGTCGAAGAAACTTGCAACCTGAGTAACAATAGGCTTATACTGCTCAAGCCTTTTACTTACTTCTGCTGTTCGCTCACTTAAATCTTTGAGGTTGGCGATCGCATACTCTTTATCTCTAGTTACTTCAATTGTTTGAACTTTTGCAAGCAAAGCTTTCAACTGACCTAAATCAGGTAAGGACACCATTTCATCCTGAAAGTATTGCTTCAAAGATTCCTTACTTTTTCTATATTTCTTTAGTTGATGTACAAGTGTTGTAACAGAATCTTGTGCCTTGGCAGTTTTTAGAACTGGCAATAATGCAGCCTCAATTAAAGGGCTGATCTCAGGACATCTTCCCAACTGCTGTTGAAACTGAGTTAACTCTGCTAATGTGGATTGCTGATTAACAGCTAGCATTTCGGCGGCTTGTTGGGAGGAAGTTTGAAGCTGTTTCAACACGCTTGACCACATCTTCGCACTCCCTAGCAAATCGCCCTGGTCAATGGGTGATAAATCATGGGCAGTCAGTCCAAACCAAGGATGGTTTTCGACCTTACTGTACTTCTGGATCAGTTCCTGATGCTGTTGGCGAAACTCCTTGAGATGTTGGCACTTGCGCTGAAAATCAGCAGCAGTCATAGAAATTGCCTGATCGTCTCGAAGGCTTGATAATGTAGAGGGTAATGGGATTTCAGCAACTAAGTCATTCGCCCGTTGAGCACACCAGAGCAACTCCTGAATAGTCTTTCCTATCCTGCCAAAAGACTGGTTCAAAAGTAATACATAGCGAGATAGCAACTGCTTCAGTTGGCTGCACTCTTTAACTTGATCTCCTAGCTCTCGCGACACATCAACTGGTGAACCTTGTTCAACTCGTTGCTTGAGCCGTTCGTAGAAGGACTGCCGGGAGGTCGCTGTTGAGTGGACTTCCAGACAGTAATTTTCTAACCCTGCATCCGCTAAACGGTTATACACAACCTCAAGAGCAGCCTTTTTCTCAGCGACAAACAGTACTTTCTTTCCCTTTGCCAGGGCGGCAGCAATCAAATTTGTGATGGTTTGGCTCTTGCCTGTACCTGGAGGACCTTCAATCACTGAATTCTTGCCGTCAATCGCATCAACAATGGCTGAAAATTGGGATGCGTCTGCATCTGTAATTAGCAGGGGTACTTTATTGGCTACGGTTGGATGATCCACTTCGTAATCTGGAGCGATCGCATCTTGGCTAACCTCTTCCTGACCACACAGGATGGACGACACCAATGGATGTTTGAGGATAGACGCTTTATCAGACCACCGTTCTGGGTTCAAATCCTGAAATAGGGCAATCCCCCCAAATGAGAATAAGCTCAGGGTTAGGAAACGCCGTATCTTCCAGTGACTGCGATCGCGAATAACGTGTTTGACCTTCTCAAAGTAGAATTCAGGGGTATCAGCAGCCTGACCATCAACATCAACCAAGTGGGTGAAAGCTGGTAAGACGATGCCATAGTCCTGCCGCAAACGCTCTCTGAGACTAAAGTTCTCCTCTGGTTCTTCACTAAACGATTTGACTGTATAGTAATACTGCCCGCCACGAAGCTGCCGCTCCAGAGTGACTGGATAAAGTAATAGTGGTGCCAGGAGGCGTTTGTCGGATTGGTCAGACTCATACCACTCCAGCATTCCAAACGCTAGATAAAGGGTATTGAGTCCAGTTTCTTGAATCGACTTGCGTGCGCCCTCCCGTAAACCTGCTAATTTACGCTCTAATTCGTTGGGGTAGAGCAAGGTTTGCAGATTGTTGTCTCGATGAGCAGGTTTACCCCCATCTTCAGACTGCAATGTTGGCAAGTCATAGTCAGGATTTATGCCGAGCGTTTTAGCATAATCTGTCTTGCTTAAAGACTTTACATCTGTTCGAGCGGGCATTCCCAGTTCGTCTCGAACTTTATCCCGCAGTTCCCGCTCAATGCGTTGAAACTCTTCTGAGTCACGGTCAGCTTCATCAAGGGATGCAACCGCATCCATGTACTCCTCATCTGCATCCCGCATTGCTTCAAGCAGGAGGCGAAAGGCATCATCATCTTCATCCCTTGGATGCTCTGGCGGCTCCGGTAGCGAGGCGATCGTCAGTGCAGTCCCCCTTTCCAACTTCTCGAAAACCTGATCAGGCAATTCATCAACCAACCTAACCTGGGTGCGGGAGCGTTCCGAGAATTTGAAATTTAGAAGCCGATTGCGACCGCTGAGGTCGAGTAGGCGGAGGCGGAGTTTTTCAAGATACTGAGCGACCAGATGATCCATGTGAAGCAATTGCTGAGAATCTTAACGGGTTCATTACCTTTTTAGCATTCTTTATCTTTGGCTTTGGGAGCATAACGGTTGAACTCACCCGCCGTCATTGACTTTGGATGATAAGAATAGTTTAGCATACGGTCGGGTGCAGTGATTTGTTATGTGGTCTTTTTAAGAATTTTGTCATAATCTTCATGTGTTCCTATCCA
>Ga0272446_1006156_pt1 | contig 12698 bp, 10 predicted proteins | sample YNPCB0061_FD_194587 | JGI IMG/M metagenome (GOLD analysis project Ga0272446, IMG submission 194587) | Hot spring microbial mat communities from Yellowstone National Park, WY, United States - YNP-CB-006-1 | ecosystem: Environmental > Aquatic > Thermal springs > Hot (42-90C) > Sediment | place... | reverse complement strand
TTCAAGAAAAAAGGTCAATTCAATTCCTTTGTGTTCCCCCAGTTCCAGGGTAATCCTATCTCTAGTGGTGCTATCAAACTGCCCAAGATAGGAGAAGTGCCCATCCACCTGCATCGCCCCATCCCTGACGGGTTCAAGGTGAAGCAGGTACGGGTGTTATCCAAAGTGCGAGGGACACAATGGTATGTGGTTGTCACCATTGAGTCGGATGTATCGGTTCCGAATCCTCCTGTTCATGGCAGGGCAATCGGGATTGATTTAGGACTGGAGCGGTTTCTGACGGTTTCGGATGGTAGCTTCCAAGAACGCCCCAAGTTTTTCAAGGTTCTGCAAGGTAAGCTGAAATTGCTACAACGCAGGGCTGAACGAAAACAGAAGGGTTCGCACAACTGGGAGAAGGCACAGCTCAAGGTCAGCAGACTGCACCATCGTATTGCCAACCGTCGTAAAGATTTCCATCTCAAAACGGCGCATAAACTTTGCGACCAAGCGCAAACCATCTTTGCCGAAGACCTCAATGTCAAAGGCTTGGTACGGGGGATGTTAGGCAAGGATTGTGTGGATGCTGGCTTTGGACAATTTTTGTCCTTACTGGAGTGGGTGTGTTGGAAACGGGGGGTGTACTTTGCCAAAGTTGATTCCAATGGCACTAGCCAAACCTGTCCATCTTGCTTTGCTACGGTGAGGAAAGAATTGGCAGTCAGGGAGCATCATTGTCCTGAGTGTGGGTATCGGACGCATCGGGATCATGCCTCAGCAGAGATGGTTCTACTGAGGGGACTAGAGAATGTAGTAGCCCAGGGACGCTGGGGAACGGAAACCGCCTGTCAAGTCGGGCTGTCGGGGGTCAACGACCTAGACAAGTGGCGTGGGGCAGGAATGCCTGATCGTGAGGTTAGGAAGCCCGTCTCTGTCCCTAGGACGAGGGTCGGGAGGATGTCACTCTCAACCCATGATGGTCTATAATCAAGGGGTGGGTCTGATGCAACTGGTGTCCTTTCACCCCGCCCAAATTCTCTAATGAAAGAACTGCTTGTGTCTCCAACTGCCAACCTAACCCGCAGTAAGCGGGCCCTATTGACCACCCTGAGCAAAGTTCCCTACTTTGATGAGTTGCAGGAAACGGAATTGCTGTACTTGGTGCGCCAAGGCTATCCCCAAACCGTGCCACCTCTGCAATTTGTGTGTCGGGAGGGGGATGTGGCCAATTCTTTTTACATCATCTTATCGGGTAAGGTGGAAGTGCTATCCCTTGCCCAAAAAAAACATATTTCTGTCCTGTACGAGGGGGATTTTTTTGGGGAAATTGCCCTATTTATTGGCACGCCGAGGGTAGCCACCTGTCGTACCCTTACCGAGAGTCGGTTCTTTGTCATTCATCGGGATCACCTCAAGCATATTCTCATGAATCATCGAGAAATTGCTGATAAAATTGCCCTGAAACTGCTCGATCGACAAAATACTTTGATTGAACTGGGAATAATTGAGAATCGGGATCAAACTACCGAAGGAATTCTGCAGCAAATTCGCAAGCGTTTGCAAAGCCTCAATCCCTAACGGTATGGGCGACCTCCTCAAAAGTTCCATCCAGATTTTCACTACGCCCCTATTTGATATTGGTGGCTCCCAATTCTCTTTGGCAAGCATCGGGGAAATAATTTTCTTGATTATCACCGTGATTGCTTCTTCAATGGTTTTGAGCGAATTGGCGCGCAAAACGGTTCTGTCCCAGTTGAATCGGGGATTGCAAGAAGTAATTGCCGTTTCTATTCAATACATCTCGATCGTGCTGGGGGTGATTTTTGTCCTCCAGAGTAATGGCATCAATCTCAGCTCCCTGACTGTATTTGCGGGTGTGTTGGGGATTGGTATTGGCTTTGGACTACAGAACTTGGCTAGTAACTTTTTTAGTGGACTGATTCTGCTGTTTGAACAAACGGTGAAGGTGGGAGATTACATTGAGTTGGGACAGTTGAAGGGAACGATCGAGAAAATTACCATCCGCTCCACGATCGTGCGCACGGAAGATGATGTATTTGTGATTGTGCCCAACCAGAAGTTTATGGAAAATGACACTATCAACTGGAGTTATGGGAGTAAAAACTGTCGGATTCATGTGCCCATAACCGTTGCTCACGATACAGATGTACTGGAACTCACCGAAGCTCTCTTTGCTTCCGCCCGCAATGAGCCAAGGGTATTGACTGATCCGCCCCCTGATGTGTGGTTTGATAGTTTTGGCGAAAATGGATTGAACTTTCAACTTTTGATTTGGATTGATGACCCCGATGAGAATGAAGTGATTCGCAGTTCTTTGAATTTTCGCATAGCTCACGAACTGAAAACCCGAAATATCAAAATACCTGTTCCCCAGCGGGATTTGTGGGTGCGCAACTGGCCCGATGCCCTGAAAACTCCCGCTCCCCCTGCTTCCCCACCCACTGGAAGTAATCCTCTACCGACTCCTCTGCCCAGTGGGAATAACAATACAGTGCCATCCTATGCCCTATCGCACTATAGTTTGCGGGATTTACTGCGGCGGATTAGCTTTTTTGAGAACTGTTCCGATGCGGAACTGATTGCCATTATTGCCAGTGGCTATCGCAATGAATACTCTGCCGATGAAATTATCTTTCAAGAGAATGACCCCAGCGAATCTTTTTATTTGATTCTATCGGGTTCAGTAGAAGTTTATTCGGAAAAGTCTGGCCAGCAAATTGCCGTATTGAAAGAGGGGGACTTTTTTGGGGAAATTGCTGTATTGGTGGGCACTCCCCGCACTGCCACTGTACGCACTTTGACCAATTCCATTTTATTCGTGATCGATCGTAAACAACTGCAAAAATTGCTCAGGGAATATCGTTCTCTGGGGGAACAGATTGCCTACAAATTATCGGAACGGCAAAAGATGTTAGTTAGTATGGGTCTATTAAGCCAGTTGGAAGTTGATCGATCGGAAGGGGCGGCACTGCACTGGGTGAAGGAACGGCTCAATGCTCTATTTGGTATTCATCTCTGACATGATACTTCTTTCCCTCACCCCCAGCCCTGCGAGGGGAGTAAATTAACTTTGGGGATGTAAATGCCGATGAATGTGGTGCGCCAGTTTCATACCAATGCCGGGGGTTTCCGCAATTTGTTCTACCGTCGCTTGACGCAGATATTCGAGGGAGTGGAATTTCTCTAGAAGTTGTTTTTGGCGATGATGTCCTAGCTGGGGAATTTGGTCGAGGAACGATCGATGCATGCGCTGACTGCGTTTTTTCCTATGAAAGGAAACGGCAAAGCGATGGGCTTCATCCCGTAATCTGCGCAAGAGTTGTACCCCAGCATGGTCAGGATGAACAGGGATAGGCTGGGACTGGTCAGGTAAAAAAATTTCCTCCCGTTTCTTTGCCAAACTAATAACGGTGAATTGGTCTGCCAATCCCATATCCTGAATCACCGCCATCACGCTGGACAGTTGTCCCTTGCCCCCGTCAATCATAATCACATCAGGCAAATCAGAGGCATTTTCTAGCATCTCTGGCGCTTCCCCATAGTGGCGAAACCTGCGCCTAATCACCTCCGCTAGACTGGCGAAATCGTCAGAATGCCCCGCTTTCACTTCGGGATGGCGAATGGTGTAGTGGCGATAGTGTTGTTTGGCGGGCAAGCCATCAATAAATACCACTTGGCTGGCGACCGCATCACTGCCCTGAATGTGGGAAATATCATAACCTTCTATGCGGTGGGGTAAATCGGGCAAATCCAAAATTTCCGCTAATCCTGCTAAACTCTGTTGATTCCGATCGTGTTGTTTCTGGATACGGGCTAACTCATAGAGGGCATTTTTTTCCACCATCTCGATCAGTTCCGCCTTGAGTTGTCTTTGGGGGGTATGCACCTGTACCTTTTTGCCCTTTTTTTGGGACAACCATGCGGTGAGTAACTCCACTTCAGGCAGTTCATACTGGGTATGAATTTCGTTGGGAATTTCTATTGGCTCACAGCCGTGATAATGGGCCTCCAGGGTTCTCTGCAAAATCATCTGGGGATGGTCACTGTCACTATCTGCCACAAATCCTAACCTACCCACTAACCTGCCCGCCCGAATTTGGAACAGTTGAATACACACATATTTATCATCCATCGCCAGAGCGATCGCATCACGGGAAATGGTGTCATCGGGCAGACTGACTTTTTGATCCGCCCCCAGACATTTCAAGACTTGAATTTGGTCACGCATTTTGGCGGCTTTCTCAAACTCTAGGTCTAGGGAAGCCTGTTCCATTTTCTCGGTCAAGGTCTCGATTAATTCCCGTGTCCGACCCTGAAAAATCATGGCTACCTTTTGCATGGTGTGGTGATATTCCTCACGGGAAACCAGCCCCTGACAGACCCCGGGGCACAAACCAATGTGATAGTTCAAACAGGGGCGGTCTTTGTAGAGGGGAATTGGTCTTTGGCGCAGGGGAAAAACTTTTTTGATAATGCCTAAAGTGCGTTTGAGATTGAATACATCCACATAGGGACCATAGAACTTGTCCTTGGCAGAGCCAAAATTGCGCCGCCTGGTAATAAAAATGCGGGGATAATCTTCTGACCAGGTGATGCACACATAGGGATACTTTTTATCATCCTTGAGTAGCACATTGTAGTAGGGCTGGTACTGCTTAATTAAATTGTCCTCCAGCGCCAACGCCTCCGCCTCCGTATCGGTGACAATAAATTCTATTTCGTGGACTAACTGCACCATCATGGCGATGCGGGGCGATAAATCGTGGCTATTGCGGAAGTATGATCGTACCCGATCTTTCAACCGCTTGGACTTGCCAATGTATAGCACTTGGTCTTGGCGGTCGCGCATGAAATAAACACCGGGTTCAGCAGGAATTTCCTTGAGGCGCGTGTGCAGTCGTTCCGTATCCTGAACTAGAGGGGTGGTCATGGATGTTAATTTCTATTAAGCAGTTTTGCATCAGTCTAACATCCGATCGTCAACAGTAATGCCCGTTCTATTTTGGCGACAGCCCTAGAAAATAAACTAAACCAGCTAGACAACCATCCTCACTTTTAATAACTAATTGCTTACGATAATAGTCCTTTACGCAAGCTAATAATTATGGAAAGTGCCATACTAATTTGCCCCGTGAGGGTGTACAATGCACCTGTCCTTTGCGTCCTGGAATAGCCTATGGCGAACACCTCTGGGTCAAATTTACCGATTAAAATTTCCTACCTCTTGCACGAAACTTGGTTAGGGATTAAACGGGGCGGGGGCATGAATTGGGCCGCTGTGAGCACGATCGCCATTTTGTTATTACTGTTGGGGGTGGGTCTGCAATTGTCGTGGCAGGTGGATCATTTATTGGGGCAGTTGGGCAGTCAGTTGGAAATTTCTGTGTACCTCAAAGATGAGGCCAAGCCGCAGGCGGTGGCACAGCAAATTCAGCAGTGGCAGGGGGTCGCCCAGGTGGAAATAGTGCCCAAGGAGCAGGCATGGCCAAAATTATTGGCAGAGATGGGCAGTAGTGATTTGCAGTCTGCCACCGAATTGTTGGGCGCTAATCCCCTAGCCAATGAATTAAAGGTGCGGGTGCAGACGGTGGGGCAGATTCAGGCGGTGGCGCGAGCAATTGACCAACTGCCGACCACCGAGGAGTTGTGGTTTACCAGTGCCGTCGCCCAGGGGTTACAACAGTTTCATTTGGTGGTGGGGGCGGTGGGAATTGGCATTATTGGTCTGTGTGCCGTGGCGGCGATCGCTGTAATTACCACTACAATTCGCCTGATTACGGTTGCCCGTGCCGTAGAAATTGAAATTTTACATTTAGTGGGGGCGACTAGACGCTGGATTAGCGTGCCCTTCCTTTTGCAGGGGTTGAGTTATGGAGTGGCGGGGGCAGTCAGTGCCTATGGCATGCTTTGGGGTATGGGTAAGGTGGTAGAGGTTAATCTGGCGCAACAGCCCCCCCTGATTCAGTCCTTATTCCAAGATATTTACAGGGATTGGCGCACAGTGTGGTTATTGCCCCCCGTGTTACTGGTGTTTGGGGCGATCGTGGGGATGGGTGGCAGTTGGTTGGCGATCGGGGGTAAGCAGTGGCGCGGGTGAATTTTGACACAATTCTAGGTAAATGTGCTCTAGGCGCACGGGCTGGAGGGAAATTGCCCTAATCTCTATATCCTGAAACAGATGCACAATTTCGCCAAGATGGTGTGGTTGGGGTAGGGCGAACAACAGACAGGTTTCTTGGGAAGCTAAGCCCAGACGGGAAGGGTAATGGCGGTACTGGAATCCATGGCTTTCGCCGATCGTGAGCACGGCGGGTACATCTTTGGTGTGCACCTGTACCGATAACACTTGACAACCATGAAATAATTGGGCTAACTCCGACAGGGTGCCTTGGGCAATCATTTGTCCCTGTTTGAGAATGCCCACGCGGTCACAGAGTCGTTCTGCCTCTTCCAGGAGGTGGGTAGTAATTAGCAAAGTTTTGCCCTGTTCCCGCAGGAGCTGAATCAATTCCCATAACTCAAAACGCGCTTCAATATCTAAACCAGTGGTGGGTTCATCGAGAATGATCAGGGGTGGATCGTGGAGCAGGGCGAGCGCCATACTCAACCGCCTTTGCTGACCGCCGCTGAGATTCATGGCTAAGCAATTGACGCGATCGACCAAACTCACCGCCTGTAAACATTGATAGACCCGTTTTTGGCATAATTCCCCCTGCAATCCATAGAGGCAAGCAAAAAAACTCAGATTTTCGCCACAGGTGAGACCGCCATAGAGTAAATTTTCTTGGGGGACAATGCCAATCATTGCCTTGGCACAGCGCCTTGCCAGTTGTCCATCAATCAGAATAGAACCCCGATCGGGAGTGAGTAGGTTACAAATGAGATTGATTAAAGTAGTTTTGCCCGCCCCATTTGCCCCGATTAGACCGTAGATTTCCCCGCGCCGCACCCGTAAATTGATGTCCCATAACACCCGTCGATCGGCAAAGGATTTATGCAGGTTGTGGATTTCTAGCACATACTTGCCCCGCGCATAATCTACTATAGTACAGCCCAAAACTTCCTTAGAGTGCCTATGAGCTAAGACCAATCTATACTATGGGCAGGTCATTAGCGCAAAATTTATGGAACTCGCCAAGCCAGAACAGCTATTTAATCGGGAATTGAGTTGGATTGCCTTTAATTACCGTGTGCTCCAAGAAGGCATGGACGATCGTACCCCTATTTTGGAACGGGTGAAATTTGTGAGTATTTTTACCAATAATCTGGATGAATTTTTTATGGTGCGGGTGGCAGGGCTAAAAAGTCGCCTAGCGACGGGCAATGATTTGCCCTCTGATGATGGCCTGACTCCCCAGCAACAACTGTCAGCCATTTATCGCGAACTCCAGCCCCTTGTACACAAACAACATCAATTTTTCCAAAATCACCTGCGCCACCAGTTACAGGACATCGGTGTGCATATCCTCGACTATCGGGAACTGGAACCAGAGGAAAAAAACTATTTACAGGAGTATTTTCAAGCCAAACTTTTTCCCATCCTCACCCCCTTGGCGGTGGATCCCGCCCACCCCTTTCCCTATATTTCTAATCTCAGCCTCAACTTGGCGGTGGTGGTGCATGACCCCGAAACCCTCGATCGACGCTTTGCCCGCGTGAAAGTACCCACCATTTTGCCCCGCCTTGTGCCCCTACCCAATGACCACCAGTTCCGTTTTGTCCCGATCGAGCAGGTGATTGCGGTCAACCTGATTGCCCTGTTCCCCGGTATGGTGGTAGATGAATGCTATCCCTTTCGCATTACCAGATCAGCCCAACTAGAGATTGCCGAAGATGAGGCGGATGATTTGATCTCGGCGCTCCAAGCAGAATTGCGCAAACAACGGTTTGGAGCGGTAGTGCGCCTAGAGGTGGGAGAAGATATGCCCCCCGCCATGGTACAAACCCTATCAGACCAGTTAGAGATCGGTGCAGAAGATGTGTATGTGATTGAGGGGTTACTCGATCTGGGGGATTTGATGAGTTTGGCATTTTTGGATATTCCTGACCACAAGGATAAGCCCTGGAAGTCCGTAACCCATCCCCGCCTCAAGGTAATCGAGGAAAGTAATGGGGAAATCACTTTTTTTGATGTAATTAAGCAGGGGGACTTTTTGGTGCATCACCCTTACCAGTCTTTCACTACCTCCGTGCAAAAATTTATTGAGACCGCCGCCGATGACCCCCAAGTATTAGCGATCAAACAAACCCTCTACCGCACTTCGGGCGACTCCCCCATCGTCCATGCCCTGATCCGTGCCGCCGAAAATGGCAAACAGGTGGCAGTGCTGGTGGAATTAAAAGCCCGTTTTGATGAGGCAAATAATATCCTATGGGCGAAAAAGCTAGAAAATGCGGGGGTACATGTGGTGTATGGCCTACGCAACCTAAAGACCCACACCAAAACTGCTCTGGTGGTCAGGCAAGAAGGGGAAGAGATTGTGCGCTATGTGCACATTGGCACAGGCAACTACAACCCCAAAACTGCCCGTTTTTATAGCGATCTGGGTCTGTTTAGCTGTGACCCTGAGTTGGGGGCAGATTTGACCGACCTGTTTAACTACCTGACGGGCTATTCCCGCCAAAAGGACTACCGCAAAATTTTGGTCGCCCCCGTGAATATGCGGGCTAAATTTCTTGCCCTGATCGATCGAGAAATTGCCCAGCAACAGCAGGGCGGACACGGGTATATTATTGCCAAAATGAATTCCCTAGTGGATACGGAAATTATTTCTGCCCTCTATCGGGCTTCCCAAGGGGGGGTACACATTGATCTGATAGTACGGGGCATCTGTTGTTTGCGTCCCAAACTGGCGGGGTTGAGCGATCGGATTCGGGTAATTAGTGTCATTGGCAGATTTTTGGAGCATTCCCGCATCTTTTATTTCAACAACGGCGGTGCGGAAGAGGTGTACATCGGCAGTGCGGACTGGATGACCCGTAACCTAGATATGCGGGTAGAGGTGGTTACGCCAGTGCAAAACCCAGAATTAGTCAAACAGTTAAAGCAGATTTTAGAAGTGGTCTTGGCAGATAATCGGCAGGCATGGGAATTACAACCCGATGGCACCTATGTGCAAAAACGCCCCAAGGAGGGGGAACCCGCCATGAGTTCGCAACAACACTTTATGTCTGAGGGTCGCCCCGAATTTGCCTGTTAAGGCAACTGCCAAAAATTAGCCCGTTCCCTGAGCCACCCAGTCTCCCGCCATTTCTGCACTGCTTGGTTTACCTTTTGCCGTAGTTCCGCACTGGCTAGCCCCTTGGGCATGACCACCGCCAAGCTGTGGAAGGCAAGTTTGGCCCCCACCGTACTGTAGTCTGGATTGTCCTTGAGCCAGGGATGCAGAATCACCCCATCCCCCGCCAGCGCTAGGTGAGGATTGGATTGGAGCGCCCTCACCCCCGCATGGTAAGAATCCACCCCGATCGTGGGTAAGTGGGGGTAACTATTCTGTAAAATGGCGATGGTGGCAGAATTTTTCAGTACCAAGATGCCCTGCAATTGGTTAATCGTTTTCCCCTTGCGGGCAATCAAAACCGTACTGTCCGTGTAATAGGGCAAAGAAAAGTCCACCAAACGACGGCGATTATTGGTAACTGTTACTTGGGCAATCACCACATCCACTCGATCGAAACTGTTTAACCTGTCCCGCTGGGGCAAAACCACGAACCGCACCGCCTGTCGATCGCCCAAAAGTTCCTGTGCCAGTTGGTGGGCAATATCAATCTCTAGCCCTGACCATTCCCCCTGTCCAGAACGCACAGCCAAACTAGGTAAATTGTCCTTTACCCCCACCCGCAAATAGCCCCTGGCTTGCACATCCGCCCATGTGGGCTGAGTGGTCTGAACTATCAGCGTCGGCAATAGGTACATATCCTAGCCCGTAGGCTCCAGTCGGGCTAACAAATCAACTACCCTCTGGCGCACCTCGTCCCGTACCCTGCGAAAAGTATCCATGCCATGCCCTTCGGGGTCATCCAACTGCCAGTCCTCAAATACCTCCCTCAGCAACCACGGCTCAGGCAAATTCACCCCACAACCGCACAGGGAAATCACCACATCAAAATTTTCGGGCTGGAACTCCGCCAAGGCTTTGGAACTCTGGTTACTAATGTCAATGCCCACTTCTGCCATCACCTGCACCGTCAAGGGATCGATCGTGCTAGATGCCAAACCCGCACTGGTTACCGCCACCTTGCCATTGCCTAGCGTACGGGCAAACCCCTCCGCCATCTGCGATCGACGGGAATTTTTTTTGCACACAAACATGATATTTTTCATGATTAACCCCAAATTATATCCCCACCATACCATTTGACCTGTCCAGTTTAAGCAATTAAATGGCGAATTATCAGTCAAGGCTGAAGAACCACAGAGTGCCAAAAACGGTGCTAAAGTTTAACTACCAACAGGGTATATGCAACAGAAATTATGCAGGGTGCTCTCCAAGAAATAGATACTGCCACCATTTGTCATCTGCTCAGTAAAAGGCAATACACAGGAGAACTGTGGATCGAGAGTACCTCTGGTGACAGTGATGGCAACACTTGGCTAGTGCACTTTGTGGGCGGTAGTATAGTTTATAGTGGTAATCCCGATGGTAAACTAGACCGACTCCAAGATTTTTTACAGGGCTTGCATCTGGCAGATGCCCTGACTTCCCCCCTAACGGGCACTGAGAGATTAAATCTGGGGTCAGCCCTGCGGGAATACGAAACCATCTGGCTACTTTTGCAAGGACAAGTTTTAACACCATTCCAAGCCAGTAAAATTTTGCAGTTAATCATCCAAGAAGTTTTTTTTGACCTATGCCGTCTGCGATCGGGGCACTTTTATTGTTGTGCAGGGCAACCGCTCCAACCCCAACTCCTAGCCCTAGATACTCTTGCCTTATTGTCACGAGTGCAAACCCAAGTGCAACAGTGGTACAGTATTTTCCCCCATGTGCCCAGCCTTGACCACAGTCCCAAATTTGCATATCCAGTCGATGTGGACAGTTCCGCTTTTAATTTACTGGGTTCTTTGGAACCCTATCTGCAACTGGAAACTAACCCCTCCCTGCGCCAAATTGCCCGCTATCGCCACCAACCCCCCATCCATATCGTTAAAGAAGTTTATGAAGCGATCGCCGCTGGCGTATTGACCCTCGTACCCACCCGTACCCCAGAGCCACCCCCCCCCACCCCGCCCCACATTCTTTGTATTGACCCCAGCCCCAGTGTCTGTGCTACCCTTAACTACCTCCTCACCCCCGCAGGTTACACCCTCACCACCTGTAACACTGCCCGCTCTGGCCTCACTACTGCGTTTGAAGTGTCCCCCCAGTTGATTTTGTGCAGTACCGCCCTGCCCGATCTAGATGGTTATGAACTGTGCGCCATGTTCAAACAATCTCGCCATTTCCGTACTGTACCGATCGTGCTCATGCTGTCTGCAGGTGGCTACAGTGACCAAAAACGCGCCCTGCTGTGGGGTAGCAGTAATTATCTAGTCAAACCCTTTTTGCCCCAACAGCTCCTGTCGATCGTGGCGCGCCATCTGCCCCTGCCGAAAAACTAAAAAAATACCCCTGCCTTGGGGGCACGGGGAGTATATCGGTGGAATTAGGGGCGACCTAGTAAGTTTCTACATGCCAGCGCCCTTCTTGCTTCATCTGTTTCTCAAAAGTTTTCCAATCTGCGCCGTACTTTTCAGCGGTATTGGTCATGAACTCAGCAATGCCATCTTCCATGCCCCGCAGACCACACATATAGGTATGGGTATTGGGCTTTTGCATCAGCTCCCACAGTTCATCGGCATATTCTGCCATGCGGTTTTGCACATACATTTTTTTGCCGTCAGCAGTTTTTTGTTCCCGGCTAATGGCATAGTCAAGGCGGAAATTGCGGGGAAACTTATATGCCAGCCAATCCAAGTCAGGTTTGTAGAGGATGGCGCTATCGGTGGGCACGCCAAAAAATAGCCACGCCCGTCCTTGGAATTGATAGTCAGGGTTATTTTCCTTGAACATCCGCCACAGGTAAGCCCGAAAAGGCGCAATACCAGTGCCAGTAGCAATCATAATAATAGTGGCGGTGGGGTCATCGGGCAGGAGCATTTCCTTGCCCACAGGTCCAGTTAGGTTGATCTCATCCCCCGGCTGTAGGTTACAGATAAAAGTAGAGCAAGTGCCATAGACCGTTTCCCCCGTTTCTGGGTGCTTGTACTCCAACTGGCGCACACTCAAACTCAGGGTTTTGTCATCCATGTCGTCCCCGTGTCTGGTAGAGGCGATCGAGTAGAGGCGAATTTTATGGGGTTTACCATTCTTGTCGGTACCGGGGGGCAGTACACCGATACTCTGCCCTTCCAGATAGCGAATATCGCCCCCAGATATATCAATTTTCACATGTTGGGTTCTGCCCTGTGCCCCTTCCCGCAACAGCGGTTCATTGAGAATGCAACGGGCGGTAAAAGGGTTACTGGGACGATAGATGTTAATAGGAATATCCTTATCTTTGGTCTGGGTCATGGTGGGGCTGTTTTTAGTCAACATCCTTTATTTTAGACAAATCCTCATCCAGACTGTTGCTTTTAGTTAAATTTTTAGTATTTTTTTGGGGCAGTTAGGGAATTAAGCTCGAGAGAGGCTAAGGCAATATAATTACCAGTTACC
>Ga0272446_1006155_pt1 | contig 12700 bp, 11 predicted proteins | sample YNPCB0061_FD_194587 | JGI IMG/M metagenome (GOLD analysis project Ga0272446, IMG submission 194587) | Hot spring microbial mat communities from Yellowstone National Park, WY, United States - YNP-CB-006-1 | ecosystem: Environmental > Aquatic > Thermal springs > Hot (42-90C) > Sediment | place... | reverse complement strand
CGGCGAGGGTGAGCGTGCGGGGCCCCAGCTGCACGAGCAGCGGCGGGTTGGACAGTTGGATGAACTCGTTGCCCTCGCGCACCAGCTTCATGCGGCGGGGCGCGGTGCCGCCCTTCTCGATGAGCGTCCGGCAGGCCTCGAGGCGAATCTCGTCGGCCACGTCGTACACGCGAAAGGCCCGCACGTCGGCGTCGAGCAAGCGCACCATGGGCGTGCTTCTACTGCGCTACCGGCGGCGACGCTTGGAGGACTTCTTCTTCGTCGTCTTCTTCGCCGGGGCCTTCTCGGCGGCGGGGGCAGCCGTGGGCGCCTGGGCCACCTTCGCCTCCAGCGCCTTCACCTGCTCGGCCAGCGCGTCCCGCTCGCTGAGGAGCGCCTTCACCTGCGCGTCCCGGTCGGTGACCTGCTTCTCCAGCTCCTCGGCGCGGGCGGCCCGGGCGGCGGCGTCGGCCTCGGCGCGCGCTTGCGACTCCTCGGCGTCGTTGACGCGCTTACCGGCCTCGAGCGCCTTCGCCCAACCCACGCCGCCCGCGGCCAGCAGCACCGCCGAGACGACGCCCAGCAGCACCCACGGCACGGGGCTCTTCCGCGGCCGGGAGGGGTCGGTCTCGGGCAGCTCTCCAGTCTGCGTGACGTCGTCGAATTCCATCGAGGGCGCGCCGCGACGACGCTAGCCCAACTCCTCGGCGCGGGCGTGCTCGGCGGCCTTCAAGTCCCACACGCCGCGGGCGCGGAAGACGCGCTCGACGTACTCGGCGTGCAGCGCGTGGAGCGGCCGGGCCACCGCCTCGCCTTCCAGCAGCGCCAGCGCGTCGGCCAGCGCCTCCAGCGTCGAGCGCCCGCCCTCGGTGGTGGAGTCGCGCAGCCGCAGCACCTTCTCGGCCTTGGGCGGCAGCGCCAGCTTCGGCAGCGCGTGGAGCGCCGGCAGGCGGTGGTACATGCGCCGCGCCTGCCGCCACGTGCCGTCGAGGACGACGAGGTTCCTCACGGCCGCGGCGTCCCACGGCGTCGACGGCTCCGCGGGGAACAGCAGGAAGGTGCCCGGGCCCAGCAGCGGCGCCAGCTGCGACTGCGCGGGCTCGGTGTCTTCGCCGTACTCGAGGACGTGGGCGTCCGGCAGCGCCAGCGCCGCGACGCGCACCGTGCCGGTCGACTTCATCGCCTCGCGCGCGTGCCGCACCACCACCACGCCGGTGCGCGGCACGACGCGCGGCACCACCGGGCACACGCAGTGCTCGACGCGGATCCAGCAGCGCTGGCAGCGGCCCGGGAGCTCGGCGGTGGTGAAGGAGCGCATCGACCGGCCAGCGCATACCGCGCCGGCACCGACCTTGGCTATGGTGCCTGTCCGCGTGAGCCGCTCCGTCCCCTCCTTCGAGTCGCGCCTCGTCCCCTTGATGGCCTGGTACGCCGGCCAGCGGGGCCTCGACGTGAAGGCGTTGCTGGCGAAGCACCAGGTGCCCGCCGACTTCCTCAAGGACGCGCCGGGCAAGACGCCGCTGGTGACGCCGCTGCCCACGCCGGGCGCGCTGGCCGGCGAGCTCGCCGACACGCTCCGGGAGCCGCACCTGGGCCTCGCGCTGGCCGAGGCGGTGCCCAAAGGCGCCTACGGCGTCGCCGAGTTCCTCATTCGCGCGGTGCCCACGCTGCGCGAGGCCTTCGAAAACCTGGCCCGCTACAACGGCCTCATCGCGCCCAGCCAGACGTTCCACTTCGTCGAGGAGCACGGCGAGGCGCGGCTCGAGACGTGGTGCACCGCGCAGCCTGCAGCGCTCGGGCGGCACTTGAACGAGTACACGGTGGCGATCCTGGTGCGTACGCTGTGGAGCCTCGCCGACGCGAAGGTGACGCGCGTGTGGTTCACCACGCCCCGGCCCGACGGCACCGCGCGCCTCGCCGAGTTCTTCCGCACCGGGGCGCTCGCCTTCGACCAGCCTTCGTCGGGCTTCGCGGTGGACGCCGGGGAGCTCTCGCTGCCGGTGAAGAGCGGAGACCCGGCGCTGTTCGGCTTCCTCGAGGAGCACGCGCGCGCGGCGCTGGCCTCGCGCCCGAAGACGGACGACCTGGTGGACAAGCTGCGCCACGCGATTCGCGACGCGCTGAAGGCCGGCGAGCCCAACATCGAGCGGCTGGCGACGCGGCTGGCGCTGTCGGGGCGCACGCTGCAGCGCCGCCTGGCGGACCTCGGCACGTCCTTCCAGGAGGTGCTGGACCAGGTGCGCTTCGACCTCGCCCGGGCGTACCTGAGGGACGCGCGGCTCGACCTGTCTCAGGTGGCGTACCTGCTGGGCTACTCGGAGCTGCGCGCCTTCGACCGCGCCTTCCGCCGCTGGGCCAACCAGTCGCCCGGCGAGTGGCGCGCGCAGGCGTAGGCGCTACTTCAGCGTGTCGAGGTACTCGCGCTTGAGCTCGAGCGCGCGGCGGACCGACTTGCCGCCCGCCGACGTCGTCCACTCCAGCGTCACCACGTCGTCGCCCTTCACCACCAGCAGCACGGCGGAGACGTGGGCGGCCTTCGCGTCCTTCGGGGCGTCGGCGGGCAGCACCTCGAAGCGCAGGCGCCCGGCGTCGTGCGTCTTGAGACCCAGGCGCGGGTGCAGCACCTCGCTGCCGAAGTGGCTCGCCACCAGCTCGTCGCCCTCCACCGCGTACACCGTCACCGACGTCACCTTCGTGTGGTCGGCGTTCGACACCGTCTCCAGCACGGCCGCGCCGTTGGCGATGACGCGCCAGGTGATGAAGACGACGTCGTCCTTGCCTTGCGACTTCCAGTTGCCGTCCAGCTTCGCGAGGCGCTCGAAGGCGGCGTGGGCCTGGCCCGGCGGCGCGGCGACGGCGCTGCCCGCGAGCGTGCACAGCGTGACGGCGACGAGGCGCAGGCGCGACATGGCGCTCCCTGGTTCGAGGACGGCGAGAGAGGCGCGAGTGTACCCGGCCCCGCGTCAGGGCCACTCGTATTCGACGCCGAGGCCGGGCGTCAGCAGCACGCGGGTGGTCGTGCCCGGCAGGAGGCCCGGCAGCACCACCACGCCGAACTGTCCGCGCACCCGCCCGATGAGCGCGGCGGCGTAGTAGCCCTCGATGACGGGGTTGCTGCACGGCTTGAGCGCCTGCGTGTCGGTGGGGCACGCGCCAAAGCCCAGCTTGTCGGCCGTGGAGAACGAGAAGCCCAGGCGCAGGCCGAGCCGCGACTTGAGGATCGCGGTGGACAGGGCCCGCACCTGGAACTCGACGCCCACGAGGAGCGACAGCGTGAGGTGCCGGTACTCGGGCGGGCCGAACAGCGAGCCCAGGTCGTCGAGGCGCACGCCGGCGTGGCCGCGCACCCAGCCCAGCGCGGCGGTGCCGCGCGTGCCGCTGTAGCCGAGCTCGAGGCCGTTCCCCAGGGTCGCGTGGAGCTCATGGTCCGGCGGCACGTCGGCCACCAGCTCCCGCACGCCGCCGTGGCCAGCTCGAAGCCTATGCCACCCTCCGGCCGCGCTCCCGTGCCCGACACGGGGATGTCCGAGCGCTGCGACGGGTAGGTGCGCGACGAGTGGTCGACCACCGCGAAGGCGAAGCCGTCGGGCAGCTCGTTCCGCGGCAGCACCACTTCGCTGAAGCCGCCCTGCGCGCGGTCGAAGGAGCGCAGCGCGATGGACGCCGCGAGCGGCACCGGCTGGTTGTCGAAGAAGCCGCCGTCGAGGAACAGCTCGGCGTGCACCGCGTCCCCGGCGCAGGTGGCGCTCAGCCCGTCGCCGATGCAGTGGGGCACGCTGACGGGCGCGAACGCCACGGGGAAGGCCATCGACGCCAGCACCACCGGCATCAACGCGTCGAAGGACACGCTGCCGTCCTCGCCTGTCGGCAAGAGCAACGGGCGGTGCCGGACCGCGGCGGGGAAGTTGGACACGACGGGCGGCCGTCCCGGCCCTCGTCCACGCACGCGCACCACGAAGTGCTCCAGCACGCGCGGCACCGCCTTGTGCACGGCGACCTGCGCGTCTTCGGGCTCGAGGCGCATCACGGCGATGCCGAGCACCGCGTCGCAGTCGGCGGCGAGTCCCTCGTTCCACGCGCTGCAGAGCGTCTCCACCGCGTCGAGGACGGGCCGGCGGTCGAACACCGAGATGGGCGTGGTGGCCTCGGGCGCGAAGAGGCGCTGCACGCCGACCGGCCCCCACAGGCGCCAGCCCAGCGCGTCCTGGGGGCGCGCGACAGGCGCACGAGTCCATCAACGCCACGAGGGCGTTGGCGCTGCCCGCCGAGGTGCCGGTGACGATGCGCGGGCCGCCCAGGCGCGGGTTCCTCCTGGCCAGCTCGCCCAGGTACCAGGTGTAGCCGGCCTCATAGTTTCCCAGCGCTGCGCCACCGGAGATGGTCAGCGCGAGGGTCTGCGGCGGGCGCGCGCGGCTCGTCGGCCGTCGCGCCGATCGCGAGGAAGGCAGCGAGGAGCAGCGACGTCCGCAGCATGCGGCGGACCGTAGTGGCGACGCGCCGCGCCGTCACCGCCTTCATCGGGGAAGGGCTGCAGCTGCCGCGGCGCAGTGCGAGGATGCGCGCGTGAACCGAGCCATCGCGTGCGCGCTGCTGGTCGTGGGGCTGTCGGCGACGGCGCTCGGGGAGCAGCCCGCCTCGTCGACGCCCATGACGGACGTGCCCGCCGTGTCGGAGCCGCCGCCGCCACCCGGGGAAGCCCCATCGACGCCGCTGCCGCCGGCCTTCTTCGAGCGCATGCTGTCCGTCGACGAGAAGGGGCGCGTGTACGAAGGCCGGGCGCGCCGGCTGTTGTCGCGCGAGGAGGTGTTCGCCCGCCTCGAACGGCCGGACCTGCTCGAGGAGAGCGAGGAGCTGTCTCGGCGGAGGGTGGCGCTGGCCATCTCCGCGGGCCTCGTGGCGGTGACGGGCACGGCGGTGGGCATCGCGCTCATCGTGCTCGCGCCTCCCATCAACACCGTCGAGTGCGAGGCCGACGTTCACACGTACAACGAGGTCTGCGTGCCGCGGCACCGGGCGTACCAGCTCGCCGGCGGCGTGGTGCTCGGCTCGACGTTCGTCGTGGCGACGCTGCTGGCCACGCTGGCGTGGTGGACGAAGCCCGACGTGCTGAGCCGCGACGAGCTCACGCGAGAGATCGCCACGTACAACGCGAAGCTGAAGAAGCGCCTGGCGCCGCCGGTGTCGTGGCGCGTGACGCCCTACCTCGGGCCGGGGGGCGGCGGCCTGGTGGTGCGGCTGGGCTTCTGACGCGGCGTCAGGCGCGGTCGACGTGCGGCAGCGCCGGCGACTTCAGCCACTCCTGGATGGGCCGGTACTCGCGCGGGCCCTTCGCCTGGGCCTCGAGCGCGCCCACCATCATCCGCGCCGCCTCCATGGTGGTGAAGTGCGCCACGCCGCGCATCAACGACTCGCGGCGAATGGAATAGGAGTCTGCAATCTCCTTCTTCCCCGCCGTGGTGTTGATGACGAGGGAGATGTCGCCCTTCACGATGCGCTCGACGATGTGCGGGCCGCCTTCCAGCACCTTGTTCACCCGCTCGGCCTTGATGTTCTTCCGCGCGAGGTAGTCGACGGTGCCGCCGGTGGCGCACAGCGCGAAGCCCAGGGCGCGCAGCCGCCGCGCGAGGTCCACCAGCGCCGGCTTGTCGTCGTCCTTCACCGAGAGGAACGCGAGGCCGCCTCTGGGCAGCTTGGTGCCGCAGGCGATCTGCGACTTGGCGAAGGCGCCCTCCACGCGGGCGTCGAGGCCCATCACCTCGCCGGTGGACTTCATCTCGGGCCCGAGGATGATGTCGGTGTTGGGGAAGCGCGCGAACGGGAAGACGCTCTCCTTCACCGCGACGTGCGTGACGGTCGGGTCCTCGGTGAGGCCCAATTCCGCCAGCGTCTTGCCGGCCATGCACAGCGCCGCCACCTTCGCCAGCGGCACGCCGGTCGCCTTGGCGATGAAGGGCACGGTGCGCGACGCGCGCGGGTTCACCTCGAGCACGTAGATGGCCTTGCCCTGCACGGCGAACTGCACGTTCATCAGGCCGACGACCTTCAGCTCCCGCGACAGCGCGATGGCGATGTCCTTCAGCCGCTCGATGGTGTCGGCGCCGAGCGAGTGCGGAGGCAGCACGCAGGCCGCGTCACCGGAGTGCACGCCGGCCTCTTCCACGTGCTCCAGCACGCCGCCCACGATGGCCGCGCCGGTGGCGTCCACCACCAGGTCCAGGTCCACCTCGGTGGCGTTCTGCAGGAAGCGGTCGATGAGCACCGGGTGCTCGGGCGACGCCTCGACGGCCTCGCGCATGTAGCGCTCGAGATCCGCCTGGTCGTGGACGACCTCCATCGCGCGGCCGCCCAGCACGTACGAGGGGCGCACCATCACCGGGTAGCCGATGTGCTCGGCCACCGAGTACGCCTCCTTCGGCGAGCGCGCGACGCCGTTCTCCGGCTGCTTGAGGCGCAGGCGCTCCACCAACTGCGCGAAGCGCTCGCGGTCCTCGGCCTGGTCGATGGCGTCGGGCGTGGTGCCGAGGATGGGCGCGCCCGCGGCCTCCAGCGCCTTGGACAGCTTGAGCGGCGTCTGCCCGCCGAACTGCACGATGAGGCCCAGCGGCTTCTCGCGGTGGACGATTTCGAGCACGTCCTCCAGCGTCAGCGGCTCGAAGTAGAGGCGGTCGGACGTGTCGTAGTCGGTCGACACCGTCTCGGGGTTGCAGTTGACCATGATGGTCTCGAACCCCGCGTCGCGCAGCGCGAAGGCGGCGTGCACGCAGCAGTAGTCGAACTCGATGCCCTGCCCGATGCGAATGGGCCCGGAGCCGAGGATCATGATCTTCTGCCGGTTGGTGGGCGGCGCCTCGTCCTCTTCCTCGTAGGTGGAATAGAGGTACGGCGTGAAGGCCTCGAACTCGGCGGCGCAGGTGTCGACGCGCTTGTAGACGGGCCGCACGTTGCGCTTCCAGCGGTGCTCGCGAACCTGCGCCTCGGTGACGCCGAAGGCCGCCGCGAGCTGCGGATCGGAGAAGCCGCGCGCCTTCACGGCCTTCAACTCCGCGTCGGTCAGCTTCGCCAGTGAGCCCTTCGCGGTCAGCGCGTTGAGCTCGTCGACGAGTGACTTGAGCTGGCGGAGGAACCACGGGTCCATCTTGGTGAGCTCGAAGACCTGCTCGACGGTCATGCCGACCTGGAAGGCCTCGAACACCACCTGAGGGCGATCGGGCGTGGGGACCTTGAGCAGCCGCTCGCGGTCCTCCTTCGAGCGCTTGAGCGCCATCTCCTTCGTGGGAATCGGCAGCTTCGACTGCTCGAGGCTGCGCAGCGCCTTCAGGAACGACTCGCGGAAGGTGCGGCCGATGGCCATCACCTCGCCGACGGAGCGCATCATGGTGCCGAGCGTCTTGGGCGAGCCGGGGAACTTCTCGAACGCGAACTTCGGAATCTTCGTGACGACGTAGTCGATGGTGGGCTCGAACGACGCCGGGGTGTCGCGCGTGATGTCGTTCTTGAGCTCGTCGAGCGTGTAGCCGATGGCCAGCTTCGCGGCGATCTTCGCGATGGGGTAGCCGGTGGCCTTCGAGGCGAGCGCGGAAGAGCGCGACACGCGCGGGTTCATCTCGATGACGACCATGCGGCCATCGACGGGGTTCACGCCGAACTGCACGTTGGAGCCGCCGGTGTCGACGCCGATCTCCCGCATGATGGCGAGCGACGCGTCGCGCATGCGCTCGTACTCCTTGTCGGTCAGCGTCTGCGCGGGCGCGACGGTGATGGAGTCGCCGGTGTGCACGCCCATCGGGTCGAAGTTCTCGATGGAGCAGATGATGATGCAGTTGTCCTTCGAGTCGCGGACGACCTCGAGCTCGTACTCCTTCCAGCCGAGGATGGATTCGTCGATGAGGATGGACTTCACCGGGCTGGCCGCGAGGCCCGAGGCCGCGAGCTGCTCGAACTCTTCCTCGGTGAAGGCCACGCCGCCGCCGGTGCCGCCGAGCGTGAAGCTGGGGCGGATGATGGCGGGGTAGCCGGTCTCCTTCACCAGCTCGCGCGCTTCTTCCATCGTGGTGGCGACGCCGGCGCGGGGCAGCTCGAGGCCAATCTTCTCCATCGCGGCCTTGAAGAGCTGGCGGTCCTCCGCCTTGTTGATGGCGTTGAGCGACGCGCCGATGAGCTTGACGCCGTACTTCTCGAGGATGCCCCGCTCGGCGAGCGCCTTGGCGAGGTTGAGCGCCGTCTGGCCGCCCATGGTGGGGAGCAGCGAGTCGGGGCGCTCCTGCTGGATGATGCGCTCCGCGGCCTCGACGGTGATGGGCTCGATGTACGTCCGGTGCGCGAACTCCGGGTCCGTCATGATGGTCGCCGGGTTGGAGTTCAAGAGGACGACCTCGATGCCCTCCTCCTTCAGCGCCTTGATGGCCTGGGTGCCGGAGTAGTCGAACTCGCAGGCCTGGCCGATGACGATGGGGCCAGAGCCGATGAGCAGCACCTTCTTGATTTCGGGGCGACGCGGCATGCGGGCGACCTACCTGAAACTCGCCCGGCCGGGGAGGCGATTCTCAGGCCGATTGGTCGGCCCTCACGCGAGGCGCAGCCGGCGAAGTTGTGGAGGCGACAACGGGCCCGCGGCGGCGTCGACGATCCACCCGCGGCAGCGCTTCGCGCCGCAGAAGCACGGCTCCTTGAGCTCCACCGGCAAGGCGTAGTCGTAGAAGAGCTCTTCGCCGGCCTCGAGGTCCCGCAGCGCCTGCAGTTGCGCCCAGCCGTTCCCCGCGCGCGTGACGCCGGCCTCCACCACCACGTTCGGCTCACAGGAGTGGTTCACCCAGCGCGTCTGGTCCACCATGTCGAAGAAGACGCCCGGCTCGAGGATGAGCGAGTACGTGTCGTCGCGACGCTCGCCTTCGCGCCACAGCACGCCTTCCACGTCGGCGATGACGCTGCCCTTCTTGCGACGCCGTGTGGTGATGACGCCGTAGCCGGCGACGGAGGACCGAACGACCTGGAGACCCGGGATGCGCGCCATGCGCGCGCGCACATCGCACACCTCGCGCTCGTGACGCCAGTGCCTCGCGCGTTGCGCCCGCGCGCCGCGGCGTGCCAGCATCGAACCCATGCGCACGTCGTTCTTCCTGGTGCGACTCGCGGTGCTGGAAGTCGCGTGCGTCAGCGGAGTGACCGTGCGCTCAGCGGGCGACGGCGGAGAGGACGCGGGGACCTCCGATGCGGGCCTCGCGAAAGACGCGGGTGCCGTCGACGCGGGCGCGAACGACGCCGGCTCGACGGAGGACGCCGGCGTCGAAGACCCGTGCCCGGCACGGCGTGGAGCTCCGACCGGCCCTGCGACGCGGCGTTCGCGCTCGCGCACCAACGGGTCGCGCCCGGCAACGGACCCGACCTGCCACTACCTCGCCTTCGACGTGGACCCGCCGTTCACCGCGAACAAGGCCATCGCCGGGCTGTCTCACTGAACGCGGCGACGCCGCCGCGCGAGCAGCGCGGCGAGCACCACCAGCGGAACACCGGGCGCCGCCGCGCAGCCACCGCGCACCACCTCACCCGCGTTGCCGATGACGACGTCCACCGCGTCGCTCGTGCCCGCGTTGCCAGACGGGTCGAACGCCACCGCCGTCAGCGTCACCAGGCCGTCGGGCAACGTCGTGGTGTCCACGGTGATGCGCCACGGGGCCGCGGTGGCACTGCCGATCGTCGCGTCTCCGGCGCGGAGCTCGACGCGCGTCACGCCCGCTTCGTCGGCGGCGGCCGCCTCCAGCGTCACCGTGCCCACCAACGTCGCGCCCGGGCGCGGCGAGAGCAACGACACCACGGGCGCCGTCGCGTCCTCTTCCACGCGCGAGACGATGGTGATGGTGGCGCTGCCCGCCTTGTCCGACGCCAGCGCCTGCACGACGTGCGGCCCGCCGAGGCTCGCGCCCGCGGTGAACAGGCCCGTCGGGGAAATCGACCCGCCGCCGGTGGTGCTCCACGTCACCTCGGCGCTGGTGGTGACGGCGACGCCGAACTGGTCCACCGGCTGCGCCGAGAACTGCTTCGTCGCCCGCGGCAGCACCTGGCCCACCGACGGCGACAGCTTGAAGCCCGCGAAGGTGGACTCCACCGTCACCTCCACCGACGCCGCCGCGGCCTCGCCCGACGCGTCCTCGGCGCGCACCTGCAAGAGGTACGTGCCCGCGCTGCTGAACGTGGCCGTCGACGCCTTCGCCGCGTTGGTGCCGTTGGGCGCGAACGTCACCGCCCCCGGCCCCGACGCGACCGACCAGGTGTACGTGAGGCCCGCCTCGCCGCCGTCGTCCGCGCCCAGCACCGTCAGCGCCGTCGTCTTGCCCTTCACCACCTCGGGCGACGCAGCCGGCGCGGTGGCGATGCGCGGCGCCGTCGCCCCACCCGTCACCGTCACGTCCAGCGTCGCCATGCCCGCGCGGTCGCCCGAGTCGCCGCCGTTGCCGTTGCACGAGTTGCCCGCCGCGAACAGCCGCACCGGCCCGGCGAAGGGCGGCGCCTGCAGCGTGAAGGTGAACGTCGCGCGCCCGCTGGCGAAGGCCTTGGGCGACGAGTGGTGCAGCTCCCCGCTGAAGGCCGTGGTGTCCGCGCCGCCGGGGAGCAGCTGCGCCTCGGCGACGCTGGCCGCGACGTTCATGCCAGCGCGCACGCCGGCGCCGCCCGAGATGGACAGCGTGTAGCTGGCCGATTGTCCCGCCGTCAGCGTCGCCGGCCCCGTCAACGTCACCGTCGGCGCCGCGCCCCCTGAGTGACAGCGGTTGCACGTGTCGCCCTGCTTGCCCGAGTAGCCCACCGCCCCCAGCTGGTTCGCGAAGGCCACCGACGGCAGCAGCACGAGGAGAAGGCCAGACGACATGACACGCATGTCGGCGATCAAGAGCAGCCGACGTGCCAGCCGCGATGGCGCGAAATCACGAGGCGTCACGGCCCGGGCGGTGGCACCTGCCCACTCCAGTAGACAGGCGCGCGCGCTCCACTCCGGGCGCGCGACGGAGAATCGGCGCCCGATCGAAGGTGCTGTAGCAGCGTGTCGTACCTGCCGTGCGTGCGGACTTTCGCGGGTGGGAGTCCCGTGGTCGACTGCCCCGACGTGGCTGCCGCACCCGGGCCCCAGCGCCGCCCCCAGTCGAGTCCGGTGAAGAACGCCGCGCGCGCGCGCCGGCGGCGGCCCCACGCCACCGGCCTGACGATGGTGTTCCTCGTGCTCCTCGGCGTGGGGCTGTCGCTCGCGCCGCTGCCCGACGAGCTCCGCCCCTTCCCCGCGCTCGCCGAGCACCCGGAGGACACCGCCCTCGCCGCGCTGTGGCCTCGCGCGAAGGCGCCCGCGCCGTCGCCCGTCGCGCCGGCGCCCGCGCCGCAGGTGGCCACCGTCACGCCCGCCGCGCCCGAGCCGGCGCTGGCCGACGAGGCGCCCGACGACGTCTCCACCGAGCCCGCCGTCGACGACGTGGAGCTCGCCATCTCGCAGCTGCCCGAGGACGAGCAGAAGGAAGCACGACGCCTCGACGCCCTCGCGCGCGCCGTGGGCGCGCAGCACGTCGACATCGAGCAGGGCTGCCGCATCGAAGGCCCCACCGGCTGCGAGGAAGAGGCGCTGGGCCCCTTCTTCGCCGCGCTGGGCGAGCTGAAGGCCGGCACGCGCGAAATCCCCGTGCACGTGGTGCACCTCGGCGACTCGCTCATCGCGTCCGACTACATCACCGGCAAGGCCCGGCAGCGGCTGCAGGCGCGCCATGGCTCCGGCGGCGGCGGCTTCTTCTTCGTCGACCGCCCCACGCCCAACGCCGGCCTCGCCACGCGCACCGGCCGAGCGTCCGAGGGCTGGGAGATTGAGCGCCTCACCGACCAGGAGCGCACCGCCGTGCTGGGCCTCACCGGCGTGGCCTTCGCCGCGGGCGACGAGACGCTCTCCACCACCTTCGAGACGCGCGGCGCGCGCCTGGCCGACGTGCTGTACCTGCGGCAGCCGGGCGGCGGGCTCATCGAGGTGCGCGCCGACGGCAAGCTGGTGGCGCAGCTGTCCACCCGCGAGAAGGGCCGCGCCACCGACGTGCTGCGCGTGCCGCTGCCCGAGCTGGCGAAGGCCCTCACCGTCTCCACGAAGGGCCGCGTCGCGCTGTACGGCGTGGCGATGGAGGAGGCGCACGCGGGCGTCGTCTACGACTCCATCGGGCTGCCCGGCGCGACGGCCAGCGTCTTCTTGCGCGCGGACCAGCAGGCCTTCACCGCGCAGCTCGAGGCGAGAGACCCGTCGCTGGTGGTGCTGATGCTGGGCGGCAACGAGGCCTTCGAGCTCGCGGCGAAGCGGCTCACGCCCCAGAAGGCGGTGGAGAACTTCCGCGCGCTCATCGAGCGCGTCCGCGTGGGCGCGCCCGCCGCCGCGTGCCTGCTGGTCAGCCCCATGGCGGCGGGCCTCCGCACCGTGGCCGGAGACGTGACGCCGCGCCCGGGCACGAAGGAGATCGGCGACGCCATCCGCGAAGCGGCGCTCGAGAGCGGCTGCGCGTACTGGGACATGTTCCGCGCCTTCGGCGGCGACGAGGCCTTCCAGAAGTGGCTCGACAAGGGCCTCATGCAGGAGGACCTCTTCCACCCGCGCGCGCTGGGCGGCGACCTGCTGGGCCACCTGCTCGACCTGGCGTTGACGCGCGCGCAGCTGGCGCAGCCGACGGACTCGCAGGCGCCGGTGCCGGTGACGCGGGGCCAGGCGGTGGAC
>Ga0272446_1006154_pt1 | contig 12700 bp, 10 predicted proteins | sample YNPCB0061_FD_194587 | JGI IMG/M metagenome (GOLD analysis project Ga0272446, IMG submission 194587) | Hot spring microbial mat communities from Yellowstone National Park, WY, United States - YNP-CB-006-1 | ecosystem: Environmental > Aquatic > Thermal springs > Hot (42-90C) > Sediment | place... | reverse complement strand
CCGATGATGGAGGAGAACCTGCGGCGCGCGATGCTGCTGTCGCGCGGCGATCCGACCACATTCTTTACGCGACCGCTGTCGCTCGCGCTGCTGCTGATGGCCGCCGCGCTGCTGGTGATCATTGCGCTGCCGGCGATCAAGGCCAAGCGCGAGGAGGCCTTCCATGAAGTCGACTAACCAGGTCGGTGCAGGCGGGCAGCATCGCGTGCGCTGCGGCAACACGCGCTGCGAATCCGCCGAAGAGGCGCATCCTTGACGGCGCGGACCGCTCGCGCGGGACTCGATGTTCGACTGGACCAACCCCTACCCTTCGACGCGCACGCCGGTGTTCGCGCGCAACGTCGTCGCGACCTCGCAGCCGCTCGCCGCGCAGGCGGGGCTGCGCATCCTGCAGCACGGCGGCAACGCGGTCGACGCGGCCATCGGCGCGGCGGCCGTGATCGCGATGACCGAACCGTGCAGCAACGGATTCGGGTCCGACAACTTCGCAATCGTCTGGGACGGACAGCGGCTGCACGGAATGAACTCGAGCGGGTTCGCGCCGGCCGCATGGACGCTCGATTACTTTCTGCGCAAGTACGGCCCGGACGCCAAACGTAAGCGCCCCGCGCGCGGCTGGGACGCCGTCACCGTGCCGGGCGCGGTGGCCGGCTGGGCGCTGCTGCACGGTCGGCTCGGATTGCTGCCCTTCGAGGACGTGCTGGCACCCGCGATCGAATACGCCGAACGCGGTTTCGCGGTAAGTCCAATCACGCAGTCGAAGTGGAAGCTCGCAGAGCCGATCCTCAGGGACTGCCCGGGCTTCGCTGAGCATTTCCTGCCGCGCGGGCGAGCGCCCGAAGTCGGCGAGCATTTCGTGCTGCAAGGCGCGGCGAAGACGCTGCGCCTGGTCGCACGCAGCAGGGGCGAAGACTTCTACCGGGGCGAAATCGCCGCGGCGATCGCGCGCTACGCCGCGGGCACCGGCGGCGCGCTGACCGCGGACGATCTGGCCGCATACTGGGACTTCGTGCGGGCCAACGGCTGGGTCGGAACGATCAGCCAGCCCTTCGCCGGCCACGAGCTGCACGAAATCCCGCCGAACGGCCAGGGCATCGCCGCGGCTGCATGCCTCGGGATCCTGAAGCACACGCCGCTCGAAAGTTTCGAGGTCGACGGCGCCGACTGGCACCACGTCATGATCGAGGCGATGAAGCTCGCGTTCGCCGATGCGTACGCGTACGTCGCCGACCCGCGCGCGATGCCGTGCACGCCGGCGCAATTGCTCGACGCGGACTACCTCGCGCAGCGCGCGCGGCAGATCGACATGAAACGCGCGCAGGTCTTCGGCCCCGGCGCGCCGCCGAAGGGCGGGACCATCTATCTCGCGGCCGCCGACGCCAACGGCATGATGGTCTCCTTCATCCAGTCCAACTACATGGGCTTCGGCTCGGGTGTGGTCGTTCCCGGCTACGGCATCTCGCTGCAGAACCGCGGATATGGTTTTTCGCTCGATCCGGCGCATCCGAACTGCGTGGCTCCGCACAAGCGGCCCTTCCATACGATCATCCCGGCCTTTCTCACGCGCGGCGGCGCGCCGGTCATGAGCTTCGGCGTGATGGGCGGCAACATGCAACCGCAGGGGCACGTGCAGACCTTGACGCGCATGCTGCTCGCCAAGCAGCAGCCGCAGGCCGCCTGCGATGCGCCGCGCTGGAAATGGGACTCGGGGTTGAAGGTCGATCTCGAGCCGACGATGCCGGGTATCGTCCGCGAGGAACTCGCCCGCCGCGGCCACCAGATCGCGAAAACCGAGGACAGCTACATGGACTTCGGCGCCGGCCAGTTCATCTGGCGGCTCGGCGATCCCGCGATCGACGGCTACGTCGCCGCGAGCGATTCCCGGCGCGACGGGCTGGCGGCGGGGTACTGAGGGAGTCCATCCGAGAACCTCACGGAACGCCGGGAAAGCAACGCTCTCTTCTCGGTGTTCTCGGTGTCTCGGTGGTCAGATCGGCGACCTCCGAAGGCGGACGTCATCACCGCCGAGACACGGACAACAGCACTCGGTCGGCGCGCGTCGCCGAACTGTCCGGATCTGCCCTGTCGATCAAGCGAGCGCGCGTTCGAGCACGCGCACGACGTGCAGCGCTTCACGCCCGCTGCCGTCAGCGATCTGATGGCGGCAGCTCGTGCCGTCGGCGACGACGAGCGTGGCTTCGGCGGCGCCGCGCACGGCGGGCAGCAGCGACAGCTCGGCCATTTTCATCGAAACATCGTAGTGCGCGGCGTCAAAGCCGAAGCTGCCGGCCATGCCGCAGCAGCTCGACTCGATCGTCTCGATCTTCAGATTCGGGATCAGCCGCAGCACCTGCTCGACGGGCTTCATGACATCGAACGCCTTCTGATGGCAGTGGCCGTGCACCAGCGCGCGCGATTGCGGCAGCGGCTTGAGCGCGAGCCTCAGGCGGCCGGCCGCGTGCTCGCGCGCGAGGTATTCCTCGATCGTGAACGAATTCGCCGCCAGCGCGCGCGCGGGCTCGCCCAGTCCCATCACGAGATATTCGTCGCGCAGACCGAGCAGGCAAGACGGCTCCAGCCCCACGATCGGCACGCCGCGTTCGACGAACGGGGCGAGCGCGGCGAGCAGGCGGCGCGCCTCGCGCTGCGCCTCGTCGACCTGGCCCGACGCGAGGAAGGTCCGGCCGCAGCACAGCGGGCGTGCGGGTTCCGCGTCGCTGGCCGCCGCGCGCGCGACGTGAACGCGCAATCCGGCGGCCTCCAACACCGCGAGCGCCGCCCGCGCGTTCTCCGGCTCGAAGTAGTTGTTGAACGTGTCGACGAAGAACACGACGTCGGCATCGTTCGCGTGATCGTGCGGCGCATCGCGCAGGAACGCGTCGCTGCGCCAGCGCGGCAGCGAGCGCCGCGCCGCGAGCCCGAGCCATCGTTCGCCGAGCGCCTTCGCGCCGGGCAGCCACTCGCGCGCGTTCGCCAGCCACGGCAGCCTCGCCGCCCAAGGCGCGTAGCGCGGCAGATACGCGACCAGCCGGTCCTTCAGCGTCAAGCCGTGTTTCTTCTTGTAGTGATGAAGGAACTCGACCTTCATCTTCGCCATGTCCACGCCGGTCGGGCATTCGCGGCGGCAGCCCTTGCAACTGACGCACAGGTCGAGCGTCGCGTACATCTCGTCGGAGGTGAACGCATCGGGGCCGAGCTGACCGGAAAGCGCCAGCCGCAGCGTGTTCGCGCGGCCGCGCGTGACGTGCCGCTCGTCGCGCGTGGCGCGAAAACTCGGACACATCGTGCCGGCGTCGAACTTGCGGCAGTGGCCGTTGTTGTTGCACATCTCGACCGCCTTGCCGAAACCCTGCGCCGGATCCTCTCCGGTTCCGGGCGGTGTCGTTTCTTCGGTTCGATGGTCGTTGTGAACGTTCCAAGCCGACCAGTCGAGCGCGGTTTCGAGCGGCTGGATCGCGTAGCCCGGCTTGAAGCGGAACAGGTTCGCGTCGTCCATCTTGCTCGGCCGCACGATCTTGCCCGGGTTCATCAGGCCGTCCGGATCGAACAGATCCTTGATCTGCTCAAACGCGCGGGTGAGGCGCGGTCCGAACTGCCACGCGACCCATTCGCTGCGCACCAGCCCGTCGCCGTGTTCGCCTGAGTACGCGCCCTTGAATTGGCGCACGAGCGCGGAAGCTTCCTCGGCGATCGCGCGCATCTTGGCCGCGCCATCCCGACGCATGTCCAGGATCGGCCGCACGTGAAGCGTCCCGACACTGGCGTGCGCGTACCAGGTGCCCTTCGTTCCGTACCTGGCGAACACGCCGGTGAGCCGCGCGGTGTATTCGGCCAGGTGCTCGAGCGGTACTGCGCAATCCTCGATGAACGACACCGGTTTGCCGTCGCCGCGCATCGACATCATGATGTTGAGCCCCGCTTTGCGCACTTCCCACAGCGCTTTCTGCGCGCCGGCGTCGGTCAGCTCGACCACGCTGGCGGGCAAGCCCAGGTCCGCCATCAGTTCGACGAGCTGCTTGAGCCGCGCGACCTGCGCCGCATGCTCGTCGCCGGAGAACTCGACGAGCAGGATCGCTTCCGGCTCGCCGATCAGCGCACGCTCGATCGTCGGGCGAAACGCCGGATTGGCGCGCGACAACTCGATCATCGTGCGGTCGACGAGTTCGACGGCGGTCGGCGCGAGCTTGACGATGTGCTGCGCCGAATCCATCGCCGCGTAGAACGTCGGGAAGTTGACCACACCGAGCACCTTGTGCGCCGGCAGCGGCGCAAGCTGCAGGTGCAGGCGGCGAAACAGCGCCAGCGTGCCTTCGCTGCCCACGAGCAGATGCGCGAGGTTGACCGAACCGTCGGCGGTGTACGGCCGCTCGCTGCGACAATGAAACACGTCGAGGTTGTAGCCGCCGACTCGGCGCATCACGGTCGGCCACATCCGTTCGATCTCGTCGCGTTCGCGCGCGCCGATTTCGAACAGCTTCGAGACGAGCCGCGAGGCGCGCGCCGATTTGAGCGCTCGCCTGGCGGCGACGCCGAACGGCCCGAAAAACTCGTCGGTGCCGTCGGCGAGCAACGCGTCGATGCCGGCGACGTTGTGCACCATGTTGCCGTACGCGATCGAGCGCGACCCGCACGAGTTGTTGCCCGCCATGCCGCCGAGCGTCGCCTGCGCGGAGGTCGAGACGTCGACCGGAAACCACAGCCCGTGCGGCCTGAGGAATGCGTTCAACGCATCAAGCACGATGCCCGGCTGCACTTCGACCGTTCGCGCTTGCCTGTCGAACGCGATCACGCGGTCCAGGTGCTTGCTGTAGTCGATCACCAGCGCGCGCCCGACCGTCTGCCCGCACTGGCTGCTGCCGCCGCCGCGCGGCAGGATCGGTACCTTCAGTTCGCGGCAGATGTCGAGCGCGGCGCGCAGGTCGTCCTCGTCCTTCGGGATCAGCACGCCGATCGGCTCGACCTGATAGATCGACGCATCGGTCGAATAGCGCCCGCGCGAGGCTGCGTCGAACAGCACTTCGCCTCGCACCGCGCGCCGCAGGCGATGCGCGAGATTGGTTCGGGCAAGCGCCGGCTGAAAGAACATGCGGCGCGCGGAAGGCGCGCCGCCGGCCGCGGTCGAGCTCATGCGCGGCGTCCGTTGATCCGGCGCGCGGACTTGACCGCGCGTTCCGCCGCCGCGCCGGCCGCGCGCGGGACGCCCGGGCGCCGCGCGGCTGTCGATCGTGCAGCGACGCCGTTGCCGCGTCGCGCCGGTGCTCGGCCGCCGGCGGAAGCCGCAGTGCCAACCTCGCTTTCCGTCAATGCGAGAACCGCGGCGGCGCACTTGTGCGCGAGGTGCTCGACCAGCAGGCGGCGCATCCGCTCGCCGTCGCGCGCGGCCAGCGCCTCGAGCATCTGCTCGTGCTCGGCGAGCGCGGCATCCCACTTCTTGCGGTCGAAATTGGAACGGAAGCGCAGCGCGTGCAGCTGCGCGTTGACGGTGCGATAGACCTGCGTCAGCACCGGATTGCGGGCGGCTTCGTTGATGCGCTCGTGAATCGCACGGTTCAGCCGGTAGTAGCCCGGCAGGTCGCGCTTGCGGTGGCACGCCGCCATCTGCCGCTGCAGCTCGCGGATCTGCGCCAGCTCGCCCTCGGTGATGTTTGCGCAGGCGAGCTCGCCCGACAGCCCTTCCAGCGCGCCCATCACCTGGAACGTGTGCACGACCTCGTCACGACTCAATTTCGCGACCTGCGCGCCGCGGTTCGGCAGCAGGACGATCAGCCCTTCCGTCGCCAACACCTTGAACGCCTCGCGCAGCGGCGTGCGCGAGATGGCGAGCTGTTCGCACAACACGCGTTCGTTGAGCCGTTCGCCGGGCGCCAGTGCGCCCTCGGTGATCATGTCGCGCAACTGCGCGACGACGGCGGCGTGCAGCACCTGCCGGCCGATCGCGCGCGGCCGGGCGGTTTCGCCGACGCGAGCTTCACTGACGGGAATCACGGACTTGCCTCCCGTGTTGGAATGGCCTAGTGTATACAAAATTCAATTCGATGAAGCTGTCATCCCGAGGAACGAAGTGACGAGGGATCTCGGGCGTTGCGCTTGAGACTCCTCCGCCGTGCTGCGCGCGGTGTCGGCATGACACGACGTCGTAAAGGAAAACGATGCTTCGACTGAATTCGCACCCGAGCGGCCGCCACTTCCTGCAGATTCCGGGGCCGACCAACGTGCCGGACCGCATCCTGCGCGCGATCGACCATCCGACGATCGACCATCGCGGACCCGAGTTCCAGGCACTGGGGAAGAAGGTGCTCGCCGACATCCGTGCGATCTTCAAGACGCGAAACCCGGTCGTCATCTATCCCGCGTCGGGCACCGGCGCGTGGGAAGCCGCGCTCGTCAACACGCTGTCGCCGGGCGACGCGGTGCTGATGTACGAGACCGGGCACTTCGCGAGTCTGTGGAAGAAGATGGCGGAGAAGCTGGGGCTCGTGCCGATCTTTCTCGGCGGCTTCGAGCAGGGAAGCTGGCGGCGCGGTGTGGACGCCGCTGCGATCGAAGCGCGGCTGGCGGAGGATCGCGCACACAAGATCAAGGCCGTGTGCGTCGTGCACAACGAGACCTCCACCGGCGCAACGTCCGACATCGCCGCCATACGGCGGGCGCTGGACCGCGCGCAGCACCCGGCGCTGCTGCTGGTCGATACGATCTCGTCGCTCGGATCGATCGACTATCGCCACGACGAGTGGGGAGTGGACGTGACGGTCGGCGGCTCACAGAAGGGACTGATGCTGCCGCCGGGCCTGTCCTTCAACGCGCTCAGCGACAAGGCGCTCGCCGCGGCCCGGTCCGCGCGGCTGCCGAAGTCGTTCTGGAGCTGGGATGAAATGCTGGCTGCGAACGGCAACGGCTTCTTCCCGTACACGCCGAGCACGAACCTGCTGTACGGCCTCTCGGAAGCGATCGACATGCTGCTCGAAGAGGGGTTGGACAATGTTTTCGCGCGACACGCACGTCATGCGGAAGCGACGCGCCGCGCCGTGCGCGCGTGGGGTCTGGAGATCCTGTGTTCGAACCCGTCCGAATACAGCAACACGCTGACTGCGGTCGTGATGCCGAAGGACGCGCAAGGCAAACACTACGACGCCGATGCGTTCCGCAAGGCGGTGCTCGCGAACTTCAACATGTCGCTCGGACAGGGCCTGTCGAAGCTGTCGGGCTGGGTGTTCCGCATCGGCCATCTGGGCGACTTCAACGACCTGACGCTGGCGGGAACGCTGGCCGGCGTCGAGATGGGGCTTGCGCTCGCGGGCGTGCCGTATCGCGCCGGTGGCGTCCAAGCCGCGCTCGACTATCTGCGCGAGACCGCGCCCGCTGCGCGCCCGAAGTCCACCGGCGTCGCCCGGGCGAGGGAGGTTGTGTGAACGGCGGCCGAATCCAGCACGCTTGTCATCCCGAGGCACGAAGTGACGAGGGATCTCATGCGTGGCTCTTGAGATTCCTCCCCCTCGCCCCGCTCGGGGTCGGAATGACAAAGCGTTTTCAGACAAGCTACGCACACCAAGGAGACCAACGCATGAACCGTCAGTTCAATCCGCGCCTTCGCGTTCAACTGATCGCCGCAGCGTTCGGCATGACTGCGCTGATGACGAGCGGCGCCGCACTGGCGCAGATCGAGATCAAGTTCGGCCACGTCGGCGAACCCGGATCGCTGTTCGCCGCCTCCGCAGAGGAGTTCGCCAGGCGCGCCAACGCCAAGCTCGGCGACAAGGCGAAGGTGGTTGTTTACGGATCGAGCCAGTTGGGCGGCGACAAGGAGCTGCTGCAGAAGCTCAAGCTCGGCACCGTCGACATGGCGCTGCCCTCGACCGTGATGTCCTCCGAGGCCGACCTGTTCGGCGTGTTCGAGATGCCGTACCTGGTCAAAGACCGCGAGCACATGAAGCGCATCGAGCGCGAGGTCTTCTGGAGCAAGCTCGCGCCGGAGGCCGAGAAGAAGGGGCTGAAGGTCATCGCCGTGTGGGAAAACGGCTACCGCCACATCACCAACAACAAGCGCCCGATCAACACGCCGGACGATCTGAAAGGGATCAAGCTGCGCGTGCCCGAGGGCAAGTGGCGGGTGAAGATGTTCCAGGCCTACGGCGCCAATCCGTCGCCGATGAAATTCTCCGAGGTCTTCACCGCGCTGCAGACCGGCGTGATGGATGGTCAGGAAAATCCGTTTACGCAGATCTACAGCGCCAAGTTCCAGGAGGTGCAGAAGTACCTTTCGCTGACGGGCCACGTGTACACGCCGGCGTACGTGACGGTGGGTGCGAAAAAATGGGCATCGCTGCCAGCGGACGTGCGCAAGATCCTGGAGGACACCGCGAAGGAAACGCAGGCGTTCGTCTACGAGAAAGCGGCGAAGGACGACGAAGAGCTGCTCGGCAAAATCAAGGCGGCCGGGGTCGCCGTCAATACGCCGAACAAGGACGCCTTCATTGCCGCCAGCAAGCCGGTGTACGAGGAGTTCGCGAGGGAAGTCGCCGGATCGAAGGAAGTGATCGACCGCGCGATCGCGCTCGGCAAATAGGCCGCCGATGACGTTGCAGGAACTGCGCCGGGGGTACGAGCGCGCCCTCGAGCGGGTCGTGATCGCGCTGATGGTCGTGCTCGCCGCCGAAGTGACGGCGGGCGTGGTGTTCCGTTACGTCGGCCGCGCGCTGGCCTGGTACGACGAAGTCGCGTCGATCCTGCTCGCGTGGCTGACGTTCTACGGCTCGGCGCTCGCGTCGGTGAAGCGAGCGCACATCGGCTGCCCCGAGCTGATCGAGCAGCTTTCGCCGCCGAAGCGGCGCGCCTTCGACATCGTCGCGCAGCTCCTCGTGATCGGCTTTTTCGCGCTGCTGCTGTGGGTCGGGCTGTCGATTCTGCCGATCCTCGCGACCGATCATCTGGTCAGTCTGCCGGCGGTGCCGATGAGCTTCGTGCAGTCGGTGATTCCGATCTCGGCCGCGCTGATCCTGCTCGCCGAAGTGATGCACCTGGCGACGCTGCTGCGATCGATGCCCGCGCGGTCGACCGGCGCGGCGTTGTCCGACGGACTGCACTGAACCGCGGGGAGCACGCACATGACGATGCTGTTGCTTTTCGCGGCGGTGCTCGCGCTCGTGCTGATCAACGTGCCGATCGCGGTCGCGCTCGGCATCGTCGCCGTCGTCGCGATGGTCGCCAGCCACGGGCTCGAATCGCTGCCCAATCTCGCGCTCGTCGTCTACAACGGCGCGACCAATTTTCCGCTGCTCGCGATCCCGCTGTTCATCCTGGCCGGCGCGATCATGAACGCCTCCGGGATATCGCAGCGGCTGATCGCGTTCGCCTCGGCGCTGTTCGGCTGGATCCGTGGCGGACTCGCGCACGTGTCGATCGGCGCGTCGATGTTCTTCGCCGAGATCTCCGGTTCGGCAGTGGCCGACGTCGCCGCGCTCGGTTCGGTGATGATCCCCGGCATGCAGGCGAAAGGCTATCCGCGCGCGCTCGCCGCCGCGGTGATGTCTTCGTCGGCGACGCTGGCGGTGATCATCCCGCCGTCGATCCCGATGATCCTGTACGCGGTGATGGCCGAAACCTCGGTCGTGCAGCTTTTCGTCGCCGGCATCATCCCAGGGATCATCGGCGGCCTCGGACTGATGGGCATGGCCTACTGGTTCGCGCGCCGCTACAACCTGCCGCGCGAAGCGGCGTTCTCCGGCCGCCGCGTATGGGAAACGTTCAAGCGCGCGGCATGGGCTTTTCTGCTGCCGATCATCATCCTCGGCGGCATCTTCGGCGGCATCGTCACGGCCACCGAAGGTGCGGCGCTGGCGGTCGTTGCGTCGCTGTTCGTCGGACTGTTCATCTACCGCGAGCTCGATCTCGTCCATCTGAAGCGCGCGGTGCTCGAAGGCGGCGTGCAGACCGCGATCGTGATGCTGCTGGTCGCCACCAGCGCGCTGCTCGGCACCTATCTGACGGAAGTTCAGGCGCCGCAGGCGCTGGCCAAGGCGGTCAGCGACTTCACGTCGAACAAGTGGGTCGTGCTGGCGCTGCTGAACGTGCTGTTCCTCTTTCTCGGCATGTTTCTGCATTCGGCGGCGGCGATCATCCTGGTCGTTCCCGTCGTGATGCCGCTGGTGAAGACCGTCGGCATCGATCCGGTGCACTTCGGCCTGATCGTCACGATCAACCTCGGTATCGGCCAGCAGACGCCGCCGGTGGCGAGCGTGCTGATGGTCGCCAGCTCGATCGCCAAGGCGAGCGTGTGGGAAGTGACCCGCACCAACGTCTGGTTCATCGGCGTGCTGTTCGCGGTGCTGATGTTGGTGACCTACGTGCCCGCCACCGGACTTGCGCTGGTGGAACTGTTCTATCGGTGAGTCCAATGTCCGAACTCGTCCTCGTGCAGCGCGCAGGCAGCATCGCCACCGTCGTGCTCAATCGCCCCGAGAAGCTCAACGCGCTGACGCGGCCGATGTGGCAGCAGTTGGGCGAGACGATCGCTCGGCTGTCGGCCGACTATTCGCTTCGCTGCATCGTTCTGCGCGGCGCGGGCGAGCGGGCATTCTCGCCCGGCAACGACATCTCCGAGTTCGAGACCGTGCGCTCGAACAAGGCGCAGGCGCGCGAGTACGGCAAGATCATGCACGCCACGGCGCAGGCGCTGTCCGAGTGTCGCCATCCGCTGGTCGCGCAGATCCACGGCATCTGTGTCGGCGGGGGCCTCGAGATCGCCGCTTTGTGCGATCTGCGCATCTGCGGGCAGAGCAGCCGGTTCGGTGCGCCGATCAAGAACCTGGGCCTCGTGATGGCCTACCCGGAGATGCAGCCGCTGCTGCGGCTGGTCGGGCCCGCCGTGGCGCTGGAGATCCTGCTCGAAGGGCGTGTGTTCGACGCCGCCGAAGCGAAGGACAAAGGCCTCGTCACCCGCGTCGTGCCGGACGAGCAGGTCGCCATCGAGGCGCGCGCAACCGCCGAGCGCATCGCCGAAGGCGCGCCGCTCGCCGCGCGCTGGCACAAGAAGTTCGCGCGCCGGCTGGCCGATCCGCGCCCGCTGACCGAAGCCGAATACGACGAGTGCTTCGACTGCTTCGACACCGAAGACTTCCGCATCGGTTATCGCGCGTTCCTGGCGAAGGAAAAGCCGCGGTTCGTGGGCAGGTAAGTCGTCATTCCGAACCGCGCAGCGGTGAGGAATCTCGGCGCTCGAACGGCTGAGGTCCCTCGCCTGCGGCTCGGGATGACGACAGGACGAGGGCGTGCTGTGAGAAACGAACGCAAAACCGGACCGCTCGCCGGCATGCGGGTGCTGGAGCTGGCGCAGATCATGGCCGGGCCGACGGCGGGAATGATGCTCGCCGACATGGGCGCGGACGTGATCAAGGTCGAGAAGCTGCCCGGCGGCGACGACGCGCGCGGCTACCAGGAACCGCGCGTCAACGGCGTATCCGCGCCGTTCCTGATCCTGAACCGCAACAAGCGCGGCATCGCGGTCAACCTCAAGCATCCGAAGGGCCGCGAGGTGCTGCTGCGGCTGGTCAAGGACGCGGACGTGCTGACCGAGAACTACCGCATTGGCACGCTGGAGAAGCTCGGCCTCGGGTACGACGTGCTCGCGCGGGTCAACCCGGGTCTGATCTACTGCGCCGTGTCGGGCTATGGCCGCACCGGACCGTATGCGGACAAAGGCGGTTTCGACCTGATCGCGCAGGGCTTCGCCGGGCTGATGTCGATCACCGGCGAACCGGGCGGGCCGCCGGCGAAGACCGGCAACTCGGTCGCCGACATCAACGCCGGCATCCTGGCGGTCGTGGGCATCTGCGCCGCGTATGCGCACAAGTTGAAGACCGGTCGCGGCCAGGTGGTCGATACGTCGCTGATGGAAGCTGCGCTTCAGCAAACGTACTGGCACGCGGCGATTTTCTTCGCGACCGGCGAATCGCCCGGGCCGACCGGCTCCGCGCACGTGCTGACCGCGCCGTACCAGGCGTTCCGCGCGAAGGACGGCTGGATCAATATCGGCGGCGCCAATCAGGCGAACTGGGAGCGCATCGCCGAAGTGCTCGGCCATCCCGAATGGCGCGACGATCCGCGCTTCCGCACCAACAGCGACCGCATGCGCAACCTCGACGCGCTGGTGGCGGCGATGAACGCGGTGCTCGCCACCCGCACGCGCGCCGAATGGATCGCGCTGTTCGATGCCGCCGGCGTGCCGGTCGGCCCGGTGAACTCGATCGGCGAGGCGCTCGCGCACCCGCAGACGCAGGCGCGCGGCATGGTCGTCGACCTCGTGCATCCGCAGGCGGGGCCCACCAAGGCGCTCGGCTGCCCGCTGCACTTCTCGGAGACGCCGACCTCGATCGACCGCCCCGCCCCGCTGCTCGGCGAGCACACGCGCGAAGTGTTGCGCGAGTACGGCTATTCGGATGCGGAGATCGACGCGCTGGCATCGGAAGGCGCGATCGAGGAAGCGCGCGCGATGGCATGATCCGTCCGCGGGGCGCTGCGGCGCGCCGCACCGTACCCCGCCGGTTTTTCGGGGTCGAGCCATCGTCGCGAGTTGCAATGAACGACGCCGTTTCCTCGCTAAGGAACCTGTTCGAAGTCCTGCCCGACGCCTGCATCGTCGTCGACGAAAGCGGCACGATCGTGCTGGCCAACGCCGCGGTGCGGCGCGTCTTCGGCTATCTGCCCG
>Ga0272446_1006153_pt1 | contig 12702 bp, 12 predicted proteins | sample YNPCB0061_FD_194587 | JGI IMG/M metagenome (GOLD analysis project Ga0272446, IMG submission 194587) | Hot spring microbial mat communities from Yellowstone National Park, WY, United States - YNP-CB-006-1 | ecosystem: Environmental > Aquatic > Thermal springs > Hot (42-90C) > Sediment | place... | reverse complement strand
ATACTCTTGTTCAGAATTTCTTGTTGATATACATCTATTGTTCTTGAATAGCTAATTCTTCAAGGTGTTGTTCGTATTCTTCAAGTTCTAATTGTTCTTCATATTCATTATCGAAAAAACCTTTAATATCCATAGTATAAATTTTTTTGTAAAGTTAATGGATTATAAAATTTTGAAAAAACTTTTGATAATTAAACGAGACAAAAATAATGAAAAATCTAATTTATTAGATGTATTTTTTAAATTTTTTTGTTATTGAATGGTAAGTGAAAAAGATGATTACCATACAATCTATTCAATTCCTTCCAACAAAATTTCAAAGGAGTAATTTTTCGGTAGGTCAATTTTATTAATAGGATTAAAAGACAAATCCAGAATTTCTAAGGAATTCAAATTTTGGTTAAATAAACCATCAAAAATTACGATTTTATTATGAGCAACCCAAATTTCACGTATAAAGCTCGACCATAAAGAAAAATCTAACTTTTCAATTTTATTGTTTGAAGCGTCTAAAATTTCTAAGGTTTTTATGGTTTCAAGACCATCTAAAGATTTGATTTTATTAAAATTACAATATAAAACACGTAAATTAGACTGGAAAAGTGGAAATAGATAATGAATTTGGTTATAAGATATATCTAAAAATTCCAAATTTTTAAGTAAAAATAAAGGATAAATGTTTTGAAGGGAATTTTTAGAGGCAATTAGTTCTTTCAAAAGGGTTAATTTTTCTATTCCATCAAGTGAGGTTAATAAATTTTTGTTTAGATTGATTTTTTTTAAATTAGGTGTTAATTGAAGACCTGACAAATCCGTGATATTAAGATTTTGTAAATCTAATTCTTCTGAAAGATAAATTTCTTCTAAGAATTTTTGGGAAATAAAAATGGTATTCCATTTAGAAAATTTTAATAAAGTTTTAGAAAATTTTGTAATAAAAATATTTTTCCAGTTATCAGATAAATTATTCCATACTTTACGGAGGTAAGACATGATTTAGAAATTGGAGGCATGAAGCAAAGCAATATCGATATAATCCATACCGAAGATTCTAGCTAAATACTTATTAGTGATATGCTTATGGTGAGTATAAATGCCATTTTTGATAATAGAGGAGGTTTGGAGGACGCCTATTCCCCCATAATTAATAATTTTAAGAAGTATAGAACCGAGAATATTGCTTATAGCAATAGAGCTAGTGTGAGGCACTCTTGATGCGATATTAGGGACACAATAATGAACAACACCATGTTTGACAAAAACAGGGTTTTCATGGGTTGTAGGTTTTGAGGTTTCAAAACAGCCGCCTTGATCAATGGCTATATCAATAGCAATAGAACCTTCTTTCATTTTCATAATCATATCTTCGGTAACAAGGCAAGGAGTTCTAAAACCAGGTTTATAAATTGCACCAATAATCACATCAGATGAAATAACAGCTTCCTCTATAAATTGCGGTTGAGTTACGGCTGTATAAATTTTAGAACCCAATTTTTCTTCAAGTCTTCTTAATTTGTAAACTTCTTCATCAATTACTTTAACGGTAGCACCGAGTGCAATAGCAGAACGAGCTGCATGTAATCCGACGGTACCGGCACCTATGATAGTTACTACTGATGGAGGAACTCCCGTAATTCCGCCTAAAAGCATGCCTTTGCCGCCCTTATTAGCAGTTAATAGTTCAGCAGCTATATGTATAGCGTTAATACCGGCAATTTCTGACATCATCTGCATAATAGGAATACCGCCGTCATCTCCTCTTAAAAATTCAAATCCAATGGCAGTAATATTTTTTTGGGTAATGGTTTTCAAAAATTCTGATGTCAAGCTACCTAAATGTAAAGCGGATATTAAAATTTGACGATTTCTTAGGTATTCAATTTCTTGGTAATTGGGTCTTTCAATTTTGACAATAACATTCGCTTTTTCAAATACTTCTGTTTTAGAGTAGGAAATAAAAGCACCAGCTTCTGAATATTCTTTATCTAAAAAGCCCGCATCTAAACCTGCATTATGTTCGATGATTACTTCTGCTCCGTTGTTTACTAATAAATTAGCTACAGCAGGCGTTATAGGAACTCTTCTTTCTTGCGAAGAGGACTCCCTCGGGATACCAATTACTATCGTTTTTTTTTCTTTTTTAATTTGAAGAGTTGATTCCTGTGTAACGGAATGTAATAAAGGAGAAACAGAGATTTTTTTAAAATAACCAGGTTCTTGAGTCTCTATGTTCTGCTGCATAATTTCTAAGTTCACAAAGTTAAAAAAAATTGTATTTCGTTGTTTAAAAAAAATAAATAATTTTGCATAGAATATTGATTGAATGCAGATTTTAGAAAATGATCTTTTGCTTCAAGCATTACAACAAAAAAAAACGGAACGATACCCCGTTTGGTTAATGCGGCAAGCAGGTAGGTTTTTGGTCGAGTATAGAAAGGTGAGAGAAGAAGTTGGTAGTTTTAAAGGATTATTAGAAAACCCTGAAAAAGCCGCAGAAGTTACCATACAACCTGTTGATATAATTGGAGTGGATGCTGCGATCATTTTTTCTGATATTTTAGTGGTTCCTGAAGCCATGGGCTGCTATTACTTAATGGAAGAAAAAAAAGGTCCATTTTTTCCTAAGCCTATTAGAAAAATGGAAGACCTAAGTTCTTTAAATTTACCTATTTTAAAGAAATCCAATTTGAAATATACCTTAGAAGCCATTCAAATCACGAAATACCGTCTTAAAAATAGAGTACCTTTAATAGGATTTTGTGGTGCACCTTGGACGATATTTGCGTATTGTACTGAGGGTACAGGTTCTAAAACCTTTTCGATTGCTAAAAGATTACTTTACCAAAACCCTGAATTTACTTCACATTTTCTTGATTTGATTACAAAAGCTACCATTATATATTTAAAAGGTCAAATAGAAAGTGGAGTAGATGTAATTCAAATTTTTGATTCATGGGCAGGAATTTTAACCAAAGAAGATTTTGAAATGTGGTCTTTACCTTATTTACAAAAAATATGTAATGAAATTTCGGAAGTTCCTATTATTATTTTTGCAAAAGGTGCAAATTTTTCTTTGGAAAGCATTAATCAATTGAACTGTAAAGGAATTGGATTAGATTGGAATATTCCTATAAAAGAATCACAAAAAATCCTTACCAAAACAACACAAGGAAACATAGACCCTTGTTGGCTTTATGCACCTCAAAATTTATTAAAAGAAAAAATACAAACTTTTTTAGAAAGTTTACCTCTAAATCATATCGTAAATTTAGGTCATGGAATCTATCCAGATACTCCTAGGGACCAGGTTATTCAGTTTGTTCAACAAGTAAAGAACTTTAAAAAAATATGAAAATTTATACTAAGTTACTAATCATAGGAATATTATTCTTTTTTTCCAGTTGTAGTAAAATGATGTTACTTCAAACGGATAATGAAAAGGATTTATACAAATCCTTGAAAGTAGAAGGAAAAAGCATTACTCGATATCCTTCCACTAAAGATACTAGTTACTACATTCCCAAAATTAGAATTGGCGATAATCTACTTATCGAATACATCAATCAACCAACCACAGAAGATGTAGCAACGGTAACTAAGGAATATTTTGTGAACAATAAAGGCGAAATATTGTTACCTCTATTAGGAAAAATAAAAGTTGAAAACTTAACTATTTATGAATTAATTGATACATTAGAAAAGAAATATTCTGATTATTACGTTGATCCCAAAATTAATGTAGTGAATAAATCTATGAAGGTATATGTTTTTGGGGATTTTAATAAAACAGGAGCGATTTCATTACCTCATGAAAGAATGCATTTAATAGAAGTAATAGGATTAGCAGGGGGGGTAAATAATTTTGCAAAAATTGATAGACTAAAAATTATTCGCGGAGACTTGAAAAAACCTAAAATTATATGGGTTGATTTGACCAAACAAAATATATTAAAATCAGAAGAATTAATAGTTCAAAATGGAGATATTATTTACATCAGACCTAAGGGAATTGCCTTATTTACAAGAAATGTATTACCTTGGTTTCAATTAACTTCTATCATAACTTCATTAGGATCTATTATACTAATTTACATTAGGTTACAAAATTTAAATGGTAGATAATGGAAAAGGAAACTCAAAATTTTGAAATTCAGCGTCTTTTTAAATTTCTTAAGAAATACTTTTATGTTCCAATTTTAACTACATTCTTTTTTTTATCTATTGGTTTTTTATATTTGAGATATGCTGAGTACAAATATCAATCGGAATCGTTATTAAAAATAGAGCTTCAAACGGAATTATCTAATGAAAAAAGCAATATGGATCCATTTGGAGAAGGCCTAGAAGCACAAATTGAAGTAATCAAGTCGAACGAAATCATTAACAAAGTGGTTTCTTCCTTAAAACTTGATATTAAGTATTTTTCGATTGGAACCTTTGGAAAAACTGAATTATATAAAAACTCACCCATAATTTTTAGGTATGATAGCTCAAATTTTAATATGTATAGTACTTTTTTAAACATAAAACCGATTAACCAAAATGATTACTTGCTATGGGCTAATGAACAAGATACTGTTAAAGGAACTTTTGAAAACTTAATCAAATATAAAGGAAATGATATTTTAATAAGCAAGAAAGGTGCAATAGGTCTGGATAACTATCATATTTATGTTCAAAGTAATCAAGAAGCATTTTCATATTATTCAAAAATCATCAATATTAATAATTTTAAACCAGGTATTTTCAAAATTGTTGTGACCGATGTAATACCCGAAAGGGCTTATGAATTTCTAAAAGAATTATTAAAGGTTTATTTACAAGATGAATTAACAATTAAAAAGCGTTCATTAGACCAAAGAATAGCTTTTATTGATACACTTATTCAAGATTTTTCTCAAAAACTAAAAAAGTCTGAAAATGAGTTAGAATCCTTTGAGAAGACATTTGAGGTGCCTGTTATTCAATCAAAAAAGCAGTCCATAATAACTACTTTAACGCAATATGAAAATGAACTATCTACGATTAATTTGTCTATAAAGACACTTAACGATTTAGAAAAATATGTTGAATTAAAAATCAATCCGCAAGACAAAGACATAGTGTTTGCTCCGAATATGGAGGGTCTTATTGACCCAATTTTGGTTCAGAATATCAATCAACTCAATCAACTATTGGTTCAAAAATCGGTATTATTAAAAAAACACACTATCAACAGTCCTCTAATTCAAAAAATGAATGATCAAATTTCTGAATCCAAAAAGGTATTGCTGGAAAGTATTGAAAACGCAAGAGATAGAAATAAAGAAAAAATTAATATTATAAAGCAAAAATCTATTGAAGCCAATATCAATTTATCTAATATACCATCGTTAGAAAGAGATTTTTCCACTATTAAAAAGCCTTTTGAATTAAATGAAAAAATTTATTATTCACTTTTAGACAAAAAGATGGAGACTTCTATACAAAAAGCTTCTATTGTATCGAATAGTAGAATTATCAATAATCCTTTTTTAAATCGTGAACCTATTAGTCCAAAATTTATTCAAATTTATGCAATTTTTGGATTTTTGGGATTAGCATTAAGTATAGGTTTTATATTATTTAAATTTATTTCAGATAGAACCTTATCATCAAGAGAAGAAATAGAAGCTCATACAACTACCAGTATAATAGGAACCGTGATAAAATCTTCTAATTTATCTGAGGTGGCTAGTATGCAAGTAATAACTAATCCAAAATCTCATTTAACAGAATGTTTTAGAAGCTTAAGAGCAAATTTGATGTTTAATTTAGAAAAGGTAAACAAACCAATTTTAACAATTACCTCCACTACCTCGGGGGAAGGAAAAACATATATTTCTATAAATATCGCCGGTGTTTTATCTTTATTAGATAAAAAAATAATGCTCATTGATGTAGATTTAAGAAAACCACGTTTACATTTGGCTTTTAGTTTACCGAATGATCAAGGTATTACTAATCTTTTAGTAAATCCTAACTTAAAATATAAAGATTTTGTTCAGTTTTCGGGTTATCCCAATTTAGATGTGATTACCTCAGGTCCTATTCCACCTAATCCTTCAGAATTACTCAATTCGCAAGAATTTATTGACTTATTAGAAAAAATAAAACAGGATTATGATATCATCGTTTGTGATACTGCACCCATTGGATTAGTAACCGATACCATTCCCGTTTTGAAATTATCGGATATTTCTCTCTATGTATTTAGAGCCAATAAATCTGACAAAAGTTTTTTAAAAAATACTGAATTATTAAAATCTGAACATCAAATAAAAAATCTATATTTAGTTGTTAATTATTTAGATGTAAAAACTACAAGATACGGTTACGGTTATGGTTACGGCTATGGTTATGGAAGTAAGTCTGATTATGTTTCTGGATACTATGTTGAAAATGAAAAACTGCCATTTTTTAGTAAAATTAAAAGATTTTTTAATTTATGATTAATTTTTTTAAATCATTTTTCAATAAAGAAACAAATCCGCAGATAACTGCAAAAGCGCTTCAAACGGATATTCATTCTCATTTGATACCAGGAATAGATGATGGTGCTCAAAACTTTGAGGAAAGTAAATTATTATGTGATGTTTTGGTTCATTTGGGTTATACTAAATTCATTACAACTCCTCATATCAATATGAATTTTCCCAATACGGCATCAATCATACAATACCATTTTGAAAGTATTCGTGAATATCTAGAACCACAAAAAATTATTATAGAATACGCCGCAGAATATATGCTTGATGAAGGTTTTAACTTCCATTTAAAAAATGGTTTGCTTAGTTTTGGAAAAAAAAAATATGTTTTGATTGAAACTTCTCATCATATTAAGCCAGAGAGATTTAAAGATATAATTTTTGATATTCAAATGAAAGGGTATAAACCGGTATTAGCGCACCCTGAAAGATATCTCTATCTTTGGAATAGTAAAGAAAAATACTATGAACTCAAAGAATTGGGATTATTTTTTCAATTAAATCTTAATTCCTTAACAGGTTATTATACTGATAAACCTAAAAATATTGCTAAATTTTTATTAAAAAATAAGTTAATAGATTTTGTAGGGTCTGATACTCACCATCTAAAACATATTGAAATGTTAGAAAAATCTTTAGTAGATGAAAACTTCATTGCTTATTTGAATGAGGGAAAATTATTAAACTCAACTTTATGATAAAAAATATGGCTTTTCTTATTATTTTATTAGGTTTGTCTTTATTACTTTTGTTTTATATTGCTATGCATTGGTTTCATAACCACCCTGAGTGGCAAGATCAAAATGTAATTTTTGCTAGAAAAATGTTAGGAAGAGGTTTTAAAGTTGCCTTAAATGGGCAAGACTGGAACCAAAATCAAATACCAGAATGTATTGCATTTATGCCTGTAAAAAAATTGCAGAAAATTGCCCCGCATTTACAGCCCGTAAGTAAACTAATTGTTATTGAAAAAGATAGTGTTTTATTCTCTTGGTCATCAATCGATTCCATAGCTTTTATTCCTTTAATAAATTCTCAAAAAAATTTGAAAATTCCTATTATTTTCTCTAAATATTTAGATACTATTGAAACAAAAAATACTTTTTATTTAACCTATTCAAATCAATTTGTTATAAGTCAATGAATTCTGAACTGTCTGAAATTGGAAAAAGCTTATTATATTTGGTTTTTGGTGCAATATTCATTTTGTTAGGTTTGATTACTTCTTGGTTACTTAGACCTAATAGACCCAATCCCGAAAAAAATACCATTTACGAATGTGGAGAGGATACGGTTGGTAACGCATGGTCTCAATTTAATATCCGATTTTATGTTATGGGATTAGTTTTTTTAATTTTTGATGTAGAATTAATCCTTATTTTTCCATGGGCTTATTCATTTTTTGATAATGAAATCATGGTAAATAATCCACAATGGAATTGGATGAGTTTGATAGAAATTTTGTTTTTTCTTTTTATTCTTTTGGCTGGTTTGTATTATATTGTGTTAAAAAAAGATATCGATTGGGTAAAGCCAAAACCTTTAGCTCCTAAATGTTTAAATGTAGTTCCAATAGAACTTTATGTTCAATTTAATAAAAATCATGAAAAAAATACTAATTCTAATGATTAAAGTTTATCAATTAGTTCTTTCTCCTATTTTACCGAATGCTTGCCGTTATACACCTACCTGTTCGCAGTATGCTATTGAGGCGATTCAAAAATATGGTATTTTTATAGGGTCATGGAAAGCTATTAAACGAATTTTACGATGCAATCCTTGGGGTGGGTGTGGTTATGATCCTGTGGATTAAAAATAGATTTTGTTTTTTTAAAAACTTGTAAAATTGCAATATGATTGGTCAGGTTTTAAGAAATTACAAAATATTAGAAAAAATTGGAGAGGGTGGTATGGGGTCTGTTTATAAAGCTCAGCATCTATCTTTGAATCGATTGGTTGCTATTAAATCGTTAAATCAATCAATAGCTAATGATTTTGAAATTGTACAAAGATTTAGAAATGAAGCCAAAATTTTGTCTCAACTTCAACATCCTAATATAGTAACGCTTTATGATTATGTAGAAGACCCTTCAGGTTATTTTTTAATCATGGAATATTTTGAGGGGATTACTCTCGGGGATTATATCAAAAATGTTGTAAAGGTTTTACCCGAAACCCACGCGATTCTTATTTTTGAACAATTACTCAGTGCGTTTGCTTATGCTCATGCTCAAAATGTTATTCATAGAGACATCAAACCCGATAATATTCTTATCAATCCAAAACAAAAAATAAAAATTTTAGATTTTGGTATCGCAAAGATTAAAGAAAGTAACTTAAAAACTCGGACGGGTGTAAAAATGGGTACAATTACTTACATGAGCCCCGAACAAATTCAAGCTATTACTATTGACCATAGAACAGACATTTACTCGTTAGGTGTAGTTTTATGGGAAATGGTAACCGGTAAACCTCCGTATAATGTAAACAATCAAACCCATTTCGAAATTTCTAATGATATAGTAAATAAACCCTTACCTAATCCTAATCTATTCAATTCAAAACTTTCAAATAAAGTTTATCAAATTATTCAAAAATGTACTGCCAAAAATCCTGATAATCGTTATCAAAATTGTGAACAAATCCGTCTTGATACTCTGTTGTATTACCCTGAACTTTTCCAAAAATCTACACCCAATAAAAAAATTGTTCATAATGAAACTTTTATCATTGGAGAAAAACCTTTTCCATGGAAAACTGTTATAGCAGTTTTTTTGGTACTCACTTTCAGTATAGGTGCTTATTTTTTATTTTTCTTTCAAACTTTTACAGAGGAAGATGTAAAAAATCGTGTCATCGCTTTTTATGACAAAATGAACCAAAATGATAGTACTTTTATCGATTGGGTTGAAAATCCACTCAAAAAAAATTTTTTACTTGAAAAAATTCCTAAGGGTATCAATAAAGTAGATACTTCTCGTTTGGTAGTTAAAAAAATTGAAGGTGGATACAAAGTAAACTTTGAGAGAACCTTTCAAACAGAAAAAGAAAATATTAAGAAAAGAACTACTTTTTATCTGCGAGAAAATAATTTAAATTTGTATCATTTTTTTAGTGAAGATATCAAGAATAACCAAAATAAAGTTAGTACAAACCACTCCATAGAAGTTGAAATAGAAGAATTCATCAGAAATTTTTATACTTATGCTGATAACCAAGACACAGAAAAATTGGTAGCATGTTATGATGATAAAGTAGAAAAATGGTTTTTAGAAAACCAACCGGTAAATAAAGAGTACATTCTCAAACAATCCAAAAACTATATTCAAACAGTACAAAATGAAATTACGGATATTTATGAAATTCAAATTACGCCATTAAAAAAAGACCATTATGAAGTACGATTTCATATTGATTATTCATATGAATTGAAAAGTAAAGGTTTAAAAAGAAAAAATAGAAAAGGTTTAACCGGTGAAGTGTTAATGAAATTAAGAAAAAAAGGAGAAGAATGGAAAATTTATCATTTGGAGTTAATCAATAAAAAAGAATATTAATTATGGCAAAAAACGAAGATGAAACCCCTTTGATGCGTCAGTATTATTCATTTAAACAAAAATACCCTGATGCAATTTTATTGTTCAGAGTGGGAGATTTTTATGAAACTTTTGGTGAAGATGCTATCAAAACTTCAAAAATATTAAACATAACCCTTACAAAAAGAAATAATGGCAAGGCATCCTCCATTGAATTAGCGGGTTTTCCGCATCATAGCCTCGATAATTATTTACCAAAACTTGTTAAAGCAGGACAAAGAGTTGCAATTTGTGACCAATTAGAGGACCCTAAGCTTGCAAAGGGTATTGTGAAAAGAGGGGTTACAGAGGTTTTATCTCCCGGGATTTTAACGAACGAAAAAGTTTTAGAACATACCAAAAATAATTATATTGGTTCATTATTTTTTTTTCAAAATCAAAATTTTGCGATTGCTTTTTGTGATTTATCAACAGGTGATTTTTTTTGTGCCAGTGCACCGGTTAATAAGTTAGAAAAATTACTTTTTACCTTTGAACCTTCGGAAATCATTTTGCCCCGTAAAGATTTTAAACATTTTAAGGATTTATTTCATGAAAATTTTTATACCTATCGTTTGGAAGATTGGATTTATGAAAAAGAATTTGCTATTCAGCAATTGTTAGACCATTTTCAAGTCCAAAGTTTGAAAGGATTTGGTTTAGAAGATGAACTTTATGGTTCTATTGCTGCCGGGGCAATTTTACATTATCTAAAATTTAATGAACAAAAACAACTTCATCATTTAAAGCAAATTCACCTTTTTACTGATGAAGAATTTCTTTATTTAGATAAATTTACCATCAGAAATTTAGAATTGATACACCCAATCTATCAAGAAGGAAAATCTTTAGCGGATATATTAGATGATACCCGCACGGCTATGGGTGCAAGGTTGTTAAGAAAATGGATTCTTATGCCTCTAAGAAATATTGCTCTTATCCAAAATCGGTTAAATAAAACCGAAAATTTTATACAGTTTCCTGATGTTTTAACTTTAATTAGAGAAAAATTAAGCGCTATTGCTGATATAGAAAGGCTTTCTGCAAAACTTTCTATGCAAAAAATTAACCCTAAAGAAGCCATTATTTTAAAGCAATCTTTGTCTATTGTACCCGAAATAAAAAAAATCTTATTGAATTTAACGGAATTTCAAGATTTTGTACAATGGCTTCCTGATACTTCATGGGAAGTACAAATCTTAGAAAATAATTTGTTAGAAAATCCCGCATTGAGCTCATCAAACGGTATGATACTTAAAGAGGGTGTCTCCTATGAATTAGACGAGTTAAGAAATATTCAAGAACATGCACAAATAAAATTGGCTCAAATTCAACAAAAAGAAGCGATCAATACAGGTATTGCCCATTTAAAAGTGGATTTTAACAAAGTTCATGGGTATTACATAGAGATTAGCAAAGCTCATAAAAATAAGCTTCCCGAGCATTTTGAGCGTCGGCAAACCCTCACAAATGCAGAAAGATACATTACCCCCGAATTAAAAGAATTGGAAACCAAAGTTTTTAGTGCAGAAGAAAAACGTATACTCCTTGAACAACAGCTTTATTATGATTTATTACAAAAACTTCAACCATCGATATCAAAATTTCAAGAAACTTCTAAAATTATTGCACAAATTGATGTTCTTTCCAACATTGCCCAATTAGCTATTCAAAGAAATTACAATAAACCGGAAATTTTTGATAATTCTGTGATTGAAATTGTAGCAGGTAGGCATCCTGTAATTGAAAAAATGTTGCCTTCTGATAAAACTTACATTCCCAATGATGTATTTTTAGATAATGAAAATCAACAAATTATTTTATTAACCGGACCTAATATGGCAGGAAAATCTGCCTTTTTAAGGCAAGTGGGTATTATTACTTTGATGGCACAAGCCGGTTTTTTTGTACCTGCTCAACAAGCTAAAATTGGTTTGGTCGATAAAATTTTTACAAGAGTAGGTGCCTCAGATAATTTAGCTGCGGGTGAATCCACTTTTATGGTTGAAATGAACGAAACCGCTCGAATCATCAATAACGCTACTCCAAAATCTTTGATTTTATTAGATGAAATCGGAAGAGGCACTTCCACTTTTGACGGTATCTCTATTGCATGGGCATTGGTGGAATTCTTACACAATGAATCTCGCTATCAAGCTAAAACCATTTTTGCTACGCATTACCACGAATTGACTGAACTGGCTAACCATTTACCAAGAGTAAAAAATTTTAATGTTAAAGTGAAAGAAATTGATGGTAGAATTATTTTTCTTAGAAAATTAGACCCCGGAAGCTCGGAACATAGTTTCGGTATACAAGTGGCTGCTATGGCAGGTTTACCAAAGTCAATTATTGATAGAGCTAATCAAGTTTTACTTCAATTCGAAAACCAAAGAATTAGTCAAAAAAATACTGCTTCCAATATTCCAACCAAAACTCAACCCACTCAAATGAAACTCTTTGAATTAATGGACGAGGATACTTTTAAACTAAGAAAAATTTTTTCCGAAATTGATATCGACCGTCTCACGCCTGTTGAAGCCTTGCTGAAATTACAAGAATTAAAACAAATACTTTCCAAATAGCATCCCTGCTTGTATCCAAAGTAATTTTTTTAAAAA
>Ga0272446_1006152_pt1 | contig 12708 bp, 11 predicted proteins | sample YNPCB0061_FD_194587 | JGI IMG/M metagenome (GOLD analysis project Ga0272446, IMG submission 194587) | Hot spring microbial mat communities from Yellowstone National Park, WY, United States - YNP-CB-006-1 | ecosystem: Environmental > Aquatic > Thermal springs > Hot (42-90C) > Sediment | place... | reverse complement strand
CACCAACATAAGGCTCGCCCCGCGATCGCCCGTGGGCGGCTGGGCCTCCACTCACTCACCATGAGGAACGGCGATCATGTCCATCAACAACCTAGCCGTCGGGGTCCTGGCGACCCTGGCATTCATCCCCCTCAACAGCGTCGCCAGCAGCGACCGCAACCACAGTCTCCACGGCACGGCCTCTTACTACAGCGGCAAGCTCCACGGCCGCAGGACCGCCAGCGGTGAGCGCTACAACCAGGAAGCCCTGACCGCTGCCCACAAGACCCTCCCCCTGGGCACCCAGGTTCGGGTCACCAACCTGAAGAACGGCGAGAGCGTCGATGTCAAGATCAACGACCGCGGTCCCTATCACAAGGGGCGGATCATCGATCTCTCGAAGGGCGCGGCACGCGAGCTAGGCATGCTCGGTGCCGGTACGGCCAGGGTCAGGGTCGAGGTCATCGCCAAGAAGGGCGGCGACGCCTGAGCAGAGAGCCATGGCGGGCCCGATCCGGGCCCGCCATGGTCTCTTAGCCTGCGGCCTGTGGGCCGCGGATGTGGTTCAGGGCACGGTCGATTCGCCGCAGCGTGGCCTCCTTGCCCACCAGCGCCAAGGTGACCCCAATCCCCGGTGAGGCCGCACGCCCCACCACCGCGACCCGCAACGGCTGGGCCACCTTGCCCATCTTCTCCCCAAGACCCAGGGCCACCTGTTCCAGGGTTCGCTCTAGGGTCTCCGCCTCCCAGTCCGCGAGCGCCAGGAGCTCCAGGACGTCCCGCGCCCGTTCCAGGGCCGGCACCGCTGCCGCCTGCAAATGCTTCTTGGCGGATGCCTCGTCGTAGGCGTCGAAGTCCCGGTAGACGAAGGCGCTGATCTGCGCCAGCTCGACCAGGGTCTTGGCCCGCGCCTGCTGGGCGGCCACCACGTCGCTGAGGTCCGGCCCCTGCGACGGATCGATGCCGAGCCGGCCCATGTGGGGGCTCAGGAGGTGAGCGATGCGCTGCGGATCGGCATGCTGCAGATAGTGCTGGTTGAGCCACAGGAGCTTGTCGGTGTTGAAGGTAGAGGCCGCCTTGTTGACCTCGCCAATGTCGAACAGCTCGATCATCTCATCCAGGGAAAAGATCTCCTGGTCACCATGGGACCATCCGAGGCGCACCAAGTAGTTGAGCAAGGCCTCGGGGAGGAAGCCGGCGTCCCGATAGGCGATGACGCTCACGGCCCCGTGCCGCTTGGACAGACGCGTGCCGTCTGGCCCGAGGATCATGGGGACATGCGCATAGCGCGGGGGCTCCTGCCCAAGGGCGCGCAGGATGTTGATCTGCCGGGGCGTGTTGTTGATATGGTCATCGCCGCGGATCACGTGGGTGATGCCCATATCCATGTCGTCCACCACCACGGAGAGGTTGTAGGTGGGCGAACCGTCGGTGCGGCGGATGACCAGGTCGTCCAGCTCGTCGTTGCGGAAGGCGATGCGCCCGCGGATCAAATCGTCGACCACCACCAGCCCTTCGTCGGGATTGCGAAAGCGCACGGCATGGGGCTGAGCGGCGTCCACCTGCCTGTGGCGGCAACGCCCGTCGTAGCGCGGCTTCTCCTTGCGCGCCATCTGTCCCTCGCGTAGGGCGTCGATGCGGTCCTTGGGGCAATCACAGCGGTAGGCCAGCCCCTTGGCGATGAGCGCGTCGATGACGGCGTTGTAGCGGTCGAAGCGGCTGGTCTGGAAGAAGGGTCCCTCGTCATAGCTCAGACCCAGCCAGGCCATGCCCTCGAGGATGGCGTTGACCGAGGCGGCGGTGGAGCGCTCGAGATCCGTGTCCTCGATGCGCAGCACGAATACGCCGCCATGCTTGCGGGCGAAGAGATAGGAGAAGAGGGCCGTGCGTGCGCCCCCGACATGCAGATAGCCGGTGGGGCTGGGGGCGAAACGGGTGCGGACGGTCATGGTCGATCCTCGGCTCCAACGCAAACTCCAGAGGGGTGGGGATTCTACCAGACCACTCCCCGGACACAGGCCCCTGGGGGCCTGCGCCGGCCAGGGACTCAGGGCGAGCGCAAGTGCACCGCCCACCTGGGGACCCCTCAGCCGGAGGCCGCCTGCGCCTTGAGCCCGGCGGCAAGGGCTGCGCCCAGGTAACGATCGAGCAGGGCCCGACAGAGATAGATCAAAGGGGTGAGGGCAATGGCCGCGGCGAACTTGTACAGGTAGTTGACCGTACCCACGGCCAAGAAGAGGGAGACCGGCCACTGTTGCGGCCCGAGAACGAAGGCGATGTAGAGGACGACGAAGCTGTCCACCAGCTGGGAGACCAGGGTCGAGCCGGTCGCCCGCGCCCAGATCATGCGCTCGCCGGTGAGACGCCGAACACGGTGGAAGATCGCCACATCAATCAGCTGCCCGATCAGGAACGCGGTGACAGAGCCCGCGATGGTCCACATCCCCTGGCCGAAGATGACCTCGAAGGCGCTCTGCATGTCCGGCACGCCGCGCTCCTGGGCGATCCCCACCCACCAGCTCGCCGGGGCCAGGGACATGGCCAGGTAGGCGAACAGGAAGGCGTACAGGATCAGGCCGACGGTCAGGAAGGAGAGGAAGCGCACGCCGCGCCGCCCGAAATACTCGTTGATCACGTCGGTCATGACGAAGACCACGGGCCAGAGCAAGACGCCGGCGGTGAAATTGAGCGACCCGGTCTGCCCGAACAGGTCCCAGTGGAAAGGCAGCAGGCCGAGGCTGTCCTCCAAGGCAAAGATCTTGATGCCGATGAGCTCGGCAATCAGTGCATTGCAGACGAAGATCCCCGACAGCACCAGGAATAGCCGCAGGGCGCGATCGTTCAGCATAGTCCGTGGCTCCCAGTCTGGCGATGCATCAGGCCGTCAGCCCGGAGGCACAGCGGCCCTTAAGCCGCCACCCGATCACGGGCTCAGGGCCTGGGGAGGGTCACCCCCCGCTGCCCTTGATACTTGCCGCCGCGGTCCCGGTAGGAGCACTCGCAGGGCTCGTCCGACTCGAAGAACAGGATCTGCGCCACCCCCTCGTTTGCATAAATCTTGGCCGGCAGCGGCGTCGTGTTGGAGAACTCCAGGGTGACGTGCCCCTCCCACTCCGGCTCCAACGGGGTCACATTGACGATAATCCCGCAGCGCGCATAGGTACTCTTGCCCAGGCACACCACCAAGACGTCGCGCGGGATGCGCAGGTACTCCACCGTCCGCGCCAGGGCGAAGGAGTTTGGCGGGATGATGCAGACATCCGACTTCAGGTCCACGAAGCTGTTGGAGTCGAAGTTCTTGGGATCGACGATGGCGGAGTTGATGTTGGTGAAGATCTTGAACTCGTCGGCGCAGCGCACGTCGTAGCCGTAGCTCGAGGTGCCGTAGGAGATGATCCGCCCCGCCTCGGACTCCCTGACCTGCGCGGGTGCAAAGGGCTCGATCATGCCGTGGGCCTCTGCCATGCGGCGGATCCAGCGGTCGGACTTGATGGACATGGTGCAACCCCTCGCTCGGTCGGGGCCCATCGGGGCGGGTGGAAGGCCGAGCAGGTTACAACGCCGCGTGGCACTTCGCCATCAGTCACGCAACAGGACGCGCTTTGCCTCGTTGATCATGGCCGCCAGGTAGTCCGAGCCCCCACGGTCGGGATGAAAGCGCTGCATCAGCCGGCGGTGGGCGGCGCGCACCTCCTCGTCCGTGGCGCCCTCCGCGAGGCCAAGGACGCTCAGGGCCTCGCTGCGGCCCATGCGCCCGGGTGTGGCGTGAGGCCCGCCGCCCCCAGCCCCGGCCTCGCGCCCCAGGTCCTGGTCGCGCCAGGCATCGCCGCGCTCGCGGTCGAGATAGGCCTCGAGGAGGGTGGCCGACTGCTGATCTTGGGTCCGGCAGAGCGCCAAGAGGGCCATCAGGTCGGCCAGGGGCAGCTCGGACAGCCGCCGGCCGGACAGTGGCCCATCCCGGACCAGGCCGTCCATGCGTCCGGTGAGGTGGTCCAGGCTCATGTCCAGGAAGCGCGTCCGGATGGAGGATGCCTGCCCCCCTCCAGCGGCAGCCGCACCGCCCATCCCGGCCAGCCCCAGGCTGCGCAGGACCTGCTGAACCATTGGCAGGACCCGCAGCAGATTCACCACCCGCACGACCGCGGGGACCGCGGCGGCGAGCGCCGCAAACAGGGGGTTCAGCCGTCCCGTAAGCACCAGCACCACCAGTAAGGCGATGCCCCCGTACAGCAACACCCGGCGCAGGGCTGCCGCGACCTGCCGAGCCGGGGTACGGCGCAGCCAGTGCAGCCCCCAGAGGAGCAAGAGGACGACGATGCCCAGTAGGACGAGCCGCACAAGCACGGATCAATCACCTCCGTGCCGCGGCACGACCTGATGGGTGAGCTGCAGGGCGACCCCGCCGCGCTCCTTTCCGAACTGGGCCAGCGCCTTGCGTCCCCCCGCGGCATAGACGGCGACGGCACTCAGAAGATCCCGCAGGACCTGGGGACTCCTGGCATCGAAAGGGGCATAGGCGCCTCCGCTCAGGCGGGCGATCTGCCTCAGGCAGCGCTCGGCCTCCGGATCTCCCCCCTCCTGGAAGACGAAGGCGGGCAGGCCCTGAAGCCCCATGCGCCCGGCCAATCCGGCAAGGGTGTCCGCGCCCTCCTCCACGGAGTCGCCGATGAACACCAGCGCGTTGACGCGACCTCGGGCCGCTTCGTCCAGGGCATGCCGCAAGACCCGGCCGATCTGGGTCAGGCCAGCGGCGCACTGCACCCCCGACATGAGCCCGACGAGCTCCCCGGCCTCACCGCACCAGTGGGATGCGCTGAGCTCCATGACCCCTCGGTAATAGCACAGTTGGACCTCGAGACCGCCCAGGTCGCGGGTCTCACTGAACATCGCCGCCTGGATGCGCATGGCCTGCTCCCAGGTCGGCTCGCGGCTCGCCGTCGCATCCAGGGCAAAGATCAGGCGCCCCCGCGGCCCGAGCGGGCCTCGCCTCGGCGTGGCCGCGACCTGACGCAGAAAGGCATCCACCGCCCCCTGGTCGGCGCCGCGCAGATCGCGTGAGGCGCCGGCGCCCTGGGACGCGTGCCCCGGTTGGGCGGGCGGACCGCTCCCAGACTGGCCCCGAGGCTGGACCCCGGGTTGAACCTGGGTCTCGGCCCCAGACTTTGTACGGTCGAAGCGCATGGCGTCGTCGGGCCATTCGGCGGATGAGTCGATAAGCATACCCGTGCCGTCCAATATCGATCCAACCGGCGTCGATCCAAGCCGGGTCGATGCGAGCGCAGCGCCCTGACCGATCGCACGTGGCCTGGCGTGTCATTTGGCTCCGTCATGGCGATCGGAGGGACTCGTCGCGCGAGGGAAGCGCCTGGCGGCCCAAGGCAAGCGCCCGAAACAGATCGTCGTCGCCCTCATGCGCAAATTGGTGCACCTGATCTGGGGCATCCTCAAATCCGGCCGCCCCTTCGACCCTGCCATGGGCTTGCCAAGGGGTGGGTAAGACAGTATCTGATTCAGCGCGCTTCCCGTGCGGGCCAGGGATGGCCCGCCCGTTTCGAGGGCCTTAAGCCCTGGAAACGGGAGTGTCCCGCGACGCGCGTCGCAGGACGCGCAACGAGTCCAAGTGGTCTTGCCGCAGGTTGGCGGCGTTGATGGGCGCATCCGATGGCGGTCACAGCCGGGTGAGGCTCACCGTCTGCCTGAAGCGTGCCAGGGCGGCGCCGAAGGCGAGGATGCCCAGCCCCAGGGTGGCGGCCAGGTGCATCCAGACCAGGTCCAGACCGGCGCCGCGGAAGACCACAGACTGGACGAAGGCGACGAAGTGGGTGGTCGGTGAGGCCAGCATGACCCGTTGCAGGAGCACGGGCATGGAGTCCAGGGGCGTGTTGGCGCCCGAGAGCATGTACATGACCAGGAATACCGGGATGGACAGCAGCCCGAACTGGGGCATGGTGCGGGCCAGGGTGGCGAGCAGGATGCCGAGCGCAGTCAGCGCAAAAAGGTAGATCCCGAGGCCCAGGACGAAGAGCCCCAAGGAGCCGGCGTTTGGCACCCCAAGCACCCCCTGGACGATCACCTGCAGGGCAAAGGTGGCACCGAGGACGATCACCAGGGCGTTGGCCCAGACCTTGGCCAGCATGATCTCCGCGGAGGTCAGCGGCATCACCAGCAGGTGCTCGATGGTGCCGTGCTCCCGCTCGCGGATCAGGGCGGCACCGGTCAGCACGATCCCGAGCAGGGTGACCATGTTGACGATCTGCATCACCGCCAGGAACGACACGGACTCCCCATTGGGGTTGAAGGCCATCCGGCTCACCGCCACCGCCGCCGGGGCCGGTACGCCCCGCCGATCCTGGGGGGATTGGCCCTGCAGATACGCCAAGGGTTCCTCGGTGAGCACCCGCTCCAGATAGCGCGCCCCTGCGCCGGCCATGGCCATGGCGGTAGCGTCCACGTTCACCTGCACCGCCGGCCGGCGTCCCTCCGACGCATCGGCCTGCAGCCGCGGCGGGATGTCGATGACGAAGGTGTAGCGCCCCGCGTCCATGGCGGCGTCGATGTCGGCGACCCCGATGGACACCGGGTGTTGGAAATAGGGAGGTCTCAGGGTGTCGGTCAGGCGCGCCGAGAGCTGGGAGCGGTCCTCGTCCACCACCGCCACGGAGGCGTTCTCGAGCTCGAGCTTGACGCCCCGCGCCGGGGCGATGATGGCGAAGGTGAAGGCGTAGACCATCAGCAAGACCAGCACCGGATCGTAGCGCAGGCTGATCAGCTCCTTGAGCCCGAGGCGGTAGACGTTGGTGAACCGCACCTCACCGCTCCTGGGTACGCAGGAGCGCAAGCCCGAGCAGGAAGAACCCGAGCCCGAAGCCGGCCAACACCAGGTCGTCCAACCACAGATCGCCGAGCGTGAGGCCCTTGGTGAAGGTGCCCACGCTCACGTGATTGAACCAGGCGCTCGGGAAGCCGTAGCCCATGATGCGTGCTGGACCGGTGAGGGCGGAGACCGGCACCAACATCCCCGAGAACAGGATGGTAGGGATGGTGCTGACGATGGCCGTGCCGAAGACCGCGGCGATCTGGGTCCGCATGAAGGTGGACATCAGGAGCCCGAGGCCGGTGCTCGCGATGACGAACAGGGCCGCCCCGAGGCTGAGGGCGCCGAGCCCGCCAGTGAGCGGCACCCGAAACAGGAACAGCGCCATCAGGAGCAGGATCAGGTAGCTCAAGAGCGCCAGGCCGACGTAGGGAAGCTGCTTGCCGAGCAGGAACTCGCTGCCCCGGGTGGGCGTGGCATAGAGGTTGGTGATGGACCCCAGCTCCTTCTCCCGCACCACCCCCACAGCGGTCATGGTGGCCGGGATCATGATGAGCAGCAGCATCAGGATCCCTGGAACCATGGCGTAGACGCTCTTGAAGTCCTGGTTGTAGCGGAACCGCGTCTCCGTCACCACGGGCGGTGCGGCCTGCGCGGCGACCAGGCCCGCCGCGCCACTCTCCAGGTAGTGCTGGTGCACCCCCTCCACGTAGCCGCGGATGGTGTCGCCGCGAAAGGGGACGGCCCCATCGATGATGAAGCCGATCTCGGGGCTCCTGCCGCGCTTCAGATCGCGGCCGAAGCCCGGGGGGATCTCGATCGCCAGGGTCAGGCGGCCGCTCGCGAGACGCCTGTCCCGGTCTGCTTCGTCGACCAATGGGGCCTGCTCGGAGAACCAGGCCGAGCCGGCGAACTGCTCCAGGTAGGCTCGACTTGCAGGGGTGCGGTCCCGGTCGAGGACGGCGTAGGAGATGTCCTCCACGTCGAAGGAGATGCCGAAGCCCATGGCGATCATCAGGATGACTGGCCCCAGCAGCAGGAAGGCGAGACGGATGGGGTCGCGGCGCAGCTCGGTGCCCTCGCGGCGGGCATAGGCCCACAGGCGCCGTAGGGAAAAGCGGCTCGGGCGCCCGGACTTGCGAAGCGGCCTCGCACCGGCTGGGACCTGCGTGTCCGACTGCCAGGGCGCCGGCTCCTCCTCGGCCGGCTCGCCAGCGCCCCTCTCCAGGTAGGCAATGAAGGCGTCCTCCAGGGTCGACGTGCCCTGCTCCGCCCGCAGCGCCGCTGGGGTGCCCTGGGCCAGCACCCGCCCGCCGTGCATCAGGGAGATGCGGTCGCAGCGCTCGGCCTCGTTCATGAAATGGGTGGAGATGAAGATGGTCACGCCCTGGCCGCGGGACAGGGCGACGAGCTGCTCCCAGAACCCGTCGCGGGCGATGGGATCGACCCCCGAGGTGGGCTCGTCCAGGATCAGGAGCTCGGGCTCGTGGATCACCGAAACGGCGAGCGACAGGCGCTGGCGCACCCCCAGAGGCAGCGCATCCGCGCGCGCCTCGAGGTGTCGCGCGAGGTCGAAGCGATCGCCAAGCTCGGCGATGCGTTCCACGATGCGGGCCGGGGGCAGGTGGTAGAGCCGGGCATGGAGGTCCAGGTTCTGCCGCACGGTCAGCTCGCCGTAAAGGGAGAAGGATTGGGACATGAAGCCCAGGCGCCGGCGCAAGGCCGGGTCCTCCGCATCCACCGGTTGGCCGAAGACCCAGGCCTGCCCCTCGGTCACCGGCAACAGCCCGGTCAGCATGCGCATGGTGGTGGTCTTGCCGCTGCCATTGGAGCCGAGAAAGCCAAAGATCTCGCCCTTGTGGATCGTCAGGCTGACCTGGTCCACGGCCGTGAAATGGCCGAAGCGGTGGGTGAGCCCCTGGGCCCGAATGGCCGGCTGGCCGTCCTCCTGGGCCGGGCGGGGCGACACCTCCAGGCGCCGGTGCCCGCCGCGGCGCTCCTCGGGCAACAGGGCGATGAACACGGATTCCATGTCTGCCGCACCGGTACGCTCGCGAAGCTCCGCCACGCTGCCGCAGGCCAGCACCCGCCCGGCATCCATCACCACCAAGGCGTCGAAGTGCTCTGCCTCCTCCATGTAGGCAGTGGAGACCAGGATGCTCAGGTCCGGCCGGCGCAGGCGCGCCATCAGCTCCCAGAAGCGGCGCCGGGAGAGCGGATCGACACCCGTGGTGGGCTCGTCAAGGATGAGCAGATCGGGGTCGTGGATCAGGGCGCAGCACAACCCGAGCTTCTGCCTCATGCCTCCGGACAGGTGCATGGCCGGACGCTCGGTGAAGGGTGCGAGCCCGGTGGCCTCCGTCAGCACGGCGATGCGCTGGGCCCGGGTCGCTCGGTCCTGGCCAAAGAGGCGGCCGAAGAAATCGAGGTTCTCCCGCACCGAGAGGCTGGGGTAGAGGTTGCGGCCCAGGCCCTGGGGCATGTAGGCGATGCGCTCGACCACGGCGCCCCGCTGCCGGCGGCTGCGCAGGTCGAGCCCCATGACCTCGACGCGCCCGGACTGAATCTGCCGCACCCCAGCGATGATCCCGAGCAGGGTGGACTTGCCCACACCGTCCGGTCCGATCAGGCCGGTCATGCTGCCGGCGGCGAGCTCGAGCTCCACACCCGCGAGCGCGGCCACCCCGCGGTACCGATGGTGTAGCCCGCTCAGTCGGACGACGGGGCCGGCGCCATCGGCCATTCGGGTAGCCTCGGTGCAAGTCGCTCGGGCCAGGATGCCTCGGGCCTCACCCGCACATAGGCGACCCCAGGAACCCCGGTCTTGACCAGCGCCTCGTAACGGGCAAGAAGGTCGGGTGCGATGCGCACCTTGATGCGGAAGGCGAGGCTCTCGCGCACGCCCTGGGTCTCGACCTGCTTTGGCGTGAACTGGGCACGCGGGGCCACGAAAGAGACCTCGGCGGGGACCACGTACTGCGGGGCCGCATCGAGCACGATCCGCGCCTCTGCCCCGAGCGGGACCCAGCCCGCCTCGGTCGCCGGCAGGAAGATGACCATGTAGACATCGCTGAGGTCGAGCAGGGTCAACACCTTGCCCCCTGCCCCCAGGACCTCGCCCGGCTCCGCTAGGCGGTAGAGCACGCGCCCGCGGCGGGGGGCCTTGAGGGTACTGTCGGCGATGTCGACCTCGATGCGCTCGATGCTGGCTTGGGCCGCCTCGATGGCCGCATCGGTGGCGACCACCTGCACCTGACTGGCCCGCAGGGCGGCCTCGGCGCTCCTCACCCGCGCGCGAGCCTGGTCGACCTGCTCCTCGGAGACGAAGCGGTCCGAGCGCGACAATTGCTCGAGCCGGGTGAGATCACGGCGGGCCAGATCGAGCTCGCTCTCGTGCTGCTCGACCACCGCAATCGCATGCTCCCGCTCCTGGCGGGCCCGGCGCAGCTCCGCCTGGGCCTGGCGCCGCTGGGCATCGAGGGCGTCGGTGTCCAAGACCGCGACCGCTTGCCCGGCCTCCACCCGGTCGCCCTCGCGCACCCACACCTCCCGGAGCCGGCCGGGGAGCTTGGTGGCCACGTCCACCTCGGTGGCCTCGATCCGGCCGTTGCCCATGGCGATGCCTGCCGGCGGGGCGGGGTCACGCAGCAGGCCGAGCAGGGCCTGCGGCAGGGCACGCAGCTCGACACGGCCGACGAGCGTCCAGGCCACGCCGGCGGCGGCTAGCACGGCCACGAGGATCGCCGCCGCACCGAGCCAGCGGCCTCCTGAGCGCATGGGCTGAGGGACTCCATGACGACGCCAATAGCGGCCGCACGATGGTACCGCTGTGCCGGCGGCTGGTCATGTGATCCCTGCAGAAGGCGCGACGAAGGCCGTTGGACCCTGGGACGCGGCCCGAGTACGGCGTCTGGAGCCCTGGCCGAGTGGCCCCGCCTGGGCTGGGGGCGACCCAACGATGCCCTGGAGTTGACTCCACAGGTGGACAGGGCGCTGGCGACCTCGGGCAAAGCGGTCGCCAGCGATGTCTCAGCCCTTGGCCCCGGGGGCAGACGTTAGAAGTAGGCCTTCGCCTCCTCGCCAGGGTTCGGCAGGCCGGCGATGCGCCAGATGGACCGGCAGCCGCCGAACAAGCGGTGCATGTCGTCCTTGCTGAGGCCGGTGGCGCGGCACACCAGGCGCATGGCGGGCAACCCACCGACGCGGAAGAAGCGCTCCCGGACGTGCTCGATCACCCTCCAGTGGGCGTCGGTCAAGGGGCCCAAGCCGTCGACTTCGGCGATCTGAGCCGCCAGGGCCTTGGTCCAGGCCGAGTCGTCAATGAGAAAGCCGTCCTCGTCGAACACCGCCGGGATACGGGCACTCCTTAGAGCTGGGTGCATCGCGGTCTGCATCGGATTCCTCCTCTTGCTGTGGTCTAGGTCATTGTTGGCCGGTGTCGCGAGGCGCGCCCTGCGCCGCAGGAGCGCCGGCCTCGGCGCGATGCAAATCGTTCGCGAGTTGCGACGGAGTATGGACCGGCTTTTGAATAACAAGAAATAATTTTGTGTGACTATGTATCATTTGAAATGATATGGAACTCCGTCAGCTTCGCTCCTTGGTGACCCTGGTCGACTGCGGCTTCAGCGTGAGCCAGACCGCCGAACGGCTGCACCTGGTGCAGCCGGCGGTGTCCCAGCATCTCAAGCAGATCGAGGAAGAGCTGGGCGTTCGGCTCTTCCAGCGCCATGGCAAGCGCCTGCTGGGCCTGAACGAGGCGGGCGAACGGGTGCTGGCCTTCGCCCGCGACGCCCTGGGCGCGCTGGGCAACATCAGTGCTTTGGGACGCGATCACAGCCAGGACGACAGCGGGGTCTTGCGCATCGGTGCGACCCACACCCAGGCCCGGTACGTCCTCCCGCCAGTCATTCGCCAGTTCGCCGCGGAGTATCCGGCCGTCGCCTTGGAGCTCCACCAGGGCACCCCGGCCCAGCTCATCGACATGGTGGTGCGCGACGCTGTCGACCTGGCGGTGTGCACCGAGGGCCTGGGCGAGCACCTGGCCCTCACCGCCGTCCCTTGCTACCGCTGGAACCGCTGTCTCATCGCGCCGGCCGGCCATCCGGTGCTGGAGCAAGAGCCCCTGACCCTGGGTGTGCTCTGCGGCTATCCGATCATCACCTACGTCTTCGGCTTCACTGGCCGGGGCAACCTGAGCAACGCCTTTGCCGCCCAGGGCCTGGTCCCCCGGGTCGTGCTGGGCGCCGCCGACACCGATGTCATCAAGACCTACGTCCGCGAGGGGCTGGGGATTGGCATCATCGCCGCCATGGCGTACCAGCCAAGCGCCGATACCGACCTGGTGCGCTTGGACCTGAGCGACCTCTTTCCTTGGGAGGTCACCAAGATCGCCTACCGGAGAGACAAGTACCTACGCACCTTTCAGCGGCGCTTCATCGCCGTCTTCCGGGCCAAGACCGCAGGTCTTGCGCCCCGGGGGCAGGCCGTCGGGTCAGGCCTGGAGGGCCCTGCGCCTGGGCAGGCTGTGCCCGACTCAGACCGATAGCCTTGGCGCAGACCTTTGGCGCAGATCCCAGCGGAGGGGCGGCGGTGTGAGTGCGTCCCGGACTGTGTGAAAATGGGTCAAGTCTTAGCGCTTTCCACCGTGTCAGGCGCGGCCTTTGCGCTACGCCGAGACTCATTGTCCTACCCATCCAAAGGGGCATAAGGCCCGCTCATCCAGGGCCTTTTTCAGCGTCTGCCACGGCGCTCCCGCTGGCCCTTTGTGGCGCGCCGGCCGCTGGCTTCGGCACCCGCATCGCCATGACCGAAAGGACCGCGGCCACCTCGTGCGTTGCTGCCCATCTCGAGGGCGTTGGCGCGACGGAGCTGATGGTGGCTAGCGGTTCTGGCGATGCCGCCATCAACGAGCAGCC
>Ga0272446_1006151_pt1 | contig 12708 bp, 10 predicted proteins | sample YNPCB0061_FD_194587 | JGI IMG/M metagenome (GOLD analysis project Ga0272446, IMG submission 194587) | Hot spring microbial mat communities from Yellowstone National Park, WY, United States - YNP-CB-006-1 | ecosystem: Environmental > Aquatic > Thermal springs > Hot (42-90C) > Sediment | place... | reverse complement strand
GCTATGAAGAGTGCGCCACTCTTCACCTTGCGCGAATCGTATTCAATCGCACTGACTTCTTCACGCTCCTTGATTTCGCCTTTGATTTCAAGGGCAGAAATTGCGCCCAGCAATGCGTTCAGAGTTTTCATCTTGCGATTACGATTGCGTGCCTTCCGTACCGTTTCGGAAAGGCTCGGTTTTACTTACTCATTGTCAAAACAAATGGCGCGTCAGGTTTAGCCTCGCTTCCTGCTTTGAGCGATTGCGCCGATACTGTTGAGCCATTGCCCTGAACTTGCACTTTCAAGCCGAGTTGTTCGGCGGCGTGAATGGCTCTATCCGCCCGCAGTCCAACGAGCGATGGCACTTTGGTTTCTTCGGCAAAGGTGAGCGGCACTTTTGTCCAAACATTCACGCGCGATTCCGGCTCAATGCCTTGCGCTACCACCACACCGTTCGCCTCATTTTCCTTTTTGAAATCAAGTTGATGCAAGCGCAAGAGCTCTTTGGCTTCTTCCGCTGACAAGCCGCAGACATTCGGCACGGCAACCGTTTTCACCGTGTCTAAAAAAATCTTTGTCGATGAGGCTTTATGCGAGGCGAACTGCAAAACTTCGGCACGCATTTCTGGCTCCAAGACGCTCAAAATTTTGCTGTTGATTTTTGCGAACACAGGCGCGGCGGTCATTGAGCCGTAATAGCCTTTTGTCGGATTTATCATCATCACCAGCGTCGCAATGACAGGCTTCTCGACGGGATAAAATCCAACAAATGATGACACATAATTTCCACTGCGATAATTGCCGTTGGTGAGAAGTTGCGCGGTGCCTGTTTTCCCTGCAACGCTGATACCTTCAATTCTTGCGGTCATGCCTGTTCCGCTATCGACGACGGCTTTGAAAATCTCACGCACAGTTTCGGCGGTTTCTTTTTTCATCACGCGCTTTCGGGCTTCTGCCTTGTTGTAGTAAAGCACATCGCCGTTTGGGCTGACAATTCGCTGAACCAGAAAGGGCTTCATTCTCATGCCGTTGTTGGCGAGTGCCGCGTAGGCGGTCAGCATTTGAATTGGCGTTACCAAGACTTCGTAGCCATGCGCCATCCAAGGCAGTGAAATGCTCGACCATTGTGAAATAGGTTTGAGCAAGCCCGAGACTTCGCCGATAAGCCCAACACCTGTTTTCTCTCCGAAGCCAAAGGCTTTGGCGTAGTCGTAGAATTTTTCTTTGCCGATTTCTAAGCCAATTTTCGCCGCAACGATATTGCTTGAATGTGCAACGGCGTTTCGGAATGTGGTTGTGCCAATCGGTTCGTGGTCGGTGATAATTCGGTCTTTGATTTTCCACTTGCCGTTGAGCGTGCCGTCGACTTTGTCGTCAGGCTTGATGATGCCTAAATCCACAGCGGCTGTTGCCATCACGAGTTTGAAGGTTGACCCCGGCTCAAAGACGTCTGTAACCGCACGATTTCTCGTGGCTTCGGGCGTATAGGTTGATTTTTTATTGGCATCGAACTCGGGCGCATTTGCTAATGCAAGAATCTCGCCTGTTTGCACGTCCATGACAATCGCAACGCCTGCACTCGCGCCGACATTCTCCAACCCTTTGTTCAACTCATCTTCGACAATCGCTTGCACATCGGTATCAATGGTGAGTTCTATGCTTGCGCCGTTAACGGGTTCTTCGTGTTTTGCGCCAATCGTCGGAAAGGCGTAGCCCGTTGCGGTGCGTTGCATCATCATGTAGCCATCTTTTCCTGCCAAGAGTGAATCAAACTGCTTTTCAAGTCCGCTAATGCCTCTGTGGTCGCTGTCGGTAAAGCCAATCACTTGCTCGGCGAGATTTTCATAATGCCGACTGACTTCCTTCATTTCAATCACGCCTGCAAAATGCTTTTCGCTAATTTGCTTAGCGATAGAAGCCGAGACATGACGCTCAAGCCACACAAAGCGCGATTTTTCTTTGAGCTTCGAGAGATAGTAGGATTTCGGTTTGTCAAAGAGCGTTGCAAACAGTTGCGCAATCGTGTCAGGATTGGCAACGACTTTCGGGTCGGCGGCAAAGGAGCGCACCGAGAGGCTCGTGGCTAATTGCCGTCCATTTCGGTCGAGAATTTGTCCGCGCATGGCTTTGAGCGGCACTTGATATTCATATTGTCGCTTGGCGCGCTTTTGATATTCATTTGCTTCGACAATTTGCACCATGACGAGTTTGCCGATAATCGCGACGGCAAAAAGCATCAAGCCTCCCAGCACCACGCCAAAGCGGAGCGTTTCTTCTCGCTTTCGTGCTTGTTCTTGCTCTTGCTTTTTATGTTCGCGAAACTCTTCCATCACTTATTTGGCTTTAAGTTCTATCGGCGGAATGGTTGAAATCTGCAAGCCTAATTTCTCGTAGGCTTCACGCCCAATTCTTTCGCTTCGTTCTAATGCTTTCAATTCACTTTCTATTTCCACATTGATACTTTTAGCCTCATCGATTTTTTGGCGCAAGGCTTCGGTTTCTCCCGCGAGACGGTTAATAGAAATCACGTTGTAGATGTAAAGCCCAAGAAGCAAGGTTGCGCCTGCAATTACAATGAAAGTGCGCGTGTTTAAGATGGATTCAATTTTCTCATGCGCTTCATCTCGAAGTTTTTTCTTTGGCTTTTCGCTTGGCGTTGCCGCTTGTTCAGTTGCCTCTGCGGTCGGCGATTGAATCGGCTCAACAAATGCCGCGCTTGTAGTGGCTCTTGTTGGCGGTTTCTCGACCACGCCCACGCCGTAATCGGTCTTGCTGATGTTCTCGTCAAAAATGTGTGCGTTCATTTTCATCTCCTTTCTTACAATTTTTCTGCGACTCTCAATTTTGCGCTTCGCGCTCTTGAATTTTTTTCAATCTCTTTTGCGCTTGGCTGAATTGGCTTTTTGGTGATGAGTTTCATGGTTCGTCTTCTCAACGGCTCTTTGAGCGGCACGCCTTTCAACCCTTTATCCAAGCCCCAATCATCTTCGGATTGCTCGCGAAAAAACTCTTTCACGATTCGGTCTTCAAGCGAGTGATAACTTATCACGGCGATTCGCCCACCCGATTCAAGCAACCTTACCGATTCTTCAAGTGCCTTTTCGAGTTCGCCGAGTTCATCATTAACTTCAATGCGAATGGCTTGAAAGACACGCGCCAGTGATTTCACTTGCTCATTTGGCGGCACACACGCTTTCACGATGCTTGCTAATTCTTCCGTCGTTTTAATCGGCGTTGAAATCCTTCGTTCTGCAATGCGCTTCGCAATCAGCCGTGATTTTTTCTCTTCACCATATTTCCAAAGAACATCTGCCAACTTGGCTTCGCTGTATTCATTGACGACTTGATAGGCTGAAAGCGACTCTGCTTGATTCATGCGCATATCGAGCGGTGCGGACTTTTGAAAACTGAACCCGCGTGTGCCCTCGTCAATTTGATGCGATGAAATGCCCAAGTCGAGCAAGATGCCTTTTACTTCCTTCTCCTTTGCGTGTTCTGCCAATTCCGAAAACCGCGATTTGACAGCGTGAAAGTTTTTGTATCGTTTGAGCCTTTCGCTTGCCGCTTGAATCGCATCATCGTCTCTATCTATGCCAATCACCAGCGAACCTTCAAGCCAATTTTTTTTCTCGAGCGTCTCTAAAATTTTTTCGCTGTGTCCGCCGCCGCCGAGTGTGCCGTCGATATATGTTCCTTTTCCTGTAACCAAGTGTTCAATCGTCTCATTGAGCAAAACAGGCGTGTGATACATCTTATCCGATAAATCGTTCAGAGAGCGTTTCCAAACTTTCAGGCGGCGCGTTCAAGATCTCGTTTAGTTTATTCGGATTCCAGACCTCGATTTTATTTCCGCCGCCAACAATCGTTACTTCCTTATCAATGGCACACGCTTCCAAAAACTTTTTCGGAAGCAAGACTCGCCCTTGCTTATCTAACTCGGTTTCGCTGATGTTTGCGTTGTAATAAGTCTTTAGCCGCTTTTCATTCAGGTTGAACTCCGAGAGCGCGTCGATTTTCTTTTGCACCTCTGCCCACTCACTTTCTTCATAAAGCTCGATCGACTGCTGAAGCGTCTTGAACACCACCCACACTGCACCCGGATTTTGGTTTGCCATTTTCTTTCGGAACGAAGCGGGAATCATCAGCCGACCTTTGTCGTCGATGCTGTAATTCTCCGTTCCGCGAAAGTTTGGCATGGCTCTGAATTTTGTTTTCTAAAATTTACCACTTTCTACCACTTTGCGAATTTAACGAAAAAAGAATCCTATTTTCAAACGAAAAAGCAAGATTTTTTCGGCTTTTACAGCGGTTTTTACAATTGATGTAAAATTGCCTAAACACGCTCATTTTTTGCTTGTTTTTAAGATATATGAACACTTGTTCAGTATTAAAATCTGACCAAACTAAACATTTGTTCAGTCTAATTTTTTTGAGGAAATTCGCATGGATTTTCAGGGATAGACGGAGGGCAAAATGGCAGAGCAGAGTTCGCTCACGGAATCACAGAATAAAATTTTCAACTTCATCACGCGCTACGTTGCCGAGCATAAGCGACCGCCATCGGTGCGAGAAATCCAGCGGCAGATGAAATACAAATCCACGAATGCGGTAGCGGAAGTGTTAGATGCGCTCGAGAAGAAAGGTTATATCGCTCGGCGGGGTGGCGCACGAAGCATTGAAATTGTTCAGCAAGATGACCTCATGAATTTCGGCTTCGGCAGTCCTGCGCTCGATAAAGTCTCGCCCGTGCCGCTCATGAGCGTTGATTGGTTCGCCAAAGGTGAAAAGATGAAACCGATTGCGAATCTCTACCTCGACAAAACTTTCACACACGGCAAAGACTGTTTGCTCATGCGCGTTGATGATGATGGCATGGAAAAGTCAGGCATTTTGAAGCGCGACCTCGTGCTCGTAGAACGGCGCACGCCGACGGAATCCGATAAAGATGTGCTGGTTGCCGCTATCTGTGAAGAAGGGGGAATTGTTCGCGCTTATCGCTTCATCAACGAGCGCGTGCATCTTGTTGCCTCTTCTCGCTCTTACAGCGAGCGCGTCATCAATCCAAATGAAAAATTTCCCGAAGCCCTTGTTATTGGCGTTGTGCTTTCACTCTTTCGCAATATCTTGCGCTGAACTTTTCTAATAGAAATGAACTTCTCTCGAACCAACTTTTCACTTTTTGCCTTACTCTTCCTGCTTCTTCTTCAACGCTGTGCCGTCGATGTTCCGCCAACGGGCGGACCTGAAGACAAAATCCCGCCGCGCATCATTGCCGTTTTCCCTGATTCAAATGCGACGAATGTTCGGACCGACAGAATTCGCGTGCGCTTCGATAAATACATCGTTACACAATCGCTCCGAAACGCGCTGTTTTTTTCGCCACGCATCACCGACTACGAAGTCGAATCTGACGGCAAAGAAGCCGAAATCATTCTCTACGAGCCGCTCAAACCGAACCGTACTTACGCTTGCACCATTACAAAAGCCCTGACCGACACACGCGGCAACTCGCTTGCGCAATCCTACACCTTCGCGTTCTCCACAGGCGCAACGATTGATTCAGGCGCGATTTCAGGCATCATTTACTCTTCCGAAAATCGCCCCATCAAAGGCGCAACCGTCTTCGCTTACTTCATTCCGCCAAATGATACGCTCTTTGCCGATACGCTCAACCCGTCACGCACACAGCCCGACTATATCGCTCAAACCGGCGAAGATGGTCGCTTCCAACTCTCATTTCTCAAAACCGGTGCGTATCGACTGTTCGCCGTGATGGATAAAAATCAAAATCTGCTTTTTGATTCAGGTGAGCCTTTCGCTGTGCCGTTTGATTCCGTCTTCACAGGCAGAACGAATGTGCGCTTGCGACTGACTGAACGTGATACAACGCAAATTGAACTTCAATCCGCCAACAGTTACACCTCAAACCGCATCGCACTTCGCTTTGACCGAAATTTACTCGCCGATTCGCTCGACATCTCGCATTTCGCCATCATTGATTCCATTACGAAAAAATCTGTTCGGCTTTATGATTTTTACATCAACCTTGAAAGCAATCGCGAGCTCATTTATCTCGTGTGCGATTCACTTGTAAAAGAGCGCGTCTATGGCGTTCAAGTCTTTGATGTTCAAGACAGGTTTGGCAATCGTGCCGATACGCTTGTTACTTCACTTGTTGGAGTGAGTGAGATTGACACGATGCGTGCAAAGATTCAACTTTCTTTCAGCGATAGTGCGAAAGGGATTTTGGAGCGTGAGCCGCCGTCGCCACGCGGTCGCCGCTTGCCGATTGAATTTTCTCTGCCGATTGACCGCACCTCGCTTCCCAAAGCCATTCGGCTGATGAAGGGTAAGGATTCGCTTGATGTTGATTTTCTTTTTCGTGATGCGCGGCGCGTTGAGATTAAGCCGAAAGAAGAATTTCAACCGGGGGCTTGGTATCGCTTGGACATCAACCACGCCGAGATTTTAGACGCACGCGGTCGACCGACGCTCGACACGCTCATTCGCATTCACTTTCAAGTGGCAGGCAAAGAACTCTTCGGAGAAATTGAAGGCGAACTTCTTATTGATTCCCTCTTTCAAGCCTCGCGGCAGATTTCATTAAGGCTTGAACTCATCGGCGAGAAAAAATTTTATCCCAAAGTGATTCCAACCCCGATACCACAGCGCAGTGTTAAGTTCAAGTTCTCGGAATTGCCCGAAGGGAAGTATTTTCTCTCATCGTTTATTCCCTCCGATACGGCGGAAGTTTCGCCCTTTCGCGAGTGGAACGGCGGAAGCGTGAAGCCCTTTCGCTTCTCTGAACCTTTTTTTATCAGCCTCGACAGCCTTCGCGTCCGAAAGCGATGGACAACCGATGGCGTTCAATTTCGCATGGAATAGTCTATGAAATTTCTTGTTGGATTATTACTTCTGACTGCACCTGTTGATGAACCTTATTGGTCATCAGCGCAGTCTGCGCGCTTGCTTGAAGAAGGGTTAGACGCGCTCTTTTGCTATCATCTTCCGCAAGCGATTTCGAAATTTGATTCGCTTATCGTTCTCGAACCCAATCGCCCCGAAGGCTACGCGCTGAAAAGCACGTGCGCATTTTGGAAATTTGTGCTTTCTGAAAAGCCCGCCGACTACGACGCGCTTGTCCAACTTTCCGACCTTGCACACACACGCATTGAAGCCTATCTCGAAGCGCACAAAAACAATCGCCGTAGCAAAGCCCTTGCCACTTACTTTCTCGCCGAACATCATCTTCAACTTGGTGCGGCAAATGCACGCAGGCAAAGTTTCGCTTCCGCCGCGATTCACTTTCACAAAGCCAAAGGACTTTACAAAGACGCGCTTGAACTCGATTCAACTTTTTACGATGCGGCAAAAGGCGTTGGCTTCATTGAGTTTTTCAGTTCGCTGATTCCCGATTCTTACAAATGGCTTGCGTCTGTTTTCGGCTACGAAGGCACGCGCGAAGAAGGCTTGCGAAAACTGGCACTCGCACGCGACAAAGGCATTTACACGCGCCGCGAATCGGCTTACTATCTCGCGATGCTCAATTACCTTTTCTTCAACCGCTATGCTGAAGCCGAAGCCGAGTTGCTTTCATTGGCGCAACGCTATCCGAACAGTGTTGCCTTGAACTATACGCTTGGCTCATTTTACTTCAAGCTCAAAAAGACCGACCTCTCCGAAAAGTATCTTCGCCGTGCGATTGACGACGGCGAGCGCGACAACGAATTTTCCGCTTACGCGCTGTTCCGACTTGCCGACTTGCAATTCCGCTTGAACCAATTCGCCGATGCCAAAACAAGCTACCTTCGCTATCTCTCGATTCTTGATTTGGATTTATATCACGCGCAGGCTTACTACAAACTCGGCTTGTGTTCCGAACTGCTTGGCAATCGTGAAGTGGCTCTTTCTTACTACAAGCAAGCCGTTTCCAGCACGGATAATCCCGATGAACTCTATGCACGGCGTAAGGCGAAAGAATATCTCTCGCGCCCCGTTTCACAGAACGAAAAACAACTCCTTCTGGCACGCAATCATTTTGATTCAGGGAATTACGATGCCGCGCTCTCGGTGCTTATGCCACTTCTCCAACAAGAAGGCTCACTCAAAGATGATGAACGCGCTGAACTTTACTACCGCTTGGCGAGGGTGTATGACGAGACGGGGAAACATTCGGAAGCGATTGCGTTTTATCGAAAGTGTTATGCGGTGAAGGCTCTGCGTGAGCGGCATTTCGCGCCGCAAAGTCGGTTGCATTTAGGTCGGCTCTATGCGCGGCGCGGCGAAAAAGCCAAAGCGATGGAAGAGTTTGAGAAAGCCTCGCGCTATGTCAGTTTTGATTTTGAAAAGGAATTGCGCCGCGAAGTCAAACTCGAACTTGCCAAACTTCAACCGTGATGTCATTCTGAACGGAGCGAAGCATAGTGAAGAATCCAAAAGAATGAATAACGAGTAATGAGTAATGAGAAATAAGCAACACAATCTCTTTCAATTCTTCATTATTCACTATTTAATACTCATTAGCGTTGGATTCTTCGCTTCGCTTGGAATGACAGCGCGTATTGGTCATCATTTGAGCAGAATCATCTTCTTCGTTTCCACAAATTCGCCGGCTTGCACGCGATAGAAATAAACACCACTTGAAAGCGCACCCGCATTAAACGGAATGAGATACTCGTTTGCTGAAAGTGTTTCATTCAAGAGCGTAGCGACTTCACGCCCCAGCACATCAAAGACCTTCAACACCACGCGCTCTGTTCTCGGAACTTGAATCGGAATCGTTGTTGATGGATTAAACGGATTCGGATAGTTTTGCCCCAGTTTGAACGTTGTTGGCAACGGTTTTTGTGGCGGCGCAGGCAACGCTATCGTGCGGAAGCCTGTAAATACAAGCACCAACGGCGATGCGCCTGTGTTCGGGTTGATTGAACTTCTGCCGTTCCAGTTGCCATCGGGCGACGTTGCCACTGCGCGCAATCGCCCTTGCAAATCGTAAATCTCAATGCGGCGAATCCCCGATGGAAGACTGCTCGGAATAATTGTTCCGAAGCGACCGTTTCTTGCGTTGACCGAATCGATGTAAAACTGTGGTTTGTTCTCTACGCCAAGTCCGTCATTTTCAATGATGGCGGCAGTGAGCGGTCGTGCGGTGCTATCTTGCGTGTCATAAAGCACAGCGATTTTTTGTCGTGTCGGCATTGTGTCAATCACGGTTGGAACGATTCCGACTAATCCTGTGCCGCCGCCTACGGTCGTGCGCAAGGTAAAAATCTGTGGCGTAGTAACGCCGATTATTCCAACATCAGCATTCGGCACATTCACCGTGCTTTCGCCGTTGCCTCTGTTGAGTTGAAGTTGCATCAAGCTTTGCGCCGGTGTTGATGTTCCAACAAGTTCACTTACAAACCAACCCGTGTAACTGCCTTTGTCATCGGTCTTAAACTCGAAATACGATTGGGATAAATCGCTTACGAAGGGCGGGTTTAACGCAAGAAAGTTTGGTTCTCTTGGAAAAATCGCTCGCGCATTTTCTCCCATCAGATTGCGATAGCGGTAAGTTGCATTTGGTTCAAGTGCATTGAGTTGAAGCAAGGCGACAAAAGGCAGACTTGACGGCTCGTTTGAAATAGGAACTTTTATCACCTTCGGATATTTGAGCGCGACAAGCCGATGCTCAACGCGAATTGAATCGCCCGCTATGCCGATGAGTTCAGCGTTTTCGGCTTTAATCAGGTGCATTCCTGCACGTGAAAAGGCGATGCGATAGGTCGCAATTCCCGATAAGACTCGCGCAATGGTATCACCCATGATTTTTCCGTTGCCGATATGACGCAATCTCAACGTGCCGTTGTAGTTGTTATCGAGCGTTCCGTCAGCGCGCTTGCACGCGAATTGAATTTCCAATGTGTCGTTTGCGAAAATGCGTGTGCCGCCACGCAAGTTGAGAAGCGAGAGTCGCTCCACGCGCAATGCAGGCGGGAGCGCGCGAATCGGTCGTGACAGCGATGTGGCTAACGGCATACCCCACAGGCGCGAGGCTTGAATTTGAATCGTATCTTCCGCGCCTTGATAAGTTGCCTCGAAGGTGATGCTGTTTTGTCCCGGCAGCATTGTGCCAATGAGCGTTCCGATGAGTGTTCCGTTTCCACGCGCCAGTTGAAGAGAAACGGTTGTCGGTTGTGACACTCGACGCGGAAAGCCTTTTTCATCTCGCGCTTCAACGACAATCGGGAAGGGCTTGCCAATGGATATATCAAAGCCACGATTCACATAAAGCCACATCTTTGTTGCGGGCAAATTGGTGCGATGAAGCATATGCAATTCTGCCGCTTGCGCTTTGAGTTTTGTTACGCTGTTCAGTCGATTTGCTCCGACCGCAATCGTAACCGCATACAGAATCTCGACGGTATCGCCTGCGGCAACATCAACGGGTCCTGCCGATAACACATGGCGTATGTCGCTCATTTGCGTTTGAAGAATGCCTGTGCCTGTTTCAGGGTCGCCCGGGAACATAAATCGTGACCCTGGCTCGGTCGATGGCAAAGGATTTCCGTTCTTGTCTAATCCTCGCAAGAAATTGTAGAGATGATGTGGTCGAAAGGTTTCAGGATCGCCACACGGACCTGCTTGACTATACATTCGCGTATAGGCGTAAATATCAAACGCTTGTCCTTTGTGTGTGCCTCGCAAAAAGATGTGCCCAACAGCTGGCGGCGGTGAACCATAGACGGGGTCATTTTCAAACCCATTGTAGGTATATGACATCTTCTGAAGCGTGTCGCACCCGTTCAAGTCGTCGCTCGCGTCGCCCAAATCGTCATCGCTAAAAATGCCGAAGCACGCATTTTTCCACAGCCCTTTGTTCGGATTGAGCGAATCTTTGGCGTTGCGGTTGATGTATCGATTGCGGATAAAAATGGTGTTGTTAAGGGTTGGGTTGTCGCTCGGTATGCCATAGACTTGTTGATGCAGTTCAAGTCCTAACGGCTTTATGCTGAATCGGCGATTGCCGCCGACATCGCTTGCGACCGACCACATCGTTTCGCTTCCCAAAATTTGCGGATTGCCAAACACATCGGTTGGCGCACCATCGGCGACAGGATACTCGCGAAAGTCAAGGCTGTTGTTTGCGTTATCGCCACGCCGCAAGCGATAGAGCCGATGACGCAATCGGTTGTAATCAATGCCGAGTGAATCGCGCCCAACTTGACGAATTTTTCCCGGACGATACTCCGTTCCAATTCTTCCAATATTTTGCACGGCGGCAGTGCGAATGCCATTGAATGTTGTGTCGCCCTCAAATTGCGCCGCTATCCAAGGCGCAGAGATAAAAATTGCCGATGAGTTTGAATCTGCCGGAAAGAAAAAACCAGCATAATCCCACAACCCTCCCTGATTTCCTTGAAACGCTCGAGCCTCGTTAGAAAACCATGCACGAATGTTATTCGGCTGAATAGGGCGATAGTCGGGAACGAAGGGTTGCGCGCTGATTGCTTCTGTCAAGAACAGCGCAGAGATGAGCACGAGTGAAGCAAAAGTAGGTTTGGTCATCATCGTCTCAAAAGTTTAACTTAAAGAGGTTTCATCAAACTTATATGCGCTTTATAGTTTGGTGAACACAGTTCACGGTTCATTAGGCGAAATTACATCTTACTTTACTGTCAAATAATCACTCAAATCACGATGTTAGAAACAGAAACCAAAACATTTGAAGACCGTCTTCCTGAGTTGATTAAAACCGATGTCGGAAAATTTGTCTTGATAAAAGACGATAAAGTTGTCGGAACATATTCTGCCATTCAAGATGCGCTCAAAGATGGCTATGAAAAATTCAAAGGTCAAGCTTTTTTTGTTCGTCAGATTGTTCCCGTGCAACAGCCCCTGAACTTTGCGAACAACCACTTGCTTTCCTAATATATGCCGTCATTCACTCAAAGGATACAGAACCTTCAGCAAATAGGTCCTGTCGTCGAGATTCTTTTAACCCCATCTGTTCCATATATGCAATCTATGGGTATTAACATAGCAACGATTAAAGACAGAGTTGTCAAGGTTTTGGCTATGATTGACATAGGTGCAACGGGAACTGTCATCAGTAAAGGTATTACCGAAAGAATCAATCCTGTGGGAACAATCCTGATTAACACTCCCTCACATACCGATGTAAGTTGTTATCAATTTGATGCTCAGATTGTATTTCCCAATAATGTGGCAATACCATCTATTGTTGTAACAGAAGCACCTCTTCAAGGTCAGCACATTCAATGTTTGATAGGTCGTGATGTTTTGCAACACAGCGTTTTTATTTACACGGGTTACGATAATTCTTTCACGCTATCATTTTAGCATTACCGCCAACCATCACCGTTCATCTTTTCCCATACTTTTTAGTCATCATTTTCTTTTGTAATTCCAATCAAATCCTGTTACTTTCCGCCGCTATCAACAAACAAAACGCCTTGCTACCGATGCTCAACCGCCTCACCGTTTTGCTTTTTTGTGTGTGTTGCTTTTCGCTCTCAGCCTCCGCGCAATCTCGCGATACGCTTGTGATTTTGAACGAAGTGATGTTTAATCCGCCCGCTGTGCTTGGCGCAAATGCCGAATACATCGAGATTTTCAATGTGAGTTTTACGGATTCAGTGCAGTTAAATCGTTGGCGATTTGGCGACCTCAATCGGCAGGATACGATTCAATTTCCGACTGGCGCGATTTGGCTTCGCCC
>Ga0272446_1006150_pt1 | contig 12709 bp, 9 predicted proteins | sample YNPCB0061_FD_194587 | JGI IMG/M metagenome (GOLD analysis project Ga0272446, IMG submission 194587) | Hot spring microbial mat communities from Yellowstone National Park, WY, United States - YNP-CB-006-1 | ecosystem: Environmental > Aquatic > Thermal springs > Hot (42-90C) > Sediment | place... | reverse complement strand
TTCCGGCCCAGGCAGGCGCCTGGCTTTGTCACTCCTCCTTGCAGGGAACGACCCTGCGGCGTCGTCGCTTCGCGCCAGACACCTGCCTGGTCCGGCCTTCGGACGCGTTCAACTGAGGTTTTTAGGATGATCAAACGTGCCCTCCTTTCCGTCTCCGACAAGACCGGCCTCATCGACTTCGCCCGCGCCCTCGCCGACCTGGGCGTGGAACTCCTGTCCACCGGCGGCACCGCCAAGGCCATCCGTGACGCAGGCATTGCAGTGAAGGATGTGTCCGAGTTCACGGGCTTTCCGGAAATGCTGGACGGCCGGGTGAAGACCCTGCATCCCAAGGTCCACGCCGGGATTCTGTCGGTGCGGGACAACCCGGACCACGTGGCCACCATGGCCGAGCACGGCCTGGACTACATCGATCTGGTGTGCGTGAACCTGTATCCCTTCGTGCAGACGGTTTCCAAACCCCATACCCTGGAGGAGGCCATCGAGAACATCGACATCGGCGGCCCGGCCATGGTGCGGTCCGCCGCCAAGAACCACAAACACGTGGCCATCGTCACCGACCCGGCCGACTATGCCGGCCTCATCGCCGAGATGCGGGCCCATGGCGGCAAGCTCAGCGACGCTACCCGCTTCAACCTGGCGAAGAAGGCCTTCACCCATACCGCCCAATACGACGGTCACATCAGCAATTACCTGACCGCTCTCAACGAGGCGGGCGGACGGGATGCGTTTGGCGAAAAACTCACCCTGCAATTCACCCGGGCCCAGACCTGCCGCTACGGCGAGAATCCCCACCAGAAGGGTGCCTTCTACGTGGAGGCCGGCGCCCCGGCTGGCACGATTTCCACCGCCCGCCAGCTCCAGGGCAAGGAGCTGTCCTACAACAACATCGCCGACACGGACGCCGCCCTGGAGTGCGTGAAGCAGTTCGACGCAGCGCCTGCGTGCGTCATCGTCAAGCACGCCAACCCCTGCGGCGTGGCCTATGGCGCCACCCTCCTGGAGGCCTACGACCGGGCCTACCGAACCGATCCCGAGTCGGCCTTCGGCGGCATCATCGCCTTCAACGGCCGGCTGGACGGCGAGACGGCCAGGACCATCGTCGAGCGCCAGTTCGTGGAGGTGATCATCGCCCCGGAAGTGAGCCCGGAGGCCAGCGAGGCCGTGGCCGCCAAGAAGAACGTGCGCCTGCTGGAATGTGGGGCCTGGAACGGCGCCCTGGCCCAGATGGACATGAAGCGGGTGGCCGGCGGCCTGCTGGTGCAGGATGCGGACGTGCTGCTGCACGGCGAGTTGAAGGTGGTCACCCGCCGCGCCCCCAGCGAGAAGGAAATGGAAGATCTGCTGTTTGCCTGGCGGGTGGCCAAGTTCGTCAAGTCCAACGCCATCGTCTACGCCAAGGACCGGATGACCATCGGCGTGGGCGCGGGCCAGATGAGCCGGGTCAACTCCGCCCGCATCGCCGCCATCAAGGCCGAGCACGCGGGTCTCACGGTGCCGGGTTCGGTGATGGCCTCCGACGCCTTCTTCCCCTTCCGGGACGGTCTGGACAACGCCGCCGCCGCCGGCATCCAGGCGGTGATCCAGCCTGGTGGATCCCTGCGCGACGACGAGGTCATCGCCGCCGCCGACGAGCACGGCATCGCCATGGTGTTCACCGGCGTGCGCCACTTCCGCCACTGACATTCCTCACAGGGGGCGTTGGCAGGCAGACGCTAAAATAGCGCCTTCTCGCTCAACGCTCCGGCATTCCGGCATCTCCTCACCATGAAACTTCTCGTGATCGGCTCCGGCGGGCGTGAACATGCCCTGGCCTGGCGCCTGGCCCAGTCTCCCCGCGTGCACAAGGTCTATGTGGCCCCCGGCAATGGCGGCACCGCCACGGAGGAGGGCCTGGAGAACCTGCCCATCACCGATTTTCCCGGCCTCATCGAATTTGCGAAACGGGAGGACATCGCCTTCACCTTGGTGGGCCCCGAAGCCCCCCTGGCGGCGGGCGTGGTGGATGCCTTCCGGGCAGCCGGGCTGAAGATCTTCGGGCCAGTGCGGGCCGCCGCCCAACTGGAAGCCTCCAAGGACTTCGCCAAGCAGTTCATGCAGCGCCATGGCATTCCCACCGCGAAATTCGCTACTTTCACCGACGCGGCCGCGGCCCACGCCTACATCGACGCCCAGGGCGCGCCCATCGTGGTGAAGGCCGATGGTCTGGCCGCCGGCAAGGGCGTGGTGGTGGCCCAGACCCCGGAGGAGGCCCACGCCGCGGTTGACGCCATGCTGTCCGGCAACAGCATGGGCAACGCGGGCCACCGGGTGGTGATCGAGGAATGCCTCACGGGCGAGGAGGCCAGCTTCATCGTCATGGTGGATGGCGAGCACGTCCTGCCCATGGCCTCCAGCCAGGACCACAAGCGCCTGCTGGATGGCGACCAGGGCCCCAACACCGGCGGCATGGGGGCCTACTCCCCCGCCCCCGTGGTGACGCCGGAGATCCACGCCAAGGCCATGCGGGAAGTGATCCGCCCCGTGGTCCAGGGCATGAAGGCGGAGGGCACCCCCTATACCGGCTTCCTCTATGCCGGCCTGATGATCGGCGCGGATGGCAGCCTGAGGGTGCTGGAGTTCAACTGCCGCTTCGGCGACCCGGAGACCCAGCCCATCATGCTGCGGCTGAAGTCCGACTTCGCCAGCCTCGTCAAAGCGGCCATTGACGGCAGGTTGGATCAGGTGGAGGCGGAATGGGACCGGCGCTGCGCCCTGGGCGTGGTGCTGGCCGCGGCGGGCTATCCCGAGTCCCCCCGCAAGGGGGATGCCATCACCGGCCTGGGAGTCAAAGGCGAGGACTTCCATGTCTTTCATGCCGGCACCGTGATCGACGGCGATCAGGTGGTCACCGCCGGCGGCCGGGTGCTGTGCGTCACGGCCTTGGGGGACACCGTGAAGATGGCCCAGACCCGGGCCTACCAGGTGGCGAAAGGCATCGACTTCGCCGGCCGCCAGATGCGCACCGACATCGGCTGGCGCGCCATCCGGCGCAAGGGCAAGCAGTCTGCCCAGGACCATGACGCCCCTGCCTGATGTCCGCCGTCTGCGCGCCTTTTTGAAAAAGGGGGGCGTCATCGCCTACGCCACGGAATCCTGCTTCGGTCTGGGCTGCGACCCCCGCAACGCCCGGGCGGTGCGCCGCATCCTCCGGCTCAAGGGCCGATCCCAGGCCAAGGGCCTCATCCTCATCGGCAGCGAGTTCCACCAGTTCCGCCGTTTCCTGGAGCCCCTGCCCTCTTCCCTCGCGGCCCGGCTTGGCGAATGGTGGCCGGGGCCCAACACCCTGCTGCTGCCCGCCTCCCGCCGCTGCCCCCCCTGGTTGCGGGGCCGACATGCCAAGCTGGCGGTGCGGGTCACCGCCCACCCTCAAGCCGCCCGCTTGTGCCACGCCCTGGACATGGCCCTGGTGTCCACCAGCGCCAACCGCTCGGGCCAGATGTCCCTGAAGACCGGGCGCGCCTGCCGCCAGTCCTTCGGCGCCCACGTTTGGGTGCTGCCCGGACGCATCGGCCGGCGCAGGCGGCCTTCCACCATCCTGGATCCCCTGGCGGGCGCCGTGATCCGGCCTTGAGGCCACAGAAAAAAACGCGCCGCCGCCCGGTTAAAATCACGCCCAATTTCTCGAGAGCAAGCATGGATACCGGCCGCGTCAAGGAATTCCTCCTGGAACTCCAGGAACTCATCGTGCAACGCCTGGAGCAGGTGGACGGCAAGCCCTTTCGCCGCGACGCCTGGCAAAGGCCCGAGGGCGGCGGCGGCATCTCCCGCCTCATTGAAGAAGGCAACCTCCTGGAACGGGGCGGCGTGAACTTCTCCCACGTCATGGGCGAGAAACTGCCCCCCTCCGCCTCGGCCCACCGGCCGGAACTGGCGGGCCGGCGCTGGGAGGCCATGGGCGTGTCCCTGGTGATGCACCCGCGCAATCCCTACGCCCCCACCTCCCACATGAACGTGCGTTTCTTCGTCGCCGAGAAGCCGGGCGAAGCGCCCGTCTGGTGGTTCGGCGGCGGCATGGACATGACCCCTTACTACGGCTTCGAGGAAGACGCGGTGCACTTCCACGCCACGTGCCGCAAGGCCCTGGAACCTTTCGGCGCCGACTACTACCCCCGCTTCAAGCAATGGTGCGACGACTATTTCTTCCTCCGGCACCGCAACGAACCCCGGGGCATCGGCGGCATCTTCTTCGACGACCTCTCGGGTCCGCCGCCGGGCAGCCCCAAGAGTGAACTGGCCCCCACGGGGGGCGACTCAGGCAGCATGCCTGGGCCGGGGACACGACCCCGTCCCGGTGACTTCGAGCACTGCTTCAACCTGACGGAAAGTGTGGGCGACCACTACCTGCCGGCCTACGTGCCCATCCTGGAGCGCCGCGCCGAAATGCCCTACGGCGAACGGGAACGGGACTTTCAGCTCTACCGCCGGGGCCGCTACGTGGAATTCAACCTGGTCTACGACCGGGGCACCCTGTTCGGCCTGCAGTCCGGCGGGCGTACGGAATCCATCCTCATGTCCATGCCTCCCCTGGTGAAATGGCGCTACGACTGGCACCCGGAAGCGGGCAGCGAAGAGGCCCGGCTGTACACCGACTTCCTCCGGCCCCGGGATTGGCTGCGCCTCGACACCCCCGCTGAATGAACAGCGCCGACATCGTCCAGCGGCGACTGCGCCGGCTCTGGCTCTGGCCACTGGTCTTCCTGGGCTTGCTCACGCTGGCGGTCATCGCCGCCTACGAGCTCATCGCCTCCCCCTTCCAGGCCATGGTGCTGGCCGGCTACGGCAAGCGCCTGAATTTCCAGCTGGAAGCAGGCGCCAACCCGACACCCATCCCTTCCTCCCGGGGCCCTTATGACGTTCGCCTGGGCTATTCGGATCTTCCGGCATACATCAGCCGGCTCAAGGAACAGGGCTTCGAGGTCACCGCACAGGCCCGGATCTCGCCGGACATGGCGCGCATCAGCGATTTCGGCCTGTTCCTGCCCTACCAGGAAAAATCCGTGGCCGGCCTGGAACTGCTGGACTGCACGCAAAAGCCCTTGCAGACCCTGCGCTTCCCCACCCATACCTATACCGGTTTCGACGCCGTGCCGGCGGTGGTGGCCAACACCCTGCTGTACATCGAGAACCGGGAACTGCTGGATCCCAACCACCCCCAGCGCAACCCCGCGGTAGAGTGGGACCGCCTGGGCGCGGCCATACTGGAAAAGATCCTGCAGACCATCGATCCTTCCCGCAACGTGCCCGGCGGCTCCACCCTGGCCACCCAGATCGAGAAATACCGCCACTCCCCCGATGGCCTCACCCTCACCGCCACGGACAAGCTGCGCCAGATGGCCTCCGCTTCCCTGCGGGCCTATCTGGACGGCCAGGACACCATGGCCACGCGCCGCCGCATCGTGCTGGACTACCTGAACACCGTCCCCCTGGCCGCCGCTCCCGGTTTCGGCGAGGTCAACGGCCTGGGTGAGGGCCTGGCGGCCTGGTTCGGCCTGGACTTCGACCAGGTCAACACGCTGCTGCGCGCCCCGGCGTCCACCCCCAAGGCCGCCCGGGCCTACAAACATGTACTGGCCCTGCTGATCTCCCAGCGCAAACCCTCCTATTACCTGCTCAACGGCCGCGCCCAGCTGGATGCCCTGGCCAACGCCCACCTGCGCCTGCTGGCGGCGGCCAAGGTCATCACCCCCCAATTCCGGGATGCCGCCCTGAAGGAGCACATCACCTTCCATACCGGCACGCACAAGCGGGAAAACGGCAGCTTCGCCAGCAAGAAGGCCACCAATGCCCTGCGCCTGGAACTGATGTCCCGATTGGGCGTGCCGCGCCTGTATGAGCTGGACCGCCTGGATTTGACTGCCCGGACCACCCTACACGGCCCCACCCAGTTTGCGGTGTCCGACTTCCTGCAACGGCTGTCCGACCCCATCGTGGTGGAGGCCGCGGGCCTGTATGGACAATACCTCCTGTCGCCGGACAACGACCTCACCAAGCCCATTTACAGCTTCACCCTGTACGAGAACACCGAGGACGGTGCACTGCTGCGCGTGCAGGCGGACAACCTGAACCAGCCCTTCGACATCAACAAGGGGGCCAAGCTGGACATGGGGTCCTCCGCCAAGCTGCGCACCCTCATCACCTATCTGCAGGTGGTGGCGGACCTGCACCAGCAGTATGGCGCCTTGAGCCGTGCGGAGCTTCTCAAGGTGAAGGCGGCCGACAAGGACCTGCTGCTGCAATGGGCCCTGAACTACCTGGCCAACGCCCAAGACAAAGGGCTCACGCCCATGCTGCGGGCCGCCATGGCGCGACAATATTCCGCCAGTCCCGCCGAAAGCTTCTTCACCGGCGGCGGTGTGCATCACTTCGCCAACTTTCATCATGACGACGACCATAAGGTCATGGACCTGTGGGAGGCCACGCGCAACTCCGTGAACCTGCCCTTCATCCGTCTGATGCGGGATATCGTGCGCCATTTCATGTATCGGGACCCCAAGGGCGCGGCCCAGATCCTGGCGGACGCGGAGGACCCCCGCCGGGACTCGTATCTGAAGCGTTTCGCCGACCGGGAAGGCAAGACCTTCCTGGCCCGTTTCCACAAGAAGTACAAGGGGCTCCCGCCGGAAGAGGCCACCTCGGCCCTGCTGAACCACCTCACCGCCAATCCCAAGCGCCTGGCGGCGGTGTTCCGTTACCTGGAACCCCAGGCCGACATCGCCCGCTTCACGCAGTTCCTGAAAAGCCGCCTGAGCAACCCCACCCACTTCGACGAAGGGGATTTCAAGTACCTGTATGAGACCTACGGCCCAGAGAAATTCAACCTCTCCGACCGGGGCTACATCGCTCAGGTCCACCCCCTGGAACTGTGGCTGGTGGCCTATCTGCGTGCCCACCCTCAGGCGAAGTGGGACGAGATCGTCAAAGCCAGCCAGCAGGAACGGGTGGAGGTGTACGACTGGCTCATCAACACCAGCCACAAGAACGCCCAGGACATCCGCATCCTGTCCCTGCTGGAGATCGAGGCTTTCCAGGAGGTGCACAAGCGCTGGCGCCACCTGGGCTATCCCTTCGGCAGTCTGGTGCCCTCCTACGCCACCGCCATCGGCTCCTCGGCGGACCGGCCCGCCGCCCTGGCGGAGCTCATGGGCGTCATCGCCAATGACGGTGTGAAACTGCCGCCCGTCACCCTGACGGGGCTGGAGTTCGCCGCCGGCACGCCTTATCACACCATCCTGCGGCGACAACGCCCCACCCCCGAGCGCATCTTCCCCACGGAGATCGCCGCAGTGGTGAAGGAGGCCCTGGCCAATGTGGTCCAGGAAGGCACGGCCCGGCGCCTGAAAGGCAGCTTCCCTCTGGGGGATGGCCGTTTCCTGCCCATTGGTGGCAAGACGGGCACCGGCGACCATCGCTTCGAGGTCTATGCCGCCAACGGTACGGTTTTGGAATCCAAGGTCATGAACCGCACCGCCACCTTCGCCTTCTACCTGGGCAGCCGCTTCTTCGGTGTCATGACCGCGTTCGTGCCCGGCGAGGCCGCCAGCGACTACCACTTCACCAGCGCCCTGGCGGTGCAGATCGTCAAGAACATGGAACCCGCCCTGCGCCCCCTGGTACTGGGCGGCGAGCAACCTGAACCCACCTGGGAGGAATCGCTCCGGGCCTTCGACGCCGAAACGGGCGGCCCCAAGGCACCGGCCTCACCCCAAACGCCCACCCCGGCGGCGCCAGGCAAGGCGCCTGTCACGCAGACCGCGCCGGGGAAAAGGTCCCCTGTCGCCCCCGCCCCCGTGCCCGACAAGTCTGTCGCGCTGACACCCCAGCCCCAGCACCCGGTGACGCCCGCTCCCGAGCCCCCGCCTGCCCCGCCTCCGCCCCAGATGGACAAGCCGGACCCCACACCGCCACTCCAGGCCCCCAAGCCGCCGTCGGCCAGGGAACACGCCCCGGGCCCATGGAGCCCCACCCCGGGGGCCGGCTTCCAGTTCTTCTGAACGCCCGGGGCTTCCCACAACGCCCGGCCTCGCCAAATTACGAAGCCACCTTGGGCCGGCCCTGCGTATTTCTTGAGGGCCACAAAAAACGCCGCGAATAGCGGCGTTTTTTGTGTAAGGCACGAAGCGGCTCAGTGCGTCGGACGCTTCATGAAATTGACCACCTTGGCCTCGCTGGGGGGACCCTTGCGCAGACCGCTGGCGCAGGACACGCCTTCGGTCTCCATGACGAACCCCTCGGCCTCATGCAGCAGGTTGATCACGTCCACGAAGAAACGCTCCTTGGCCATGGCCAGGGCGGTGCGGCCGCCGTCGTTGGCCGCCTTCACCTCGGCGCCCGCGTTGAGCAGCACCTCGCATACCGCCGCCTCGCCACCGCCGGCGGCCAGCATCAGGGGAGTCAGGCCATAGAAGATGCGATGGTTCACGTCCGCGCCCGCGTCCACCAGGGCCTGGACCACGGGGGCGAAACCGCAATCCATCTCGTGGTTGTAGGCGGCCTTGAAAATGGGAGTCCAACCCTGGGCATCCTGGGCGTTGGCGTCGGCACCGGCGGCCAGCAAGGCCTTTACCACGTCCAGATGGCCGTTGAACGCCGCCAGATGCAGGGCGGTGTTGCCCTCGGCATCCACGCCGTTGACGGCGGCGCCTCCGTCCAGAAGGTCTTGGACTCGTTGCAGATCGCCGGCTTGGGCGGCGCTTTGGAGAGTAGCGGACATTTCAGGCTCCTGGGGGGATCAATACCTGACCATTCTACTCGACTATTGCCCCCTGTAAAGCCTGTGCGGGCAATTACAGACCCAGCTCATGCCACATGGCATCCACCCGCCGCTTCACCTCGTCCGTCATGCGGATGGGCGTGCCCCATTCCCGGGTGGTTTCTCCGGGCCACTTGTTGGTAGCGTCGATGCCCATCTTGCTGCCCAGGCCGGAGACGGGGCTGGCGAAGTCCAGATAGTCGATGGGGGTGTTCTCCACCAGCAGGGTATCCCGGGCCGGGTCCACCCGGGTGGTGAGGGCCCACATCACGTCGTTCCAGTCCCGCACGTTCACGTCCTCGTCGGTGACCAGGATGAACTTGGTGTACATGAACTGGCGTAGGAAGGACCACACGCCGAACATGACCCGCTTGGCGTGGCCCGGGTACTGCTTTTTCATGCTCACCACGGCCATGCGGTAGGAACAGCCCTCCGGCGGCAGGTAGAAATCGGTGATCTCGGGGAACTGCTTCTGCAAGAGGGGCACGAACACCTCGTTCAGCGCCACCCCCAGGATGGCGGGCTCGTCCGGCGGCTTGCCGGTGTAGGTGGAGTGGTAGAGGGGGTTGCGGCGCAGGGTGATGCGCTCCACGGTGAAGACGGGAAAGGTTTCCTGCTCGTTGTAGTAGCCGGTGTGATCGCCGTAGGGGCCCTCCAAGGCCGTCTCGCCGGGGTGGATCACCCCTTCCAGCACCATCTCGGCAGAGGCGGGCACTTGCAGGTCCGAGCCCAGGGCACGGGCCACCTCGGTCTTGGCGCCCCGTAACAGGCCGGCGAACTGGTATTCGGAAAGGCTGTCGGGCACCGGCGTCACCGCCCCCAGGATGGTGGCCGGGTCTGCCCCCAGGGCCACGGCCAAGGGAAAGGGCTGGCCGGGGTTCGCCGCCTGGAACTCGCGAAAATCCAGGGCGCCGCCGCGATGGGCCAGCCAGCGCATGATGAGTTTGTTGGGCCCCAGCACCTGCTGCCGGTAGATGCCCAGGTTTTGGCGGGGCTTGTGGGGCCCCCGGGTGATGACCAGGCCCCAGGTGATCAAAGGGGCCACGTCCCCGGGCCAGCAATGCTGGATGGGCAGGCGGGACAGGTCCACGTCCTGGCCCTCCCACACCACTTCCTGGCAGACGGGGGAGCGTACCTCCTTGGGGCTCATATTGAGCACCTGCCTGAGCACGGGCCATTTGTCCCAGGCATCCTTCAGGCCCCGGGGTGGTTCCGGCTCTTTCAGGTAGGCCAGCAGCTTGCCGATCTCCCGCAGCTTGGCCGGGTCTTCCTCGCCCATGCCCAAGGCCACCCGTTTCACCGTGCCAAACAGGTTGGCCAGGACGGGGATATCGCTGCCCTTGGGCCGCTCGAACAGCAGGGCCGGCCCCCCGGTCCGCAGCACCCGGTCGCCGATCTCGGTCATCTCCAGGTGGGGGTCCACCTCCCGGGTGATGCGCTTGAGCTCGCCCCGGGCTTCAAGCTGGGCGATGAAATCCCGCAGGTCGGCGTAGCGCATGGTCAGGCGCGGGGTGCGGACTTCAAGCGCCGTCCGCCACGAACTGGAACTTGCCGTCCTTCACCATGAAAGTCCCCAGCTTCACGCCCAGCTTGTCCGGCGCCTCCTTGAATTCCTGCAGACGGCAGGACTGGGTGCTGACGGCAAAAACACGGTCCCCCGTCTTGAGCAGAAAGAGGGGTTCCGGATATTCGTCCGGGGCCCGGTAGAGGGCGTATTCCGCGTTCTCGGGGACACCCTTGATGTCGCCGCCACCGTTGCATTCGGGCATACGCACGGCGATGACGCTCACGTCCACGGTGGACTGCCAGGGCCAGGTCTGATTCCGCACCAGGGTGATGGCATGGTCCCGGGCCCCAAGGGAATAGGATGCGGTGTCCTGGAGGCAGCCCGCCAGGAAGGGAATGAGGAAAAACAGCAACATCCAGCGTTTCATGGCCGTGCTCCTGTAAAAAATTGCCTTACTCCAAACCCTGGCTCGCCAGGTATTCGTCGTAGGTGCCTTCATACACCACGTGGCTGCCATCCAGTTTCAGCTCGATGAGCTTGTTGGCCAGGGAGGACACGAACTCCCGGTCGTGGGATACGAACACCAAGGTGCCATCGTACTTCTCCAGGGCCGTGTTGAGGGATTCGATGGACTCCATGTCCATGTGGTTGGTGGGTTCATCCATCACCAGCACGTTGGGCTGCATGAGCATGAGCTTGCCGAACAGCATACGTCCCTGCTCGCCCCCGGAAATGACCCGCACCGGCTTCATCACCTCGTCGCCGGAGAACAGCAGGCGGCCCAGGGTGCCACGGATCAGGGTGGTGACATCCTCCCCCTCGTAGCCGCCGGCCCGCACCCACTCGCCGATCCAGTCCACCAGAGACTTGTCCGAGGCGAAGTCGGCGGAATGGTCCTGGGCGAAGTAGCCGGGCCGGGCCTTCTCCGCCCACTTCACCTGGCCCTTTTCCGGGCTCAACTCCCCCACCAGCAGGCGCAGGAAGGTGGTCTTGCCCACGCCGTTCTCGCCGATGACGGCGATCTTGTCGCCGGCGGCGATGTGCACGGACAGGTTGTGGATGACCGGCTTGCCCGGCTCGTAGCCGAAGGTGAGCCCTTCCACCTCGCAGGCCAGGCGGTGCAGCTTGTCCTTGGGGTCGTAGTCGAAGCGGATCCAGGGGTACTGGCGACTGGAGGGCTTCACGTCCTCCACCCGCAGCTTGTCGATCTGCTTCCGGCGGCTGGTGGCCTGGCGGGCCTTGGCCTTGTGGGCGGCGAAGCGGCGCACGAACTCCTCCAGCTCGGCGATGCGCTCCTTGCTCTTGGCGTTGGCCGCCGCCTGGCGGGCCCGGGCGGCGGTGCTGGCTTCCATGTAGTCGTCGTAGTTGCCCGGATAGACCGACAGGGTGCGGTAGTCCAGGTCCGCCATGTGGGTGCACACCTGGTTCAGGAAATGGCGGTCGTGGGAGATGATGATCATGGTGGAGTTGCGCTGGTTCAGCACGTGCTCCAGCCAGCGGATGGTGTTGATGTCCAGGTTGTTGGTGGGCTCGTCCAGCAGCAGGATGTCCGGGTCGGCGAACAGGGCCTGGGCCAGCAGCACCCGCAGCTTCCAGCCCGGGGCCACCTCACGCATGGGGCCGTCATGGAGTTCCTTGGCGATGTCCAGACCCAGCAGCAGTTCGCCCGCGCGGGCCTCGGCGTCATAGCCCCCCAGCTCGCCAAAGCGGGTCTCCAGCTCGGCGGCCCGCATGTAGTCCTCCTCCGTGGCCTCCGGGTTCATGTAGATGGCGTCCTTCTCCCGCATGCAGGCCCACATCTCGGCGTGGCCCATCAGCACCACGTCCAGCACCCGTTCGTCCTCGAAGGCGAACTGGTCCTGGCGCAGGAAGGCCATGCGCTCGTGGGGGTCGATGCTGACGTTGCCGGCGGTGGGCTCCAGCACCCCCGCCAGGATCTTCATGAAGGTGGACTTGCCGCAGCCGTTGGCACCGATGAGGCCGTAGCGGTTGCCGTCGCCGAACTTGACGTTGACATTCTCGAACAGGGGCTTGGCCCCGAACTGCATGGTAAGGTTGGAAACGGTGAGCATGGGAAGGCCCTGATAGATCAGCTCATCATTTTACCTGCCCGCCTGGCTCGCTACGATCACTCAGGTCCGACAGGCTCCTGGTACCAGACCGCGTTCCGCGCCTTCAAGCAGGGCGCGCTGAAGCTACGCGACTAACGGACATGGCGACGGCCACCCCGAAGCATGAACCTAAAAACCTCAGTTGACCGCTGAGTGGCCATTGAGAAGGCGCATGGATTGTGACGTTTGTGGCTGTATTCACGCTCACCCGGAAGGTGAGCCCGCTACGCGCCCGCTTTGTGGTCCTGCGGCCCATCCCTCGCTGCGCTCGGGACCAGCACTACGTGCTGTCCTGTGCCC
>Ga0272446_1006149_pt1 | contig 12711 bp, 12 predicted proteins | sample YNPCB0061_FD_194587 | JGI IMG/M metagenome (GOLD analysis project Ga0272446, IMG submission 194587) | Hot spring microbial mat communities from Yellowstone National Park, WY, United States - YNP-CB-006-1 | ecosystem: Environmental > Aquatic > Thermal springs > Hot (42-90C) > Sediment | place... | reverse complement strand
GGCCCAGGCAGGCGCCTGGCTTTGTCGCTCCTCCTTGCAGGGAACGACCCTGCGGCGTCGTCGCTTCGCGCCAGACACCCGCCTGGTCCGGCCTTCGGACGCGTTCAACTGAGGTTTTTAGGTTGAACCCAGATTGTCCATTAGGCGGCCATACGGGCCTACGCGGGGTCTACGCGCGCCCTGGCGGTCGCTTTGCGGCGTCTTCGCCCCCGTGCTCGTCGCCAATAGACTCGGCTATTGGCTCCTCCCCCATGCGCGAATCCACTCGCAAATCGCCGCGCCATCTTCACGCGTCCTAATGGACGATCTGGGTTGAAATCTGCTTCGGTCATCCTCAGTTACGGCTCAGGAGCGGTGTGGACCGCTCGAAGCCAACAGTATGGAGGATTACACCATGATCTATCGCTCACAGTTTCCCCGCGACCTGTTTGCGGAAATGGACCGTCTGCAAAGGGAAATGGCCCAGGCCTTCGACTGGTCGCCCAGCATCCGTGGTCTGACCCGGGGTTTTCCCGCCATGAACGTGGGTAGCACGCCCAAGTCGGTGGAGATTTATGCCTTCGTGCCCGGCATCGATCCGAACGCCTTGGAGGTGCAGATCGAAAAGGGCGTGCTCACCATCGCCGGGGAACGCAAAGCCGAAACCGCCGGGGAGAACGCCACCTTGCACATCGACGAGCGTTTCGCCGGGCGTTTCCGCCGCGTGGTGACCCTGCCCGACGACGTGGATCCAAATAACGTGACGGCCCATTACCGGGACGGTGTGCTGCATGTCAGTGTGGCCCGCCGGGAAGCTGCTCAGCCGCGGCGCATCGCTATTCAATGACCTGTTTGCAAGGAGGACTCATCATGAGTGACAAAACCCAAGTATCGGAATCCCGCCGGGAAGAGGCGAGCCTGTTGCCGCCGGTGGATGTGATCGAGGATGCGAACGGCATCACCCTCTACGCGGATCTGCCCGGGGTGCCCAAGGACAGGCTCAACCTGCAGATCGATGCCGACACCCTCACCATCGAGGGGGAGGTGGCGCTGGACATGCCCGAGGGTATGGAAGCCACCCATGCCGAGGTCAGCCTGCCGCGTTACCGCCGCGTCTTTACCCTGTCCAAGGAACTGGACAGCGGCAGGGTGGGGGCCGAATTCCAGCATGGGGTGCTGAAACTGCGCATCCCCAAGGCGGAACACGCCCAACCCCGCAAGATCGCCGTCCAGGTAGTGTGAATTTTCTGCCGGGCGGAGATGCCCGGCCGATCCACAAGGAGTTGCAACATGAAATTCGGACACATCAAGGAAAACATGAGCGCTTTGTGGGACAACATGGCCGAGGGCTGGCGTCATCTGTGGCAGTCGGCGGCGGGCGCCCTCACGCGCTTCAAACCAGGCGAGAAGACCGATCTGCCGAGCCCGGCCGAGGTGGACGACACCAGCTATCTGCCCAGTCGCAGTTGGGCCATGCTCGGCGGTGACGTGTTCGAGGACGCGCAACGTCTGGTGGTGCGCCTGGAAGTGCCGGGTATGGAAAAGGAAGACCTGGAGATCGAGGTCCAGGATGATGCCCTGGTCATCTCCGGCGAAAAACGCTTCCAGAAGGAGAGCAGCGAGGGCCGCTGGCGCGTCATGCAGTGCGCCTATGGCCATTTCCGCCGGGTGGTGCCCCTGCCTGTGGCGGTGAAGGCCGATGCCGCCCGGGCCAGCTACCGCAACGGCGTGCTCAAGGTGGAACTGCCCAAGCAGGAAGAAAGCCGGCCCCAAGGCGTATCCATCCGCATTGATTGAAGGAGTCCATCATGACCAACCCCATCCTCAGCACGATCAACGGAAAACAACTGATCGAGGACCACTATGGCAACCTGGTGGAAATTGACGAATGGTCCCACGACATCGCCCGGGAAATGGCCCGGGCCGAGGGAGTGGTGCTGACGGAAGACCATCTGCGGGTGCTGGATTACCTGCGCGAGTATGTCATCCAGCATGGCGGCAGCCGGGAGGATGCGCACCAGATCCTGCGCACCCTGGAGGGCCGCTTCGCCGCTGAAGGGGGCGGCCGCTGGCTGTTCACCCTGTTTCCCGGCGGTCCTGTGCGGCAGGGTATGAGGTTTGCCGGCTTGCCCGAGGCGGCCCATGCTGCCGATCCTTCCTTCGGCACGGTGAGCTGAAGTACGACCGGCTGCCCTCAGGCAGCCGGTCCGCTTTTCTGGGTCCAGGCCCTTGATAAGCACGGCGGAGGCCTCATATGCCCCCGCGACTACGCCGGTAGTCAGCCCGTGTGACTCATTCAACCTGACAAGCCCATGCCCAAACGCGACTACTACGAAGTCCTCGGCGTCTCCAGGACCGCGAGCGACGACGAGATCAAGAAGGCCTTCAAGAAACTGGCCATGAAGCACCACCCGGATCGTAACCAGGGTGACAAGGCGGCGGAGGAGAAATTCAAGGAGGCCAAGGAGGCTTACGACGTCTTGTCGGACGCCGGCAAGCGCTCCGCCTACGACCAGTATGGCCACGCGGGCGTGGACCCCTCCATGGGGGGCGCGGGGGCTGGCCAGTACCGCGACTTTGCCGATGCCTTTTCCGACATCTTCGGTGACATCTTCGGTGGGGGCGCCGGTCGTGGTGGCCGTTCCCACGTCTATCGGGGCGCGGACCTGCGTTACAACCTGGAAATCACCCTGGAAGAGGCGGCCCGCGGCACGGAGACCAAGATCCGTGTGCCGGTGCTGGCCGAATGCGAGCACTGCCACGGCACCGGCGCCAAACCCGGCACCGAGCCCGCTACCTGTCCCACCTGTGGCGGCCACGGCCAGGTGCGCATGCAGCAGGGCTTCTTCTCCATTCAGCAGACCTGCCCCCGCTGCCATGGCAGCGGCCGGGTCATCGCCGATCCCTGCACCCACTGCCACGGCGAGGGCCGTGTGAAGAAGCACAAAACCCTGTCTGTGCGCATTCCCGCCGGCGTGGACGAAGGCGACCGCATCCGCCTGTCCGGGGAAGGGGAGGCGGGTATCAACGGCGGCCCGCCCGGGGATCTGTACGTGCAAATCCACCTCAAGGCCCACGCGGTGTTCCAGCGGGACCACAACGACCTGCATTGCGAGCTGCCCATCTCCTTCGCCACCGCCGCCCTGGGCGGGGAGATCGACATCCCCACCCTGGACGGCCACGCCACCATCAAGATTCCCGCTGAAACCCAGACCGGCAAGGTCTTCCGTCTGCGGGGCAAGGGTATCAAGGGTGTGCGTAGCGACCATTACGGCGATCTGCTGGCCCACGTGGTGGTGGAGACGCCGGTGAATCTGACCGAGCGCCAAAAAGAACTGCTGCGGGAATTCGATGCCTGCTGCTCCGGCCACGAAGGTAAGCACAACCCCCGCGCCAAGGGCTTCATGGACAAGGTCAAGGCGTTTTTCGCGCAGTAAAGGCAGGGGCAGGGGGGTAGGGGCAAGATCAGCCTATCCGCATATTCTGGGTTGCTGTTTTGTGTGGGGACAGGCCACTGGCTATCATCCCTCCATGCCCCACTACCTCCCCTTATCCCGCGTCGCCCGTCTGGTGGGCCAGCCCCGCAGTGTCATCCAGCGCATGATCCACGATGGCGCTTTGAGCACCTTCGACGGTTTGGTGGACATGCAGGAGCTGCTGCGCGTCTTCCCGGATGTGAAATGGGAAGAGGAGGGCGACTACAAGCGGGTGGAGGAGATCAAGGAAAAAGCGTTTGCAAAACGCATTCGGGACCGGGTCCTGCCGGACAAGGAAGTGCTGGCGGAACGCCTGTTCGAGATGGGCAAGGAGTTCGCCGCGGCCAAGTCCCTGCTGCTGCATTACGACACGATCTTCCGCTTCCTGGCCGACAAGCTGGCGGATGTGGCGGACACAGGGGGCGAGGCCACCCGGCAGGCCGTCGCCGAAGTGAAACAGTGGCTCAAGCGCGAAATGGAGGCGGCCCCCGAGGAGGCCGACCGTGCCGAGGCGCTGCTGGCCCAGGAAAGTGTGATGCGCATCATGTCCGCCACCGTAACCGTGCAACCCTCCGGCCACGAGTTCTTCGTGGAAGGCAACGACACCGTGCTGGAGGCCGCCCTGCGGGCCGGCATCCCCCTCAACTACGGTTGCAGCAACGGCAACTGCGGCGAGTGCAGGGCAAGGCTCGTCTCCGGCCAGGTGAAAAAGGTCCATCCCCATGATTTCACCCTGGCGGAGGCCGACAAGGCCAACGGCGACTTCCTCATGTGCTCCTACACACCGGTGACCGACATCGTCATCGAGGCCGGCGTGGCGGGGGCGGACGACATTCCCCAGCAAAACATCCCCGCCAAGGTGAAGGCGGTGGAGGTCATCAACGAACAGGTGGCCGCCCTGCACCTCTTGGCCCCTCGCAGCCAACGCTTGCGCTTCCTGGCGGGCCAGTATGTGACCCTGAGCGCGGACGGCGCCGAGGGCGACTACTACGTGGCCAGTTGCCCTTGCGAGGATCGGCACATCGAGTTGCACATCCGCCGGGACAGCCGGCCCTTCGCCCGCAAGGTGTTCGAAAGCCTGGGCAAGGAAGATCCGGTGCGTATCCAGGGCCCCCACGGCCATTTCGTGATGAAGCTGGATTCCCGGCGTTCCGTCGTCTTCGTGGCCTGGGGCGACGCCTTCGCCCCCATCAAGAGCCTGATCCAGCACGCCATGAGCCTGGAGGTGGCCGAGGCCATGTACCTGTACTGGATCGCCGACGGCCTGGGCCATTACCAGGACAACCTGTGCCGGGCCTGGGCGGACGCCTATGACAATTTCTTTTATCACCCCCTGTCCCAGGACGGTGGTGCCGATGTCGTGGCGGAGGCCATCCTCAACCAGCATGGGGACTTGGCCCGTACCGATCTCTATGCGGCGGGGCCCACGGCCCTGATTCGGGCCCTGGAGGCGGGGGCCTTGGCCAGGGGCCTTTCACCCCTGGGCTGGCATGGAGAAATCGTCGACTGAAGCGGTATACACTGGCCACCGTCACCAAGCGTCCAGCCAAATACCGGTGAAGTCCCCGCGCCCCTTTTTCCTCAATCTGCTGGCCATTCGCCTGCCCGTCGGGGCGGTCGCTTCGATCCTGCATCGGGGCAGTGGGGCCCTCCTGGCCCTGTTTACGCCGGCCCTGGTATATGGATTGATGTTGTCGCTACGTTCCGCACAGGATTTCCAGTCCTTGGCGGAGTGGGTGGGAAGTGGATTCGGCAAGCTGGTCATGCTTGCCTGTGTCTGGGCCCTGGCCCATCACTTCCTGGCCGGCCTGCGCCACCTGGGGTTCGACCTGGGCTGGGGGGAGGACCGGCGCACCTCCCGCATGACTGCCTGGTTGAGCATGGGCCTGGCCGTGACCATCACCGGGCTGGTCGCCCTGTGGAGCCTGGCATGAGACGGGCAGGGGGTGCCCACCGGGGCCTGGACATGTGGCTGATCCAGCGGGCCAGTGCCGCGTACATGGCCTTGTTCATCCCTCTTTTCAGCGCACTGGCCTGGCGGGCCACGCCGCTGGACTACATCGCCTGGCGGGGGCTCTTCGCGCCTCTGCCCATGAAGCTGGGAATGCTGCTGTTCGTGACGTGCCTGCTGGTGCATGGGTGGATCGGCCTGCGGGAGATCCTCATCGACTATGTCCATGCCCTGGTCCTCAGGCTGACCTCGTACTTTTTTTTCTGGACGGTGTATGCCGCTTGTCTGGTGTGGACCGTGGACATTCTTTGGAGCGTGGGATGAGCCCAAGCCGGATTCCCAAACCTACCTTCGACGCGGTGACCGTCGGTGTCGACGCGAGCAGGGAGCAGTGCCTGCCGCGCAGCGGTAGGTGCGACCGCCCGCGAGTCGTCGCCAGCCGCCGACGGCCGCCGTTGTCACGGAGGGTAGGACGGTGATTCCCAAACCTACCTTCGACGCGGTGATCGTCGGTGTCGACGCGAGCAGGGAGCAGTGCCTGCCGCGCAGCGGTAGGTGCGACCGCCCGCGAGTCGTCGCCAGCCGCCGACGGCCGCCGTTGTCACTGAGGGCAGGACGGTGATTCCCAAACGTACCTTCGACGCGGTGATCGTCGGCGGCGGGGGCGCCGGCCTGCGGTCGGCCTTGCAACTGGCCCAGGCTGACCTGAAGGTGGCGGTGCTGTCCAAGGTCTTCCCCACCCGCTCCCATACCGTTTCCGCCCAGGGGGGGATCACCGCCGCCCTGGCCAACGTGTCGGAAGACAACTGGCATTGGCACATGTACGACACGGTGAAGGGTTCCGATTACCTGGGGGACCAGGACGCCATCGAGTTCATGTGCCGCAACGCGCCAGCGGCGGTATATGAGCTGGAGCACATGGGCCTGCCTTTTTCCCGCCTGGACAACGGCAAGATCTACCAGCGCCCCTTCGGCGGCCAGTCCAAGGAATACGGCGGTGAGCAGGCGGTGCGCACCTGCGCCGCCGCGGACCGCACCGGCCATGCCCTGCTGCATACCCTGTACCAGCGCAACATCGCCGCCCGCACCCAGTTCTTCGACGAGTTCTTCGCCCTGGACCTGGTGCGGGACGACGAGGGCTACATCCTGGGGGTGGTGGCCCTGGAGATAGAAAGCGGCGAAGCCTGGCTGTTCGAGGCCCGTGCCACCCTGCTGGCCACGGGCGGGGCGGCCCGCATCTTCCGCCATTCCACCAATGCCCACATCAATACCGGCGACGGCCTGGGCATGGTGCTGCGGGCCGGCCTGCCCCTGGAGGACATGGAATTCTGGCAGTTCCACCCCACTGGCATTCCGGAGGTGGGCAGCCTGATTACCGAAGGGGTGCGCGGCGAGGGCGGCTATCTCATCAACAAGGAGGGCGAGGCCTTCATGACCCGCTACGCCCCCCATGCCAGAGACTTGGCCTCCCGGGACGTGGTGTCCCGGGCCATCGCCCAGGAGATCCAGGCCGGGCGGGGCTGCGGCGAGCACGGCGACTATGTGCACCTGAAGATCGACCACATCGGCGCCGACAGGATCAAGGAACGTCTGCCGGGCATCCGCGAGCTGTCCATGCAGTTCGCCGGGGTGGACCCCTGCGAGGCCCCCATACCGGTGACCCCCACGGCCCACTACATGATGGGCGGCATTCCCTCCAACCTGCACGGCCAGGTGGTGGCCCCCGTGCGCTACGGCCCGGAAGAACCGGTACCGGGCCTGTACGCGGTGGGGGAGTGCGCCTGCGTGTCGGTGCACGGTGCCAACCGGCTGGGGGGCAATTCCCTGCTGGATCTGGTGGTGTTCGGCCGCGCCGCCGGCCTGCACATGGTCGAGTATCTGGCGGAAAACCCCTTCCCCCGTCCTGTCCCTCAGGAAGCCGTCGACCGGGTGCTGGCCCGCCTGGCTCGTTGGGATCGCCCGGGAGATGAGCGGGTGGCCCAGGTGCGTCTCGAGATGCAGAAAATCATGCAGGCCCACTGCGGGGTGTACCGCAATGCGGCCCTGTTGCAGTCGGGCATCGACAAGCTGAACGATGTGGAGGCCCGCCTGGAGCGGGCGGGCCTGACGGACCGCAGCCGGGTGTTCAACACCGCCCGCCTGGAGGCGCTGGAACTGGAAAATCTCCTGCCCATCGCCCGCGCAACCCTGGTGTCTGCCCTGGCCCGCCAGGAAAGCCGGGGTGCCCACAGCCGGGAGGATTTCCCCCAAAGGGATGATGACCACTGGCTGCGCCACACACTCTACAGCCTCCGGGATGACCCGCTGGACTACAAGCCGGTGCGTCTGAAACCTTTGACCGTGGACACTTTCCAGCCCAAGGCCCGGACGTATTGAAGGCAGCCGTCATGCGATTCCAAATCTACCGCTACGACCCGGAATCCGGCGCCGCCCCCCGGATGCAGTCTTACACCCTGGACTTTGACCCCCGGGGCAGGAAGGTGCTGGACGCCCTCATGGCCCTGAAGGAGTTGGACGAGACCCTGGCCTTCCGCCGTTCCTGCCGCGAAGGGGTGTGCGGCTCCGATGCCGTCAACGTCAACGGCCGCAACGTGCTGGCCTGTGTGACGCCTCTGGCAGGGTTGCGGGAACCCATCGTGGTGCGCCCCCTGCCGCGCCTGCCGGTGATCCGCGATCTCATCGTGGACATGGCCCAGTTCTTCCAGCACTACCGGGCGGTGAAGCCCTATCTCATCAACCTGGATCCGGAACCGGAGAACGAGCGGCTGCAAAGCCCCGCCGAGCGGGCGGAACTGGACGGCCTGTGGGAATGCATCCTGTGTGGCTGCTGCACCACCGCCTGCCCATCCTTCTGGTGGAACCCGGAACGTTTCCTGGGCCCCGCGGCCCTCATGCAGGGCTACCGCTTCATCGCCGACAGCCGGGACCAAGCCACGGACGAGCGTTTGGACTACCTGGAAGACCCCTACCGGCTGTTCCGCTGCCACGGCATCATGAACTGCGTGGAGGTGTGCCCAAAGGGACTGAACCCCACCGCCGCCATCGGTAAGATCAAGGCCCTCCTGGTCAAGCGGGCGTTTTGAACGAGGTTTCCCACTCCCGGCTGCGCTGGCTGGCCAGGCGCGGCATGCTGGAACTGGATACCTGGCTGAACCGGTTTCTGGATCGCCGCTTCGGCGAATTACCCATCGCCCAACAACGCCGCTTCGTATATCTTCTGCAACAGGACGACATGACGCTCTATGACTGGTTTACCGGGAGCGTCGAACCACCGCCGGACCTGCGGGCACTGGTGGACGAAATCAGACAACACAGGCATTAAGTACATGACTCAGCGCACCGCCACCCTCACCATCGACGGCCGGACCATTGAACTGCCCATCATGTCCGGCACCCTGGGGCCCGACGTGATCGATACCCGCACCTTGGGCAGCCATGGACTGTTCACCTACGACCCCGGTTTTCTCTCCACGGCCAGTTGTTCTTCCGACATCACCTACATCGACGGTGAAAAAGGCCTGCTCTATTACCGGGGCTACCCCATCGAGCAGCTGGCGGCGCATTCGGACTTCCTGGAGGTGGCCTATCTGCTGCTCTACGGCGAGCTGCCCAACGCGGAGCGGAAGAAGGTCTTCGTGGAGAAGATCTCCACCCAGACCATGCTGCACGACCAGATGAGCTACTTTTTCCGCGGTTTCCGCCGGGATTCCCACCCCATGGCCGTCATGGTGGGGGTGGTGGGGGCCATGTCCGCCTTCTATCGCCACTCCTCGGATTCCTTCGACCCCGTCCAGCGGGAGTCGGCCGCCCTACGGCTGTTGGCCAAGGTGCCCACCATCGCCGCCTGGAGCTACAAGTACAACGTGGGTGAGCCGTTCATGTACCCCCAGAACCGGCTGAGCTACGCGGAGAATTTCCTGTACATGATGTTCGCCACCCCATGCGAGGAATACGTGCCCAATCCGGTGCTGGCCCGTGCCCTGGACCGCATCTTCATCCTGCATGCGGACCACGAGCAGAACGCCTCCTCTTCCACGGTGCGGGTGGCGGGCTCTTCCGGCGCCAACCCCTTCGCCTGCATCGCCGCCGGCATCGCCTCCCTGTGGGGGCCGCTGCATGGCGGGGCAAACGAGGCCACCTTGAAAATGCTGGAGCAGATCGGCGACGCCTCCCGTATCGGCGAGTTCATCAAGCGGGCCAAGGACAAGACCGATTCCTTCCGTCTCATGGGCTTCGGCCACCGGGTATACAAGAACATGGACCCCCGCGCCGCCCTCATGCGCCAGGCCTGCCACGAGGTGCTGGACGAGCTGGGGCTCCACGACGACCCCCTGTTCAAGTTGGCCTTGAAACTGGAGAAGATCGCCTTGGAGGACGACTACTTCATCAAGAAGAAGCTCTATCCCAACGTGGATTTCTATTCCGGCATCGTCATGCGCGCCATGGGTATCCCCAACTCCATGTTCACCGCCATCTTTGCCTTGGCACGCACCGCCGGCTGGGTGGCCCAGTGGAAGGAAATGATCTCCGATCCGGATCACAAGATCGCCCGCCCCCGCCAGCTCTACACCGGGGCCCAGCGGCGGGATTTCGTGCCTCTGGAGCAGCGCGTCTGAGGCGGTCTTCACCTCGTCCATGAACCAGTCCATCGCCCCAGGGACGGCGCTGTATTCCGGAAGCCTGGAGTACCTGGATCAGCTGGAGGCGGCGCGGCCGGACCTGCTGCCCGAGCCGCCCCCGGCCCGGTTCGGGCAGCGTGAAGCCCTGGAGGTTTCCGACCTGCCCCTGCTGAAATGCGAAGCGGCCCAGGTGGCGGTGCTGCAGCTCATCAATGCCTATCGCTTTCACGGTTTCCGAGTTGCGAACCTGGACCCGCTGCAGTTGCATGCGCCGCCCCAGATACTGGAGCTGGACCCGGCCAACCATGGCCTGACCCCGGCGGACCTGGATCAGACGTTCGAAACCGGCTCCTTGGCGGGACCGCCCCGGGACACCCTGCGCAACATCCTGGAGCGGCTGAAATCCGCCTACTGCGGCACCTTCTCCGCGGAATACATGCATATCAACGACACGCGTCAGAAACGATGGCTCCAGGCGCGTTTGGAGGCCCCGAAAAATCTGCCTGCTTTCGATGATCGTCTGCGCCGCTGGCTGCTGGGGCAGTTGACCGCGGCGGAAACCCTGGAACGCACCCTCCATACCCGTTATGTAGGGCAGAAGCGTTTTTCCCTGGAAGGGGCCGAATCCCTCATCCCCCTACTCAACGACCTGGTGGAGCAGGCTGCCCGGGCAGGGGTCCAGGAAATCGGCCTGGGCATGGCCCATCGCGGCCGTCTGAACGTTCTGCACAACGTGCTGGGTCGGTCGGTCATCGAGCTCTTCGAGCACGCCCAACATGTGCCTGCCGATACCCATCGGAGCGGCGACGTGAAATACCACCAGGGCTTCTCCGCCGAGTTGCAAACCCCCAGCGGCCCCATACGTGTGGTGCTGGCCTTCAACCCTTCCCATCTGGAGATCGTCAATCCGGTGGTGGAAGGCTGGGTCCGGGCCCGGCAGCAGCGGCGGGGCGACCATGACGGTGGACAGGTGATGTCCGTCCTCATCCACGGCGACGCAGCCATTGCCGGCCAGGGAGTGGTGATGGAAACCCTGAACATGGCGGCGACCCGTGGATTCCGCACGGGGGGGACGATCCACATCGTGCTGAACAACCAGATCGGTTTCACCACCTCCGACCCGCGGGATACGCGTTCCAGCCTGTATTGCACCGACGTGATGAAGATGGTGGACGCGCCTGTCCTGCACGTGAACGGAGACGACCCGGAAGCCGTGCTGCGGGCCGCACGCCTGGCCGTCGAATACCGCTCGGTCTGGCATCGGGACATCGCCATCAACCTCATCTGCTACCGCCGTCTGGGCCACAACGAGCAGGATGAGCCCCTGGTGACCCAGCCCCTGATGTACCGCCGCATCCATGCCCTGCCCAGCACCCGATCCTTGTATGCCGAGCGGCTGACGCGGGACGCCGTCCTCACCCCGGAGGAGGCGGAAACCATGATCCTGGCCTATCGCGCTAGTCTGGATGCTCCGGCCGGTTACCAGGCCGGTGTCAAAAGTCCCTTTGCGCCGGACTGGACCCCCTACAAGCACACCCACTGGCGCAAGGCCGCCAAGACCTCCATTCCCCTGGCCCGCCTCAAGGCCCTGGCCCGGCGCCTGGTGGACATCCCGGCCAACTTCAGCCTGCACCCCCGGGTACAGAAGATCATGGAAGACCGCCGGGCCATGGGGGAGGGCAGGCAGCCCCTGGACTGGGGCATGGCCGAGACCCTGGCCTACGCCAGCCTGTTGAGCGACGGGGTGCCGGTGCGCCTCACCGGCCAGGATTCCGGCCGGGGCACATTCTTCCATCGACATGCCGTGCTGCACGACCAGAAGCGGGAGCGTTGGGACGATGGCGTGTATATTCCCTTACAGCATCTGATTCCGGGCCAGGCCAATTTCCTGGTGGTGGATTCCCTACTTTCCGAGGAAGCCGTGCTGGGCTTCGAATACGGCTACGCGGGCGCGGCGCCGGATCAGCTGGTGATTTGGGAGGCCCAGTTCGGCGACTTCGCCAATGGTGCCCAGGTGGTCATCGACCAGTTCATCGCCTCCGCCGAGACCAAGTGGGGCCTGCTGAACGGCCTGGTACTGTTCCTCCCCCACGGCTACGAAGGTCAGGGGCCGGAACACTCCTCCGGACGCATTGAACGGTTTCTGCAACTGGCTGCCCACGACAATATCCAGGTGGCCCAACCCACCACCCCCGCCCAGATGTTCCACATATTGCGTCGCCAAGTCGTCCGCCCGTATCGCAAACCCCTCATCCTGTTCACGCCGAAAAGCCTGTTGCGCCACCCGGAGACTATCTCGTCATTGAAGGAGCTGGCCCAGGGGAGGTTCATGGCCGTGCTGGACGATCCACGAGAACTGGAGCCCGAGGCCGTGCGACGTCTGGTGTTCTGTTCCGGCCGGATCTACTACGACCTGCTCAAGGCCTGTCGGGAACGAGATCGCAAGCACATCGCCCTGATCCGTATCGAGCAGCTTTATCCCGTGCCGGACCAGGAAATCCGGGAAATCATCCAGCGTTATCCCAATCTGAAAGAGATAACCTGGGCCCAGGACGAACCCCAGAACCAGGGGGCATGGCGTTTTATTGCCTACCAGATCCGCATGCAGTCGGGCATTTGGCTGAATTACGCCGGCCGGCCCGAGTCCGCATCCCCCGCCACCGGTATAACCAGCCTGCATAAACAA
>Ga0272446_1006147_pt1 | contig 12716 bp, 11 predicted proteins | sample YNPCB0061_FD_194587 | JGI IMG/M metagenome (GOLD analysis project Ga0272446, IMG submission 194587) | Hot spring microbial mat communities from Yellowstone National Park, WY, United States - YNP-CB-006-1 | ecosystem: Environmental > Aquatic > Thermal springs > Hot (42-90C) > Sediment | place... | reverse complement strand
TTGACGGAAGAAGAAAAGAAAATGTATGACCGTTTTCAAGAAAATAGACGTATTGAAAACAGTGTGAGTTATACAGCCAAGCAAGAAAAGGCAGTTGAAAATGCTAAAAATGGTATCTTAAAAGGGTACGATAATCAGATAATTGCGGACATAACAGGTTTGACAGTTGAAGAAATAGAAGCACTGCGTAACGAAAAAGAGTAAAACTGTGCCTAATATGATGTTTGTGAGGGTCGCCCCGCCAAAAGGCGGGCTAATGTGCTAATTTAGGCTGGTCGGCACTCCGATTTTGTACTTTCTATCGCAGCGGAGACCCGCAAACTTTGTGCGTAGGGCAAGGGATTGCTATTTAATCCCGCCCTTCGCAAACATTTTTCCGTTATGCACAAGGCTAAAAGACAACGTCCAGCAAAGAAACCGACCGACTGAACATATAAAAATCGTATTTTTTAGAACGATTAGAAAACAAAAAAAGTAAAGCAAAGAATTTACATAGACACATCTGTTTTCGGTGGACACTTTGACGAAGAGTTCAAGGAACATACCATTCCGCTTTTTGACAGAATAAAATCAGGAGAATTTATCATCCTTTACTCAACAGTTACGCAGGACGAACTTGAAAATGCTCCTGAAAAAGTAAAAGAACTTGTAAAAAGCCTTCGTGCAGACCTAACCGAATTCATTGAAATAACAGAAGAAGCGTTTGATTTAGCGACAGAATACATAAATGAAAAAGTTGTTGGACAAACAAGTTTTGCAGACTGCTTACACATTGCCTTAGCCACCATAAACCGAGCAGACTTTTTGGTGAGTTGGAACTTCAAACACATTGTGAACATTGAAAGAATTAGAGGTTACAACTCTATCAATATAAAAAACGGGTACAAACAATTAGAAATACGTTCACCAAGAGAATTTGAAAAATATGAAGACGACTGAAAAAACATTTGACGCTGTAAAATTTATGCGTCAACAGCGAGACAAATTGAGCGAGAAGTTATCTAAAATGACAAAAGAAGAAATTATAGAATACTTCAAGAAACGCAAAACGCAGACGACAATAAAGCCCTGTGCATAACAGCAGTTTGGCGAAACGGCGGGTGATGTCCTTCTATGACAGTTTAGCGCTTAACCAAAGTGCAGTTCTTCTATTGAACTTTTGTGCTAAAAATCCGCCACTACGTCAAGCCGCAAAACGTTGTGGGCTATTCTAAACTGAAATAATATGATGAAAAGACTATTTGAAAACTCAACTTTCTCACTTGATTATGACGAAAGTAAAAGTCTAATCGTACAGCGTTGGTTCGGCGATTTAGACGAAAAGCAGTACAAAGAAAATATGCTCATTTTGGTAGATTGGGTACAGCAACTTCCGCCTGTACATTTTAATATCGTCTATCCCAATTTGACATTTACTATTGCACCCGACTTACAAGAGTGGACAGCAGAGAACGTATTTATTCCGACAAAACACAAAGGGCTTAAAAAAGCGGCTTTTATTGTTCCCCAAGAAGTCTATGAACAAATTATTATTGAGTTTCTTTCCATAGAACAAACAATGGAGGAGAATCAAAATTTATTTGAAACAAAATATTTCATCTCTGAACAAGAGGCTTTTGAATGGTTTAACTCATAAAGCAAAAACGAATGGAAATAGTATATCAAAGCAAGTATTTAACGCTTGCAGTAGAAACAAGTAAGCAATTCATCAAAGTCTTATGGTCAGCAAGCACTGAAAATATGACTGATGAAGAATTTCGTGCAGAACTTATCAAGTATGCAGAAGTATCAGAACAATATCAACCACAAAAATCTTTGGTAGATACGCAACATTTTTTAATGCCAATTGTGCCTGAAACGCAAGAATGGGTAAACGACCATATTCATCAAAGAAGTTTAAAAGCGGGTATCAAAAAGTTTGCGTATTTAGTGAGCAAAGACCTTTTTTCGCAGGTTTCCATAGAACAAACGATGGAAGAAGGCAATGCCAAAGAGATTTTTGATACACGATATTTTGAAAATGAAAGCGAAGCAATGGGGTGGTTAGACCAATAGAAGAACATCCCACAACATTATGTTTGCCAAAAGGCGGGCTAATGTGCTAAATTGAACATTTGTCCTTTCTATTGGCTTTTATACATATGGAAAGGATAGTGCTACTAAGCCCGCCCTTCGCCAAGCCTTTTCTGTTAGCGGTCAGGCATAAAAACGAAAAATAATTAAATATGAAAATAATAAAAATTTCTTTTCTCCTATTCATGCTCTTGGGCAGTCCATACACGCCGAAGAAGATATCAATAGTGCTGAAAACAAAGTTTACAGTAACTTTGACTTTATAGCTGGCACCAAAACAATCTTTTACGATGATTTTTCTTCCACTTTAAACAAGTGGAAAATAATTGAGCATTACCGAGCAGATGACGTTATACCTCCGGGAATTAAAAATGTGCCAAATGAAAGCGGCAGTTGGCTTAAAACCCCCAGAAGAGGCATATTTTACCCGATTAGATGGTTTATATTTTACCAACTTTAAAGTTTATGGATAGTTGGGCGTTGTTATAAAAATGAATGATAGGTCAGTACTCTATTAGACAGAAATTACCGATTTGGTCGTGGAAAAATTGCCGAGTAAATACATTGAGATTATGAACAAATTTGCCCAAAAGTATATCGGCACAAACCCAGCTCAGAGCATTTGCCAAAACTGTCTTTCAAAATAAGTATTAAGCGTTTAGGACAATGTCTTTCAAAGTTTTTACCCATCTGGGGTGCGTATTCAGACTTTCTACCATTTGCCAATGTTTTCCTCCTTTTTCCTCAAAAAGTTCTTTGTACTCCTCGCCGACTTCTATGGTCGTTTCTAAGCAATCTGCTACAAAAGAAGGAGTAAAGACTAAGATGCTTTTTTTGCCTTCTTTGACCAATCGCTCAATTGTAGCATCGGTATAGGGCTGAATCCAAGGGTCGCTACCTAAGCGAGATTGGAAAGAAATAGAATAATCTTTTTCTTCTATGCCCAAAGCCTTTGCCAGCTGACGCGAGGTTTCTACGCATTGAGCGCGATAACAAAGGCGATTTTTTTCTGAATAAGTATCACAACAACCATTGCTTATACAGCGTGCATCTGCCTTTTTTAGTTGCCGCTGTGGAAGCCCATGATAGGTAAAGATAAAATGGTCAAATGGATGTTGGTTCATATATTTTTTTCCTAATTCTGCAAAGGTCGCAATCATCTCAGGGTGAGCAGGATAGCTGTCAATCATAACTAATTGGGGGATGAGTTGCCACTTGCTTACTATCCGCATGACTTCTTGATGCACTGAACCCGTAGTGGCTGAGGCATACTGGGGAAAAAGAGGCAAGACGATGATTTTTTTTATAGATTGCTTATTTAGCTTTTCCAAAGCGGTAGCAATGCTTGGATTTTGGTAACGCATGCCTAAGGAAACTACATAATCCTCTCCTAAGGCTTCTTGGAGCAAGCCAGCTAATTCCTCTCCATAAAAGAGCAAGGGCGAGCCTTTGTCTGTCCACAGTTCTCGGTAGGTTTTAGCGGATTTGGGAGCGCGAAAAGGAGCAATGATGCCATTGACCAAGAGAAAGCGTCCAATAGGATTAATGTCTATTACTCTGCCGTCCATAAGAAATTGACGCAAGTATCGCCTCACATTAGGCACAGATGGACTGTTAGGAGTGCCGAGATTTACTAATAAAACGCCTGTTTTGAGTTTCATGAATATTGCCTAATAATATCTATTAAAGGTGTTAGAGCTTTTTATTTTATCTGATAACACAAAAATCTTCATAAGGTTACAAAAAAGTTGATTGCAAAGGTGCGAAAAAATTGAGATAGAGCAAAGAAATAGCTTTACGGCTGTAAGGTAGTTACAAGTCCAAAAGGCTATAAGCCATTCGGGTAATTATATTCTAATTGGTTTTGATTGAAAACTTAACGTTTATAAGGTTTGAAACCTTATAAATGTTTGCAAACCATTTTATTTTAAGTATAATTCCTCAATCTTTTATTTTTTACAATCTTTTCAGCGCAGTTTTTGCCTTATAGTCAAGGCTGTTTTTGTATTCGTGCTGAGGATAGGTCAATACTTTTTTAAAGTAACTTATAGCTAATTTTTTGTTTTTAAAAACATCTCTATACAGATAACCCAACTGCAAGGCAGAGTTAGGAGCGAAGTAGTAGGGCAAATTTCCTGAGATATCTATGGTTTTTTGGTAAAAATGACAAGCATCTTCGTAGTTGCCTTGTTTGTCTAAAATCCTTGCTTTCCTGTAAAGCAATTCTATCTTATCTTTTGGCTTATCAAGTTGTTCTTCAGAAACTTTTTCTACTGCTTGCCAAGCCTTTTCATAGAAACCGCCATCAGTAAGTAATCGGGCTTGCATCAAAGCCTTGGGTGGAAAATTTCTTTGCTTGGCAAAACTTTCCGCATTTTTGTCTAATTCTATTTGGAGTTGCCCTTTGTTTAGGCAAGAATCTAAGTACTTGCTTGCTTGGGGCTTATTACTTAGCCAGTCCGATAAAAATAATCTGTAATACACATTTTTTATGTAGTTTTTTCCTAAATAGTTGGTAAGGAAAAGTTTGTAAAAATAACTTGCTTGCTCATAATTCCCTGATAACAAGCAAATTTCTCCATTCAGATAATAAAAAAAGGGTGAATGAGTTGTATCAGCATCCTGTATTGGTAGCATAAGCCGTTTGTCCTCTTGGAGTTTCCCTGCCTTGATGCTTACCAAAGCGTAGATAAATTGAGCAAGCAAGCTGTTCCTGTGATGGTTGTAAACTTCCACGCCAATGCGCAGTGCCTCCTCGGGCTCGTTAAGTACATAAGTTTGTACTAACATAAGGAGTAATTGGGTTTCTAAGGAGAAAATAGGATTGGCTTTGATGACTGCTTGCATATCTACTAATCCCTGATTGATATTTCCCTGTAAACCAAAAAGTTGTAAAAGCCATTGGTATTTTTCAGGAACACTGCCCAAAGCTATACGCAATAAGCCTAAGGATTTTTTGGTAGGTAAAAAGTCAGGATAGAGGTGTTGATTTTCTTCTAATAAATGATAAGCACGCTTGATAGACCAAGCCGCTGCAAGGTTTTCTCCCCACAAGAGTTTTACGATAGCCCATTGTATTTTGACTTCTGCTTGTAGAAAACGATAATAAGGCGATTGGCTTTCCCATTTTTTGATTTGAGCCAAAATAACTTCCTCTTGCCCTTTTTTTGCTTGAAATAGAGAGTCGTGCTGAGAGGTAAGTAGTTGTAAAACAATTATATAGTTTTTCAAGTAAGCACTGATAGCATCTTCTTTATTTTCTTTGGCAAGGATATTTTCGGCATTTTTAAATCTTAGATTTAATATTGCTTGATAAGATTGGAGCTGTTGAGGAGTAAATTGGGCATAAGAGTATGAAAGAATGCCTACCCAAAAAATCAATACCCATGTACAGGCAGTAGTTATATCAAGCTTCATGCTGGAATTTGGTCAAAATCTGTGCTAAAAGTTACACGCAAACAAAATTTTATTAGCCTCATAAGGTTTTTATACTTAAAACAAAATGGTTTGTAAGATTTCAAATCTTATAAACATTAATTTTCAATCAGAACCAATCCCGATTGAGTATAAAGCCTTGTAGGGCTGAGTATAAAAGTTTGAAACTTTTTGAAATATATTACCTAAACTCTCTCATAAAAAATATGTCCTTGTTTGACTACCAATGGCATAGGCAAATTGTTGCTGTATAACTGCCCTGTGCCTAAGCCTTGGGGAATCGCAGGAGCATACTCCGCCGTAAATTGGCAGATAGCATTCAAGCCAATATTTGCCTCCAAAGCAGAGGTAATCCACCAGCCAATGCCCTGTTTTTCTGCTACTTCAATCCATTCTGCACTCTCAACAAACCCTCCTAACAGAGTTGGTTTCAAAATAATATATTGAGGTTGAATAGCTTGTAGTAAAGCGATTTTTTTTTCTAATTCTTCTACTCCTACTAACTCCTCGTCAAGTGCAATAGGCAAGGGCGTATGCCTGCATAAATGATGCATAGCTTCTATTTGTCCTGCCTTGATAGGTTGCTCTATGGAATGTAAGTCATATTCTGCTAATCGGTGAAGTTTTTTTAATGCCTCTTGGGGCAAGAAAGCGCCGTTCGCATCTACGCGTAAGGTAATAGTATTAGCAGAAAAACGCTTCCTGATAGATTTGAGTAGGTCTAACTCTGTTTGAAAATCTATCGCTCCTATTTTCATTTTGAGGCAAGTAAACCCTTGACTAAGTTTTTCTTCTATTTGTTGCCTCATAAAGTCTTCCTTGCCCATCCAAATGAGTCCGTTGATAGGAATAGGTTTACCTTCGTTAAAAAAACTATTATCATAAATTTGGCGATGCCCCCCCCAAGACAAATCTTTCAGGGCAGTTTCTACGGCAAAGCGCAAACTTGGCAGTTGTTGTGTATGTGCTTTGAGCCAAACAGCAGCTACCTGCTCGGTGGTTTTAAAATTTTGATTGTCAAATATTTGGCAAAAATTAGCAAGACACTGCTCAAAATCATTGCGGTCGTCCATGCTTAATCCTTTGAGAGGACTTGCCTCGCCCCAGCCTTGGATTTGTGGCTTGTTTTCATCAAAAATTTGTATAAAAAACGCCGTTTTTTCCGTAAGTACACCTCGCGATGTACCCGCCTCAAAACGAAAATAGAGTTGGTACGGGAAATAAGTAATTTTTAAAGACATGATTCTGACCTCAAACTCTTTGTAATTTGATTGGGTAAGTTCTACCTGAGTTCCACTGAGCCACATAAATACTTTCCTCATCGTCTATACAAACATCGTGAGGATAAGTAAATAGCTTAGAACTTTGCAGCATAGTTTGCAGTTCTCCATTTTTATAAATAGGCTCGGTGCCGCCTGGGCAAGAAACTACCTTGTCGTTTTTATCTATGATACCTACGAACCCTAAACCACTGCTGTCCCATTTGTCGTTAGATTTGAGTGCTGCAAAATAAATATTTTCTCCTTTGATGACAGCCCGACAGTTCCATAGATTATTCAAAGGGATAGTGCTTATGTATTTGCCGTCTAAGCTAAATCGTTTGAACTGGTGTTTTTGTCGGTCTGTAATAAGCAAAGTTGGATTGTTTTTATTGCGATTGTCCAAGGTAATCCCATGACATTCCGTGAATTTATCATTCTCCATGCCACGCCCTCCAAAAACTTGGACGAGTTCGCCCTTGTAGTTATAACGGCTAATATATTGCTCTCCGTAGCCATCTGCCACATAAAAATCCCCATTAGGCGCAACGGCGATTTCCGTAGGTTTGTAGTAAGCCCCATCGTATTTATACACATTTGCTTCCTTCGGATAGCCTATTTTAAAAATGATTTGTCCTTCCAAAGTAGTTTTAAATATTTGCCTGCGGTCATGGTCGGTGATATAGAGAAATTCTTCTCCGTTCTCATTGCTTAGGGTAAGTCCATGCGCACCGGGGAACTCCGTCCCCCATTTAGCAAGGAGTTTGCCTGACTTATTATAAATAATGATATTATTTTTTACTTCATTAGTAAGCAAAATCAGCCGTCCTTGGCTATCCTGTACCATCTCATGGCAGTCTTTGACGGGCGTACTACTATCCAATACTCCCCAATCTTTCACTACCTTGTAGCGATACTGTCCATGCCCAAGTATAGTATCTTCTTTGGCTTTCGCAAAATTAATATACGGAAAGGCTAAACCTACGGCAGTAGTGAGAGCAGATTGAGCCAAGAAATTTCGTCTATCCATTTTCATTTTCAATTTTTATCAAAAATAAAAAAATTTAATGAATAGAAATAGCATAAAAAATTTTCTTTAAAAGGATTGATATTTACTTCTTTTGTATTTAAAAAAATACCTTCTAATTTCGCATTTTTATATACAAATCAAATTAGCTTACATTTATAATGAAGGACATATCTGAAAAAACGGATAAAACCATACAGAAACGCAAAGATGCCTTAGATTACCATGCCTTAGACCGTCCAGGGAAAATTGAGGTAGTACCTACCAAAGCTACTAAAACCCAAAGAGATTTGGCATTGGCATATTCTCCGGGAGTAGCCGAACCTTGCTTGGAAATCGCTAAAAACGTCGAGGATGTATATAAATACACTGCCAAAGGGAACTTGGTAGCGGTGATTTCCAACGGAACAGCGGTATTGGGTTTAGGAGATATAGGTGCGGAGGCATCTAAACCCGTGATGGAAGGGAAGGGAATTTTATTTAAGATTTTTGCAGGAATAGATGTGTTTGATATTGAAGTAGGTACAAAAAATGTAGAGGAGTTTATTACGGTAGTCAAGGCTTTGGAACCTACCTTTGGCGGAGTAAACTTAGAGGATATCAAAGCCCCGGACTGCTTTGAGATAGAGGAAAGATTGAAAAAGGAAATGCAAATTCCTGTGATGCACGACGACCAGCACGGAACGGCTATTATCTCCTCTGCCGCTTTGCTTAATGCCTTAGAAATAGTAAACAAAAAAATTGACCAAATCAGAGTAGTGGTTTCCGGCGCAGGCGCTTCGGCAATTGCTTGCACCAAGCTTTATATAGGGTTAGGCGTAAAAGCAGAAAATATTATCATGTGCGATAGTAAAGGAGTTATTCACTCTGAACGCACAGATTTAGACAAATACAAACGGGTTTTTGCTCACGATACTCCTCTACGTACTTTGGAAGAGGCTATCAAAGGAGCAGATGTATTTTTAGGTCTTTCCAAAGCAGATGTATTTACGCCTGAGATGCTTTTGAGCATGGCAGAAAATCCCATTGTATTTGCCTTAGCCAACCCTAACCCTGAAATTGCCTATGATTTGGCAGTTGCTACCCGCAAAGATGTTATTATGGCAACAGGTCGCTCTGACCACCCCAATCAAGTCAATAATGTTCTTGGTTTCCCTTTCATTTTCAGAGGAGCATTGGACGTAAGGGCAAAAGAAATTAACGAAGCAATGAAGTTAGCCGCCATCAAGGCAATCGCAGAGTTAGCTACTAAACCCGTTCCTGACATAGTGAACGTAGCTTACAATCAAAAAAATCTCACTTTTGGCAGAGAGTATATCATTCCTAAGCCCCTTGACCCTCGCTTGCTTACTACCGTAGCTCCCGCAGTAGCCAAAGCAGCAATAGAAAGCGGAGTAGCGCGCAAGGTCATTACTGACTGGGAAGAGTATGAGAAAGAACTTCGCCTCCGTATGGGAAGCAATGAGAATATTATCAGGGTATTAGTCAGTAAGGCAAAGCAAGACCCGCAAAAAGTAATTTTCGTGGAAGCAGAAAACTACAAAGTCCTAAAAGCGGCGCAAATAGTACAAGATGAAGGTATTGCAAAGCCTATTTTGCTTGGGAATGTAGAAAAAATACGCCAAGTGATGAAGGAATACAGTATAGACTTAGGTAATGCACCTATCATAGACCCCGTCAGCGAGGAGTCTTTGCCTATGATAGAAAAATATGCAGAAATTCTCTTTGAAAAGCGTAAAAGAAGAGGCTTTAACCTTTATGAAGCTAAAAGAGCCGTAAGAGAGCGCATTTATTATGGACTGATGATGCTGGAAACAGGAGAGGCTGATGCGGTAGTTTCTGGCTTGGAAAGAAAATATGAGGCTACGGTTCGCCCTGCAATACAAACCATTGGAGCAGAACCACATACTAAAATCTCGGGAATGTATATGATGCTAACTAAGAATGAGCCTCTTTTTTTAGCAGATACCACGGTCATTCAAAATCCTACCTCTGACGACTTGGTAGGCATTGCTTACTTGGCGGCTCAGGCAGTTCAACAGTATAATATCCAGCCACGCATTGCTTTTCTTTCTTATTCTAACTTCGGTTCTTCTGATGATGCCGAACCAAGAACAGTCAGAGAAGCTGTCCGCAAGTTTAAGGAAAAATATCCTCATATTATTGCCGATGGAGAAATTCAAGCCAATGTCGCCTTGAATCCTGAAATACTTTCGGAAAATTATCCTTTTTCTGACCTTATGAAGGGACGCCCTAATATCTTGGTATTCCCTAACTTAGCTTCTGGAAATATTGCCTACAAACTTTTGCAGGAACTCAAAACTGCCGAAGCCGTAGGACCTATCCTTTTAGGCATGAGAAAGCCCGTTCACGTTTTGCAGTTGGGTAGTTCGGTCAGAGAAATCGTGAATATGGTAACAATAGCAGTAGTAGATGCACAGGAAAAGAAGAAAAAAAGGCTAACAAATTAAGCATCGTGGGAGGCAAGAAGATGCCGAATCCTATGAGGCTTTTACAACCTCATAGGATTTATAAAATAATCTATTTCAATTTTTCTAAGGCTACTTTAATTCTTCGCATGGCTTCTTTTAAGTTTTCATCAGAGGCGGCGCTAGAAATACGAATACAGTTAGGCGCTCCGAAACCTCCCCCGTCCACCAAAGATACGTGTGCTTCATTGAGTAGATAGATACACAGGTCATAACTATTTTTGATATGATAGTTTTCATAGCTTTTCCCAAAATAGCTACTTACGTCAGGAAAAATATAAAAAGCTCCTTCTGGGACGTTAGCTTTAATGCCTTGAATATCTTTGAGCAAGTCTAAGACTAAATCCCTGCGTCTGCGGTAAGCCTCTGACATTTTTTTGGTTTCCGTCATATCGCCTGTAAGGGCTGCCAGAGCCGCTTTTTGGGTAATGGAATTTGCCCCAGAGGTTACTTGCCCTTGCATTTTGTCGCAAGCATCAGCTATCCACTTAGGGGCGGCAATGTAGCCCATGCGCCAGCCTGTCATAGCAAAGCCTTTGGAAAAACCATTGACGGTAATGGTTCTGTCTTTGACTATGTCCAACGAACCTATGCTAAAATGCTCACCAGTGAAGTTAATGTATTCGTAGATTTCGTCTGCAATAATAAAAATATGGTCATGCTCAGCCACTACCTCTGCAATTGCGGTAAGTTCCTCTCTGGAAAATACTGCTCCCGTAGGATTACAAGGAGAAGAAAACAAAATGGCTTTGGTCTTAGGAGTAATTGCCTCTTTTACTTGCGTAGCGCTGACTTTGAATTGATTTTCCAAAGAGCCATGTACCAATACAGGTATTCCTTCTGCCATTTTTACCATTTCATAATAAGAAACCCAGTAAGGCGCAAAAATAATGACTTCCTCTCCGGGATTGACCAAAGCCATCAGCGTATTGACCAAAGACTGCTTTGCTCCCGTAGAAACCACAATATTTTCAGCTTTGACATCTAAATTATTATCGCGTTTAAGTTTTTCTGCAATTGCCTTGCGGAGTTCGGGAATCCCTGAAACAGGGGTATAAAAGGTAAAACCTTCGTCTAATGCTTTTTTTGCTGCTTCTCTGATGTGTAATGGGGTAACAAAATCAGGCTCGCCAAGATTAAGGCTAATGACATCAATACCTTTGGCTTTCAGTTCGCGTGCTTTTTTAGCCATTTCTAAGGTTTGCGACTCTGCCATAGCATTGATTCTTTCTGAAAGTGCAGGAACAATTGCTTTTCTTTCTTCTACTAAGACTTCATTCATTTGATTTACAATTTACTAAAAACACGATAAAATATGTAAGCGTAGTTTATTTGGTTTGCAATGCCTATTTTCTCTCATGGACTTGAAAGGATTGCAAAGTTAAAAAAATTAAGACGAAACAAGGAAAGCTAAAAACAAATTTTGAGGTTTAGTGGACAGCTTTTTTCAAATAGCTCTCGGGTACACCTAAGTAACTTGTTTTCAAGCCCCTCGTATCTATTACTATTTTTTGCAAAACCAAGCCCGAATCTATCAACCAAATTTTTAAAGTATGCCGCTCTGCTTAGGTTAGCTCGTGTTTTGATATACGTCTATTGATATTGTCTGCTACCCACTTTTCCTATGCTGTTTCTTGCTTATCTTTGTGTAAATTAATAATTTGCACAGGCTCATCATCAAAAGAAACTCCGGTAGTGTTAATTTTTAACTGATAATATTGAGCTTGTAATGAAACGCCCAAAGTTTGAAATGCAAGTTTAACATATATTCTTTCTTAGAAAATGATAATGTTTTTCGTACCAATCGGCTCAATCGTTGCCTAATCGTGTTGTTGAGCCGTTCCACGTGATTAGTAAGTCCTGTTGCTTTGCTAACTTTGGTGTGGGTTTTTGGGGGCAGGCAATTATACGATTTCCAAAAATCAGAAAAACTCCTGCAACGTAAATAACTATACGGTAATTTTCGCCACAAACGCTTACAACTCTCTACACTCCCATCCCCAATAAAGAAAGACACGATTTGTTTGGTTTGCTTATTTTGGGCTATCCAAATGCGTATTTCTTTGATTTTGACTAAGATATAAGAGAATAGCTCATCTACTTCCAAGACACTATCAGCAGTAGCTTCTTGCACAGTAGTTTTAAACGGAGCTAAACTTTTGGCTTTTTTTTTAAGTAATTATAAACACTCACGTGGCTTATCTTAAAAATTCTACCCGTAGCGCAGTAGCTATTCCGTTCTTCGTGTAGGTACGTGCCACTGCGTCCATATCTACGGCTTTTTTCCGATAAAGTACCCGATAAACTTTACAATCTTTACAATGATAAGTGGGTGTGCCACTCTTATTTTTGCCATTCAAAACCAAATTTGTACTGCCACATCGAGAACAAGTATGAGTTGTTGTTATCATAGTCTATTATTTTTTATCTCTG
>Ga0272446_1006146_pt1 | contig 12717 bp, 15 predicted proteins | sample YNPCB0061_FD_194587 | JGI IMG/M metagenome (GOLD analysis project Ga0272446, IMG submission 194587) | Hot spring microbial mat communities from Yellowstone National Park, WY, United States - YNP-CB-006-1 | ecosystem: Environmental > Aquatic > Thermal springs > Hot (42-90C) > Sediment | place... | reverse complement strand
CTCAACGTGCACGAGGAGCTGTACCGCCTGTACGTCACCGTGGGGCCGCCGGCCTGGCTGCCGATCGCCCGGCTGTTGTGCGAACTGAAGCTCACCCCCGCCGACGTCATGGCGCGGCTGCAGGTGACGCCCATGGAGGTCGCGGCGGTGGTGAAGGATCTCTTGAGCCGCGGCGTGGTTTCGTTGCAGACCTGACCGGCACGCATGAGCGACGACGACCACAAGCTCAAGACGGGGCGCCTCGCGCGCCTCGCCCGGCTGGCGACGATGTCGGCGAAGCTGTCGACGGACGTGGTGTCGCGCGGCGTGAAGCGGCTGGCGTCGAAGGACGGCACCGAGTCCCTCCTCGGCGCGGGAGCGGCCGAGAAGCTGGTGGCGACGCTGGGCGACTTGAAGGGGCTGGCGATGAAGATCGGCCAGCAGGTGTCCATGGACCCCGAGCTCCTCTCGCCCGAGGTGCGCGCGGTGGTGGCGCGGCTGCAGAACCAGGCGCCGCCCATGCCGTGGCCGCGCGTCTACGAGGTCTTGAAGAGCCAGCTCGTCCGCCCGCCGGAAGAGGCGTACGCGGAGTTCGAGGAGACGCCGCTCGCGTCGGCCAGCCTGGGCCAGGTGCACCGCGCGGTCACGAAGGACGGCACGCCGGTGGCGGTGAAGGTGCAGTACCCGGACATCGCGCGGGCGTTGATGAGCGACCTCGACAACCTGGGCGCGATGGTGGGCGTGCTGGCCACGACGACGCGCATGACGCAGGGGAAGGCGTACTTCGCCGAGCTGCGCGAGTCGATGATGGACGAGCTGGACTACCGGCAGGAAGCGGCGCGCGCGCACCAGTTCGCGCAGGCGGCGGCCGGCGTGCCCGACATCAAGGTGCCGCGCGTCTTCGACGAGCTGACGAGCGAGAAGGTGCTGACGCTCGAGCTCTTCCACGGGCCGACGCTGAAGGACCTGCTGCACCACTCGGCGCAGCTGACCAACGAGGAGCGCTTCCGCGTCTCGCGCCTGCTGATCCGCGCCATCTGGGCGCCGTTCCTCAAGAGCGGGCTCATCCACTCCGATCCACATCCGGGCAACTTCATCCTCCTCGCGGACGGAAGCATCGGCGTGCTGGACTTCGGCGCGATCAAGCAGCTGTCGCCGGCGTGGGTCGACGTGAACCGGCGGCTCTTCAAGCACACGATGCACGGCGAGGCGTGGGACTGCGTGCAGCTGTCCATCGAGTGCGGCTTCACCTTCGATGACCCGGAAGGCGCGCGCGACTTCGTCTCGACGGTGGTGGACATCGCCACGCGGCCGCCGCGCTCGCGCGATCTCGACTTCAAGACCGCGGGCATCAGCCGGGACCTGCGCAACCACTTCCTGAAGCACGCGACGAAGCTGGGCGCGATCCGCCCGCCGAAGGAGTCGGTGCAGTTCTACCGGGCCGTCGGCGGCATGACGCAGAACCTCGAGAACCTGGGCGCGCGCGGCGACTTCCGACGCATCTACGAAGAGCTGCTCGGCTTCTTGCCCGCGGAGTGACGGGGAGGGCGCGTGTACTGCCAGGCCTGTGGCGCGTACAACCCGGCGGGCTCGAGCGCGTGCCTGAAGTGCGGCGCGTTGCTGATCTCGGAGGTCGATCCGGCGGGCCCGAAGTGCCGGCTGCACCCCGAGCGCCCGGCGGCGGGCACCTGCCACCGGTGCGGCTCGTTCGGCTGTAGCGTGTGCCTCACGCAGAAGGGCGCCGTGTGGCTGTGCGCGGACTGCGTGGCGCGCGGCTCGGCGCTGCCGTGGGACGAGCGCGAGTCGCTGGGCACCTGGCGCGCGTGGTGGCGGACCAGCGTGCAGATGATCTCGAGCCCCATGGCGACGCTGGAGGGCGCGAAGCCCGAAGGCTCGCTGGGCGGCTCGCTGCTCTTCACGCTGCTGTCGACGCTGGTGGGCTACGGGCCGACGCTCGCCATCTACCTGCTCATCATCATCCCCGCGATGCTGTGGGGCGCGTCGAAGAGCGAGCTGTCGATCGCCGCGGGCGCGATGGTGTCGGCGGGCACGGCGATCTACGTGGTGCTGTTGCTCGCGCTGCAGGCGGTGGGCGTGTTCATCCTCGCGGGGCTCGATCACCTGATGCTGATGATGCTCGGCGCGCAGCCGCGCGACTACTCGGTGTCGGTGCGCGCGAACGCGCTGGCGCTGGGGCCGTCGCTGGTGGGCCTGGTGCCGGTGTGCGGCCTGTATGTGTTTCCGCTGTGGGCGCTGGTGCTGCGGATCATCGCGCTCATGACGCTGCACAAGACGACGGCGGGGAAGGCCGTGCTCGCGGTGTTCATTCCCATCGTGCTCATCTGCGGGGTGTGCGGCGCCGGCTACTTCTTCGCGTTCGCGGCGGGCATGAGCCGCGTGTTCCGCTGAGGCCGGCTTCAGAGGTCGACCAGCTGGATCACCTTGCGCTTCTGCGCCCGGTAAATCGTGAAGTCGCTGTCGAAGGTGAGCACCGACGCATCCGGCATCAACTCGACGAGCCGAACGAGGCACGCGTCGGCGAGTGACATGGGCACGTCCGCGTAGCGGTCGAGCAGCGCGGCGAGCTCCGCCGCTTGTGACTCGATGCTGACCGGCACGCGCACGAATCCGTCGCGGACGAGGCCGAGGACTCGCGCCGGCGCGCCGCGCACCCCACGCACCAGAAACGCGGCCTCCGCCAGCACCGGCTCGACAGTCAGGAGGGGAACCGGGAGTTGCTCGAGCACGGCGGTGACACGCGCGTGGCTCTTCTCGCGACGGTTGAGCAACGCGACGAGCGGGCCCGTGTCGAGCAGGACGGGCCCTTTCACTTCCCAAAGCCCCGGAGGTGCTTCGGGTTGGTCGCCAGGTCGCCCGGCCCTCCGTCCACACTCCCGATGTACGCGCGCGCGGCGGCCGCGAACGAGAGCCCGCCCGAGGGTGCGTACTGCTCGATGGCCTCGCGCACGACGGCAGAAACGGTGGACTTGCGCGCCCGGGCCAACTTCGACACGCGCGCGCTCAGCTCGGCAGGGACCTTGACCGAGAGCGTCTTGAGGCGAGGAGCAGGGCGGGTATGACGCGACATGAGTGCAGTATGACCGCCCCGCGCTGGTTCCGGTAGCCTCATTCGTCGCGCGTTGACCACCGCCCGAAAGGAACCCGCGCCCATGGCAGACCCGGACTCGCCCCGCTTCAGCCGGCAGCAGCTCGACCAGTTGATGGAGATCTCCAGCAGCATCCAGTGCGAGTGCCCCAACCACCTCGCGCAGATCGTCGAGAAGCTGCAGGTCTTCGAGGCCTACTCGAAGGACTGCGAGAACCGGAACGACGAGGACCGGGAAGCCCACGGGAAGCTGTACCGCTCGACGGCGCAGGCCCGGCAGGAGAGGGAGCGCGCCCTCGAGGTGCTGGTGGCGCACGAGCAGATCGCCCTCGCGTCCTGACCGCGCCCGTCGCGCCGCCGCCGCTTGCCGCTCGCCTGATCCCACCCCGGTGGAGTAGACCCCGCTCCATGGCCGAAGACGTCAACGCCCTGGTCGAAGACATCGCCGAACGCGTCCGCCGCCGCCTCGAGGCCCACCGCGCCGGCACCGAGGCCCCGTGCACCACCGCCACGCCGCAGGCGAAGAGCGGCGGCACCTCCTCCTCGGGCGGGGACGACTGCGGCCACTCGTGCCTGTCCTGCTCGAACCACGACAGCTGCGGCACGTCGCTCTCGGTGCGCCACGGCCTCGTCTCGCGCGTCAGCCCCGACGCCCTGCGCACCAGCCAGGACATCGCGCCCTTCATCGACCACACGCTGCTCAAGCCCGAGGCCACCACCGCCGAGGTGGTGAAGCTGTGCGAGGAAGCGAAGAAGTACGGCTTCGCCACCGTGTGCGTGAACTCCATCAACGTCGGCACCGCCGCGCGCGCGCTCGCCGGCTCCAGCGTGCTGCCCATCGCCGTCGTCGGCTTCCCGCTGGGCGCCGCCATTCCGTCGGCCAAGGCCTTCGAGACGCGCGAAGCGGTCCGCTGCGGCGCGAAGGAAATCGACATGGTCATCAACATCGGCGCGCTCAAGTCGAAGGACTACGCGCTGGTGCAGAAGGACATCGAGGGCGTCGTGGCCGCCGCGAAGCCGTGGCCGGTGAAGGTCATCCTCGAGACGTCGCAGCTGTCCACCGAGGAGAAGATCATCGGCTGCGCGCTGTCGAAGGCGGCCGGCGCGGCCTTCGTGAAGACGTCGACGGGCTTCTCCACCGGCGGCGCCACCGCCGAAGACATCGCCCTGATGCGCCGCATCGTCGGCGACGACATGGGCGTGAAGGCCTCGGGCGGCGTGCGCTCGACCGCCGACGCCATGGCGATGATCACCGCCGGCGCGAACCGCATCGGCGCGTCCGCGTCCATCGCCATCGTCACCGGGCAGAAGTCGAACTCGAAGTACTGACACGGCGCTCCCGTGACGCCCGCCCAGCGTGCGCAGCTCAAGGGCCTGCTCGAGAAGCTCGTGAAGGACCTGTCCGCCAGGGGCCGGCGCCGGCTCGAGCCCAACAAGACCGACGACGTCGAGCGCCCCGACGAAGACGACGACCAGCCGCTCAACGAGATGAACCAGTCCATCGCGTCGAACCGCAACGCCCACGACGCGGCGGTGCTGGCGAGGGTGCGCGCCGCCTTGAAGCGCCTCGCCGCCGAGCCCGAGGACTTCGGCAACTGCCTCGACTGCGGTGACGAGGTGCCCTTCGCGCGCCTGAAGGCGCTGCCGTACGCCGAGTACTGTCTCGAGTGCCAGGGCCGGCGCGACCCGTCGGGCCGCGCCACGCGCACGAAGTTGACCGACTACCGCTGAACCCGGAGGAGGCTCCCATGGACACGTCCACCCTCGAGCGGCTCGCCCGCGCCTGGTCCGAAGGCGACCCCGACGCGCAGACCGCGCAGGAGGTGAAGGCGCTGCTCGCGAAGCAGGACTGGAAGGAGCTGGAGGACCGCTTCGGCACGTCGCTCGAGTTCGGCACCGCGGGCCTGCGCGGCACGCTGGGCGGCGGCACCAACCGCATGAACCGCGCCGTCGTGCGCCGCACCACCGCCGGCCTCGCGCGCTACTTGAAGGCGAACGTGCCCGACGTGGCGAAGCGCGGCGTGGTGGTGGGCCGCGACGGCCGCCTCATGAGCCCCGAGTTCGCCGCCGACACCGCCGGCGTGCTGGCCGCCGAGGGCATCCCCGCCCACGTGCTGCCCGGCGTCTCGCCCACGCCCGTCACCGCCTTCGCCACCACGCACCTCGGCGCCGCCGGCGCGGTGATGGTGACGGCCAGCCACAACCCGCCCGAGTACAACGGCTACAAGGTCTACTGGGGCAACGGCGCGCAGATCATCCCGCCGCACGACGGCGGCATCGCGAAGGCGATCGACGCCGTCGAGCCCGCGAAGGACGTGAAGGTGATGCCCGAGGCCGAGGCCCGCGCGAAGGGCCTGTGGCGGGACGTGCCCGCGTCCGTCGAGCGCGCGTACTTCGACGCCATCCTCGCGCTGCGGCCCACGAAGCAGGCCGGCGACCTCGCCATCGTCTACACCGCGATGCACGGCGTGGGCGGCCGCTGGGTGCTGCAGGCCCTGAAGGAAGCGGGCTTCACCCGCGTGCACCCGGTGCCCCAGCAGCAGGAGCCCGACGGCACCTTCCCCACGGTGCGCTTCCCCAACCCGGAAGAGAAGGGCGCCATGGACCTGTCCACCGCGCTCGCCGAGCAGGTGAAGGCCGACGTGGTGCTGGCGAACGATCCCGACGCTGACCGCCTGGCCGTCATGGCGCGCGACGAGGGGGGCGCGCTCAAGATGCTCACCGGCAACGAGGTGGGCGTGCTGCTCGGCCACTTCCTGTTGACGCAGCAGCGCGTGGAGAACCCGCTTGTCGTCACCACCATCGTCTCGTCGGCGCAGCTGGCGGCGATCGCGAAGGCGAAGGGCGCGCGCTACGGCGAGACGCTCACCGGCTTCAAGTGGATCGCCAACCTCGCGCTCTCCGAGGCGCCGAAGGGCGTCCGCTTCGTCATGGGGTACGAGGAGGCGCTCGGCTACACGGTGGGCGAGGTGGTGCGCGACAAGGACGGCGTCGGCGCGGCCCTCGTCGTGGCGGACATGGCGGCGTGGTGCCGCGCGCGGGGCAAGACGCTCTTCGGCTACCTCGAGGAGGTGCAGCGCGAGCACGGCCTCTTCGTCGCGAAGCAGTACAACGCCACGCTGCCCGGGGCGTCGGGCGCGTCCGTCATCAAGGGCGTCATGGACGCCTTCCGTGCGAAGCCGCCGGACCGCATCGGCGAGCTCGCCATCTCCGCGACCAACGACTACCAGGCGCAGGCGCGCACAGAGGGCGGAAGGTCGACGCCGCTCACGCTGCCGAGGTCGAACGTGGTGGCGTACGAGCTCGAGGGCGGCAGCCGCGTCACGCTGCGCCCGTCGGGCACCGAGCCGAAGATCAAGTTCTACTTCGAGCTCCGCGAGACCATGGCGGCGGGGGAGCCGCTGGCCCAGGCCCGCGCGCGCGCCGACCAGCGCCTCGCCGCGATGGAGGCGGCCTTCCTGGTGCTCGCCCGCGCTCGCGGCCTGCCCTGACGTTTTTCCTCGCAACGCGCGCGCCGCTGCGTACATGGGGCGTCCATGAAGCGCTTCGTCCTCGCCGTCGCCGTCCTCGCGTCGTCCGCCGCGCTCGCGGAGGAACCCGTCGCCGTCAACGCCGGCCAGTCGTGGTCGGCGGTGGGCCCGAAGACGGTCGCCAGCGGCGCGAACCTGCTCGAGGCGTCCCTCGGCTGGCCGGGCCTCGAGGTCAGCTACCTGCGCGGCCTGGCTTCGCGCTTCAACCTCGGCGGGCGGTTCAGCTTCAACTACGGCGTCGAGGGGCTGGTGCGCGGCGTGGCGCCGGGCCTCAAGCTGCAGCTGCTCACCAAGGTGCTCTTCGTCGACCAAGGGAAGGTCAGCTTCGGCATGACCTTCGAGCCCGGGCCGCTCTTCTACTTCTACAACAACAACACGACGCTCATCGGCTTCGCGATCCCCGTGGGCTTCCGGCTCGGCATCGCGCCGGCGAGCGCGCTGCAGCTGGCGATCTTCTTCGACCTGCCCATGTGGATCTCGTTCGGCTCGGTGTCCAGCTTCAACCTGCCCATCCTGACCGGCGTGGGCCTCGAGTACTTCGTGCAGTCCTCGCTCGCGCTCTTCTTCAAGATGCGCATGGGCCCCACCGTCTTCTTCCGCGGGCAGAGCGCGGAGTTCACGCTGGACGCCGTCATCGGCGTCGGGTGGCGCTTCTAGGTGGGCTTCAAGGACCACTTCTCGCAGGGCTCAGCGGCCTACGCCTCGGCGCGGCCGCGTTACCCGCGCGCGTTGGCGGACTGGCTGGCCTCCGTGGCGCCCGCGCCGGGGCTGGCGTGGGACGTGGGCTGTGGCTCGGGGCAGCTGTCGACGCTGCTGGGCGAGCGCTTCACCCGCGTCATCGCCACCGACGCCAGCGCGCAGCAGCTCGAGCACGCCGAAGGCCACCCGCGCGTCGAGTACCGCTGCGCGGCCGCGGAGGACTCCGGGCTCGAGGCGAACAGCGTCGACGTCGTCACCGCCGCGCAGGCCGCCCACTGGTTCGACCTGCCGCGCTTCTACGCCGAGGTCCGCCGCGTGGCGCGCGCGCCCGAGAGCGTCGTCGCGCTCATCACCTATTCCTTCCACACGGTCGCGCCGGCGGTGGACGACGTGTTGGGCCGCTTCGCGCTGGGCACGCTGGCCGGCTTCTGGCCGAAGGAGCGCGCCCACGTCGACGTCGGCTACGCGTCGCTGGAGTTCCCCTTCGCGCGGCTGGAGGCGCCGCCGCTGGAGCTGTGCGCCGACTGGGGCGTCGACGCGATGCTGGCCTACGTGCGCACCTGGTCCGCGGTGAGCGCCTTCGTGCGCGCGGGCCGCGAGGCCGAGGTGCGGGCCTTCGAGGCCGAGGTGCGGGCGGCCTGGGGCCCCATCGCCGCGCGCCGCGTCACCTGGCCGCTCACCGTCGTCGCCGGGCGGGTGGGGGCGCGGTGAAGATCCAGACCGCGTCGGGCCGGTGGGTCGATCCGCTCGCGCCGGTGGTGGAGCACCTCGTCGTCGAAGACGTCGCGCACGCGCTCGCCCAGCTGGCGCGCTTCGGTGGGCACGGGCGCCTGTCCGACGAAGGCTTCAGCTGGACCGTGGCGCTGCACAGCGTGGAGGTCGCGCGGCGGCTCGAGCGCGCCGGGCACCCGCGCGAGGTCGTCCGCTGCGGGCTGATGCACGACGCGACCGAGGCGTACCTGGTCGACGTGCCGCGCCCGGTGAAGGCGCGCCTGCCCGAGTACCGCGCGGTGGAGGACGGCCTGTGGCGCGCGCTGGCGACCCGCTTCTCGTTGCCCGCGGTGATTCCGCCCGCCGTACACCAGGCCGACACCGAGCAGCTCTACGTCGAGGCCGTGCACTTCATGAACGCCGACGGGTGGGACGTGCCCGCGGCCCTGCGCTCCGAGCCGCGGCCGAGCGTGTTGTCGCCGTCCGCCGCGCGGGGGCTGTTTCTCGCCGAGTTCGCCCGGCTGTCCTGAATCGCGCTGCGTCGCGGTGAATGAGACCGCCGAATGGCCGGGTCAACCCGCCGGCGCGTCCTGCATCCAGCGCGCTGGCGGGGAGGGGCTCGCTGCTTACCGTCGCGCCCGTAAGACACCATGAGGCGCACTCTCACCGCCTGCGTCGCGGCCTGCCTGTTGCTGGCGTGCGGCCCCGACGAGGCGTTCACCGCGAACTTCGTCATCACCTGCACGCTCGCCGACGGCGCGGGCAACCCGCTGGACCAGCGCGTGATGCGCTTCACCTCGTACAAGCTGGACTACGACGGCCACGGGCTGCCCGACACGATGTTCGACCTGAACGAGGACACGCGGCTGCAGGACAGCGGGCCGGCGATCGCCGACTTCACCGTCGGGTACACGCTGCACCGGCGCGGCGATCAGGAAGAGCGCGCGTCCTTCAAGTGCAGCTACGGCCCCGGCAGCGGCGGCCTGTATGCCGAGCAGACGACGTCGGTGTCCTTCACGCAGGCGAAGGCGTCGGGCGGGTACGTGATGCGGACGCTGAGCCTGGTGGCGCAGTGAGCCGCGTCGGCGGCGTGCGCGGGCGCCGCCACTGGGAGAACAGGGGCGGAATCGGCTAGAGGGAGCCCGATGCGTCCTTTCGCCTCCCTGCTCGTCCTGCTCTTCGTCGCCTGCGGCCAGGCGGAGTACCGCACCACCTATCCGCAACACGGCGAGACCGACGCCGGCACCGGTAGCTTCACGACCGACGCGGGCAGCGGCGGTGGAGCGGGCGGCGGCGGCGCCGTCGGCGGCGGGGCCGGCGGAGGGAGCGGCGGAGGGAGCGGCGGCGGCGTCGGTGGCGGCGCGGGCGGCGGTACGGGCGGCGGTACGGGTGGCGGTACGGGTGGCGGCGGCGCGACGTGCGGGCCGCAGACGTGCGCGTCCGGGTGTTGCTCCAGCGGCCAGTGCCTGGCGGGGACGAGCTCGACGGCCTGCGGCACCGGCGGCGCGACGTGCGCGACCTGCCAGGGCGCGGACAGCTGCACGCAGGGCGCCTGCCAGCTCGCTCCGAACTCGAGGTGGCTCGTGCGGCCGTCGGCGATGGACGTGGAGCCCGGCTTCGATCTCACCTCGCCGGCGGACGTGGAGGTCGGCCTGTGGTGCCCGGCGACCGCGAGCAGCGTCACCGCCATCATGACCAAGGTGCAGGACTCGGACACGCCGACCTGGTCGTCGGGCGGCTGCACGATGACCGCCTCGGAGCTGACGAGCCTCGGCTTCGACTTCGACGCGCTCGACATCGACAGCACCGGCGCCGACGTCATCAGCGACCGCGTGCACGTGCCCGTCACGGCGGGCGACCTCGCCGCGGGCAGCCTCACCGGCAGCACCACGTACATCAACAGCGTCACCTTCGTGTTCATCATGCAGTGACGGGGCCGCGGCCCGACGCCTCGATGACGTCCTCGAAGTCCAGCGCGCGCGCTCCCGTGTTGCTCCTCGGCGCCGGGGCCGGGGAAGCCACCTGCGGCATCCTCTACCTCGGCGCGTACCTGCGCCGGCACGGCGTCGAGGCGTCCGTGCGGCTCTTCGACGAAGACGTCACCGCCACGGACCTGCGCCGCTCGATGGACCAGCTCGTCCAGCACGTGCGGCCGCGCCTCGTCGGCATCAGCCTCAAGTGGTTCCACCACGTCGCCCGCGCGAAGCTGATCTGCGAGACGCTCAAGCGCATCGACCCGTCCATCGTCACGGTGCTGGGCGGGAACTCCGCGTCGCTGTGGTGGAAAGAGCTGCTCGGCTGGGGCACCGTCGATCACGTGGTGATGGGCGACGGCGAGGCGCCGCTGCTCGCGCTGTGCCGCGGCGTCGAAGGCCCGCCCAACGTCGTCAGCAAGGCGAAGCCGGTGTGGGCGCCGCTCAAGTACGTGCAGGGGCCTTCGAGCGACGACGTGCACTACTCGCACTTCGACGAGCTGTTCCTCTCGCAGCTCGACCTCCACTCCTTCTCGGGCTGGGTCGCGCCGGGCAAGGGCTGCGCGGAGAACTGCCTGTACTGCGGCGGCGCGCGCGGCAACCAGAAGGCCGAGTTCGGCCGCGCGAAGCCCTTCCTGCGCAGCGTGGAGAGCGTGCAGAAGGACCACCGCGAAGTCGTCCCGCGCGCGTGGCAGCTCCGCTACGACTTCTCCGGCAGCTCGGCGGAGTTCCTCCAGCGGGCGTGGGGCGACGTGGACCTTTCCCGCCACGCCACGACGTACTTCCTGTGGGGCGTGCCGCCGAAGGAGCTGGTCGCCACGCTGTCGAAGGCGTTCGGCCGCGTCTTCATGGTGCTGGACATCGGGTGCTTCTCTCAGGCGCAGCGCGCCGATCTGCTGGCCCGCGGGTTGCTCAAGCCGTGCCCGACGGACGCGGAGCTGATGGACGTCATCGCCGACTGCCGGCGCTACCCGAACGTCGAGCTCGAGGTGTCCGGCATCGCCGGGCTGCCCTTCGCCAGCTTCGAGACGCTCGCCGAGGAGCGGCGGCTGGTGCAGCGCGTGCTCGACCGCGGCTGCGTGGTGGGCACGCAGCGCCTCGAGTGCCAGGCCGGCGCGCTGGTGACCGAACACCCCGGTCGCTTCGGCATGTGGGCCGAGGCGCGCACCTTCGAGGACTTTGTCGACGCCTTCTCGCGCCGGCCCATCTCGGGCGACGGCACCGTGCCCATGGTGCGCTTCCTCGACGCGAAGCTGGAGGCCGCGGTGGAGGAGACGTGCCTCGAGCTGCAGCACCAGGCGCACGAGCACCACGCACGCGCGAAGGCGCTGACGCTCGCCGGGCGCACGACGTTGAAGGCGGCGCCGGCCGCGAGGACCCAGGTGTCTCTGGGCGACTGGCTGGGGCGCTACCGGGTGCCTGCGAAGCTCGCCGCGGAGCCCGTCACCGTCCTGCGCTCGGTGGACGGCGTGGGCCTGTCGCTGGTGCCGTCCATCGAGGCGCGTCGCTTCAGGCACGCGGCGCTGCAGCAGGGCGATGAGGCGCGGGCGTTGCTCACGGCGCTCGAGTCCTTCTCGCGGCCCACGACGCTCGAAGCCGCCGTCGGCCGGCTGCGGGGCCAGGCCGGGCTCGACGACGACGCCGCGAGCGAGCTCATCGAGCACCTCGCGGAGTGTCGCTTCCTCGTGCCAGCCTGACGAAGACGGTCGCACTGCCCAGCAGAGGAGCGCGGCGACGCCGGGCTCCAGACGAAGGTGACGGTGACGCCCGGCGGGGCGCGGAAGAGGCTCAGGGAGTGACGAGCGGCAGCCCGGGGTACCAGCCCGGCGGCGCCAGCTCGAAGCGCTCGAACTCGAAGGCCGGCGCGACGGTGCAGCCCACCAGCGTGTACTCGCCCAGCGTGCGCGCCGCCTGCCACTCGCCCGGCATCACCACCCACTGGGGGCGCTGGCCCGTCGCGAGGTCGACGCCGAGGACCTGCGTCTGCGTCGTCACGCCGTCGTCCGACAGCGACAACTCGAGGGGCGCGCCGGCGTAGAAGTGCCAGGCCTCCGCGGCATCGATGCGGTGCCAGTGCGAGCGCTCGCCGGCCTTGAGCAGGAAGCAGATGGCGGTGGACGCGGCGCGCTCGCCCGGCTCGGCGTCGTCGCGGAACGTCTCGCGGTACCAGCCGCCCTCGGGGTGCGGCTCGAGGCGCAGCGCCTGGATGATCTCGTCGGCGGTCATGAACGGCTCCTTCAAGGTTCAGCTTCAGTGCTGCGCCACCAGCGCGCGGCGCGTCAGCCAGTGGAAGCGCACGAGCAGCGCCACCGCCACCGCGGTGAGGCCCGCGGACAGCCCCCACCACAGCCCGACGACGCCCAGGCTGCCCCGCACGCCCAGCACGTACGCCACCGGCAAGCCGATGAGCCAATGCCCCACGAGGTTCGCCCACAGCGTGAACTGCGTGTCGCCCGCGCCGCGCAGCGCGCCCGCGCCCACCGCCTGCACCCCGTCCGACACCTGGAACACGGCGGCCACCCAGAACAGCGCCACCACCACGTCGATGACCGCCGCGTCCTTCGACAACAGGCCGCCCAGCGTCTCGGGGAAAGTGATGAAGCCCAGCGAGGCGAAGCACATGAACAGCACCGCGCTGCCGAACGCCGTGAAACCCGCGCGCCGCGCCGCCGGCGTGTCCTGCGCGCCAACGCCCCAGCCCACCCGCGTCGCCGCCGCG
>Ga0272446_1006145_pt1 | contig 12724 bp, 10 predicted proteins | sample YNPCB0061_FD_194587 | JGI IMG/M metagenome (GOLD analysis project Ga0272446, IMG submission 194587) | Hot spring microbial mat communities from Yellowstone National Park, WY, United States - YNP-CB-006-1 | ecosystem: Environmental > Aquatic > Thermal springs > Hot (42-90C) > Sediment | place... | reverse complement strand
GCCTTTTGCCTGCCTTGGCTCGAGAGCCCGCGACCACGAGAGCGCTGCTTCCGTATAGCCAGCGGGAGCATTGGCGATTTCCAGGACGTGGCCAACTGCGTAGCGCTGAGCTTCAAACGTGAAGGTCTTCACGATTTGCGTGCTCCCGAGCTGGCCGCGCAGCACAAAATTCACGGGGCTGCCTTCGGACACTTCCACACGCTCCGTGGCCAACTCCGTCGCATACGCCACCTGAGCATCGGTGAGCGTGGGCACTCCTGGCCCGCGCAACTCCACCACGAACGGCGCCTCGCCTCCCGCCGCTGGCAGCACAAGCTCGAGCGGCGGGCTCGTTCGCTCCACGGTGGTGCGATACTTCTTCAAGCGCCAGCTAACCAGGCGCCCGCCATGCGTGCTGAAAGAAGCAACGTACACGGGCGACTCGATTTGAAGGATTTTCTCCGGCTCCGGTGGCGCCTCGGCCTTGGCTTGTTCCACGCTCGGAACCGCCGACTCCGCACCTTGCGCGGGTTGCGGCGCCTCGGTCACGGCCGGCTGCCGAACTGGCTCGGTCCCCTTCTCGGTTACGGCCTGCTCATCGGGGGCCGAGTGGGGTGTGCCGTAGTAGTATCGAAGAAACTGCTCGTAGGCGACAAGAATCAACAGCGACAGGGCAACTGCAAGTAAGGCACGACGGTCCATCGTTCTCCTTAAGTGGTTGCGTTAGGGAACCGGGTCCCATCCGCCAGGATGTCTTGGATGGCAACGCGCCAACCGGCGTGCCGCAAGCAAGCTTCCACGCCACACACCGTGCCGTAAGAGCGCTTGACGGGCATACTCGGAGCAGGACGGTGCAAATCGGCAGTGCGGGCCCAACAACGGGGAGAGAACCAACTGGTAGAGACGAAGCAGCGCGGCAAGCGGTAGCGCAAGCCACCATTGCCATCCGGCGCAAGCTGCCTCTTTCGGCTCTCCTTGCTGCGCCACGAGTGGCCCGTGGTTCTCAACGGCGAAGCCCAAGCGCTCCGGCCAGGTCACGCTCTACCTCCTGATAGGTGAGTTTAGCCGCTCGTGGGCGCACAATGACCACAATGTCCGCCGGCGGGTGAATTTCTGCCACGTGCCGGCGAAAGAATTCGCGCACCAGCCGCTTTGCACGGTTCCGTAGCACTGCTCGGCCCACCTTGCGGCTCGCGGTGACTCCTAAGCGAGAAGGCCCTTCCGGTCGATCGACTCTTAGGACCACAAACGGGCCCTGCACGCGCCGCCGGCCTTCGGTTTGGACCCGCACAAAGTCCTCGCGCCGCCGCAACCGCAAGAGCTTCGGAAAGCCCTCGGGTTTTATCCGCGGTGCTGACTGGGCTGTTTCGGGGGAATCGTCACCGTGAGGCGCTTGCGGCCCTTGGCGCGTCGTCGTTTCAACACGGCGCGCCCTCCGGGCGTCGCCATCCGAGCACGAAAGCCGTGCGTACGTTTCCGTCTCCGGTTGTGAGGTTGATACGTCCGTTTCATGCTTGCCTCGTTCTAATTCTTTCCTGGCCGCGTCTACCATGATGGGTCTACCCGCGGCCGCAGTGTTCGCCGGCGCGAACGAAGTTATCAACCACAAGCCGCGGTTTCTGTCAATTTGACCGTGCGCAACGACACGTACGGCGTACACCGCTAGAGTTCTGTTCCCTTCGCTGCAACCTTTTTCTCGGTCGTGGGCCCCTCTCGCCCGACGGTTGGGTGTGCACTATTGGTCTCGGCGCTTATGGGAAACGAGAAACGCGCCTACGCACTGCAAGATCTCTTTGGTCCCGGCCACGAAGCCATGACTAGCCATACGCCCCACGCGCAACACTTGGGCATCCGCGTCGTAGAAATTGGCCCGTGTTACGCGGTCATGATGCTCCCCTACCGGCCGGAGCTCGTTGGCGACCCTGCGCGCGGGGTCGTGTTCGGGGGCGTGATCACGACCTTGATCGACCACGCTTCGGGCTTGGCGGTTGCCTGCGCCCTGCCAGAGTTGGTTGCCATTGCAACCATCGATTTACGCATCGACTACCTGCGCGCGGCAGCGCCTGGCAAGGATCTGTACGCTCGCTCCGAATGTTACCGCCACACCAAAAACGTTGCCTTCGTGCGTGCCGTAGCGTGGGAGGAGTCACCTTCGGATCCGTTTGCCTCGTGCCTGGCTACGTTCATGCTGGGCGCGAACCGGGCTGGAAGCCCTTTTCGCGCCGGGGAGCAACGCCATGAGTAACACCTCGCGCCGCATGCAAAGTCTGCTCGAGGCAATTCCGTACGCGCGCTTCCTTGGCGTGCGCGTTGGCGGAACCAAAGGCCATCGGGAGTTATTGCTCCCGTTTCGCCAGGAACTCGTGGGCAACCCTGTCTTGCCGGCCATTCACGGAGGCGTGCTGGGAGCATTCCTGGAGCTTACTGCGGTGCTTTGCTTGCTCGATTCCGGCGTGCGCGAACGACTGCCCAAGCCAATCAATTTCAGCATCGACTATTTACGCTCGGCAGGCCCCCGCGATACCTTTGCCCGCGCCGAAATTTTCAAACTCGGGCAGCGCATCGCGAACGTGCATGTCGTGGCGTGGCAAACCGACCCTTCGAAACCCGTGGCCACGGGCAACGGCAAGTTTTTGTGGTGACGGCGCTCGAGTGCCCAGCCTTACGGAGACAAGTGCTCAGCGTATGTTTCCTCCAGATACCGGCGAACGCGGTGCACGTCGCTCAGCGAGCGGAATGGGCGCCCGCCAGCAAACGGCGGGGTATCGAACGCGCGCGGGAACAACGGGCGCTTCGTGAGCAGCGGATCGAGATTCGGGTCGTCCACACCGCGCTGATGCAGGCGCTGGGCCAGTCGGGCCAACTCTACGGTAAGAGAAAACCCGACCCGGAAAATGGTGATGAGCGGAGTGCCCGCGAGGACACGCACGCCGCCTTCGATCGAGCCATCGGACAAATACTCGAGCCCTAGCGACACGGTCGCCAAGGCGCGCGTACTCACGGAGCGTACCCGGTCGAGGTCGCCCGGATCGACGCGATCCGCCGAAAGCGCGCGGTTCACCACAGCAATGAGGGCAGCCGCTACGTCTTCCGCGAAGCGCTGGTCCTCGATGGCGCCAAACACCTCGGCAAAAAACCCGCCCTCCGTGAACGCTTCCACGATTGGCGCCGGCAAGACCACGCTGCTTTCTCGGGGCCCATGCAACCGCCAGTCGACGGCGGCTGCTTGCTTCACCTTGGCAGGGTCGAGGTACGCATACACCTCGAGGGCTTCGTAGTACTCCACGAATCCGAGATCTTCCAAGCGTCCCTTGCGCCAGCGATACGCCGACTCTTCCAGCTCGATGTTCAAGCCCCACTTTGCTTCGAGTAACAGCCTGCGGGCGAACTGCTGATCCGCATCGTAAAGCCGGTCGATCAAACGTTCGAGCGTAAGAGCGGTCGCAGAATCCGTGTCGGGCAAAAACTCGAGTACGAAAAACGTATCCGGGGTCGAATAGGTAGGGAGCTCGCTGCCTTCGTCGGGCTCCTCCTCCAACGTGCGATCGTAAATGCGGCAGTGCTGCCGTACCCAAAACGCCAACAACTCGAGGTCCAGCCCTTCCAGCGCCCGCTGCAGCCGGCCGGGCAAAAACTCCTCCAGCATCACCTCGAACCAGGAGCGTAACCGGCGAAGGTCCACCCGGTCCTTGTCCCAGACATCCAAATCCAAGCAGCCTTGGAGCTGTTCCGCGGTTGCCAGCGCCAACAATTCTCCCGCATCCGCCAACCCAAGCTCCTTTACCAGGTAGTAGAAGTTCTGCACCGGTAGGCGAGCCACCAGTTCCGCAGCGTTCGGGTGTTCGAGGAGCCTGTCGACAAACTGGCGTGCAGGCAGCGGTTGCTGGGCAATTCCTCGTTCTGCCAAAGGCAGGAGAGTTTTATCCGCAAGCATCAACTTCGCCTGGATCCCTGTAGAAGAACAAATGGGCGACGTTGCGATTGTTTAAGCGAACATTGGTCCGTGCGCCAGAGCTGCGTCTCGGCAAACCTTTCACGTCCGCAAAATGCCCATTTGGTCCTCTTCGCTGTTGACTGTCGCAGCAAATTCGCCTTAGCGTTGCCGATCCTGTCACAATACGGTCATGCCGCCGAGGCGGCAAGTCTAGGAGAGTGAACGAATGGCAAGGAGCCTGACCAAGCAATGGCGTAGTTGGTTGTGTTTGTGGTGGATGTTGGCGGCAAGCACCGCCATGGTCCTGAGCGGGTGCGGTGAGAACGAGTTGGATCCGCCAAGCTCGACGGCAACGCCCACCGCAACCTTCTCGCGACTGCCGTCGACGCCAACGCCAACGGCCTCATCCTCCGCGACGATCGCCGCTACAGCGCCACCAACGGCAACGTCGGTCCCAGCCACGCCGACCTTCACGGCAACGCACTCCGCCACTCCGAGTTCCACGCCGACGGCAACCAGCACAGCCACAAATACGGCCACAAACAGCCCCACTGCGTCCGCAACGCCCTCGAGGACCCTCACGCCCACCCCTGGACCCCCGTTTGTCGTTCAAAGTAGTATCCACCAGTTGCTGGTTTCGTCGGCCACTCCGGGGACCGTGCTGGGTGTCCGGAACGCGGCTGGGGAGGTGTTGCAAACTGGCACGGTCGACGACCAAGGCACGCTCATTTTCCGGAACCTTGTACCCGGCGAGGGCTACGTGGTGTTCCTCGCCGAAGAAGGCAGAGGTGCGGGAGCGGAGATCACAGAGTCCAGCCCAACCGCAGTGTGGGCGATTTCCGACGTGCCACCGAACGAATTTTACACTGCGCAACGTCTGACGAACGGGTACCAATACATCACCACGCGTGACGGAACGAAGCTCGCCGTGAACGTAATTTTGCCTGGCCCACCGGAGGCGGGCCCCTATCCAACATTGGTCGAGTACTCGGGGTACGATCCTGCCAACCCCGACTCCCCACAACCCAGCACCATGTTGGCCACGATTCTGGGTTATGCTGCGGTCGGGGTGAACATGCGGGGCACGGGTTGCTCCGGCGGATCCTTCAACTTTTTCGAGCCGGCGCAGGTGGCGGATGGCTACGACGCCATCGAGATCATCGCGCAACAGCCGTGGGTCAAGTTCAATCGCGTTGGCATGGTAGGCATCTCCTACCCGGGCATCTCCCAGCTCTTCACCGCGCAAACGCGCCCGCCACACCTCGCCGCGATCGCGCCGCTCTCGGTCATTTCGGACATCGGACGCGGCATCCTTTATCCCGGCGGGATCCTGAACAATGGTTTTGCGGTGGAATGGGCCCGGGAGCGCCAAGAGCAAGCTCGCCCGTTCGGACAAGCGTGGGCGGCCAAACGGCGTGATCAGGGCGACCAGATTTGCATCGAAAACCAGCGCTTCCGCGGCCAGAACCCCGATTTGCTCCAAATGATCCGCGACAATCGTTACTACAACCCTGCCGTTGCGGACCCGCTTAGCCCGGCAACCTTCGTCCACAACATCGACGTGCCCGTGTTCCTTGCCGGTGCCTGGCAAGACGAGCAAACCGGCGGTTATTTCCCCACCATGATCCCGAATTTCACTGGGACGACCAAGCTGCACTTCACGATCACGAACGGCGGCCACACCGACTCGATCGGCCCGGCAATTTTCACTCGCTGGTTCGAGTTCTTGTCGTTCTACGTGCGCCGGGAAATTCCACGACTGCCGCTCGACGCCAAATTCGCGCTTACCGTACTCGCCCAGCAAGTCTTCGGCGCACAACGCGTGACGGTCGAGCCCGATCGCTTTGTCAACGAGCCGGATTTTGAAACGGCACTGGCAAAGTTCGAGTCCGAGCCACGAATTCGCGTCCTCCTGGAAAATGGCGCCGGTAGTTCGCAGCCGGGCGCCCCAGCACCCCGAGCCGAGGTCTTGTTCGACCAATGGCCGCATCCAGACACACAGCCAACGATCTGGTACTTTGGCGCGAACGGCCGCCTGACCCCCGAGCCACCCGCGGAGCAAGCTGGGGCAGATGCTTATTTGTACGACCCTGCCCAAGGCCAACTGACTACGTTCGCTGGCGGCGACGGCGGCATTTGGCAGGCACTGCCGAACTGGAACTGGCGACCCTATGCGCCGGGCACGGTGGTAGCGTACGAAACCGACCCGCTCGAACAAACGATGGTGATGATCGGCTCGGGCAGCGTGGATCTGTGGATCCAGTCGACCGCTGACGACACCGATATCGAGGTCACGCTCAGCGAAGTACGCCCTGATAACAAGGAGGTGTACATCCAGAACGGCTGGGCACGGGCGAGCTTCCGGGCTTTGGACCTCAGCCAAAGCACGATCCTCCGCCCCGCTTACAGCGGCCGCCGGGAAGACGTGCAGCCGCTACCGCGCGGCGAATTTTCGTTGGTTCGAGTGGAACTGTTTCCCTTTGCGCACGTGTTCCGCCCCGGTTCCCGCGTGCGCATCGCTGTCGACAGTCCGGGCAATTCGCGTCCACGGTGGAAGTTCGAAACCCTGCAGTTCGATGAGCCGGTTACCAATTATGTTGGCCGCTCGGCCGCGACACCGTCGCGAATCGTGCTGCCCTGGATTCCCACCGTGCAAGGGATTCCCGCGACCCTGCCTCCATGCCCGTCGCTGCGGCTTCAGTACTGCCGCGACTACCAGCCCGTTACCAACACCCCGGCGGAATGACCTCGGTTTCGCAGCGGCCTCGCCGAACGACGTTGGCGCGGCCGCTGCGAACGGATAGTCAAGTGCATCTACGCGGCACAAAGCAGCACGTTCTTTCCAATCCAGACCCTCTCGGCTTGGCGTTGCGACCGTACTGACCACCGCGCACCCTGGCCCGGCTGACCGCGCTGAGCAAGAAATTTATTTTTCTCTCCCCCTTGTGCGCACCACCGGAGCCAGGTAAAAGGTGGCTTCAGTTACACCGGAATGGTTGTTTACATTCCGCAGGCAAATCAGAAGCCTTCAAGGACATGCAGCACCTCCGGTTAACGAGTTTCAAGAAAGGAGGGCCGCGCATGGCAACTGGAACAGTAAAGTGGTTCAACCCTGAAAAAGGCTTTGGTTTCATCCGTCAGGAAAACGGCGAGGATGTATTCGTGCATTACTCCTCGATCCAAGGCCAGGGCTTCAAAAGCCTCGAAGAGGGCCAACGAGTGAGTTTCGACATCACTCCGGGTCGCAAGGGGCCGCAAGCCACAAACGTACAAAAGCTGTAACCTTTTCTGCATACAGCGACTTTGGCCCGGTGAGTCGAGCAATGTTGCTCGGCACGCCGGGCCAAAGTGTTTGTGCACGTTGGATTTTTTCTCCCACTTGATTCTCCGCAAACGAGGCGACAGGATGCTGGCATGGCAACCTTCGCGCTGATCTCCGACCCGCACATCACGGTGCCCAACCCTCGAACTGGCTGGATGTTGTCGGAGCCGATTCCAAACGAGCCGACGATGTACCACTACAGCGTCGAACTCCTCGAACGTGCCATCGAGGAAATCAACGCGTTGCCCGACGTCGACTTTGTCCTGTGCGCCGGCGACCTCACCAAGGACTCCGAACCTTACAATCACGACGCCGCACGTGAACTGTTGTCGCGGTTTCGCAAGCCGGTGTACTGCGTGCCAGGCAATCACGACCAGCCTCGCCCTCCGCACTTGCGCCCTACTCAATACCTCGACCCCGACGTTCGCCCTCTGTCGACGCCCGAGGTCGCGCGGCTCTACAGCGACTTTGGGTTTCAACGGAGCGATCTTCTCGCTTATAGCTGCGACCCGACGCCCGACCTCCATCTCATCGGTTTGTGCTCTGCCAAGCCCGACGACGATCGCGGCCGAATCCCTGCGCGCACTCTCCGCTGGCTCGAAGAAGATCTCGCCAACCAGCGCGATCCCGAAAAAACGGTTGTCGTCATGCTTCATCACAGCATCGTGGAGCATGTACCGGGAGAACGGGTGGACCCAACGTTCTCGTGGTTCCACGTCGAGAACTCCGACGAACTGAAAAATATTCTCCTCCGGTACGGGGTGCGCATCACACTGTCAGGGCACCTCCACATTCAGGACATCAAAGAAGAGGGCGGGCTCTACAACATCGTGACTGCCTCGCTTGCGGGCTATCCGCATGCGTACCGATTGTTTCGAGTGGAAGACGGCACACTGGAAATCCGTAGCCGCAGGCTCCAATCGATCCCGTCGATCCCCGACTTGCAGGCATACTCGCGGGCTTATACTGCGAGTACCTTCATCGACATCATTGCCGACTCGCTTTGCAACCCACCGTTTGCGTTCGAACGCAACGAGGCACGCAGAATCGCGGAGCGGCTGCGCGACTGGTGGCCAACGGTTGCCGAAGGCGACGAGCGCTTTGCGTATACCGCCGACGACGTTGGTCACGCCGCCCTTGCAGCCTACGTGAACTCGTTTAGCGATAGCGACCCGCCGGACAACGACTGCACCTTGATCCTTCGCTCCCGATAGGCGGCGCCCTACCCAATCACCTTCGCAGTCCGCGCACCCAACCCTCAGCAACCATCGCCGGCCACACAACGGCAAGCACTGGTCGAACAATCCAGCGTGGCCGAGCGTTGCGCTGGCGTATCCCATCGAATGCCTTCGGGGACCAAGCTGCCGAACGCCACGGAGTACGTGACCCGAACCTGAGATCGATCGCGCCGGTCAAGTACTACCAAGTCCTCGCAGCGCGCTCGCGTGCCACCACTACGGGACAGAGATCGGTTCAAGCTCTCGCAGGTATCGCGGAGCCAAGTTTGGATGTTTGCGGCTAAATCGGCGGGCATGGGGCCGACCGGAGCCGCGGGCGCGCCACTCGCTTTCGGGGGCACCGGTCTGGGAGCAATCGGTGCCATTGTTGGCATGGCTGCAACCTGAGCTGCAACCGTTGGAGGGGCCGGTCGCGGTTCGACCACCTGCGCCGCACCTGGGATCGTCGGTGGCTCAGGGGCAACTCGCTGAACCTCCGCTCGCTCCTCGGGCGCCAATCTGGTCTTGGCTGCCTTCGCTGCGGCTTCTCTCTGCCGCTCTTCTGCCTCGTTGGCCGCTCTGTCGAAGGCCGCCTTGGCCTCGCCGTACAGCTTTTTCCGCTGAACCCAGTCTTGCCCGCGGAGATCCGCCTTCTGCAAGACTTCCTCCGCCGAGGCGTAACTTTCCTCAGCGAACTCTTCGGCCTGAGCTTGTTGGGCCCGCTTGCGCGCGGCAGTTGCGGCCTGGCGTTGTGCGGCTAACTCGCGCTCGGCAGCCGCCTCGACCTGGCGAAAACGGTCGACAGCAGCGTCGGCCAGCGTTACCGCCTGGCCCGGATCGCTCTCCACTGCACGCCGTGCCGCGTCGAGGAAATCTTGCCCGCGCGCATACCCTGCTTGCAACGAAGGAAAGGCTTGCGCTGCGCTCTCGGCAGACCGCGCCAATCCCCTCGCGCGTTCGATGGCTTCGTTGCCCCGCTGCCGAGCGGCCAACTCTTCCCCCGCCCGCTGCAGCGCGGTCGTCACCTGCACTCGCAGGTCGGCTAACTTGGACTCGGCAGTACGCAGGTCTTGCACTCCAGGCTCGGGAAGCCCGAGAAGCCGTTCGACTTCCCCAATCAACACCCGGGCCGCGGTTCGGTCTTCCTGCTTCGGAATTGCTGCCAGCCGTTCGCTTTCGGTGCGCAGTTGATCGCGGATGTCCCCAATCCAGCGTTGGCGCCGGTTGTGGACCGCTGCCCGATAGAACTCATCCGCCTCGGCCAAACTTTGCAACGCATCTGTTACCCGCCGAGATTGCCACAAGCGTTCCGCCCGCAGTCGAGCATCGTTTGCCCGAGTGTACGCCACCTCTCCGGTGGCATCGAACGCCACAGCCTCTTGGGCAGCATCGCTCACTTGCGCCAAACGGGCTTGCCACGCCTCGTCTCTTGCCTTCCGGTACAAGCTGCTTGCCGCCTCGGGATTGGTTTTTGTCCCTGCTTCAGCAGCCAGCCAGGATTCACGGGCAAGCGTCGGCGCCGAAACCTGTAGGGCCTCCGCTCTTAACCGCTCCAGCTCTGTCGGCGTTTCGCGCGCGTCGCGTGGCGCAAACACGAACACCCCTACTCCCACCGCAACACAAAGGGCTAACAAACCCGCAACCAACGCTGGGAGGCCAGCACGGCGTTTTTTTCCTCTTGTGAGGGCGCGGGCAACCGCTTCCTCGGAGGTTGCCGGTTCGACCGTAACCGACTGCAACGCTTCGGCAAACTCGAGAGCGGAGCGGTACCGATTCTCCGGAACAAGGCGAATGGCTCGCTCGATCACGCGCCGCAACCGTGCCGGAACCCCAGGTGCCACCGACTGCAACTCGTGTTCGGGGAGGTATGCCAAGTCGCCAGTACCTCCTTCGGGGTTTTCCTGGCGTCGCACTCGGAAGGGATACACCCTATTTCCCGCTAACGCTTCGAACAAAACGACCCCGAGCGCAAAGACATCCGCCCGCGCATCGGGGCGTTCGGTGGCACCTGGTTGGGCCTCCGGCGCGCGGTACGGCAACCCCGCACCAACGAGGGGCAGCGACAAGACGAAGCTACTGCCGTCGGGGACCTGCACAATGGTTTCCGGACAAATGGAACCGTGCGGGCACGCACCCCGACTGTGGAAAGAGTGAAGCTGGGTGGCAACCTGCACGCCTAGCCGCACCACGTCCGTCCACGGCAGTGGGCCGGATTCCACTAAAATGCGGCGCAGCGTTCTTTCTTCTCCTGAAGACTCGGAAAGATCGTCTGCGCCGTTTGGCCAGGAATGGTCGGTGCTGGCACCATGCAAACGCTTGGAATTTTCTGGAAACGGGGGCATAGGAAGCATGAGTGCTTAGCTGCCTGCATACCACTGGTGGTGTCGCTGAAATTTCCATGTGGTACGCACGCGGAAATGGCAGAGAATGTTGGTTTCCTTGTCAGGCAGCTACGAGAATGACACAAAACGTCTTCATCGAAGTGCAACGAGGAGGAGCGTGCAGGAAAAACGCGGTCGGGAAAGTCGGGGGCTAGCAGCATCCTAAAGTGAGCGAGCGCACAGCGGGCGGTACAGGCTCGTGACGCTGGAGCACTTACAAGCCGACCCTGCAGGCGATCTTGAGGACCAGGACGATGAAGGCCGGACAAAAGCTGGAGGGTTTACTGAGTGGGGTTCGAGCACTGGAGTGCTCGCTTCTTGGGCCGGCAGCAGTTGGTATGCACCTGGCCGATCTAGGTGCGGAGGTCATCAAGATCGAGCCTCCAGGCGGAGACTATGTGCGGAGGATGGCGTTCCCGATCATCGATGGGGTATCGCTCCTCCACTGGCACCTCAACCGCGGCAAGCGCAGCCTCGTGTTGGACTTCAAGCACCCCAAAGCGGTGGAGGTGTTCTTCCAGCTCGTGGAACAGGCCGACATCGTGATCGAAGCCATGCGCCCTGGCGCCTTGGCACGCCGAGGCATCACGTTCGACCGTATGTGCCAGCACAATCCGCGACTGGTGTTTTGTACGGTTACAGGGTATGGGCTCGACGGTCCTTACCGCGACTTGCCCGCACATGGGATTGCCTTCGACGCTTGGGCCGGCGTTGCCCGGCCGACAGTCGAGGCGCATGGCTTTCCCGCGATCCCCAGCTACACCGCAGTCGGAATCAATGCCGGGCCGCTGTATGCTGCGTTGGGCATTCTCGCTGCGCTGCTCCGTGCACGCACAACGGGCAAGCCATGCTGGATCGAGGTGGCGCAAAGCGACGCCGCAGCAGCATTCAATTGGAACGGCATCGAGGGCAACAAAGCCTACGAACGACCCGAGACCGAGGTCACTGGCAACGACGGCGATGGGCAAGGAGCGCGGCGCCCGGTTGGCGACAACAGCATGACCGACGCTGTGCGTTACCAGTATTACCGCACCAAGGACGGGTTGATCCTGTTCATGGCATCGGAACAAAAATTCTGGCGCAACTTTGCCTACGCAGTCGGGCGGCCGGACCTGTACGAACGCAACCCCGGAGCACGGGTGGCGGACCACGCGCGTGGGAACCTCGCGCTCCGCGAGGAACTCGCGAACATCTTCGCTACGCGCACGACGGCAGAATGGGTACAGTTTGGCCTTACTGCGGACGTTCCGATCGCCCCAGTGAACGACGTGAAGTCGATCACGCAGGATCCCCATTTTCAAAGTCGCGTGGGATTCTGGCCTCGGGAACAAGTCGGCACGGAACTCATGCCGACTCCGGTGCGGCTCGTCGGCGAATCGATCCCCCCACCGAGCGCAGCCGCTGTCGAACCTGGGAAAGACGCCGACTACATCCTGCGCGAAATTCTTCGCTACGCCCCGGAGTACATTGCGGAGTTGCGCGCTTCCGGTGCACTGGGGTGAGAAGAAGTCCCGAGCCCCGACAAGCCGCGGGCGCGCGTTGCCTTTAGCCAAGTCACGAGCGTGCGCGGCGGATCCTATGCCCGCAACATCGGCGACATCGCCCCCGCCCAAAGCACTTCGCTTCTTCCCCGGAGAGTTCCTCGGCCGGTGGCGTGGAAGGGTTCCGTGCCTACGGCGAGGCGTCTTGGCGAATGCGGGCGCGGCCGTGCGCATCCACCTCCACTTGCTTCAGCGCACGCAGGCGAGTCACCAAGCGTGGAGATCCTGGTGGTCGCACAAAGCCCTGTTCCTTTAAAGCGCGCTCCAACACGTCGAGGTTGACCCAGCGCCCTGGCTCGCCACCCGTCAGGCGGTGGATAGTCGCCACGATTTCCTCCGCCGAGGCCGCT
>Ga0272446_1006144_pt1 | contig 12725 bp, 11 predicted proteins | sample YNPCB0061_FD_194587 | JGI IMG/M metagenome (GOLD analysis project Ga0272446, IMG submission 194587) | Hot spring microbial mat communities from Yellowstone National Park, WY, United States - YNP-CB-006-1 | ecosystem: Environmental > Aquatic > Thermal springs > Hot (42-90C) > Sediment | place... | reverse complement strand
AGGTCGGGCAGATAGGGCGAGGGGAGCCGTGAGGCAAAGCAGGGTGGCTGTGGCAAAGCTGAGGGATTTTAGGTAGGGGTGCATGCCAGATTCTCCAGCAAGAAGGCCGTTCACATCTTTATCTCTCCCACACCCCAGGAAGATATGCAAGTTTTGGCGATTCGCGGTTGGTACTTTGCGCTGCAGAGCTTCTGCTATCCAAAATAGCCAACCCAAAATCCCAAATGGATTCTGTGTGTATTGAATTCTGCCTGGGAGTACTAATCTGCATTTAACTTTTCTACAGGAATCAGAGTCACCTCCAGGCTGATGGGCCTGCCTAGCTGTTTCTGCAAAAATTCCTGAACAAGTTGCACCTGTTTTTGTGAAATGGCCCCAGATCTGGCTGCCACATCTAAATCAACCAGCAGCCGATCGCCCTGACGGTAGACCTGCAAACGGCGAATGTCTCGATCGACAAAGGTTAGCGTTTGCCGGGCAATGATCTGGCGAATTTCATCTCGGATGCGCTGTTTGACCACCAGATCTTGAAACGAGAAACCTAAGGGAATCGCCAAAATCACCAGGCTGGCAATCGCCACCATCAGCCCTTTTTTCGCACGGGCAATGGAACCATACCGCTGGAGCAGGAAGACTGCACTGCCGCTAAAAATAATCCCTACCAAGTTGGTCAAAAATAGTAAAAGAGAACCGCCTGTAACCGCCGGAAGGCGATTGGCCAGACCAATCCCTACCACGCTCAGAGGTGGTACCAGGGCAACGGCGATCGCAACGCCAGGCAATGCATCCGAAATATCGCGCCGAGACTTGGCATAGGCACCAGCTGTTCCGGCGGCCAGCGCCACGCCCAAATCAAGCAGGTTTGGGGCCGTGCGAGCCTGAATTTCAGAGGTCAGGGTGTTTAGCCCTGTCAACCGACATATCATTAGGCTGATTAGAATGACCAGTATCACGCCGGTAATCACGGATAGCAGCGATCGCCGTAACAGGCGACGATTGCCCATCACCGTTGAAAAAGCAATGCCTAAAATTGGCCCCATCAATGGAGCCACAATCATCGCCCCAATGATCGTGGCGGCACTGTTGGCCAATAGCCCAAAGGTGGCGATCGCCCCCGACAGCAATAGCAACACATAAAAACTAAGAGAAGGTTCGGCAGAGCGCCAAAGACTGCGATTGAGACTGGCTAGAGGCACTGGTTTAGAACCCAGCCAGATCCAATCACCACTGTTGCCTTTGGTCACACCTTCTACATATTGCCTGGAGCGAACAAGCGCTCGTTTAAGGGAAAATCGCATGGAATGACGACCTCGATCACGTCTGCAAATTTCGCCAAGAACAACCGTTGAAACCACGAGAACTTCGCAATCATCAGGCTTCGTGAGGCTTCGGCATCGGGTTGTCTGACAGAAACACTGCGTGTCGCTCCTGATTTTAAAGATCAAGTCAGCCCCAGCGGAAGCATTTTAGAGTATAGCGTTGACCAAACCCGTTCAATCCATCGAGCCTGACAAGATCAAGGGTTGGAAGATCTTCCTTAGCGGCTACTGTAACCGATCGTGACAGTTGATACCGATTTCCCGAAATAGCCGCATCAGATTATGAAGCTGTCAGATGTCAAATGCTTCACCAGCGCTGAATGAATGGGATTGATATAGCCATAGTCACCAGACTTAGGACGGGGTGCAGGGGTGGAACCCTTGGCTGGGGGCGAAGCCCCCACCCCCCCTTAAACCCAGTGTCCTAAGCAACCTGGCGACAGCTATAGCTTTGGTCAGAAAGCTGAGGACAAAACCAATCGCTCAAACGTCGATGCTGGGTAGGTTTTCTAACTCGCGATCGCCGCCAGAACGAGGACAACTGCTATATCCCTATCCACAGCAAATAACGATGATGGATTAAATCTAGCCATCACTTTCTGGACAGGCGCGTTTCGCAAGTAGCAAATAGCGCTCTGTCAAAGCGTTGGCTCAACCCCACCCTGCTCTGCCGCCGGATTTAATTCATGTTCTCAAGAATTTGCAAATCTACCGGAGAAAATTGATGTGGCATGGTTTTATTGGCAAACAGATTCGACGCAGCGATCGCACTATCCTCGTGACTAACATCGGTCTAGTGCTGATACCTTTGACAATTGGGTTTCTGACAACTCGCTACTGGCATAACTTTGCCGCTGGCCCCCTGCTGCTTGATCGGCAAACAGCCCTGTCAATCCAAGATCCCAATCAAGAAAAGCGAGATTTTGTCACAATCAAGGGCGATCGATCTCTGGATACTGGCGTCGAGCAAGTGACCCAGCGCAAAAGCCGATATACGGGCGCAGTCACCAGCGAAACCACCTCCGCTAAATACATTGCACTCCTGCTAGATCGCAAAATTTTGATTGTGAAATCACGAGTGCAGAGTGCTCAGAATACTGAATTTACTGGTTCCCTACAACCGATTTCAAGCAGCGTTCAACAAAAGATTATTGACGTAGCCGCTAGTCGCAACCCCCAATTGCGCCAGGCATTTCTACCCTACATGTTGCAGGAAGAAGATTACCGCACCCCTGGCTATGTGGGGCTGGCCCTTGGGTTGCCCCTACTCGCCCTGGGCGGCTGGAATATCACAAAGGTGTGGCAGCGGCGGCACAAGCCCACCCAGCATCCGATCGCGAAAGCTTTAGCAGAAGCGGGTGAACCAGAGGTGGTAGCGGCGCGAATCGAGCAAGAACTACAGTCTGATGCGGCGAAACTAGAAATTGCCAGAACAACGCTAACACGCTCCTGGCTGTTTCGCCCGACAACCTTTGGCATGGATACCCTACCCCTGGAAAACCTGGCCTGGGTTTACAAAAAGGTAGTTACCCGGCGTAGTTACGGCATCCCTGTAGGCAAGACCGTTTCAGCAGTGATTTGCGATCGTAACGGCAAAGAAATTAACATTGTCGCTAAAGAAAATCAGGTTGACCAACTGCTGACCAGCATTGCTGAGCGTGCCCCCTGGGTTGTTGCCGGGTTTAACGAAGACTTGCGTCAGCTTTGGCTGCGAGAACGTTCTAGATTTGTGGAAGAGGTCGATCAACGCCGACAGCAAACCCAGGGTTGAAGCCCTCAAACAGGGTCTAATCTCGCTTTAGCTGGTGTTCCATCAAAACCACAAAGGGAGTTGCAGGGTAATCACACGCGCTCGCCCATCACCATCCAGGATCAGCCAACAGCAAAGGACTTGGTAAGTTGCAAGTAGAGGACCATAGAAACGTTATCCTACCCAAACTAGAGGAATTCATGCTTTCCCCTTGTTGGAGTGCCAACTATAGCTGCCGCCAAAACAATTAGGACATTGAACATAAAGAGGAGTGTGGGGGCTGCGCTCCCAGCTAAGGGGGTTTCCCCTTGGCACTCCGCCCTGACTAAGATGACCATGGCTATACACTTGACAAAAGCAGGAACGCCTAGCGAGAAGTGTGTTGTCGAGCAACAGGACTTAATCACGTCAGGCACGATGGAGCACGACGCAAGTACGGCAGGACATCTGAGTGAAAAGAGAGATAGGGACAAATCCCCCAGTAGGTTTTTTGCTCATACGCTTCGTCCTAACCCTAGTTTGCGTCATCATAGTTCTTTTGGAAGAACTCGTCAGTGCGCAGGTGTCGCGTTAACCCTGCTCCTACAGAAATCCACTGGTCTGCCAATTGGGGCGGTTGCGTCACCCGGTTAAACCAGCGGGGCAAACGGGGCCGTTCTGCTCGAAAAATTTGCGGTAAGTGATCTTCTAAGTTTTGGGGGCGTGTTTGGGCATAGCGAGTGGCGCTCTCTGCCAGCAGGCTGAGGGTCGCGGTAATAATCGCTGCGTGCATGAGTCGTTTGAGTGTCTCAGACATTTTCGGCAGAGGATAAGCGGAGAAAAAGGTCAAGACGTTACCTGGTAGGCTACCTGGCTTGGGTTGAATCAATTAAGAAGCAACGGATCAAGCCAAATTCTGCAAATCAAGGCAGTTGACTCACGGCCTTTCTTTTGGTCTTTGTTGAATCGAAGATGGCAATCACCATCCCAACAGGGCAACATACTCCCTCGTAGCTTCATGGTGCACATTGTCAAAGCGGCTTTACCAGGCCAATGCGATCCCATCGGCGCGAGGTTCGGATGCGGCAATCAAAATCCCGCTTTTACGCAGGATGACTTGTCCCCGTCCAAAAAAGTTCCCAATTTGGGTGTTATGGCCCCGTTGCTCTAGCCCCTGCCGCACGAAATCTGGAACACTGCGCTCTAGCAAAACCTGGCGATCGCGAATAAACTGCCAGCGGGGAGCATCTAAGGCGGTCTGAGGATTCATGCCATAATCCACCAGATTGCTCACCACCTGTAAATGCCCCTGGGGTTGCATTGGCCCACCCATAACACCAAACGGCCCCAGGGGTTGACCATTCTGACAAAGGAACCCTGGAATAATCGTATGGAAAGGACGTTTACCAGGAGCCAACTGGTTAGGATGATTGGCGGCAAGGGTAAAGCCGCAACCCCGGTTATGGAGAGCAATGCCTGTCTGGGGAATCAGGATGCCGCTGCCAAACCCCTTGTAATTTGATTGAATCAACGACACCATCAGGTCTGGCTCGGCGGTTGCCAGATAAACGGTGCCACCCTGGGGTAGCCCTGGTTCTACGAGGGGAAGGGCGCGATCGCCAATCAGCTTTCGCCGCTTTTCAGCGTACTTCTGACTGAGCAACTGGGCCGTCGTTACCCTCATGGCCTCTGGATCGGCCACATATCGATGGGTATCGGCAAAGGCGAGTTTCATTGCCTCGATTTGCCAGTGATAGACGTTAATCGATTCGCGGGGGTAATCTTTTAACTCAAACCCTGCTAACAGATTCAGAGCCATCAGAGCAGCAATGCCCTGCCCGTTGGGGGGTAGCTCCCAAACGGTGTAGCCCCGGTAGTCTACGCTAATGGGGGTAACCCACTCGGCCTGATGGGCGGCCAGATCGGCTGCTGTGAGTAAGCCGCCGGTAGCAGCGGCAAAGTTCGCTATTTGAGTGGCCAGGGCACCTGTGTAAAAATCAGCGCCCCTACTCTTGGCAATCACTCGTAGAGTTGTCCCATGGGCCGGGCTGCACCAGATTTCACCGGCTGCGGGGGCGCGATCGCCGTTGAAGAAGGTGGCCTGAAAGGCTTCAAACGCTTTTCCCTGATGCGATAACCAGTACCGTTCGGCTTGTTTCCAAGCCAAAGCGGTCTCAGGAGAAACGGGAAACCCATTCTCGGCGTAGCGAATAGCTGGCTCAAACAACTGCTCAAAGGGCAGTCGGCCCCAGCGCTGCCAGAGAGCATACCAGGCAGAGACCGCTCCTGGCACGGTAACACCCAGCCAGCCGGAGGAAGGCACAGCAGACATTCCTTCAAACTGGCTCAGGCTAAGGGCCTGTGGGCTTTTGCCCGAGGCATTCAGCCCATGTAACTGGCCATCCCAAACCAGGGCCAAGGTATCTCCGCCAATACCGTTTGATGTGGGTTCCACCACTGTGAGGGCGATCGCAGTTGCTACTGCCGCATCTACCGCATTGCCCCCAGCCCAAAACATTTCTAAGCCTGCCAGGGTTGCCAAGGGCTGGCTGGTGGCGATCGCGCCCCGCTGCCCTAGAACAACTCGTCGCCCTGATGCATAGGGATAATGGGTCAGATTATCAACGTTGAGGGGCATCTTAACTAACTTACACAGCAGGCATTACACTTCACGTTCTTGCGCTTCGTTTGCTTGCGAATCGTCAAGCACACTAAATAATCCTTGAAGTTGCTCTATGTTGTCTAAACTGCCGACAACTCGACGCATTGGCGAAGGATAGACCCTCAGCAAAGTCGGGGTTGCCGAAATCTGATCCGCCTCTGCCAGTTCTGGGTGCTGGGCAACATTGATGACTTTCAACGTATAGGGTTGTTGCAAACACTCACCCAACAACCGATGTAAATTTTGCAGGGTGCGCTCAGTCGCAATGCTATTACCCGCGACAAACAACCGTAGAACGTAGCCCTGAGCCTTTGCAGGAGTGAGCTGAGTCATTATCGGAGGTTCAGCCGCCAGCACTTGCTTGTAGTGCAAAATCAGGTCGTGACTTTGCCACAACTGGGGAAACTGGCTGCGATAGGCCGACAGTACCAGCGGATCGCAAACTCCACTGGGCAAATCGGTTGCCTGCCAGACCAAATCGGGGGTATCAAAAATGACGTTTAACAAAGGTGCATAACGCAACACTAGCGGAGAAGCGGCTGCTACGGTTTGCACCTCTTGCTGGCGGATATCAAGCCAGCGATCTACCGTGGCGGCATAACAAGGCACTAAAAAGTGCGGTGGCTCCGCTAATCCCAGAGCTTGTTGCAGTGCCAGACAAAGGCTAATGTGCCAGCGCGCCTGTTTCTGAGTGTCGATACAATAAGCAATGTCCCCTCCTGGCGTAAAGAGGGCGATTCCCTTAAATAAAAGGGGCTTGGTTTCACGGCTAGCACTCATCGGTATCAGCCTCAAAGGGCGATCGCTCCCCTCTATGATGGCAGACTCAGCCCAAAAAACGAATGGTATCAGCAGCGTCTGGCGCTCGCCTGCCACTTGGGAAAACCGAATCTAAACCTTTGTTCAGATCTGCGGGTCAGATGCCTAGGGTTTTTGCTAAAAAGTTGTCTGTGAGAAAACGACCGCCTTCGCACTGGCCTTAGTTTAAACCCGACCGCGCAGAGCTTGTGCCATCTCGTTCGGCTTTGGTGACATTTCCAGGGCGGTTTCTTCAGTAATCCGTCCGGCTTCGTACAACTTGTAAAGAGACTGGTTCATCGTACACATGCCATCAAAAGTACAGCGCGGAATAATCTGCTCCACTTCATCCAGATCACCCCGCCGAATATAGTCCTTAATAGCATCAGTGTTGATCAAAATATCGTGAAAAGCAGCCCGTTTGCCATCGGTCGTCCGGCACAGACCTTGAGCGATGACTGCCACCAATGATTCGGCTAAAGACACGCGAATCGGAGCCTGTTGATCGGGTTCATAAAGTTGAAGTACCCGCTCAATGGTTTTCACAGCACTATTCGTGTGCAAGGTGCCCATCACTAAGTGCCCGGTTTGGGCGGCCTTCAGAGCGGTATTCACCGTTTCCTTATCCCGCATTTCTCCCACCAGGATAATATCCGGGTCTTCCCGTAGAGATGCTTTTAGGGCATTGTCAAATTTCCGAGTATGAATCCCCACTTCCCGGTGTTTGATTAATGCCTTTTGGCTTCGATGCACAAATTCAATCGGGTCTTCAATGGTGATAATGTGCTTCGGCATCTCCTTGTTGATGTAGTCAATCATGGCCGCCATGGTGGTTGACTTACCTGAACCCGTTGGCCCTGTAATCAGAATTAGCCCTTTGTGATAATGGCAGATATCCTTAAAGACTGGAGGAAGATTCAGTTGCTCAATCGTCAAAATTTTCAACGGAATTAACCGCATTACCATGGCAGGCCCGCGCAGCGAGTCAAAGATATTAATCCGCACCCGTGCAAATTCGTATTGGGTCGCTCCGTCGAAGTCAAGATGTTCTTCAAAGTAACGAATTTCTTCTTCCGTTAGAATCTCATGAAGCCAACTATAAAAGGTCTCGCGATCCGTTTCTGGCCATTCCGTTGGTTCAATTTCCCCCCGGTTGCGATAACGGGGAACCTCACCCACTCCCACATGCACATCCGAGAAGCCCTTATCGTAAGCCTGCTTGACAATTTCTGCTAGGGTCGGCGAGCCATTGGTGGGGCCACCCTGCCGAGCCGTGGCTGGGGCCGTAGGAGGTTTTGTTGGCCGGTAGCCTGCCGGTGCCGGAGGGGAAGATACCACCGTGGGTGGGTTTGCATGACTTGTGGCTGCGACCGTTGGATTTGCCCCAGCAGCACCTGCATTCACAACTGTGTGCCCGCCCCCACCGATAGGGGCTGTCATTTGTTGAGTGGCAGCGACTGTGGCACCATTATTGGTATTGGCACGAGGCGGTGGGGGGACTGGCGGCACTCGTGGCGGTGGCGGTGGCGAAGCAGGGGGACGTTGTGGGTCTGTCATTGTGCTACTTTCCTCAAGCAATGGAGAACACGAGTCATAAGTGTTGGGCAGGAGCCTGCTATGAATCGAATGAGTGCACAACAGGTCTACTTTAAGCTGGCGTTTTTAAGCTGGCGTTGGCAGAGATTTACAACGTTGCGCTGGTAGATCGATAGGTAAGCGCACCAATGCCGGATTTTCAACGTTCTGCTACTAAAATAGCAGACACCTACCCAAACAAAAGATTGCCCAAAATGGTCGTGTTGTTATCAGGACTGTGTTAGCCTAATGCATCCTACAAGTAAACTCTTGGCGTTTTCTGACAGTTTTCAGCAAACTTTGAGATTGCGCCAGTTTTAGAGAATGGTTGCAACGTATCCGGTAGTTTAAACTCGCCAGGCCCAAAGCAAATCAGGGGTTGCCAGGGTTAGCATTAGCCAGTTTTGTTTCTCCGGCCTCGCCTCGCCTACGACAATGCTCTGCCTATGCTGACGAGTGGTTCGTCAAGCTAGATTTGAGCGGTAACTCGCGTTAAAACCGCAGCGAGGCAACCAAAACCTGCTTTCGCGGGTTACGCCCCTCTTGCTAGGTAGGCTGCCTGACTCGCGATCGCAATGTTGCTCACGGCGACGGCCATAACACGTTTATCGGCGACAATTATCGCAATGGCCACAGCGCCAGGCATCCGTTTCTGTAGGAAAACCAAAGGCCGCTAGCAGCAAGGCCCAGCGACAATTGCGGCTGTGGAGAAAGCGCTGCATCTGTTCAGCTGCTTTGGCATTTGTTGCGGCGAGGTTGACGGTTCTTGACTGAATTTCGTAGTCAAAGGGGGTTTGCCAGTCAAGCTGGCCAGCGCTGTGGAGCAGGGCTAGGGCGATCGCCCCATCCTGACGAAACTGCTGTTGCACAGTATCCGCTTTGCCCATGGGAGAAAGTTTGCGGGCAATTTGCTGGGCTTTTTGTTGCTGCGATCGCTCCTTTGCTAGAAACGCCTGTTGACGCTGCTTATCCGCATGATCCAACCAGCCCGTTGGTTCGCTAATTAAAGTAAGGGCGATGGCCGTTTTGCCATCGCGACCCGCTCGACCGACTTCCTGCACATACTCGGATAGCAACAACGGCGCATGAAAGTGTAGAACCCAGCGGCAATCGGGTTTGTTAATCCCCATGCCAAAGGCACAGGTGCAGATCACAAAGGGAAGTTGGCCCGTTAGCCACTGCTGCTCAATCTGGCGGCGATCGCGAGGGCTAAGACCAGCATGATAAGCCGCTGTGGCCAACCCCTGCTGCTGCAACCAGGCTGCTAATTCTTCACTATCGTGGCGGGTACGCACATACACCAGCCCAGACTGGTGCGGGTGGCGGCGAATCACCCCTAACAGGCACTGTCGCCGTTGCCGAGGAGTCCAAACGACCTGAACCCCAAGATTGAGATTGGAGCGGTAGGGGTTTTGGCGAAAAATTTTGGGGTTTTGTAGTTGGAGAATCCGCTGAATGGTGGCCTGGGCCGTAGGGTCAGCGGTTGCCGTAAAAGCAGCGATCGCGATTGACTGATTCGGTGGCTTTTGTGCTAGCAGGGCAGGGCGCACCGCACCGAGGCGATAGTAGCTGGGTCGAAAGGTTTCGCCCCATTGGGTTAAACAATGGGCTTCATCTAGCACTAATCGCCGAATCGCTAATTGGGGCTGGCATAACCGCTCCCATACAGGGGGACTCAGCAGCGTTTCTGGCGATAGGTAAAGTAGCCGTAATTGGCCCTGTTCTAGGGCACGCAAGGTTTGGCGTCGCTCCTGGGCAGAGCGCTGACTATGTAAAACAGCCACCTGGCTTTTCAGCCTGGGATGACGTTCCCATAACTCCTGAACCTGATTTTCCATGAGGGCAACCAGGGGGGATAATACCAAGGTCAAACCTGGCTGCATCAGGGCTGGTAGTTGAAAGCAGATGGATTTACCTCCACCCGTCGGCAAAATAATCAGAGCATCCTGTCCAGCCAGCAAACACTCGACAATCTCACCCTGGGGCGGGCGGAAATCGCGATAACCCCAGAGTTTTTGCAGATAGGCCTGCGGAGGGTGGTTGCCTGTTACAGCAGTAGAAGTGACCAATGGATTCACGCGATCGATGCTCCCTGTAGGGTTAGGCTTTACCGGCATTGGATCAGCCAACCCTGTTCCTCAACTCCACAGATCAGAATTTCATCCATAGAGAGACTGGTAGACTGAACCAGCGTCTTGAGTTAGTTTGCCCCTGCAGAGAGCGGCAAAAACATGGGTGTGACGGCTGCGATCGCGGCACCAGAGACAGCGCTCTTCCGGGGAGTATCCGCCATGCTGAAAGGTGGGACACGATGGGTATCCCAAAGCCACCTCTTCTATATAGATTTTTCTATGAAATCTGAAGTTCTTACCTTGCGGGCTGGGCTAGAACGTTACTACGCTGCGAATCCTAATTTTGTGCGGAACCAGGATCTGCAAGTCGGGCGATTGCGAATTCCCTGGCAAGATATGCTACGCCACGACATCATGCATGTGGTCACTGGCTACAGCACCCAACTCGATCAAGAACTCCGCTTGATTGGGTTTCTGTTAACGGCTCTGACCTGGAAGCGCCCTTGGTACTACTATGCCCAGAGCTTTGTGGTTTTCTTAGAACTTCTGGCAATGTCTCTGCAGGGCAAAGCCTTTGGCGATCGCTACTACAATCCTTACCAAGTCTGCCGTATGTATATCCAGGGAGTGCGTCAGGGATTTACGGTGCGTCAAAAAATTAACGCCTACATTGACCCAGAAACCGTCATGGATTGCCCATTGGCAAAACTTCGCTCCGACTATGGCATTGCTAGTGCCGGAGCCTGGGATGCCGCTTCAGAGGGAGGAAGCTAGAAAAATCAGAGGAAACAGGATAGAACGTTATCCTCTTCGGAGGATCAAGCCCTAATCTGTAAAATCGGGATGACAGGATTTGAACCTGCGGCATCCTGCTCCCAAAGCAGGCGCGCTACCAAGCTGCGCTACATCCCGTTAGTCATATCCACATTAGCACAGCCTCAAAGCGTCAGGAAGGTAAAGAAGTATTTCATCAATTCACAACTTATCCCCGATCGCTGATGCCAATTCTCGTTTTGAGTTTCCCTTCCTTCAACAACAAAATTTTTGCAAGGTTTCCGCGTGCCGGGCTTCTGGCCTAACCCATTCCTTGCTTTTACAAGCGCTTGGCTATAATAGGCCTACCCACTGTGGAATTCAACTGCTGCTGATGAAAGTCTCTATTTCTTCCACGCCGGCCCAGTCTCGCCAAATCCGCCAGCAATTGGCCACTCCTCAAGAATCCCTCTCTTACGAGTTGGGCAAGGCGGTACAAGAATTGCCGCCCCTCTATACCCGTGTCCTAGCCGGAGGCATTAGCCTGCTTGTGTTTGGCTCCATTACCTGGGCCCATTTGAGCAAAATCGATGAGGTTGCAGTGGCTGCTGGCGAGGTTATTCCTTCGACCCAAGTGCGGCCTGTGCGGGCATTAAATCCAGGAACGATTCAGCAGATTAATGTCCAGGAAGGGGCTGTGATCAAGAAAGGTCAGGTGTTAGTTCAGCTTGACCCTGCCGTCTCAGAGTCTGAGGTCAGTCGGTTGCAGGCAAATGCCAGGGTGATTCAGCAGGATATCGCCCGGCTAGAGGCTGAAAACCGGGGCGATCGCACTTCTGGCACCGTGCTACAGGATCAACTGCTCGCGGCCCGTCTGAACCAGTACGAAACAGAGCGGATTGCCGCCCTCGCTGAAGCGAATCGCCAACTGTCAACCGCAACAGAGGCACGAGAACGGTTAATTCGGTTCCAAGGCAATTTAGAAAACGCCCAGATCACCCTGCAAAAGACCCGTGAAATTTTGGGTAAAGCCCAGGAACGGGAAGAAAGCCTACGCGGGCTGGTGGCTCAAAGCATTGTGCCCCGGCTGGATTATAACCAGGCTCAGCAACAGGTGATTCAGGCGAGTAGTCAGGTGACGGATGCTGAAGATAAGGTACTCTCGATTCAAAAAGAATTGGATGCTCAACGGGAACGAGTGCGACAGGCCGAGGATGCCTACCGGGCTGCTGCTAGTAAGGCCAATAGCCTCACGGCTCAACGCCAGAGCGAAATTTTGACCACCTTGACCAAGCGAAAAGAGGAATTAACCAACCTGAGCGGACAAATGAAAACGGCTAACCTGCAAAAGCAGCGGGACAAAATTGAAGCCCCCTTTGATGGCACAGTCTACAGTGTTAAAGCCACGAAAGGCCCGGTGCAGGCAGGGGAAGAGCTGTTGTCAATTGTGCCCAAGGATGAAAAGCTCGTGCTAGAAGTGAAAGTTCTTAACCGAGACATTGGCTTCATTCGCCAGGGAATGCCCGCTAAGGTAAAGCTGGCGACCTTCCCCTATCAAGAGTTTGGTACTATTGAAGGAGAAGTGTTGCAGATTAGTCCTAACGCGATCGCCGATAAAGATTTAGGCCCGGTTTTTCCAACGCGGATTTTGCTAAGCAAATCAGCTGTGACGGTGAAGGGTAACTCAGTGGAGATTACTCCGGGGATGGCAGCCACTGCCGAGATTGTCACCCGCAAGAAATCGGTTCTCAGCTTTTTAACTGAGCCGGTAACTCGACGTTTTAATGATGCCTTCTCTGTCCGTTAAGGATTGGCTC
>Ga0272446_1006142_pt1 | contig 12732 bp, 11 predicted proteins | sample YNPCB0061_FD_194587 | JGI IMG/M metagenome (GOLD analysis project Ga0272446, IMG submission 194587) | Hot spring microbial mat communities from Yellowstone National Park, WY, United States - YNP-CB-006-1 | ecosystem: Environmental > Aquatic > Thermal springs > Hot (42-90C) > Sediment | place... | reverse complement strand
GCTCTGGTGCTGATCATACGTTCGAAACTTCGGCATATCCCCCTCCCGTGCTCATTATGCCTTAAAAGGGCTTCTATTGGAAGTTACAGGACAACCTCAATTGCAAGATGTTCGGAGAAAAAACGATAGAAAAAAGTGAGGCCGTCATCGAGCGAAGAGATAAAGCACTTTTCATGTGCGACGCCCTGCATGGGCGTCGAAGAGGAGGATTCATGAAACAGATTGTTGCGGTGCTGCTGATCGCTATCTTTGCCGGAACGGCCTTTGCGCAGGGCAGTTCTACAGCGTCGGTCGCAGGCATGATCAAAGATGGTCTATTTAAAAACGAAGTTCGGATCAGGCAGGCTTCGGTCAATCTCGATACGAATGAAAAGCTTCTGCTCTATAGTGAATTCAAGAAGGAGCCCTGGGTGCCATTCTTGGTCAATCTTCTGATTGGTGCCGGTATTGGTTCGTTTATCGAAGGTGATACCACTGGTGGTGTGATTGCACTTACAGGAGACCTCGTTGGATTGGGAAGTGTCCTTCTAGGCGTAAGCGCCTATGCCTCTGCTGTCTATGATGATCCCTATACGACGAGGGGGGTAGGGCTGGTGACATTCGGATATATTGCATTGGCAGGTACACGGATATTCGAGATCATCCGCCCCTTTACCTTCACTTCGCGCTACAACTCGACACTGAAAGGTGCACTGAACTATTTCGAAGGACTCAGCATCGCGCCTGCAATCGAGTCTGGAATGGCTGGGGTTTCGATAGCTTACAAAATCAAGCTTAATTGAAAGCCAAAGCTTCAATCATACAAAAGGGGCTCTGGAAGGAGCCCCTTTTTTCTCCTCTTCTGCCATGCCATGATAGAGACCGAGCGGCACTGAGGGCACAGGCGACACTGACAGCATAGGGTCTGGCCAGCGACCCATGTGCATGAAGCAGCCCATTACCTTCCCCCAAGGAGGACCAGTGGTGATACTGACCAGCCACAACAACCCCATCCATATCGATGCGGTGCAGATTCCCGGCACGGGCGGGCTCATCGGCATGACCTTCTGCCCGGGCAAGAAGTGCCCTGGTGCATCGGGCTATCACCACAGGGACCTTTCGCTGGATCTGCGCGCGATACGCGACTGGGGTGCGGAGGTGCTGGTGAGCCTGATCGAGGAGCATGAGTATCACCAGGTGGGGATTGCCGATTTCGAGGTAAGACTGCCCCGGGGCATGGTGCACCTGCGCCTGCCCATTCCCCATGGGGGTATTCCCGATGAGGCATGGGAGCGCCGATGGCGGGGCGGAGAGGGGAGTCTTGTGCGGTCGGTTCTCGCACGGGGAGGCAGAGTATGCATCCACTGCATGGGCGGGCTGGGGCGTACGGGCATGGTGGCTGCGCGCCTTCTGGTGGAATTTGGCCTTCCGCCCGATGAGGCGATTGCGATGGTGAGGTCAGCCCGGCCGGAGACAATCGAGACGCGGGAGCAGGAAGCGTATGTGCGCGCCTGTGCTAGCGGATAGAACGCAAGGTGTCCTGCAGAGTGCCCATGGGGCAGACACTGCACCATGCCCGGGGCTTGAAGAGCACGCCCATGACAAAACTGATGCCAACCGAAACCAGGTAGATCATCCAGAACACTCTTCCGATATTGGCCAGCCCGCCGCCCGATCTCAGACTCAGGTTGAGCATGCAGAACATGGCGAATCCGCAGAGCGCCCGGCGGAATTCTTTGGTTGCCATGAACTTCGGCAGACTCTTGCCATTCTTGCGGTTCGGAATGATCGAGGAGAGAGAGCGTCCATTGGGGCAGACCGATGTGCAGAATCCCCTCGACTGCCGGCTATTGATCACCAGGGCGGTTACCATCATGGCGATGACAAGGAGCCCTGCCGCAGGGAAAAAGTATCCGGCAACCGAAATGCCGGCGACAAGGACTATGGAAAGCGCCTTGTAGGGGCCGCGGTAGAAGCGCGGAGCAATAATCATGAGAATATAATATAAAAATTAATATATATTGTCTATCATAAAGGCAGGCCGTCGCCGGCCACTGCCTTCGTGCCTGCCTTTACACAAGGTTGAGAGCACTATTCTTCGTTTGCGGTCTATCCACGCACCAGCGTCACAATGAGCACCAGCGCGGCAAGCGCGAAGCGGTACCACACGAAGACCGAGGTCGAATGCTGTTTCATGTAATTCAGCAGGAATTTGATGCAGAAAAAACCGCTGACAGCCGCCGAGACGAATCCTATCGGAAAGATCGCTAGTTCCGCGCCAGCTGGTGCGCCCGAGCGGATATAGCCCGCAAAGTCATACAGGCTCTTGAGACCTGCGCCTGCGATGATGGGTGCGGACAGAAGGAAGGAAAAGCGAGCGGCTGCTTCGCGTTCGAGGCCGAGCGCAAGGCCGGCGGTGATGGTGGCGCCGGAGCGCGAAACACCAGGGATAATGGCGAGTGCCTGCGCAAGACCGATATACAGGGCGTCTTTCGCCCTTATCTGGCCGAATGATTTTTTATGCGTGGCAATGCGGTCGGCAAGCAGCAGAAGGAGGGCCAGAAGCACGATGGCCGCGGCCATGAACAGCATCGAGCCTCTGGGAATGGGGCTTGAGTGGAAGCTGTCGCTTATCTTCGATTCAAAGAGCAGGCCAGAAATGCCGCCCGGGATGGATGCCAAAAGGATGTACCATGCCATCCTGCGGTCGGGATCGTCGCCGATTCTTAATTGCACCACGCTCTTGAACCATGCGGTGATGAGGCGGCCCCAGTCTGCGGCGAAAAAGATGATGACAGCGAGCAGGGTGCCTAGATGGAGGGCGACATCGAAGGTCAGACTGTTCAGTGCCGGATTGGTCCAGCCGAAGAGCCATGGCACGATAACAAGGTGTGCCGAGCTCGAAATGGGAATGAATTCGGCCAGTCCCTGTATGATGCCGAGGATAATGGACTGAATGTAGAGCATGACCCCCTCCTTTGTGCTACCAGATTTGTACTTCCAATGCGGCGCAGCGCGCAAGCCGGGGGGCATATCGGTGCTTTTGCGCGAAATATCGACACCCAGCCGCGAGAGCTGGAGGAAAGTCGAAAAAAGGGCCCCATCCTGAATATATCAGAGCGCAGCTTGTAGATGGGGCCCCTGAAGCGTATGACGGCCTCTATTTGAAAATGAGCGATCGTACCCACTTTGTCGAACGGACCGCATCGCCCCTGGCGAGAAGCTCTTCGATTTCCTTCATCTTTTCGTCCGACAGAAGGGATTCGAGGTGCATCAGGAACTCGATACTGCCCTGCAGAGCTCCCTGGGCATCTTCCCTGTATGGATACTGATCCATCGAATACCAGCCATTATAGCCCAGTTTTTTCAGCCAGAAGAGCAGTTCGAGGAATTCCACCAGATGGACCGACCCTACGATCATATCATCGTCCCAGGATCGGTAATTGTCATTGAAATGCATGTGGAACAGCTTTTTGCCGCTCGCATGCAGAAGCACGGCGGCTTCGGCCATGTTTTCTCCCGCAACCATGGAGTGGCCGGTATCGATGGTGACGCCCACGTTGGGAAGACCGGTTTCCTTTGCGATGAGCAGAGTATCGGCTGCTCTCGCAAGGTAGGAATGGGTCCGGGGTTCCTTCGGCTTGTATTCCAGCGAAAACTTGATGTCCGGATAGCGCGATGCGATATCTTTGATTGCGTCGATGAGCCAGCGCCTGGCGGTATCGTAATCCGCCTGAAGGGGATAGTCGTATCCATCCTGCCCAGGCCACAGGTTGATGAGCCCGCAGCCGAGCTTTTTTGCGAGTTCGGCGGCGATCATCGTTTCTTCCTTGGCTTGCTCCCGTATTGAGTGGTCAAGTGAGGTAAAGGCTCCCATTCCCCATCGCTTCTGGGAAAAATGGTCTGGTATGATGGATGCGCATTTCAGCGAATACTTATGAAGGAGATTTCCCATTTCATCAACATTTTCGGGCGTGATGTCCCATGTGCCCACAAGCTCGACCGCTTTTACTCCCGGTATCTTCGAAGCCTGCCGGATCATCTCTTCCTTTGGCGGCTGTTCCTTGTAGCCAGTCGACAGGAAGCGGTCACAGGTGTTGCCGAGATTACCGAGAATAATAGAAATATCCATACAAACCTCCTCCGGTTGCTGTGTGCTATATCGATAACTGCCTGACGCTGCTTCTCGTCACCAGTTTTCCACCAATAAGTACTTTGACGGTCGGCATGTCCTTTCCATTGCGAATCCTTGTCAGTAGCAGTTGAATGGCCATTCTTCCAATCTGCGATTTGGAGACTTGGATGGTAGTCAAGGGAGGATTGGTGATCGAGGAAAGCGGGATGTTGTCAAACCCGACAATTGACAGGTCGTCCGGTACTCTGATTCCCGCTTCGGATAATGCTCTGAGACAGCCGCTCGCGATGATGTCGTTTCCGCATATGAGGGCAGTTGGAAGCGGGATATTGTGTGATAGGATTTCCTTCATGTCTTCGTAGGCACCATGAAATGTCTGATCCACCGAATAGACGAAGTCCCTGTTTTCTGGCAGGTCAAGCTCCCTGAGCCCGGCCAAGTATCCCATTTCCCTGAGCCGGATGTTCCTCGTCTCGATTTTTGCCTTCACAAAGCCGATGTTTCTATGTCCCATCGAAGAAAGATATTTGAGCATCATGAAGATCGATTCTTCATTGTTCATATCCACAAAATCAAAGTCGATAAATTCGTCATAGGTGTCGATGAAGACGAACGGTTTGTCTATTGCCTTGAACTGAAGCACGTCTTCTTCAGTGAGTTCTGTACCGAGGACAATGAAGCCTTCAGCATTGCTCGATGCGGCTGTCTCGAGAATGGTGCTGATGGGACTCAATTTGAACATCATGATTTCCAGGGAATAGCCTTCGGTTTTTGCAGCCTGGCTCAAGCCTTCGATATAATCAGCGATAAAGACGTCATGGTCCCTGTTTACCGTATGCCCATGGCGCGCGATGTGCAAAAAGCACAGCGAGCCTGCCTTGATGTTCTTCTTCTTGGTTGAATAATTGAACTCTTTGGCAGTCTTGAGGATTTTTTCTCTCATTTCCTGGCTGGCTCCGGGCTTGTTGTTCAATACCAGCGATATCGTGGTGGGAGAAACACCGACAGCCTTTGCAATATCTGCAATCGTTATTCCCATGACAGGCAGTTCCTCACAGTCGTATATCTATGGTACGAGAGAAGCATTTATCTGTCAAGAAAATTCTATCTGAATACTAAAATTTTATATGTATTTTACTAAATAAGCCGTCATGTTGAACCTGATTTTGCTCTATTTTAAAGAAATTAGCAATATTTATGTGCTGTATGCAAGTAATATGTGAAAATTATGCATAAATTTGCATATATGCGCCTTTTCAATGTCATAACCATTTTTACTGATATTTTCTTGACAGGGTGCAAGGGTATGGTATAATTGTCCTAGATTTTCAATCATGCCAAGGAGGCTGAAATGAAAAGAAAATTTACGTTGCTGGTGGCGGTGGTGATGATCTGTGCGCTCGTTACTCCATTGTTCGCACAGAAGTATGACCCCATGGCTTTCAAATCCAAGAAGCCGATGAATCAGTGGAAGATTGCACTTGTACCCAAGGATGCAACCAATGCCTGGTTCGTCCGCATGGAAGTGGGTGTCAAACAGTTTGCCAAAGATACGGGCATCAATGTGTTTCAGAAGGGACCGCCCAAGACTGACGCAGCAATGCAGGCCCAGGTTATCGAAGACCTCATTGCGCAGGGTGTCGATGCGATATGCGTTGTTCCGGTCGACCCTGCAGCGCTTGAGCCTGTGCTCGGTCTGGCTCTCTCCAAGGGCATTGTGGTCATCGACCATGAAGGTGCTTCCCAGCAGAATTGCCTCTATGACATCGAAGCGTTCAGCAACGAAGGTCTTGGACAGACGCTCATGAAAGAACTCGCCAAAATGATGGGAGAAAAAGGCGTCTATACAACGATGGTTGGCAATGTCACCAATGCCTCCCATAACGAGTGGGCAGATGCCGGAGTTGCTTACGCAAAGGCTCATTATCCCCAGATGACCCTGCTTGCGGCCGAACCGCGAGTGGAAATCATGGATAACCTCGATACAGCCTATGAGCGTGCAAAGGAGCTGTTCAAGAAATATCCGAATCTGAAGGGCATTCTTGGAACCTCTTCTCTTTCAGCTCCAGGAACAGCCAGGGCAATCGAAGAGCTTGGGCTCAAGGGAAAGGCCTTTGTGACCTCTGTCGGTCTGCCGAACGAGAACAAAGTCTACCTGAAAAATGGAACCCTCCAGACGGTACTTCTCTGGGACCCAAAAGATGCCGGCTATGCGATGCTTGCAATGGCTGTTAAAATTCTGAAGGGCGAGAAGATCGAGAATGGATGCAATCTTCTTGCGCCGGGATGGACTTCCATGAAATTTGCCCCTGGATCGAACAAGGTGCTTCAGGGCCAGGGATGGATTACTATTACAAAAGATAACGTAGACACCTTTGGCTTCTGACCGCATCTTGCGAGCGCAGCGCGAGAGAGCATGGAGGAACGCCAGGCGTTCCTCCATGTCTTTATATATTCGGGAGGTATGTATGTCTGATATTGTTTTGAAAGCGAGCGGTATACAAAAATCCTTTGGTGGAGTTCACGCTCTGAAAGGTGTGGATCTTGAAATAGGACATGCAGAGATACATTGCCTCGCTGGAGAAAATGGTTCAGGCAAATCGACCCTGATAAAAATCATTTCTGGTGTTCATGCTCCTGACGCAGGAATCATCGAATTCATGGGTAAAAGGCTTTCACATTTGAATCCCGCCGAAGCGATCAGGCTTGGTATTCAGGTTATATATCAGGATTTTTCGGTTTTTCCCAATCTTACGGTAATGGAAAATCTTGCGCTCAACAAAGAGCTCATGGAAAACAAAAAATTCATGAACTACCGCAGAGCGAGGGAAATTGCGTCCGAAGCTGTTGCAAAGATCGGCTTTTCCATCGATCTCGACGAAAGAGTGGAAAACCTTTCGGTTGCGGACAAACAGCTGATTGCCATATCACGAGCGCTCCTGCAGGATGCGAAGCTTATCATCATGGATGAGCCGACTTCCGCCCTGACAAAGAAGGAAGTCAAATCTCTCTTTTCAGTGATCAAGCAATTGCAGTCACAGGGCATTTCGATACTCTTTGTGTCCCACAAACTGGATGAAGTGTTCGAAATTTCGGACCGGTTTACCATCATACGAAGCGGCGAGCTTATCGCCAGCGGAAGTACAAAGGGCCTGGATCGGAAGAAATTCATCTACTATATGACGGGAAGGGAATTTTCCGAAGAATCGTATTCGAGGCCGTCTCGAGACATTCAGCCCGTGCTTTCGGTCAGAAATCTGACCTTGAAAGGCGTGTATTCGGACATATCGTTCGATCTATATCCCAACGAAATTCTCGGAATAACCGGTCTTCTCGGCTCAGGGCGGACGGAACTGGCCGAGACGCTGTTCGGAATTCTCCAGCCGGATTCCGGCACCATAGAATTGAAGCAGAAGAAAATTAAAATCCGCTCTGTGCAGGATGCCATCAATAATGGTATCGGCTATGTACCGGAAGATCGTTTGACGCAGGGGCTCTTTTTGAGTCAGGCGATCAACAGGAATATCGTAGTGTCGATTCTCGAGAAGATAAGCAGCCGCATGGGAGTATTGGATCCTCCGAAGTTCAATGAGACGACGGAAAAGTGGATCAGGGACCTGTCTATTGTCGCATCGAATGCAGGATTGCCGGTAAAGACCCTTTCTGGCGGCAATCAGCAGAAAGTAGTGCTGGCCAGGTGGCTGGTAAGGGATCTTTCGGTGCTCATATTGAACTGCCCGACCATGGGAGTCGATATCGGAGCCAAATATGATATACATACACTTATCAGGAAACTTGCTGCGGAGGGTTTGGCAATCATTCTGGTTTCGGACGATTTGCCGGAAGTGCTGGCATGTTCGAGCCGGATTATTGTAATGAGGGAAGGGCGCTTCGTTGAAGAGATGAATGCATCAGAAACAACCGAGCAGATGCTCAGCGAGCTGACCGTCGGCATTGCATGAAGGGAAGGCCAATGATTGCAGCAAACAAGATGTTCAGAAGAACTGAGCCATACATTTTGCTGGCTATTATCGCTCTCAGTATTCTCATTCAGATTCAATCGGGGCAGTTTTATTCGGGCAACAATCTGGTAGACCTTGCCCGGTCCATGATCGTTCCGGCCTTGTTTTCTGCAGGCTGCATGATGGTGATCATTTCCGGGGGAATCGATGTTTCGTTCACTGCAATCGGTTCGCTCGCCATGTTCATAACCGACAAATACCTTCTCTCCATCAATTATTCGGGGCCGGTGATTGTCGCGTACATCATGTCTGCAGGCCTGGGTTTGCTGATGGGAGCAATCAACGGATTCTTCATCGGAATTCTGCAATTGCCGACATTGGTAGTAACGCTCGGTACGGCGAGCCTCTTCACGGGTATCATGTACGGTGCTTTTGCTGCTAGCGCCTCGGATGTTCCTCCTGCAATCGCAGCTCATGGCAAATCCATTCTGTTTACAGCGACCAATGCACAGACAGGGTTGTCGTCCAACATGCCTATCCAGATTTTTATTCTTGCTGGAGTGCTTCTGCTGGTCTTTTTCCTGCTCAGGTACACCATGTTGGGTAGAGGCATTTACGCCATCGGAGGTGACGAGAAAGCGGCTGAACGGGCTGGTTTCAATGTCAAAGGGATAAAATTCTTTCTATACTTCTTTGTGGGTGCCCTGGCAGGGATTACTGGAATAGTCAGGATTTCCATGATGGCCTATGCGGATCCTTCGACAATGCTGGGGATGGAGCTAATCGTCATCGCCGCGGTCGTGCTGGGGGGTACGAGGGTTACCGGCGGTTCGGGTACATTGATGGGCACTCTGCTTGGCGTTCTTCTTATGACCATTCTGTCGAACAGCCTGATATTGATTGGTATTTCGACGTATTGGTCAAGGGTTTTTACGGGATCTATCATTATCATAGGTACTGCGATATCGGCCTACAGAACCAAATTGAAGCGATAGATCATTCCAGGTGGGGAATATGGTACGAACAACGAAATTCAGTGTTCCAGCGGGATCGACCCTGGGGAATCGAGCTAATATCAGACGTTTGATCATCATTCTGTTTCTCGTCACCCTGCTTATGACGATACTGCGGCCCTCGCAATTTCCAACCATTTCCAACTTCAATTCCATGATGCGGCAATTCCCGGAATATGGGATTATGGCGATCGGGATAAGCCTCACAATGATCACGGGGGGAATCGATCTTGGTGTAGTGGGCACGGCAAATCTGTCTGCAATACTTGCCGCGAAATTCCTCATTTCGTTGATGAAAAGCGGAGTTTCAGCTGAGGCAATCGCTCCCTATGTTGTGCTTGCGATTCTGATGTCGATTGCGACAGGGCTTGCCTGTGGTGCTTTTGCAGGTTTTCTCATCGCCAGGCTGAACATTCCTCCCATCCTGGCAACGCTCGGTACTCAGCAGTTGTTTACGGGCATAGCGATTGGAATAACGAGAGGACGGCCTCAGAGCGGGCTTCCTCTTCTGTATTCGAGAATAGGGAATTATCAATTCTTCAATTTGATTCCCGTGTCTTTTGTCATTTTCCTGCTGGTTGCGCTTGGGGTTGGATTTTTGCTGAGCAGGACGAGGCTCGGGTTTCAAATGTATATGCTGGGGACGAATGCGAGGGCTTCGCGATATGCAGGGCTGAACAACAGCAGTATTATTATCCGTACTTACATGCTGTCGGGGTTTCTTTCCTCGCTGGCGGGTCTTATCATGATGGCCCGGGCGAATTCGGCCAAAGCTGAGTATGGAACTCCCTATACGCTCCAATGCGTGCTTATTGCCGTGCTTGGGGGGATCGATCCGAACGGGGGATCTGGTACAATTGCAGGCGTTGCAATTGCGATTCTGATACTGCAATTTCTGTCGTCAGGGTTGAACATGTTCAATTCGATATCCAATTTCTATCGGGATGTTATCTGGGGCGGCGTGCTGCTTTTGGTGCTCATGATCAATAAATTCAATGTATGGGATAGCAAGAACAGGAAGAATGCATAGGCATGTGCAATGAATGGAGGAGAGGGCTATGTTGAAGGGAATTCCAGAAATAATTTCGCCGGATCTGCTCAAGATTCTCGACGAGATGGGGCATGGCGACGATTTGGTGATCGGTGATTTGAATTTTCCTGCAGCGAGCAACGCGAAGCGGCTGATCCGGGCCGATGGTCATGGGGTACCGGAAATGCTCGATGCAATCCTGAAGCTTTATCCCCTGGATAAGTTTGTCGACAAGCCGGTCATGCTCATGCAGAAGGTTCCTGGCGATACGGTTGTTCCCGAGGTTCACGAAAAAATCAGGCAGATTGTGCGGGCACACGATCCCCGCGGGGATGATGCGATCCAGATGGTCGACCGCTTCGATTTCTACGAAAAGGCTAGGCAGGCCTATGCGATTGTCGCGACTACCGAGCATGGAGCCTACGGCTGTGTGATATTGAAAAAGGGGGTTATCCGATAGCATTTCATAAAGTCTGATCTTCGGGTGGAAGCGGCGCAGCGCGCAAGCCGGGGGCATAGGAGCCCCCCGGCTTTTTTATTGCGCGAGACTTCGGATTACATGATTGTTCGAGTCGGCGATGTAGAGCGTTTCTCCCCGCTGGGGAGATGGCGATGCGTGCAGGATAGTTGAATGCGGAGCTTTGATAGAGGCCGTCGGCATAGGCGGCACTGCCCGTGCCTGCCAAGGTAATGACATTTCCCGCAGGCGAGATTTTGCGGATCAGGTTGTTTTCGGAATCGGAGATGTAGAGACAGCCGTCGCTGTCGATGGCGATGCCGGCAGGGTACTGTAAGCTGGCCTGCAGTGCCGGGCCATCGGTACTTCCGATTTCGCCGCTGCCTGCAACTGTGGATACCTGCCCCGATTCGATCCTGCGGATGCGGTGATTGCCGGTATCGACGACATAGAGTGCGCCCGATTGGCTGATGGCGATATCGGAAGGCTGGAGAAAGCGGGCCGAGAGGGCGCTTCCGTCGGCAAAGCCAGCTGAAGAGCCGGCGATGGTGGTTACCACGCCATCCGGCGTCACTTTTCTGATCTTGTGGTTGCCAGTGTCTGCCACATAGAGATTGCCGCCTGCGTCGATTGCGATGCCGCTGGGGTTGTTGAATCGCGCACTGGTACCGGTGCCGTCGAGATCGCCTGCCGTGCCGCTGCTGGCGAGGGTGCTGACCATGCCGTCGGCCGTGATCTTGCGGATCTTGTGATTGCCTGAATCGGCGACATAGATGATGCCGGATGCGCTGACAGCGAGGTCGCGGGGGAATTTAAACTTTGCGAAATTGACAGCACCATCCGTAGAACCCTGGAGCCCCGAGCCCGCTGCGGTGCTGACAGCCCCGCCGGCTTCGATCTTGCGGATTTTGTGATTGCCGGTATCGGCAACATATACCGTTCCTGTCCCGTCGACAGCTACTCCCAAAGGTGAAAAAAATTCGGCCTCAGCCCCGATGCCGTCGAGAGACCCCGAAGCTCCCGATCCAGCCAGCGTGCTCACACGCACCGTCCTTATGCGGAACCGCAGTTCAGCCGAGCCGGCAATGTCGCCCCTTGTGCCTATTACCGTCAGCGCGTGTGCGCTGCCCGGCTTCAACGTATCGCCCAGGCTCAGTGTACTGCCCGCCGCCCCATTCACTGCTGTGCCGTCAAGATACCACCGCCAGGAATCCGGCACCGGAGCCCCGCTTGCCTGTACCGTCATGAGCGAGCCAGCCCGCAGTTCGGCAGTGCCCCCGCTCAGCTCGATGGCGATCGGCTTCTTGACATTGGCCTTTACCCCCAGCACGAGAACAGGAAAGCCCGAACTGTCCATTTCCTGCAGCGTCAGCGGCCAGGACCCCTCGGTAAGCGCATCCTTGTAGATCATCACTGTTTCAACCTTGGTCCAGATGGGAGTACCAGGCCGCGCATCGTCGAGCAGTCTCAGCTCGAGCGTGTAACAGCCGGTGGCTATTCCTTCCTGCGGATCGCTTGTCCATTGGGCGCTGTTTCCGCTGATGGTGAATTCGAGCGGCACAGGATTCTGGTCAAGAGGAACCAATGCCGCCTCGATCCTGGGTTCGATGAGCGTCTCGGATGGCCAGCTCAGCGACAGGCTCAAGTGCCCTGTCCCCGCAAGCGGCACGCAGAGCAGATAAACCGATCTGGTTTCGCCGATAGAGAGCGTCACTGTCTGTGCAGGAGAGCGGACCATGATATCGCCCTGGGCATTTCTTCCCTCGGCATAGATGGACCAATCGCCAGGGACCAAATCGGTCTGCACAAAGCTGGCTCCTTTTACCTGTCCCGCATCGAACGAAGCACCATTCGGCCCGCTTCCGTGAATGTCGTAGGACACAATGTCCAGATCAATGGCCGGTGCGAGGTTTCGCGCATTTTTGTCATTGCTGAGACGGATTTCCAGCCTGGCCCCCTGGCTGTGGAAAAGGCCCTTGCAGCTTGAAAATGCCATCAGCATCGAAAGCATGCAGAGTGCGATAAGCCCGGCGCAACCACCCTCCCCCGAAACGCTAATTGAGGCTGTCCCGTAACTTCCCCCCAGCGACCATTTTAGGTATAATGGCAATGGGGGAGGGGTATGCCAAAGTTTCGAACCTATGATCAGCGCCAGA
>Ga0272446_1006140_pt1 | contig 12738 bp, 12 predicted proteins | sample YNPCB0061_FD_194587 | JGI IMG/M metagenome (GOLD analysis project Ga0272446, IMG submission 194587) | Hot spring microbial mat communities from Yellowstone National Park, WY, United States - YNP-CB-006-1 | ecosystem: Environmental > Aquatic > Thermal springs > Hot (42-90C) > Sediment | place... | reverse complement strand
TGCGGTGGAGGAGGCTTATCGATTCACCTGGAAGGGTCAAATCCTGCCGGCCGATCACGCCAAACCCCTCCTGCTGGTGTCCACCTCCGCCGATTCACCGCTGCTCAAATGGCAGAACAATCCCGAGTTGACCCTCAGCGAGGTCTTTCAGCGAGGCAATTTTGTGCAGGTCAGCACCTACTGGCGGCCGATCCTGCTGTGGCCGATCGTGATGCTGTTCAGCAAGTCGGCATGACGATCGGGCAGAGCACCTCAGGCAGTGACCTTCGGCAGGCACCCGGAGGCCGCAAGGGTCAGAGAGGGTCAACGGCGGTCCCCAGCTTTCGCTGTTGCCGGGTCTTGGGGAAGAACCTTTTGTAGAAGAAAAGACTCACCAGGATCGGGATCACGTAATAGCCCACCCGGTAGATGAGGGTTGCAAGAAGGGCGCGATCATAGTCCAGCCCCATCAGATAGAAGCAGCCCGCCATGGACCCTTCCATCAACCCGATGGATGCCGGAGTCAGTGAAAACAGGGTGGCAAATATTCCCACCGAAAAACCAACCAGCAGCGTGCTGTTGTCAATGGGATAACGGGCGGCCAGAAACGAGCACTTCAAACACAAAAACATCATCAGCCAATCCAACAGAGCATAGCTGGCAGGGGCGAGCAGCATGCGGCTGTTCTTCACCAACAAGTTCATGCTGTCATTGAAATTTTCAAAGAACCCCTCAGCCTTGTCTTGCTGCAGCCAGCGGGGCAGGTGGACTCTTTTCGACAGGACCTCGATGGTCGTCATGATCCAGCGCCACAGTTTTTTGCGGAACTTTTCATGCACCAGAATTTGCACCGTAAGCCAGGTGAGGACGAAGGCAATGAGCAGAATGAAAGCCCCAAATTCCACCTGTCGGGCATTCATCTGGTAGTTGCTGTAGAGGAAAAAGAAGCCGAGGTAGATAAAGACAACCGCTACGGTGTTCGTCAAAAACCCGTGGACCATCGAAATGGACAGGGTGTTGCTGGGGGGGATTTTTTCCCTGGATAGCAGATAAACTTTGGCCGCAACGCCGCTCAACCCCCCCACCGCCATGAGGTAATTCATGGTGCAGGAAAGCAGGGCAATCTGCAGGGTCACGAAAAACCTGAGGTCTTGTCCGATGTTTTTGAGCAGGCGCTGCAGCACCGCGGTGATGCAGACGTAACTGAGTGCGCTGGTCACCAGGACCAGCAAACCCCACACCAGGTGAATTTCGCGAAACTCTTCCACTAACTTGGTCAGATCGGCCCGCTTAATGGTGTAATAGAAAATCCCCAAGCCAACGACTGCGGCCAGCCAGAATCGCTTACGGGTCGCTCCGACGATCAAAATCCTCTCTCCTTGACGAACAAAGCGGTCCAAATTTGCCTGTCAATTCCGCTCGTTTGATCGCCCAAGAATAGCAGAAAGGACATTTCATGAAAAGGAGATACTCAAAACACCTGACCCAGGGCGTGACCTCAACGTTGGCACGGTGGAACTGCAGCGCCCTCCCATGGTCCTTCAGGTGGGAATGCCTTTGCTGGTATTCGGCGCTTCAACAATGATTCAAAGCGGCGCGGGATTTTGTTTCCTACTGGTGTGAAGAATTTTTGATATCATGGGGTTGGTGGCAGGCGCCCCTCACTGGCGATGGCTTTGGCAGATCGGAGGAATAGTATGAAAAGATTTTATTTTTTACTGATGGCGATGGTCGGTCTCGTTGTCCTTTGTAACTGCACCAACATGAAAACCCGCACCCTGATGGTGGATGAAACCAGTCATTATGCGCCCACCAGGAACGTGGAAGTTGTCACCAAAATGCCGACTGCTCCCCATAAGATCATCGCCAGTTGGGAATGCAGCGGGTGCTCGGGCGTGATCCACTATGAGTGTTTTAAGGATCTGCAAACCAAGGCGGAGCAAATGGGCGCCGACGTGCTTTTCATCCAGCAGGCCGGAGTATTTCCCTGCCAGGGGTTTTGTCACTGCCCTTATGTCATGGCTTCCGCACTGAAGTTCAAAGAGTCGCAAGCGGACCCGCAATAATGAGCCGTTCAGCAAGTTGGTCCGCTTTCGGCAGCGGTGTGGGCGGCAGAGTGCGCAAAGAAAAGACTCTGAGCACTCAACCAGCCGCTGCCGTGGGCGGACTTTCAGCGCTTATTCTTCCCTGGACTGTTGTTCTTTCGCCAACTGCTCCCGGGTCATCGTCCAAAAAGGCGTTCCGTCGCTGGTCAACCGCACCTTCAGCTCGATCTCTTCATCTCGGGCTTTATTCTTGACTTTGGACGCCATGAAAACCTCTTCATTGTTGATCTCGGCCCAAACGCCCTTGACCTTGACTTTGTCGCCCTTTTTCAAGCCGATGGCATCCATTTTGACAAACGATTTGGGTCCGAGATGGACCTTGATGATGTCGCCATCCTCGTCTTCGACTTTCATGCCGATCCCTGGGGCCATACCCGGCAGCGGAGTGATTTCCATGACCTCTACGAAGCGCCCCTTGAAAGAGTCCAACTCACTGACGTTGTAGTGCTTGTTGTACTCGCTGTCTTTCTCCCATCCTTTCAGTCCTGGATCAACGGCCGCAACCGGATTTGCAAAAACGCAAACCAGTCCCCAAATCATCACCGCCGCCACTATGATTGCCTTGCTGCGATTGAACATGTTTGTTCCTCCAATGGATTGATGGATCACATAACCGCCGGCGCAGCTAGTTGCCGCTCCCGCAGCGGTCCAATTGACGCCTTTACCCAGTATAACTCGTGTTTGCGAAATTCTAAGGTCGATCCAGCGGTTTTGCAAATCAAATGGAACAAAATGCGGTGGAACAAAATGCGGTTGACTTTGCATGAACCGATTCTTTATGGTGCAACACCCTGTGCAATGAACGCTGTGGGAGCATTAAACGCCCTCTCGGCTCGCTCCAGGTGGAGCGAACCGGTGGGGCATGGATGACACCTGCAGCCAATCGACATCTTGAAAGGCGCCGCCGATGACCGTTTTTGGCCCCAACGAATGGGCCCTGCTGACCACACAGAAAGGCAAATCCTGGCTGGTGCGGGTGGAAGACGCCCCCTACAGTTCCCACCTGGGGACCGTCAACATGCTGGAGGCGGTGGGAAAGGAAGAAGGTGACTTTCTCGAGACCAACAAGGGCGCCAAGCTGTTCTTGCTGCGTCCCACCATGGAAGACTACATCTTCAAGATGAAACGGCAGACCCAGATCATCTATCCCAAGGACCTTGGCGCCATCATCATTTATGGAGACATTCAACCGGGCCTGACCATTCTCGAATCGGGGGTCGGCTCCGGCTCCCTCAGCCTTGCCCTGATTCGGGCGGTGGGCGAGCGGGGCAGGGTCATCTCGCTGGAAAAAAGATTGGAATTTGCCTCCCTGGCGAACGAGAACATCGCCAAATTTCATGCAACGCCGCCGCCCAACCACCACGTCATCGTCGCCGACATTCAAAACATCTGCCTCGGCATCCAGGTGGATCGGGTGGTCTTGGATTTGCCCGAGCCTTGGGGAGCGGTGGGGACCGTTGCGCCGTTCCTGAAGATGGGCGGACTGTTGGTGAGCTTGAGCCCCAATGTGGGACAGGTGCAGTTGACGCATCGCGAACTGCGCTGCAACAGTTTCATCAATATCAAAACCTTCGAGCTCCTGCGACGCGAGTGGATGATCGATGACCTGCGGGCCCGGCCGGTGGATCGAATGATCGCCCACACGGGCTTCATTACCGTGGCCAAGAAAGTCAATCGCCCGCTTGCCGCCAGCCCCGAAGCCAAGGCATGATTCGAGCATAATTCCCGCATCTAAACAATCCCCTGAGCTTCTGTCGCCCCTCCACCGTTTCGGCGCCATCCAGATTTTAAACAAAAAAGTCATATTTTTTTGAAAGTCAGCAAGGATCGATACACAATTGTATCATTACTCCCTTGTACAATTCCCCTCATATATAAAATAAACGTTTATTTACAAATATTTATGTTTTTATTGGCAAGTTTGGCAAACTCCTTGCTCAACTCCAGTTGCACGTGCAAACAATTTTCAAGGGTAGAAAGGCGAGGAGGAAAACATGACCAAAATTGATGCAATTGTAAAACCATTCAGGCTTACCGAAATTCAGGAGGCCCTCGTCGGGATGGGCCTTCAGGGCATGACCATCAGCGAGGTGAAAGGTTTTGGCCGGCAGAAGGGACATAAAGAAGTGTACCGGGGCGCCGAATACCAGGTGGATTTCGTGCCGAAGTTGATGCTCACCGTGGTGGTCCCTGACGATCAGGCTGGGCCGGTGATGGAAGCCATTCAGAAAAGCGCCAAAACCGGTAAGATCGGAGACGGAAAAATCTTTGTCTCCAAAGTTGATGAAGTGATGCGCATCAGGACCGGAGAAACGGGAGTCAGCGCTCTCTAAATTCAAGCAAACCGTTCGTCGTTCAATATCGTCGATAGATTCATTTTTAATTTGGAAGGAGAAGAAATGACAACACACCGAAACCTGACAGCAGTCCTCGTTTTCTTTCTGGCCGTGGCGTTCCCGCTGCTGGGCTGGGCTGACGACCCCACCGCCGCTGATGTGCAGAAACATTTGGATTATGTCTGGACGTTGGTTGCCGCGGCCCTGGTTTTCTTCATGCAGGCCGGCTTTGCGTGCGTGGAAGCCGGCTTCACCCGGGCCAAGAATGCGGTCAACATCATGATGAAAAACTTGATGGATTTCGCCGTAGGCAGCATTGCCTTTTGGGCCATCGGCTTTGGTTTGATGTTCGGCGTATCGGAAAGCGGCTGGATCGGAACCTCAGGCTTCTTTCTATCCGACTTCACGCCGGGCGGCGACCCATGGGTGCTGGCTTTCTGGATGTTTCAGGTGGTGTTTGCCGCCACCGCCGCCACCATTGTTTCCGGCGCCATGGCGGAACGTACCAAGTTCACCTCGTATTTGATCTACAGCTTTTTCATCAGTGCGTTCATCTATCCCATCATGGGCGGCTGGGCCTGGGGCGGTTTGTTCCATGGCGGCGGCTGGTTGGAAAAACTTGGCTTCATCGATTTTGCGGGCTCGACGGTAGTCCATTCAGTGGGCGGCTGGGCGGCCCTGGCGGGGGCCATTGTGCTGGGACCGCGTATCGGCAAGTACGATTCCAAGGGCAACCCGCGCGCCATTCCCGGTCACAATCTGCCGCTGGCGGCGCTGGGGGTCTTCATCTTGTGGCTGGGCTGGTTCGGCTTCAACCCCGGCTCCACCACGGCCGGCACCAAAGACATCGCCATGATTTTCGTCAACACCAACCTGGCAGCAGCGGCCGGTTGCGTCTCCGCCCTGATCACCATCTGGCTTGTCGCCAAGAAGCCGGATTTGGCCATGGCCCTCAACGGCGCACTGGCCGGTTTGGTGGCCATCACCGCCCCGTGCAACAATGTCTCTCCGACCAGTGCCGTGCTTATCGGGCTGATCGGCGGCAGCCTGGTGGTGTGGGCGGTCCTGCTGATCGACCGGATTGGCGTGGATGATCCGGTTGGCGCGGTGTCCGTGCATGCGGTCAATGGCGTGTGGGGCACTCTGGCAGCGGCGATTTTCAATATCGAAGGGTTCACCATTCAGCAGCTTGGAGTGCAGGCGCTGGGCTGCGCCACCGCTTTTGTGTGGACCTTCTCCACTGTTTATGTCCTGTTCCGCATCCTGAAGGCCACGATTGGACTGAGAGTCACCGCGGAAGAGGAAATCGAAGGGCTGGATCTTGGCGAGCACGGCGAAGCGGCCTACCCGGATTTCGCCACCGTCACCAGCCATGGCGGCAGCAGCGTGTTTCCTTCCAGGGCAATGAAGGAAGCTTACGGGCATGCCGGAGCGATCGAAGCGGAACCAAGTCGCTAGGCCGCCTCCCCCTGCCACAGGAATTTCGATTTAAAACTGGATCTGCTCATTTCATCATCCCCCTTTGCCGCCGTGAAGGGGGATTTTCATTCCTTAAGTGCGGCATGGCAAGCCGGCGCGCCGGCATTGGCAGGTTGCTGCGGCCGGCGTAGTCAGTGCCGGAGCGACTCCAACACATCCTTCAAGTCATTCAGATCCAATCCCACGTGGTCCACCACTTCCCCGATTCTCACCGGCAGTATGAAATGCAAGGCGCCGGATTCCCACTTTTTGTCCGTCTTCAGCGCGGCAATCAGAGCATCGGCGGGAAAATGACTGGGAATGACGGTCGGCAGCTCCCAAGTCCGGCACAGGCTTTCCAGTTTCAGCAGCACATCTTCGTTGGCCTTCGCCATCTTCACAGCCAGTTTGGCGGCGGCCACAAGGCCAATGGCGACGGCGTCGCCGTGCGGCATTTGATAACCGCTGAGCCGCTCCAAAGCATGACCGACCGTGTGCCCCAGGTTCAGCACGCGCCGATAGCCGGTCTCTTTTTCGTCCGCTTCCACCACCCTGGCTTTGATGACGCAGCAGGCCGAAACGATCCGCAGCAGGGCTTCCGGCTCACGGCGCTGGATCGCCGGACTGTGGGTTTCGAGGTATTTCCACAAAACCTCGTCGCCGATCAGGGCGGTCTTGATGACTTCCGCCATGCCCTGGCGAAAATCTTCTTTGCTGAGGGTCTTCAGCCACTGCGGGTCCATCCAGATGAAATCCGGCTGGTGAAAAGAGCCAAGCAGGTTCTTCCCCTCGGGCAGGTCCACTCCGGTTTTGCCGCCGATGCTGCTGTCCACCTGTGCCAGCAAGGTGGTGGGCACCTGGAAGTGAGCAATCCCGCGCATGTATATGGAGGCCAGAAAACCCGCCACATCACCGGTCACACCCCCACCCACGGCAACCAAAAGGGCCTGCCGGTCGGCGCCCGCATCGACCAGTTTTCGCGCAAGGTCCTCCACCGAACTCAAGCGCTTGTTCTGTTCCGACGCCGCAAACAGCACCACGCGACCGGTGTCGAGATCGGGCCAGCCAAGCGGCGTCAGTTTCCGCTGCCACAAATGCCACACGTGTTCATCGAAAATCCAGAAGACGCGGCGGCCGCCGGCCAGTTCCGCAATCCTTGCGGGCAATCCGGCCATCAGCCCGTCCCCGACCGCAACCTGGGAGGTGCGGGGTCGCGTCCCCGGGAGCTGTATCGTCAAGTTCATCGTCAATCCTTGTCCAAACTTCAGCGGCCGGTCAAACCGGCGGTTTTTGCCTGACTATCCCGTCTGCCTCCGGGTCGCATGGGCCGTCAGCGGGAGTGCAGCAACCGGTGCAATGGCTGCAGATATTCGCGCCGCCGCGCAAAACTTTCACATAGTGACGAACCACATACACTAAAACGGCTACGATCACCAACAATACAACAATTGTCTGCCACATGGCGAGATCAACCTCCCAAGCCCAGCCACCGACCGCCCTGGTAGATCATGACGGCCATGACAAAGGCCACTGTGGTATTGAAACACATGGAAAACAGCGCCCATTTGAATGCGCCGGCTTCTTTGGCGATGCAGGTGACGGTGGCCAGGCAGGGGGCGTAAAGCATGATGAAGACAATCAGCGCAAAGGCTTTCAAACGATCCCAGTGAGGGTCGCTCTTGAGCCGCTCGCCAAGAGAGACCCCCTGTTCCTGGTCCAGTTCACCCATGGAATAGGCCGTGCCGAGGGTCGAGATGATCAGTTCTTTGGCGGCGAAGCCGGCCAGCAGGGCCACATTGGTGCGCCACTCGAAGCCGCACCATTGGCTGACACCTTCAAGTGCCATGCCGAAGCGACCAGCATAGGAGTTCTTGAGAGTTGCCAGTGCCTCGTCTCGGTCGATTGCCAGCAATTGCTCCTGCATCTGCTCCTGGTCCCCGGACGCCGTGGATGGATCTGCTGCGGCAGCACTGGACGCCGGCTGCGGGAGCTGGTTTTGCAGCTGTTGACGTCGAGTTTCAAAGAGCTGTCGTTCCGACTCCGGCAGGCTCGGGAAAGTCATCAGCGCCCAGAAGAGCACGGAAAGCGCCAGGATGATCGTTCCCGCCTTGCGGATATACTGCCAGGTGCGCTCCCAGGTGTGGATGAGCAGCCCCTTGACGGTCGGCAGGCGATAGGGCGGCAGCTCCAGCAGGAACGGCGTGCTGGGGCCGCGCAGGATGGTCCAGCGGATGATTCTTGCCATGCAAAGCGCCAGCAGCCAGGAAAGCAGGGTGAGCAGGAACATCATCTGTGCGTGCCGCGCCGGAAAAAAGGCCGCAATGAGCATGGCAAAAACCGGCAGCTTGGCACCGCAGTTCATGAAGGGGGCGGTGAGCAAAGTGGCCAGCCGCTCCCGCGGGCTGCGCAGGGTGCGGGTGGCCATGACTCCCGGAACAGCGCAGCCGCCGGCGATTCCGCCGGAGACGATGTAGGCCATGACCGAGCTGCCGTGCAGCCCGAAGGTTCGAAAGATGCGATCCAGCATGTAGGCGACCCGCGCCAGGTAACCGGTGTCCTCGAGGAAGGCGATGGCCAGGAACATGAACATGATCAGCGGAACGAAGCTGAACACGCTGCCCACTCCGTTGATGATTCCGGAAACCACCAGAGACTTGATCAACCCCGGCGGCAGCAGTGAACCCATGAGGTCCCCCAGGGCGCTGAAGCCGGCTTCAAACCACGCGACCGGCACGGTGCTGTAGTCGAAGGTGAATTTGTAAACCACGTAAAGAATCACCAGCATCAAAAGGGGACCGAAAAAACGATTGGTCAGCACCTGGTCCAACTGGTCGGAAAAGTAAAGACGATCGGTCTTCTGTTTGTTGCGTACCACTCCACCTTTGAGCAGCGCGGCAATGAACCCGTAGCGGTGGTCCGCGATGATCGCTTCCGGATAGGTTTCCAGGGTCTTTTGCAGGTGGGCATCGACGCTTTCGGCGATGGCTTCCAGCCGGGCAGACAGCTCCGCATTGACGGCTTTGCCCTTTTGCAGCACCTGTTCGTCGGCTTCGAGGTATTTCAACGCCACCCAGCGGGCCGGATAGAGATCGGTCAGGAATTGTGCGCCCTTGATGTCGGCTTCCATCTGATCGAGGACCGGATCGATGTCCGCACCGTAAGAGATATGCAACGGCTTCCAGGGAGGGTCCGTTGCAGCGATTGCGGCCGCGGCGGTGACCAGATCTTCCTTTCCCTGCCCCGATCGGGCAATGGTCGGCACCACCCGCACCTGCAGGCGTTTGGAGAGCTCCTCAACATCGATTTCAATGCCGCGGTTGGCGGCCGCATCCATCATATTCAAAGCCAGCACCACCGGGATGCCCAATTCCAGCAGTTGCAGGGTGAGATACAGGTTCCTCTCAAGGTTTGAAGCATCAACGATATTGATGACCAGTTGCGGCCGCTCGTGCACCAGAAAATCGCGCGCGACCAGCTCTTCCAGAGAATAGGCGGTCAGTGAGTAGGTGCCGGGGAGGTCGACCAAACGCAGTTTTTTGCCGTTGAATAAATGAAAGCCCTCTTTTTTTTCCACGGTGATACCGGGGTAGTTGCCGACGTGTTGGCGAGCTCCAGTGATGGCGTTGAACAGGGTGGTTTTGCCGCAATTGGGGTTGCCGGCAAGGGCAATGAGATATTCGGTCATTGGCTTCATGCTGGCTCGTCAACCTCCACAAAAATGTAATCCGCCTCATTGTTGCGCAACGTGAGGGTAAAATTCCTGACGCGAACCGCCACAGGGTCCTTCAGTGGGGCCCGTCCCTGAATCTGCAGCGGGGTCCCCGGCACGATTCCCATGTCCCGGATCCGTCTGCCCAATTCCCCCAGGGCCGTAACCCGGGTGATGACCCCCTTTTGTCCTACGGCCATGTGTCGCAATAACACAGTCGACATGAGCACAACCTCACAGAGTTTAAATTAGGTGCGCCTAACTTTTTGCCAACAAAAGAGCGGCCTCAACAGCCGCCCGGAAATTAAACCCAAAAAAGGCCTTTAAACAAGCTTCAATTGACCGCTTTCACCAAGATCTTCTGACTGACTCCAGCACCAAGGCTGAGCGTTCCGCCGTTGACCTTGACCACACACGGACAGCCACATCCGCCACACAACAACTCGACCTCGACCCCCGGATAGATCCCCATCGCCGCCATGCGTCCGCAAAGATTCCGGCCACCGGCGACACCACAGACCCTAACCCGTTGCCCCGCCGGCGCGCTCGAAAGAGGCAGTTTGTCTTCGGTTGAGGTCTTCATGCAAGCAAACGGACAACGATCGTTCTTTTTCCATCCACCCAGCATCAAGTCTCTCCTTCCCGCTTTTTAGTATGGATTAGGTAGCCCAAACTTTGTAAGCTGTCAATGGCTTTCTTGCCCTTCCGCACAAATAATATCATCATCATTGCGGCCGATCGCATTGATTTGAGTCAAATTTGTTTTTCGTGAGAGAGGTTTTTTTGCGCAAAAGAGAGCTCCATAACATCAGCAAGCCCGACCTCTCCATCGGCAGGTGGTGAATGGATCCAAGCTGCTGGCTGACCCATCTTGAAAACCGGCTCAAACAGGACCTTTGGCCAACCCCGGAGGAGCTCAAGGGGCTGCTAGGTCTCTGCCGGCATCCTCTGCCGGAGGTTCGCGACAAGGCATTGCTGCTTTTGCTGTCTCCACCTTTGACCGACGAAATCACCTATTGTCGCTGGCTGATTCCACAGGTGCTCGGCCACGGGGCAAAAATAAGAGATTTGCCGGAAGCATTGCTGGACACCTTCTGCGAACTCTATGCTTTCCTCGACGGCGTCTCGCCAGCGAGCAGCCTCCGCGCTCCCTTCGAGCGGGTCCTTAAGCGTTTGCCGAACAGCTCCAGGCGGAGGCTTTTGTGCAAATCCTTTCCGCTCAAACCTTTCGTTGCGCACCTGAGCGCCAGGTTGTTCAACGGCTGCAAACGGGCACTGCCGTTCAGCAGCAGGAAGAAGTTTCGAATTCTAAGAAAAGTGCTGATTGAGCTCAACAGCCATGATCCCGCCTGTGATCCGACCCTCGCTGACCTGCAACCGATTTGGGCAAGCAGGGGCGGGTGCAGAAAACCAGAACGGTTCAGGGGAATCGGCCGCTGGCGCCTCATCGGGCGGACCCTTCTGCTGCCAGTCGGCGACCGCTCCCCCCGGTCCACTCCAGGTCCTGCGGTTGCCATCCATGGCGCCGGCGGATCGGGTCCAGCAGGCAGCGCCGGGTGGCTTCAACGAACCACGCACATTCCTTGGCTGAGCAAAGGTGCTTTATGCTACCTGGAAAAACTTTTTGGGCAGCAGGCGAAGGAGCTTGCAGCGGTTCGAGGGCTCGCTTCGCAGGTGAGTCACAACACCGGCCGCGTGGTGTTGAGCTGGCACAATGCAAGCCTCGCCGCGGCCGGCGGTTGGGGCTTCCAGCACGTGCGCGGGCAGTTTCCGTCAGCGACTCTTTGGCACACATTTCGACGCAGAGTGGCATCCCGGTTAAAAGCATGGGATGCCGCCGATCGGCAAGACGAAGCCATCATCCAGCAGCTTGCGGGGCTGTGGGAACAGCGGCTGATTCATCCGAGACTCGCCCATCTGCTCTGGGAAAGCCGCATCCGGGCACTGTTCGATGATTTTAGGGCGCCGGTTTATAGGGCAACTTTTCGAGTCTGCGAAAAATTGCTGGCGCCCGCCCTCATCGATCAAGTTGTGGCGGGCAAAACATACAGCCTGCACGGTGCGGTCAGCCCGCACCAGCGCCTGGAGATGGGCGCGGTGCTCCGGCATCGAAGACGGCATAGACAAAATTGGCGCAGAGGATTGTTGTTGCTGGTGGCCATGGCCGAGGAAGGCCAGCGGCTTTTAAAGGAGGATCGGTTGCCTCAGCTGGTGTTGCCCTGGATCGATAAGTTCTTCATCTCCTCCCGCCGCGACGAGGACCTTCCGTTCCTGACGTCGCTGGTGAACTGGATTGCCGGGCAGGAACCAAAGCCGCTCATTTTGCTTTGGGAGGACACTCCTCACGCCGACGCCCCAAGCCTGCAGCTCGCTCTCGACATCCTCCGGCGGCAGGGGTTTCCCTGCCGGGGAATCGGCGTTTTCGACTCGCTGCATTCCAGCCGATCCGAGGCGTTGCAGATCATCTGCAAGGAGCACCAAGACATACTCTTCTTTGCGCTGCGCCCCTGCAGCGACACCCACTACCCAAAATCCTTCTTTCAACTGCTGGCGGAAAGAGACCATGAATTCTTCGAACGCTACGATTCGGCCTGGAAAGATGATCTCGCCTTCATCTATGCGGGCACCCAGGTGATGCCTTTGCTTTCGGTGAGTTGCGAAACGGAGCCTTTCCCCGGCTGGGTTACCGTGGATGGTCGCAAGCAGCCTTTCGGCCGCTGGTTCCGGCAGGTGCTGCGGGCGATGGCGCTGGGTGAAAACTGCGAACCGGGCGAGCCGTTCTCGCTCCACTATTCTCGCTGGGCCAATCTATGCTGACGAAGATTTTCGCGCGATGAAAAGACGGGGCCGTGTTTTGGGCAAAGACTTTCGTTCCACCCGATGCCACCCACCGAGGGGGACCTTTTCCGCCGTCTTCAACGAGTGAAAGTGAAGGGCGGCGGCGCCGGCCGGAACCGTGGCCCTGGTGAAGGACTGTTCGGCGGCGTCATAGCGGTAAAGATAATAATGCCCCGTTGGGGTCAGCTCGTAGGATTCGTAGATCCAAATCCCCGGGTCAAGGATAATGTCCACCAGATCGAATTCACGTTCGGCCTGCATGTTCGATCCTCCCTTTTGGGGCACCGTTCCTGAATCCCCTTGGACGAATGTC
>Ga0272446_1006139_pt1 | contig 12738 bp, 13 predicted proteins | sample YNPCB0061_FD_194587 | JGI IMG/M metagenome (GOLD analysis project Ga0272446, IMG submission 194587) | Hot spring microbial mat communities from Yellowstone National Park, WY, United States - YNP-CB-006-1 | ecosystem: Environmental > Aquatic > Thermal springs > Hot (42-90C) > Sediment | place... | reverse complement strand
CGCACGAACTCACGCGTGCGAGCGTTTCAATCGGGCAGCCGCGCAACGAATTACTCTAGAGTTTGCACCGCAGGAGTGGAAGAAGCATTTGTCGGCAAAGAAACGCTCGTACTGGCCACTGATTCGCCAGGTACCATCGTGAGCTGTATCGCCTGCTGCAATGCCTCTTTGATTTCTGTTGCGTCGGGTGTGACCGATGGTCTAAATGGTGGCGCCGTGCGCGCAATCTCATAGCTGGCAATTGCGCTTACGAGAGCAATTACCGCGACCATGAAAACATTCACCCACAACGGAGTGAATCCACGTGCGCTTTTTTTGGTGAGGACGTACATGCCGAACGTGATGACGTAGAGCATTGTATGAAAATGATAGCACCGCGCGCATGAGCGCGGCACACTGATCACGTGCAAAGTGGATTATGCCACCGCGACGCCGAAGATCTTCCCGATGCCGAACGTAATAATCATCGCCAGTATGCCGCCGAAGACGACACGCATCACCACCTTTCCCACCGGCGCATCGCTCATGGTGGCGCTCAGGTAACCGGTAATCGCGAGTGCGAAAAAGACCGCCGCGAACGTAATCTGCACATGCATGCCCGCCGACGGAATCAAGATCGCAATGAGCGGGACAAGCGCCCCTACGGTAAACGAGAGTCCGGATGCAAGCGCCGCGTGCCAGGGATTCGTGAGTTCAGTGGGATTCATTTTGAGTTCAGTCTCGGCATGCGCGGCAAAAGCATCGTGCGCAGTGAGTTCGCGAGCAACGATCTCGGCCGTCTGGCGCGAGACTCCCTTGGCTTGGTAGAGCGCGGTGAGTTCCTCGAGCTCAGCTTCCGGCATCGTCTCGAGCTCGTGACGTTCTTTGGCGAAGAGCGCTTCCTCCACATCGCGCTGAGAGCTCACCGAGACGTATTCGCCGACAGCCATAGAGAGCGCACCCGACAGGATACCCGCGACGCCAGTGATAAGAAAAATGCGCGGGTCATTCGTCGCTCCCGCGACACCAACGATGAGCGCTGAAACGGAGACGATGCCATCGTTGGCGCCTAAGACGGCGGCGCGCAGCCAGTTGAGCTTGGAAGAATCCGCGCTGCTCACCTCCGCGTGTACCATAACCAACACTATATCATCTCTCGTTTCTGTGCGTTCTCTCGCACCGGTAATCGAAGTGCGCGCGAGATGCTACTACCTATTGAGCACGGCACGGGTGTCGCTCGCGACGTAGCCCGTGACGGCAAGGCCGTGCGCTTTCTGATACTTCTTGACGGCGCTTTCCGTGAGCGGCCCGTAGTAGCCGCTCGGCGAGCCGGACATGAACCCTTCGGCAATGAGACGGAGCTGGAGTTTTTCGACGTCGGGATCATCGTCGCCCACACCCATGAAATGCGCGAATATGAAACGGTCATTCGCGGCTGCGGTGCTTGCAGCGGTCGCTGCCACTGCGCTTACGCCGAGCGCATTGAGCGCGGCACGTGTCGCCGGACCAACCACCCCGAGCCTATCGAGCCCATGCGCTGCCTGAAATGCAATAACGGCAGCGCGTGTCGCCGGGCCAAATGTTCCATTGGGAGTTGTCGAAAAGAAACCCTGCTGCGCCAAGACCTGCTGCAGGTGCAACACCTCTTCGCCCGTTGAACCCGGCTTGAGGTACGAAACGAACGATCCCGCAGGCGAGACTTCCGAACCAGTGCTCGCGGAAGATCGCGCGAGCTTCTCCTGGAGAGAAGCGAGCTGTGCGTGGAGCGCGGCGAGCGTCGGGTTCGTGGGCGTAGTCGTGGTGGCAGGTGTGTTCGTTGCGGCCATGGGAATGGTGCCACCAGGGCCGAGAACCGTGATCGTCTGCGTCGTGCTGGCACTCGCGCCATACGCGCCGACCACACCGGTGATCGTGAGGACATGTGTGCCGACATCGCTCGCAGATGGCACCCACGAGAACTGGCCCGAGAGGTTCATGTTATTGCTCGTAACCGTTGAGTGGGGAAACGAATCCATCACCGAAAACCCCGTCGGCTGGTACTGGCTGGGTACCGCCGTAAACGTGAGCACCTGCCCGGGTGAAATATTCACACCCGGCGCGAGGTTCACGATTGAAAGGCTCGGACCCGGCCCCACATGCACCGAGACGGATTTCGACGCGCTGTGTCCCTTCGCATCCGAGACATAGACGGTGATAGTGTGATCACCGTTGTCAGCTTGCGTCGGAGTCCACGAAAAATTGCCCGATGCGTCGATGTTGTTCGGTTGCACCGACGGATTGCTCGAGGTGTCGCCCACGGTGAACGTCGGATTCGTGAACCCGCTCGTCGAGACGGTGAATGTGAGCGCTGTCCCCGGCATGACATTGGAACCCGGCGAGAGCGGGCCGATGGTCATGGAAGGCGGCGGCAAGACGGTGATCGTTTGCGCAACACTCGCCTGACCTTCGCTTCCCACCACAGTGAACGTGAGTACGTGCGTACCCGCGTCGCTCGTCCACGGCGTCCACGAGAAGTTACCGCCCGGATTGATATTATTCGCCGACACGCTCGAGTTCGCGAAAGAATCCGACACGCGATAGCTCGGGTATGAAATACCATTCGGCACGAGGGTGAGCGAGACGTTGCTCGCCGCCTGAATCGTATCGCCCGGCGTGAGGCCGATAATCGCAACCGATGCGGCGGATGCGGTGAGCGGAAGGAATAACGCGAGCCCTAATAAGAGGAGCGTGCGTGCTGTTTTCATCGCACCATGGTACGACCGGCGCAGAAGCACGTCAACGCACAGTAAGAGTCGCGCAATGCCGAGGACAGATGTGCATAGCGCGTGAACAATGTTGTCGGCGAGGTGCTGCGGCAAGAGCACAATTTTATAGTTGAAGTTGGGATTTCCTTTCTTTGAACAGCTGCCCCACCATCGTTTTGTTAAAAAGTTCGAGCATATTTTTCGCAATAATCCGATCGATGACTAATCGCACGCGAAGCGTGTCCCCCGGTTCCAAAAATTCCGAAGGGTATCTAAGTTGGCTGCGGAATTAAAACACCAACAAACTTTTGAACTTATTTTACCAAATCTGATTCATAAATCCAAAAAGCGGAATTTGAAATAACCCGCCGCCAGCCGCCGCAAAGCGGCGGCTGCGCCTCGCAGAAAAATTGCCTTTTCCTTCTAAAGAAAAAATCGGCGCGCGCAAATCAAAAAATGTAAAGGCAATTTTCTGCTCGGCTCCGCGCTACGCGCGGGCGGCACAATTCGTTCGGATGGCTCGCTGGCAAAATTTTTTCCGCAGTTCGGAAAGTTTGTCATAATGGAATAATGAGGAAATGGAATAATGAGGATATGAATCGGAAAATCTATATGATCAACCTCATGGAGAGACCGCCGCGTCAAAATCAATAGCATATAATCTTGGCATTTGATTCAAGTCGGGATTGCCGTCCTTATCTCTAAAAAAGCGAAGAACAAAATTATAATCATGCGTATGTCCATGCTCTATGCCTTGAATCTTTAAAACCGATATGATTTTATTTTTTTGTTCCCTTAACTCTTTTTCAAACATTCCTCCTGAAACTTCCAACCACTTGGCAAGGCTCAAATCCAAAACACCGGAAAACACATCAACCAGCCCTTTTTTATTAAGTCGGTATGATTGGATTGGCTCAATCGGCACATAATCAAAACCGTTATTCTTCCACGCCTGATGATTTTCGTAGATTTTTTGCCAAGCAAGAAATGCCCTCGGTTTTATGTGCCTGATAATCAATTTGTCTTTTAACGGGCCTCCGACAAGCGTGGTTTCTGAACCGGTCTTTTCAAACGCTTGTCTTTTAAACCTTTGCTTGTCTAAATCGCTTTTGTCGTATAAGGGGGATTGCACTACTTCATTACCCAGCCCTGCGTCAAAAGCTATTTTGATCAATGAAGCTCGTTCTTGTTCCGGGGCGTACTCAATCATCCCCGCCGCTTTTCTTTGAACCTCGGGGTTTTCTTGGGACAGGGCTTGTTTGATTTTGCCTGCAACCAATAACCTCAATGAAGCTCGTTCTTGTGCCGGGGCGTACTTAATCATCCCCGCCGCTTTTCTTTGAACCTCGGGGTTTTCTTGGGACAGGGCTTGTTTGATCAATAAAGCTCGTTCTTGTGCCGGGGCGTACTCAATCATCCCCGCCGCTTTTCTTTGAACCTCGGGGTCTTCTTGGGACAGAGCTTGTTTGATTTTGCCTGCAACCAATAACCGCAATGAAGCTCGTTCTTGTGCCGGGGCGTACGAAATCATCTCCGCCGCTTCTCTTTGAACCTCGGGGTCTTGTTGGGACAGAGCTTGTTTGATCAATGAAGCTTGTTCTTGTTCCGGGGCGTAATTAATTTTATCAATTTTATCTTGAATATCACTTTGCTCGGCGGCTAATTTTATTAAATCGTCCTGCCCCTTGCTTCTAAGATATTTTTCGGGATCAATCTTGCCATGCCCAGAGACTTGATACATGTCAATGGGTATGGGTGCGGACAAATTTTCTATTCTTGGTCTTTCCATAAATTTATGACTATTTCGTATACGCACAAAGTCTAACACAATGGTCTTTTGCAATAATATAATAGGGTAAAGTCTAATTATTCGGACCTAAAATGTTGATTTAGCATTGTATCTCCAAACGAAAGCATTAAAATCCGCTTCAATTTATGCCAGAGCGGCGGCGAATCCGCCGCGAAAGCGAGACCAGCCCCGCCATCGGCGGGGCTGGGCGAGCGAACCATCTCGTCTCCAAATTCCGAGTTCGTTCCGTCAAACTTGGCTGCGGGATTTGGAATCGAACCAAAATACTCTGCTCCAGAGAACCTAATTCCTGTTCTTTGCACCGCTGCGGGATTTGGACTCGAACCAAAATACTCTGCTCCAGAGGCAGATGTCCTACCATTAGACGATCCCGCAGCGCTACAAAGAACAACGGAATTTCCTTCGGACCGGATAAAACGCAACGCAGGTTGCGTTTTATTCCCGCCATCAGACGATCCCGCAATTACCATCCTATTCTACCCCACTCGCGTGGAGCTTTCTATGGCTGTTCGCGCATATTACCACACACTTTTTTATTTCGGAAAGTAGCTGCTCCTTGCCGCCACTACGGCGTATACGGGCAGGTACGCCGATCCCTCTTGAGCTCGACAGGGATCTCCGTCACCTTCTCGACGCCGTCCTTCCCGAAATCCACGCCGAGCATGAGCCCGTGATCAACCGCATCGGTCCAGTACTGATCGAAGATGAGGTTCCCGAGCGAGTAGTAGATGTATTTCCCTTTATAGAGCTCGTGCTCCTGCACGATGTGCGGATGGCTCCCGATTACGATGTCGGCGCCCTGATCGACGAACGTGTGCGCGAGGCGAGCGACGCGCGCCAGCGGCGGCACGTATTCCTCGCCCCAGTGTGCATACACAACGACGACGCGGCCCGCCGCCTTCTCCTTTGCCACCTGCGCACCGGTGATGTCGGTGTTGTCGCTTGTCCAGTCGCTCCAGTTTATAAACGAGAATGGGATGCCACCAACCTCGATGCGCGCCACTTTGTCGGGCTCGAGAGAATCCGGATCGCCGAAGTAGCCCACCCCCGCCTGTCTGAGCGCGGCCTTGGTTTGCAGCAAGCCGCCAATGCCGAAGTTCATGATGTGATTATTCCCTATCGAGACGAGCCGTACCCGGTGCTTGTAGAGGAGTTCAGCCGTTGAGGTGGGAAACGTGAAGATGTAGTTGTTACCATCGCCGGGAAGAGAATCGGCGCTCTTCGACGAGCTTGCCGTGATCGGGCCTTCGAGATTCGCGACGACGAGATCGGCACGTAAAAAAACGTCATCGAGACACGAGAAGAGGTAGTCGCCACCGTGCGCATCCGCAAACTGACGGACTGATCGATCGAACATCATGTCGCCGCCAAAGATGATATACGCATGCGGCGCCTCAAGCGGCGGCAGCGATTTTGTTCCCGGCGAGGGAAGTACTGACAGTACGCCGAGTATGAAAATAATTGCCGAGATGCCGGCACCCAGACGCATGGAAACAGGCATAGCAAAGAGACTCTAACATGCTCGCGAAGAAAACTCACCACGTGCGTTTCCCGTTATCGATGCCGGGAGATGGCGGCTTTCAAAAATGCATTGAAGAGCGGATGTGGAGAAAGCGGCCGCGCCTTAAACTCCGGATGGAACTGCGTGCCGAGGAAAAAAGGATGCTCTTTCTTGGGTAGCTCGGCAATCTCACACAAATGGCCGTCGGGCGAAACGCCAGAAAATACGAGCCCCGCGTCCTCGATTCGTTTGATGTACGCAGGATTCACCTCATACCGATGGCGGTGGCGCTCAGAAATATTCGCCACGCCATAAGATTCCCGTGCGATCGTGCCGCTCTTGAGCGCACACGGATACGCGCCGAGGCGCATCGAACCGCCATATTCGCCACGCTCCATCTTGACGACCTGCTCCGGCAGTATCGCGATTACGGGGTGTGCCGTGCGGGGATCGATCTCAGTCGTGTGCGCGCCGTCGAGCTTTGCGACATGTCGCGCGTACTCAACAACCATAAGCTGCATGCCATAACAGAGGCCAAAGTATGGAATCTGGTGTTCGCGGACGTAGCGGATCGCATTGATCTTTCCCTCGATTCCCGTCTCCCCAAAGCCGCCGGGCACCAGGACACCATCGTACTGTGCGAGCTCTTTCACCCGGTGCGGGTCACGCTGATAATCCTTGGCATTGAGCCAGTGGAGCTCAGGCTTCACACCCTGGTGGAACGCGGAGAACTTCAAGGCCTCGATCACCGAGAGGTACGCATCGGAGAGTACGAAATCGCCGGTATCGAAATACTTACCGACAATGCCGATCTTTACACTCCTCTTGCCATTGTGTGCATGTGCAGCAAAACGTTTCCACTCGGCGAGATCTGCGCTCTGCTTGGGACGTTTGTTGAGGAGCTTGAGGAGGAGCGAAGAGAGATCATCGCGCTCGAAGTTGAGCGGCACGTCGTAAATTGAATCGACATCGGGCGCGGAGATGATGTGTGATGCCGGAATGTTGACTTGCACGGAGAGTTTCTCTTTGCGCTTATCGTCAAGCGGCATTTGAGCGCGCGCGAGCAAAAAATCCGGCTGTACACCGTAGGCATTGAGCTGGCGCACGGCGTTCTGCGTGGGTTTAGTCTTCATCTCGCCGATCGTGCCGGGGACGGGCATGTAGGAAACCATCACGAAGATCACGTCGTCTGGGTTCTTGAGGTGTATGACGCGCGCCGCATCGATGAAGAGCGCGTTCGAGAAATCGCCCAAGGTGCCGCCGATCTCAACCACCGTAACGTCGGAATCGGCAAGCTTCGCGGAGCGCATGAGGCGTTCAACGACGGCATCGCGCACATGTGGCACGGCCTCGACGCACTTGCCCGCATAGCCAAGGTTTCTCTCACGATCAATCACCTCCTTGTAGATCATGCCGGAGGTCATGTAATCGACAGGGCCGAGATCGCGGTTGAGGAAGCGCTCATAGTTGCCCATGTCCTGATCCGTCTCCAAACCGGAATCGAGGACAAATACCTCGCCATGCTCGGTGGGGTTCATCGTACCGGCGTCTACATTGAGATACGGATCGATCTTAACGAGATTGACGTTAAGCCCACGTGCCGCGAGAATCTTGCCTATCGAAGCGGTCGCAATTCCCTTGCCGACGCCGGACATCACGCCACCGATAACGAATATAAATTTCCGACCCCTCGAACGTTTCGCCATGCGCGCGCACTAAAATGGTACATCTGGACTATAACATGCGCTTTGTCCGTGACACTGGGGATATGCTACATACTGCATTGACAATCGAGAGTTTCCGTATGATGATGCCATCGTCAGTAACACAGGGAGGAAAACATGTTTACTGATGTCCTGTTGACCTCGGCAGATCTACCGAGGGAGTCGGCAATCCCGGGCTTTGTTTGCATCAACATGAGGGTTCTCGAGGATACCGCTGATCTTTCGCGGCGGGATCGCTTACTTCTCAAGCGGATGATGCGCCAGGCCGAAGAGATTGTCGAAACCATCGACCCAGGACTCCTCACCGGCTGAAACCAGGTGAGGAATATGCACAAGAATCAGAACGGCCACTCTCGGCCGTTCTTTTTATTTGAGGTAGCGACGCACCGCGAGGTAGCTCGAGAGCGCGCCTAGGGCAACACCCGAGCCCATGACGACCATAAAAATGAGTGGAAATGCGGAGATGTAGTAGGTAAAAACATTAAAGCTCGAGAGAAATCGCTCCGAGCCGGGCCCCATCCACACCATAATCGGGTAGAGTGCGACAAGCACGATGATGCCGGAAACGATGCCGTAGAGGACACCAGCAATCATGAACGGCCCCCGCACGTACCAGTGCGAGGCGCCGACGAGATTCATGACACCGATCTCGTCGCGCGCAGTATAGATCGCAAGCCGAATCGTATTGAATGCGATGAGAATTGTTGCTACCCCGAAAAAGACGGCAATTGCCATCCCGATTTTTCGTGAATTGTCGATAAAGGCGGAGAGTTTGTCGATCGCGGTTTTGTTCTTATAAAAATTTATCTTATCAATTGCATCGCCAACATCGGTCCCGCTCTGCTGCTGCGCATCGAGGTATTTTGCGATCGCCTCATACTGCGACGGATCTTTGGCGCGTATCTCGAGAGATGCGCCAAGCGGGTTGTCGCCGAGCTCGTCTAATGCCTGCATCGTAAGCTGATCATTCTGGTGGCGCCGTTTAAACTCATCTAATGCTTGCTCGCGCGAAACGTACTCGATCGATGCGACTTCGGGGAGCGAGGAGAGTGACTGTTTGAGCGATTGAATCTGGGAATCAGTGGCGACGGTGGTAAAGTAGACGGTCACATCAACCTTGGTTCTCAGGTCATTGAGCGCGGCATGCATGGCAGCGCCAAAAATGATGCGTCCCGCAATCACGAAAAGTGTAATCGCCATAATGAGTATAGCCGAGAGCGAGACGAACCCATTCCGCAAAAACCCGATGAGGCCATAGCGGGCAATACGTTTCGTGGTAGTCCAGACAGACATAGCGATATTCTACAACACGTATCTCCCCTGTGCGTCATCGCGAATAATGCGACCCATGTCCATAGTAACCACGCGCCGGCCGATCGAATCGACGACCGATTTGTTATGGGTCGTGAGGAGGACAGTGGTACCGAGGTCGTTAATCTTCTTGAGGATCTCAACAACATCGTGCGTATTGATAGGATCAAGATTGCCGGTCGGTTCATCGGCGATTAGCACATCGGGCTGATTGACGATCGCGCGGGCAATCGCAACTCGCTGCTGTTCTCCCCCCGAGAGCTCGTGCGGAAAATTCCATATTTTGTCGGCAAGACCGACGAGTTCCAACACGTGCGGGACGTCTGCCTGGATGTCTTCATCATCCTTGCCAGCAACCTCGAGCGCAAAGGCAATGTTCTCGTAAATGTTTTTAGTGGGAAGGAGGCGAAAATCCTGGAAGATGGTGCCTATGTTGCGCCGCAACTGTAAAAGATCGCCATTCTTGAGCGTCGCGATGTCCCGCGACCCAAAATAGACATTCCCCTCGCTGGGGAGAACCTCCGCAAACAACATTTTGAGAAGCGTGGTTTTACCCGCACCCGAATGCCCGACAATAGAGACAAATTCACCAGGATCGATGCTCAGCGTTATATCAGCAACCGCCGGCGGTCCTCCCGCCGTGTATACCTTCGAGACTTTATCGAAATAGATCATGGGGAATATGCGCGAACTACCAGCACCGAAAGCGCATATTATCATTATACTGCATGAATCGTGGTGTCAAAACACGGCAACAAAAAAGGGGCGGCATTACCTGCCGCCCCGAAGCTCAGGAAGAGCGCGTGAGAATGCGCGCATTGAGCACTGCCCGCTCGAGCATCTCATGACGTTTCAGAAGTGCCTCCTTTGTTTGAGATGGAGGAAGCTGCCGAATACGCGCATAAAGATCGATCAAAAGGTTCAATCCGCGTTCTCGCGCAAGATTATTCTCCAGTTTTTCCAGATCTGCTTCAATCGAAGCAATCAACTTCTCTTGGTTCATGACACACTCCGTTGCGGCTCCACATCGTGGCCAGCTGGCACCTTACCGCACGGTTTTACTTATGCCAAATCTTTTTCGGCATCGATGAACGATTGAATATCACCTTCGAGTACACGTTCGATATCGCGTCGCTCATGCTCGGTACGATGATCTTTGACAAGCTGGTATGGGTGCAATACATACGAGCGGATCTGGTTTCCCCATTCGATCTTGGTCGAGGCGCCCGCCGAGAGGCCGCGCGCTCTGTTCACCGCTTCGGCCTCCTTCATTGCAAAGAGCTTGCTGCGAATGAGCTCGATCGCCTTCTCTTTGTTTTGCGCCTGGCTTCGTTCGCTCGTCACATGCACGTGGATGCCGGTGGGCTTGTGAATCGCATGCACGGCGGTATCGCGCTTATTGACGTTTTGCCCGCCCGGACCGCCGGAGCGCGCGAACGAGATATCGAGATCTGATTCGGAGATGTGTACGGCAGCAGTGTCGGGCACCTTCGGCAAAACCTCGACGAGTGAAAAGCTCGTCTGGCGCTTGCCGGCGCTGTTGAAGGGCGACATGCGCACGAGGCGGTGTACACCCGATTCTTTCTTCAGCGTGCCATAGGCGCCCGTGCCTGAGACCTCGAAGGCCAAATTGCGATACCCACCCATCGAGTTACGATTCTCGGAGAGGAGCGTGAGACGCCAACCCTTTGCCGCAACATATTTGCTGTACATTTCGAAAAGCATACGCGAGAAATCTTCGGCATCGTCGCCGCCGGCGCCTGAGACGATGGAGACCAGCGCATCACCTTTGTCATAACCATCAGCGCCCGCGAGTGCGGTTTTCAGGTTTTGGTACTCTCTCATCTTCTCCTGCGCGGCACCAGGATTCGCCCAAAAATCGGGCTCGTTCATTGCCACTTCGATCGCCGCGATCTTCTTTTGGATATCCTCTTTATTAGACATGTTACGTGAAGTATAAAGGTGAAAACCTGGAGCTACCACCAGCAGTGACTGAAAAACCTCTCGGTTCGCAATCCTTCTCCGCGGAGAACTCCCCTTTCCAATCCCCCTCTTGGCCCGGGAGGTGGCTCATTCGCTTCGCTCGAAGTTGCGTGCGAAAATCTATCTTCGAAAACGGCAATACCGTTAGCTCAAAATTATGCTTGGTAAAATAATTTTTTAAACGCTCAAGATCGACAGCAGCTCCTCTATATTTGGTTGAGGAATAAAATTGACCTCGGTAATCTGTAAATAGAAATATCTTTTCCATGCCATGTAATTTATAGAATTTTTTTCGCCTCTCTTAAAAAAAGATGGTCTCTCAAAATGTTAAAACCTGTATTATAAAAAGCGACCTCCCCGCGTCTTAATTGTTCCACTTCTTTTTCTAGGATTTTTATGGCCTCGTCAAGCGATACCCATATAACATGCAGTCCGTTTCTCTCCTCATCTTCGGTTAATGTTAGTTCGCCTTTCTCGCCAACAAGTTTTGCAGTATAGCAGTAGTTTATGCAATGTTTCTTGTCTCTGTTTCGATAATCATCTATGATGCCGACAACTTTCTTAAGCTCAACGTGACAACCTATTTCTTCTAAAGACTCTCTGATAATGCCACTTTTAATAGATTCACCGTGATCAATACCCCCACCTGGCAATAAGTAGAAAGAATTCACCCTATTACCAACAAGCGCAATATTGTTATCGTTGTCAAACACAATCGCCTTACCGGTGATGCGATCTTCAAAGTTTATTTTTTCTTTATCGTCCTCCTTTTCGGGAAAGATATCTTTTTGAGTAAATGTTCCTAAATTCTTCATTTTGTTGACTAAATTATTGTGTTAATGTGTTATGCCATAAGATTTGATCTCACACAACTAAACGAAAGGAGGTGAAAAATGAGTGCAACAAGAAAGCTGTTTATCATGAGACACGCTGAGTCGCTCGAAGACATTGATCAAACCGCCTACGAACGCATCGCCGATGAGGATATGCCTCTCACAGATTTCGGCAAAGAGCAGGCTGCTCGTTTTGGTCAGCAATTTGCTAACGAAATCGGCAGGAGTGAGAATCTGCGCGTGTTCCTGTCACCGAGCAAGCGAGTGCTTGAGACGGCACAGCTCGTAGTCTCCGGTGTTCCGAAGCATGTCCGGTGGTCTCTCGTTACCGACAGTCTGATCTCCAAACAAGACTGGGGTAATGTGACTATTCACAACAGAGCCGAAATTGAAAAGGAGAGGTATCGTATTGGCGTGCTTCGATACCGTTTCCCCGGAGGAGAGAGTGGGGCGGAAATGCTTTTCCGTTTCGATCTCTTCGCTAAAAAGTTGGGACAAGAGATATCCGAAGGAGTTGCAGAGAATTTCCTTGTTATCACTCATGGCTTCGAGTTGCGTGTTTTGCTCAAGTCGTTGCTTGGGTGGACAGAGGAATATTTCGAGTCACTCGCACACCCCCTTCATTGCGAGATGAAGCGGGTCGCGTACGACAATGGTTCCTTTCTTCTCCTCGATGAAATGCGGATTTACGATCCATCAGGAAATCCAAATTTCGTTCGACGGCAGAAGAACTCATAGCCGATCTGGAAACAGGTCGGCTATTTTCTTTTAATACATCCGCCGCGCATTCCTCACGCACCATCCTGCGCGGCGCGAAAATATGGGCTAGTAAAATAAATTTTGCTATGATAAG
>Ga0272446_1006138_pt1 | contig 12739 bp, 11 predicted proteins | sample YNPCB0061_FD_194587 | JGI IMG/M metagenome (GOLD analysis project Ga0272446, IMG submission 194587) | Hot spring microbial mat communities from Yellowstone National Park, WY, United States - YNP-CB-006-1 | ecosystem: Environmental > Aquatic > Thermal springs > Hot (42-90C) > Sediment | place... | reverse complement strand
CGCATCCTCTGCCTCACCTTCACCCGCGCCGCGGCGGCGGAGATGGCCACGCGCGTCGCCGCGCGGCTCGGCGAGTGGGCGGCGATGCAGGACGCCGCACTCGCCGACGCGCTCGGCCGCCTCGGCGTCGCCGCGACCGACGAGGCGATCTCCCGAGCGCGCGGGCTGTTCGCGCGCGTGCTCGACCACCCCGGCGGCCTCCGGATCGCCACCATCCACGCCTTCTGCCAGAGCCTGCTGCGCCGGTTCCCGCTCGAGGCGGAGGTCGCGCCGCATTTCGCGCTGATCGAGGAGCGCGACCAGGCAGAGGTCCTCGCCGCGGCGCGCGACGAGGCGCTTGCGGCGCCGACGGCGGGCATGGAGCGGGCGCTCGGCACGCTCGCGCCGCTCGTCGAGTCGGACGGGTTCTCCGATCTCGTCCGCGGCGTGCTCAGGGCGCATGCGCGGCTCGAACGTGCATATGCCGCGTCCAACGCGCCCGATGGGGTTGCCGCGATGCAGCGCCGTGTGCTCGCGGTCGGCCTCGACGAGACGGAGGAGTCGGTCATCGCCGAAGCCTGCGCGCGCGACCTGACGCCGCTGACCGCGGCCGAGAGCGCGCTGCGGCGCGGCTCGCCGACGGACGAGGCGCATGGCGAGATCATGCGGCGCTGGCTTGCGCTCACGCCGGCGGAGCGCGCGGGGCGGTGGGACGAATGGCGCGGGGTGTTCCTCACCGACAAGGGAACGATCCGCTCACGGCTTGCCACGCAGCGCGCGATCGCCGCGATGCCCGACATCGTCTCGGTGATGCAGGAGGAGGCCGAGGTCGTGCTCGATGTCGAGGACCGGCGCCGGCGAATCCGCGCGGCCGTGGCGTCAGCGGCGCTCGTCCGGCTCGTCTCGCCCGTCATCGAGCGCTACCACCGGCGCAAGCAGAGCCGCGCCGGGCTCGACTACGACGACCTGATCGAGCGGACGCGGCGGCTGCTCGCCTGCACCGACACGGCCTGGGTGCAGTACAAGCTCGATGGCGGGCTCGACCACGTGCTGCTCGACGAGGCGCAGGACAGTTCGGCAGCGCAATGGGATGTGGTGGAGCGGCTGACGGCCGAGTTCTTCGCCGGGAAGGGGGCGCGCGAGGGTGTCGCCCGCACCGTCTTCGCCGTCGGCGACGTGAAGCAGAGCATCTACCGCTTCCAGGGCGCCGCACCGGCCGAGTTCGCCCGCGCGCGCGAGGCTGCGCGCGCCCGCGTCGCGGCCGCGTTCGGCGCGTCGCAGTTCCGCGCCGAGCGGCTCGCGGTCTCCTTCCGTTCCACCGCGCCGGTGCTCGCGCTCGTCGATGCCGTGTTCGCCGATCCCGCCGCCGCCGCAGGCGTCGCGCTCGACGGCGAGGCGATCGTCCACCGTGCCGCGCGCGCGGGCCAGGCGGGCCGCGTCGAACTCTGGCCGGCGATTCCGGCGGACGGCGTGCCGGAGGCGGCCGCCTGGGACCCCGAGCCCAGCGCGCGGGCGCGCGACGGCGAGGAGAAGCTCGCGCTCGCGATCGCTGCGCGGATCCACCGCTGGATCGAGGACGGCGAGATTCTGCCCGCGCGCGGCAGGAGGATGCGCCCGGGCGACATCCTCGTGCTCGTCCGCCGCCGCCGCGCCTTCGTGGGCCACCTCATCCGCGCGCTGAAGCAGAGGGGCGTCGCCGTCTCCGGCATCGACCGCATGGTGCTCGCCGACGAGCTCGCCGTGATGGACGTGCTCGCCACCCTCGATTCGCTGCTGCTGCCGGAGGACGACCTGACGCTCGCCTCGGCGCTGCGCTCGCCGCTCCTCGGCCTCTCCGACCCCTCGCTGATGGATCTCGCCGTCGGGCGCGGCCGGCGGAGCCTGCGCGCGGAGCTTCGCCGCCGCGCGGGCGAGCGCGAGGACTGGGCGCGGGCCGAGGCGACGCTCGCCGCGCTCGCGGCACGGGCTGATTTCGACACCCCCCATGCGCTGATCGCGAGGCTGCTCGGGCCGCTCGGCGGGCGCGCGCGGCTGCTCGCCCGCCTCGGTCCCGACGCGGCCGACCCGCTCGACGAGCTCTGCAACGCCGCGCTCGCGCATGAGCGGTCGCACCCGCCCTCGCTCCAGGGCTTCCTCGCCTGGCTGCGTGGCGGCGCGGCGGAGATCAAGCGCGAGCAGGAGCCGGGAGCGGATGCGGTGCGGGTGATGACGGTGCATGGCGCGAAGGGCCTCGAGAGCCCCGTCGTCATCCTCGCCGACACGACCTCGGTGACCGACCCGCGCGATGCGCTGCACTGGCTCGCCGACCCGGCGACGGGTGCCGAGGTGCCGCTCTGGGCACCGCGCGCCGAGCTTCGCCCCGGGCCGGTCGAGGATGCGCGGGCGCGCGGGCGGCAGGAGGACCTCGAGGAGTATCGCCGCCTGCTCTACGTGGCGCTGACGCGGGCGGAGGACCGGCTGCTCGTGACCGGCGCGCTCAGCCGCAAAAGGCCGGGCAAGGACGCGGGCTGCTGGTACGACCTCGTCGCGGCGGGGTTCGGGCGGCTCAAGGGCGCCGAGCCTGCCGCCTTCGACCCCGGCGCCCTCATCGGCGAAACGGGCTGGCCCGTCGGCGGGATGGCGTTCGAGACGGCGCAGGAGCCCGGCGCGAGCCTCCGCCGCGACCCCGAGAGTGCCGAGCCGGCCACGCAGGCCCCGGTTCCAGGCTGGGCGCGCGAGGCCCCACCGCCCGAGGAGACGCCGCCGCGCCCGCTCACGCCCTCCGAGGACGAGGAGGAGGAGCCCGCCGCTGCCTCGCCGCTCGCCGGCGCCGGCGTGTCGGAGCGCCGGTTCCGCCGCGGCACGCTGGTTCACGCCCTGCTCCAGCACCTGCCGGACCTGCCGCCGGAGCGGCGCCGGAGCGCCGCACAAGCGTTCCTGTCCGCCCCCGGCCTCGGCCTCGCGGCGGACCAGGTGGCGGAGATCGCCGCCGAGACGCTCGCGATCCTCGACGCCCCGCGCTTCGCCGCGCTGTTCTCCCCCGGCGCGCTGGCCGAGGCTGCGGTGACCGGGCGGATCGGCGCCCGCGTGGTGGCGGGCCAGGTGGACCGCCTCGCCATCACCGAGACCGAGATCCTGGTGGCCGACTTCAAGACCAACCGCCCGCCGCCCGAACGGGTGGAGGACGTCGCCCCCGCCTATCTGCGGCAGATGGCGGCCTATCGGGCGGTGCTTCGCGGCGCCTTCCCGGGCCGGGCGGTGCGCTGCGCGCTCGTCTGGACCTACGCCGCGCGCATGATGGAACTGCCCGAGCCGCTGTTGGACGCGCACGCCCCGGCCACCATCTAGGGGGTCGGGGCTGGACGGGGGCGGGGCCGCTTGGCGCCCCGGGCCGTCGGCGTGCTAGAACCGCCGGCCGACCACCCGCCGGGCCACCACAACGCGGAGAGACGAATGAGCGCGAGCACCAAGGCCGTGTCGGATGCGAGCTTCGAGACCGATGTCCTGAAGGCGGAGCAACCCGTCCTCGTCGATTTCTGGGCCGAGTGGTGCGGCCCCTGCCGGTCGATCGCCCCCGCGCTCGAGGAGATCGCCACCGCCTATGCCGGCAAGCTCACCGTCGCCAAGGTGAACGTGGACGAGAACCCGGTGACGCCGAACCGCTTCGCCGTGCGCGGCATCCCGACGCTGATCCTGTTCAAGGGCGGCCAGCCCGTCGCCACCAAGATGGGCGCCGACAGCAAGGGCAACCTCACGGCCTGGGTGGACGCGAACCTGTGATCCGCAACCTGTGATCCGCCATGGCGGGGCCCGCGCCGCGGCGCGGGTTTCGCGGCCGGCGTGACCGCCCCATCTCCCCGGCACCGTTTCCGCCGGGGAGATGACCATGATCAGAGCGGCGCTTCTCGCTGTTTCCGCCTCTCTCGCCGCGCTGCCCGCCGCCGCCGAGGTGGTGCGCAGCGAAAAGGCGACCTTCCGCGTCAGCGTCATCGCGCAGGGGCTCGAGAACCCCTGGGGTGTGGCCGCCCTGCCCGACGGGCGGCTGATCGTGACCGAACGGCCCGGGCGGGTGCGCCTTGTCGGCACGGACGGTCGGGTCTCCGCCCCGCTTGCGGGAACTCCGGCGACGGTCGCCAATCGCCAGGGCGGCATGCTCGACGTCGTGCTGCATCCGCGCTTCGCCGCCAACGGCCTCGTCTATCTCTGCCACGTCACCGAGGGCCAGGGCGGAACCTCCTCGACCATCACGCGCGTGCGGCTCGAGGGGGAACGGTTCACGAGCCAGCAGGCGATCTTCTCGGTCACGCCGCGCGTCGCGAACGGGCTGCACTTCGGCTGCCGCATGGCGTTCGGGCAGGACGGGATGCTCTACGCCGGGTTCGGCGACCGGTTCCAGATGGACCGCGCGCAGGACCTCGGCGACATCAACGGCAAGATCGTCCGGCTTGCGGATGACGGCACGGTGCCCGCCGACAACCCCTTCGTCGGCCGCGCCGGGGCGCGGCCGGAGATCTGGTCCTGGGGCCACCGCAACATCCAGGGGCTCGTCGTCGATCCCGCCACCGGCGCGCTCTGGGCGCACGAGCACGGGCCGCAGGGCGGAGACGAGGTGAACCTCATCACGCGCGGCGCCAACTACGGCTGGCCGCGCGCGACGCACGGCGTGAACTACGGCGGCGCGACGATCACCGAACACCGCTCGCTGCCTGGCATGGAGGATGCGCTGAAGGTGTGGGTGCCCTCCATCGCCCCCTCCGGCCTCGCCGTCGTCACCGGTGCGGCGTTCCCGGCCTGGCAGGGGAACCTTCTGGTCGGCGCGCTGCGTGACCGCTCGCTCGTGCGCCTCACGCGCGAAGGCGGGCGAATCGTCGGCGAGGAGCGCATCCCGATGTTCGGCGAGCGCATCCGCGACGTGCGCGTGCTGCCCGACGGCCGGGTGCTGCTGCTGACCGACTCGCGCGAGGGCGCGATCTGGCGGCTCGACCCGGCGTGATCGCTACGCATTGTCCCTGAGCACCACGCCCGCGAGGTAGAGGCTGCCGCAGACGAGCACGCGCGCGGGGCAAGCCGCCTCGCGCGCGATCGCGGCCACCGCATCGGCCACGCGCGGGCCGATGCGCGCCACCCCGCCCGAGGCGGCGACGATCGCCTCGGGGGCTTGCGCGAGGTGCTGGTCCGGTTCGGCAACGGCCCAGAGGCTCGCGGCGCGGGGGATGATGGGCGCGAGGAAGGCCGGCGTCTGCTTGCCGGCCTTCATGCCGACCACGACGTGCCAGGGGAGCGCGCGGTCGGCGGCGAGATGCGCGCCCAGCGCGCGGCCGGCATCCTCGTTGTGGCCGCCGTCGAGCCAGAGCTCCCAGCCATCGGGCAGGAGATCGACGAGGGGGCCGCGCACGAGGCGCTGCAGCCGCGCGGGCCACGAGGCGCGGGCCAGCCCCTCGCCGAACGCGGCATCGGGAAGGCGCGGCTCGGCCATCGCCCGGAGCGCCGCGATCGCGATGCCCGCGTTGTCGTGCTGGTGCGCGCCGGCGAGCGCAGGCAGCGGCAGGTCGAGGGCGCCGTGCGCGTCCGCGTAGCGCAGCCCCTGCCCGTGCGGCGCGATCGTCCAGGCGTCGTCACGGGCGAGCAACGGCGCGCCGAGCGCGCGGGCGCGGTCGCGGATCACCGCCATCGCGGCGTCCTCCTGCCGGCCGGTGGCGCAGGGGATGCGGGGCTTGATGATCCCTGCCTTCTCGCCGGCGATGGCAGCGAGGGTGTCGCCGAGGAAGTCCATGTGGTCCATCGCGACGTGGGTGATCGCGGTGGCGGCTGGCTCGGCGACGACATTGGTCGCATCGAGCCTGCCGCCGAGCCCGACCTCGAGCACCACGAGGTCGGCTGGGGTGCGGGCGAACAGCAGAAAGGCGGCGGCGGTGGCGATCTCGAAGACGGTGATCGGGTGCTCGCCGTTGGCGGCCTCCGCCTCCTCGAGCGCCCCGGTCAGCGCCTCGTCCGTCACGAGGCTGCCGGCGAGGCGGATGCGCTCGTGGAACGTCACGAGATGCGGGCTCGTGTAGACGTGCACGCGCATCCCCGCGGCCTCGGCGATGGCGCGCGCGAAGGCGCAGGTCGAGCCCTTGCCGTTCGTTCCGGCGACGTGGAGAACGGGCGGCAGGCGGCGCTCGGGGTTGCCGAGACGCGCGAGCAGCCGCTCGATGCGGCCGAGCGAGAGGTCGATCAGCTTCGGGTGCAGGCGCGAAAGCCGCGCCATGACCGTCTCCGACGGCGCCTCCGCGACGGCCACGCTGTCGCGCTCCTCAGTCGGATGCGGTGGGCAGGGGCACGACCTCGGCGGCCGGCCGCGCGGCGCGGCGCGCGGCGGGCTCCGTCAGCAGCCCGATCAGCCGCGACAGCGTCTCCTTCAGCTCGGCGCGCCTGACGACGAGATCGACCATGCCGTGCTCGTGCAGGTATTCGGCGCGCTGGAACCCCTCGGGCAGCTTCTCCCGCACCGTCTGCTCGATCACCCGCGCGCCGGCGAAGCCGATCATCGCGCCAGGCTCGGCGATGTGGATGTCTCCGAGCATGGCGAAGGAGGCGGTGACGCCGCCGGTCGTCGGGTCGGTCAGCACCACGAGATAGGGCAGGCCGGCCTCCTTCACGAGCTGCACAGCGATGGTGGTGCGCGGCATCTGCATCAGGCTGAGCGCGCCCTCCTGCATGCGTGCGCCGCCCGAGGCGGTGACGACCACGAGCGCCGCCTCCTGCAGCACCGCGAGCCGCGCGGCAGCGACCAGCGCCTCGCCCACGGCGGTGCCCATCGAGCCGCCCATGAAGTCGAAGGCGAACACCGCGACGACGGCGCGGAACGCGTCGATCGTTCCGTGCGCTACGATGATCGCGTCCTCGAGCTCGGTCTCGGCCCGCGCTGCCTTCAGCCGGTCGGCGTAGCGCTTCTGGTCGCGGAAGTGCAGCGGGTCCTGCGGCACGGGCGGAAGCTCGATGGTGGCGTAGCCCTCGTCCATCAGGGCCGCGAGCCGCGCCTTCGCCGCCAAGCGCATGTGGTGGCCGCAGTTCGGGCAGACGCGCAGGGTCTTCTCGAGTTCGAGATGGAAGATCATCTGCTCGCAGGCGGGACACTTGTGCCAGAGGTTCTCCGGCACGTCCTTCCGCCCGAGCAGCGTGCGTATCTTCGGGCGGACGTAGTTGGTGAGCCAGTTCATGATCCGTGTCCCGTCGCGGTCGGATTGCTAGCCCGCATGGTGCTGGTGGTCGCCGCTACGGCTCCTTCGCGCAAGGCGCACGCCAAGGAGAGCGGAGAGGGCAACGAGGCCAATCTCGAGCAGGCTCCTCAGTAACCCAAGGCTTCCGCGCCCTTGCGGGAACAGTGTCCAGAGAAGCGTGGTCGTCCCCAGGGCGGAGATCGAGCCAACGAACCACCCGAGCCACACCGCGCGATCCGCTGGCTCGAATGCCCTCGTGAAGGTGCCTGACCGGACGCTGGCAGCGAGACCCACACCGATCGTGATCGCGAGAACCAAGAGACACCATCCCGGCGCCGTCAAGGCTCCATCGACCTCCTCCTCGACACCGCGTCCGTACCTGACAACTTGTGGCTCGTCGAACTCAATGGCGACAGGAACGCCGAGCCGCCCGAGGACCAGCGAGCCGGCGACATAGACGGCCGCGCCTGCAGCGATGCCACTCCCCCAAGCAGCATAGCCGCGAAGCCGCGATCGCTGCGCCGGCATCTCTTGCATTACGCGGCGCGCCCGACCCGGGCGCCGCGGACGCCGGCGGCGAGCGCGCGCACCTGGTCGAGCACCGCAGAGACCGTTCCGGGGCGCGCGCGCCCCGCCTCGTCGAGCCCGGACGCGAGCGTCTCGATCAGCGCGGAGGCGACCACCGCGGCATCGGCGATGCGCACGGCCGCGGCCGCCTGCTCGGGCGTCTTCACGCCGAAGCCGATGGCGACGGGGAGGTCGGTGGCGCGCCTGATGCGCGGGATCGCCTCGGCGAGATGCGCCTCGGTGGCCGAGCGCGTGCCGGTGATGCCGGTGATCGAGACGTAGTAGACGAAGCCGCCTGCGCCGCCGAGCACCACCGGCAGGCGCCTCTCGTCGGTGGTCGGCGCGACGAGGCGGATCAGCTCGAGCCGGTTCGGCGTGGTGTGGATGGTGAGCTCGTCGGCCTCCTCAGGCGGGAGGTCGACCACGATCAGCCCGTCGACGCCCGCCTCCGCCGCGTCGGCCGCGAACCGCTCGGGGCCGTAGCTGAGGATCGGGTTGTAGTAGCCCATCAGCACGACCGGCGTCGTTGCGTCTCCCGCACGGAAGCCGCGCACCATGTCGAGCGTGGCGGGAAGCGTCGCCCCCGCCTTCAGCCCGCGCTGGCCGGCGCGCTGGATGGTCGGCCCGTCCGCCATCGGATCGGTGAAGGGGACGCCGATCTCGACGAGGTCGGCCCCCGCGGCCGGCATCCCGGCGAGCAGCGCCTCCGAGGTGGCGCGGTCGGGGTCGAAGGCCTCGACGAAGGTGATGAGCGCTCCGCGCCCCTCGGCGCGGAGCGCCGCGAAGCGGGCGGCGATGCGGTTCGGCGCGCCCTGGGCGACGCGGAAGCCCGTCACAGCTTCACCCCCAGCGCCTCTGCGACCGTGAAGATGTCCTTGTCGCCGCGGCCGCAGAGATTCATCAGGATGATCGCGTCCTTCGGCATCGCGGGCGCGATCCTCGCGACATGGGCGAGCGCGTGCGCGGGCTCGAGCGCGGGGATGATGCCCTCGGTGCGGGTGCAGAGCTGGAAGGCCTCGAGCGCGTCACGGTCGGTCACCGCCACGTACTCGACGCGGCCGATCTCGTGCAGCCAGGAATGCTCGGGGCCGACGCCCGGATAGTCGAGGCCGGCCGAGATCGAGTGCGCCTCGAGGATCTGGCCGAACTCGTCCTGCAGGAGGTAGGTGCGGTTGCCGTGCAGCACGCCCGGCCGCCCGCGCGAGAGCGAGGCCGCGTGCTGGCCGCTGTCGAGCCCGTGGCCGGCCGCCTCGACGCCGACGAGACGCACCGAGGCGTCGTCGAGGAAGGGGAAGAAGAGGCCCATCGCGTTCGAGCCGCCGCCGATCGCGGCGACCGCGACGTCGGGCAGCCGCCCGGCGGCCTTCGCGAGCTGCGCCTTCGCCTCGGTGCCGATCACCGACTGGAAGTCGCGCACCATCGCCGGATAGGGATGGGGCCCGGCGACCGTTCCGATCAGGTAATAGGTGTCGTCGACGTTGGCGACCCAGTCGCGCAGCGCCTCGTTCATCGCATCCTTCAGCGTCGCCGCGCCCGACGTCACCGGCTTCACCTCGGCGCCGAGCAGCTTCATGCGGAACACGTTTGGAGACTGCCGCGCGACGTCGGTCGCGCCCATGTAGATGGTGCAGGGAAGCCCGAACAGCGCGCAGACCGTGGCCGTGGCCACACCATGCTGGCCCGCGCCGGTCTCGGCGATGATGCGCGTCTTGCCCATCCGCCGCGCGAGCAGGATCTGGCCCATGCAGTTGTTGATCTTGTGCGCGCCCGTGTGGTTGAGCTCGTCGCGCTTGAACCAGACCTGCGCGCCGCCGAGGGCGGCCGTGAGACGCTCGGCGAACCAGAGCGGGCTCGGCCGGCCGACATAGTCTGCGAGGTAGCGGTCGAGCTCGGCCTGGAAGGAGGGGTCCTGCTTCGCCGCCTCGTAGGCGCGCTCGACCTCGAGGATCAGCGGCATCAGCGTCTCGGCGACGTAGCGGCCGCCGAAGATGCCGAAATGCCCGCGCTCGTCCGGGCCTGAGCGCAGGCTGTTCGGCAGCGTCGGGGAAAGGGGCTTGTTCACGTCTCGCCTCCCATGGGGAAGGCGGTGTGGTAGCGCAGAAGCCGCCCCCGGCCTAGATGGCCGCGGCCGGGGGCGGCGCTGGTCTTGCCTCAGCCCTGGCTGCCGGCCTGGCCGGCGAGCGCGAGCGGGATCACGTCGAAGCTGTCGCCCCCGGAGACGATCTCGACGGCCGGGCTCGCCTCGACGCGCCCGACCGGCGCGCCGAACGCGGGGGCCGACTGGCCGTTGCCGCCATCGGTCTCGACGATGTGCAGCGGCCGCGCCGGGGCGGCGACAGGCGCCTCCGACGAGGCGAAGGCGGGGGCGGCGCCGGTCACGAGCAGGGCAAGGCCGAACGCGGTCGCAAGGCGGGTCATGTCAGTCTCCGTGTCTGTCACGGGTGAACCTCGGCGGTGGTCCGCGAGGGGTGCAGGCGTTTGCGGCACCGGATGACGGGGAGATGGGCCGGGGGTTCCATCCGTTCCAACGTGCCGAACCGATGTTCGGCATCCGCCGCACCGATGACAACCGGGCGCGAGAGGGGGTTGGCGGCGCTACCCTTGCGCCTTGGCGGCGGCGACGAAGGCGCGGATCAGGGCCGGGTCCTTCACGCCGCGGGCGCGTTCGACGCCGCTCGACACGTCCACCCCCGGCGCGCCGGAGACCGCGATCGCGCGGGCCACGTTGTCAGGCGTGAGGCCGCCGGCGAGAAGCCAGGGCACCGGCACCTCCGCCCCCTGCATCACCGACCAGTCGAAGGCAGCGGCATTGCCGCCGGGGAGCCCGCCGGGCGTTCCCGCCGGCGGCGGCTTGGCATCGAACAGCATACGGTCGCAGATCAGGCCGAAGGCCTCGATCGCCGCCGCGACCTCCGCCCTCGTGGCGACGCCGACGGCCTTCATCACGGGCACCCCGAAGCGCCTGCGTATGGACTCGACACGGTCGGCGTACTCGACGCCATGGAGCTGGATCAGGTCGAGCCGCACGGCATCGAGCGTCGCGCCGAGCGTGTCGTCATCCGCGTCGACGAAGAGGCCCACGCGCAGCGGGCCGCCCGCGTGCCGGGCGGAGAGGGCGGCGGCGGCGGCGGGCGTCACCGCGCGCGGGCTCGGCGGGTAGAACACGAAGCCAAGCATGTCGGCGCCCGCCTCCACCGCCGCGTCGACGCAAGCGGCGTCGGAGAGGCCGCAGATCTTGACCGTGACGCTCATGCGAGGCCCGTCATGCGAGAGTGGCGGCGATCGCGCGCGCCGCGGCAGCCGGGTCGGCCGCGCCGGTGATGGGGCGGCCGATCACCAGCCAGTCTGCCCCCGCGGCGACCGCCTCCGCTGGCGCCATCACCCGCTTCTGGTCTCCGGCCTCGCTGCCGGCGGGGCGGATGCCGGGCACGACCAGCCGCACGCCGGGCCCGAGCGCGGCGCGCAGAGGCGCGACCTCGAGCGGCGAGCAGACGAGCCCGTCCGCCCCCGCATCGACGGCGAGGCGCGCGAGGCGGAGCACCTGCCGGGAGGGCCCGCCGGCGACGCCGGTGGCGGCGAGGTCGGCAGCGCCGAGGCTCGTCAGCACCGTCACGGCGAGGATCATCGGCCGTGCTGCGCCCGACGCCTCGCCCGCCTCGCGCGCCGCCGCGATCATGGCCGCGCCGCCCGCGGCATGGACCGTCAGCATCGCCGCGCCGAGGGCGTTGGCCGACCGCACCGCGCCGGCGACGGTGTTGGGGATGTCGTGCAGCTTGAGGTCGAGGAAGACCGGCGCGCCGGCCTCGGCGACCTCCGCCACCGCGCGCGGCCCGTGCGCGACGAAGAGCTCGAGCCCGACCTTCACGAGCCCGACCTCGGGTGCGAGCGCACGCGCCCAGGCGGCGGCGCGCGCGGGTTCGGGCGTGTCGAGCGCGGCGATCAGCCGGTCGGCGGGGGTGGCGGGGCGGTCGAGCATGCGGCTGCCGCAGCAGCGGCGCGGCGCCACCCGGGGCTCAGCGGCGCGCGAGCGCGGGGCTGGGCTTCTCGGCGGCCGGCGTGCGCGCGAGCGTCCTCTTGAGCTCGTCCACCTCGGCGCGCAGCGCGTTGGCCGTGTTCTCGAGCCGGCGGGCCTTCATCCGCGCCGGCAGGCCGGCAAGCCAGGCCACCGTCGCGCCGAACAGGAAGGCGACGGCAGAGACGCCGAGCACGGCGACCGACAGCGGCAGGTCGGCGGTATGGTCGAACGGCCAGAGCTTCAGGCGCACCACCTCGGTGTTGGAGACGGCGAACAGCACCAAGAGCGCCGCGAGCGGCAGGGTGATCAGCCAGGATGCCCGCATCGGTTCCCCCTCAGCGCGTCGCCGCGGCGCGCGGCGCCCGCACGGCGTTGCCCTGGTTCAGCCGCTCGCGCAGCTCCTTGCCCGCCTTGAAGAAGGGCACGACCTTCTCGGCGACGGCCACCGCCTGGCCGGTGCGCGGGTTGCGGCCGGTGCGGGCATCGCGCCTCTTCACCGAGAAGGCGCCGAAGCCGCGGAGCTCCACGCGGTTGCCGGCGGCGAGCGCGGCGACGATCTCGTCGAAGACGGTGGCGATGATCGCCTCGACGTCGCGCTGCATCAGGTGCGGGTTGCGCCGCGCCAGTTCGGCAACCAGTTCCGATCGCGTCATTCGCCGGCCCCCCGTGCCGCCCCGATCAGCGAAGGGTGCCAGAGGGCCATCAGGCCGTCAAGGCTAAGCCGTTCTGAAACAAGGGCTTTTCGTGTCTCGCGAACGAGCCTCGGAATGAGCCTGTCGCTCTCCTCCGGCGCGAGCTCGCGCACCGGCAGGCTCGCGGGGATGCCGCGTTCGGCCGCGAGCCAGGCGCGCGCCTCCGCCTCGCCGCCGATCGCATCGACGAGCCCCTCGGCGACCGCCTGGCGGCCGGTGAACACCCGCCCGTCGGCGAGTGCGCGCACGCGCTGCGGGTCCATCCGCCGGCCCGAGGCGACCATCGCCACGAACTGCGCGTAGAG
>Ga0272446_1006137_pt1 | contig 12739 bp, 11 predicted proteins | sample YNPCB0061_FD_194587 | JGI IMG/M metagenome (GOLD analysis project Ga0272446, IMG submission 194587) | Hot spring microbial mat communities from Yellowstone National Park, WY, United States - YNP-CB-006-1 | ecosystem: Environmental > Aquatic > Thermal springs > Hot (42-90C) > Sediment | place... | reverse complement strand
GATCTTCCACTTTTCGTTCCTGGAAGCCTTCCCGAGCAACCATGACACCCTGAAAATCCACAACAGGCTGGTCGATAAGACTAGAACTGCACTGGATTGTGTGCTACTAAACGGCTTGAACCGGTTGTTTGCTGCAATCCCATAAACACTGCCAACGACAGCGCTGTATCAGTTCTCATCCCGCGCCAGTTGAAAGTTCCCTGCTGCTTCGACACAGGCGCCCGTTGGACTCGCGGGGGCCAAACCGCGTTGCCGTGGGTGCAGGATCAGGACGGCTGCGATAAAGGAGAGCCTAAACAGCATCACCTTCTCCTGGAGTGCCAGCCCCTATCCTGGCTTATGGCTCCGAAATTCTTATTTGCCGCGAAAGCTCCGCCGCCCCAAAGGAGACGTCACCTGCCATGATCATCGGCGTTCCCAAAGAAGTGAAACCCGAAGAATATCGAATTTCTGTCCTGCCTGGCGCAGTCCGTCGGCTCACCAGCCGGGGCCACCGACTGCTGGTGCAAAAGGAGGCTGGCCTGGCCGCCGGGTATGATGACCAGGACTATTCCCTCGCAGGTGCTACAGTAGTCGAGGACGCGGAAAAAGTGTTTGCAGCGGCGGACCTCATCGTCAAAGTCAAGGAGCCGATTGAGCCGGAATATCATCTGTTCAGGGAAGGCACGGCGCTTTTTTGCTATCTTCATTCGGAAACCAGGCCGGCCTTGATTGACCTGCTGCTGCAAAAAAGCATCACCGCCATCGCGTTTGAAAACATCCGCAGCGCCGACGGCGCGTTTCCACTGCTGGCCCCCATGAGCATCATCGCTGGTCAGCAGGCGGTTTTTCAGGGCATGCAGTTTCTCTGGAACCACCGCGGTGGAACGGGCGTGAGTATGGTCGCTTATCCGGGGCTGGAGCCGCCTGAGGTGGTGGTGTTGGGGGCCGGCCAGGCCGGCTTGCATGCCGCCCGGGTGGCTGCTGCGTTAGGGGCCGCTGTAGCCCTGTTCGAAATCGATCCGGTGCGAATCCACAAGATTTCCGCCGAACTGCCGGCCAATGTGCGCATTTTCGACATTCAGACAGTTCCCTTGGAGCCGTATGTTTGCAGGGCGCACCTGTTGATCAACACCGCCACGGTCCCGCCCAACTCCTCCAAACATCTGGTGGATCGCGCCATGGTCGGCAAAATGCGCAAGGGGTCCGTGATTGTGGACGTAACCGCCAATCTGCGCGGCGCCATCGAAACCATCGATCATTACACCACCCATGCCGATCCCGTCTGGACCGTCGCCGGCGTGATTCACTATGCGGTCACCAACATACCCGGCGCGGTCGCCCACACTGCGTCACAGGCGTTGAGCGCGGCGGTTTTGCCGTATCTCCTGGAACTGGTCGAGAAAGGGCCGGAACCGGCCCTGCGGGCCAATCCGGCGTTGGCCCACGGGTTGACCTCCATCGCCGGTTGCTTGACCTGGCGCGAAGCCGGCCTGTTTCAAAATAGACCGTGGCTGCCCCCTCAGGATGCTCTGGCAAAGCTCGAGGCGAGCGGCAAAGCCTGACCGTTTACTTTGCACAAGGCGTCGGCAGGGTTGTTTGGCGCCTTGTGGTGTTGCGTTGAGAGGTCATGATTGGTTTCCAACAGAAGAAAAGGAGAGCATGATGAAAAAGTTGTTTTCCGGAGGATTGATTGTCATTGCCGCATTGTTACTTTCTTTCAGCTTGATGGCGGCAGCGCACGCGAGCACCGTCGACGAAATCATCAAACGGGGCGAATTGCGCGTCGCTGTGCAGACGCAGGGCCCTCCCTTCAGCTTTGTCGACAAAAATGGTCAACGAACGGGCAGCTCTGTCGAATTCTGTAAACTGATGGCGCAGGAAATGGGCGTGAAAATCCAGTTTCTGGACTATGACTGGGACGGGCTGATCCCGGCGCTGCTTTCCGGCAAGGCGGACCTGCTGGCCGCTGACATGACCGCCACGCTGCAGCGCGCGCTGAAGGTCTCTTTCACCGATCCTTTCTTTTACACTGGAAGCGTCATCTTCACCAAAAAAGACAGTCCCTTCAAGACGCTGGAAGACTGCAACAAGGAGGGCGTGACCGTGGCCGTGCTGCTGGGCGCCACTGGAGAAGCCGATGCCAAGCGATTTTTGCCCAAGGCAACCCTAAAATCATTCAAAGGAGGCGGCCCCTTGCTGATCAATGCGGTTTTGGCCGGACATGCGGACATCGGGCTGAACGATGAGACCGCCATCGTCGGGCAACTGGCGGAGTTCCCTCCGGACAGCGTCAAAATCCTGCCCATCAAGCTCTCACAACAGCCGCTCGCTTTTGCCGTTCGCCCCGAGGACACGCACCTGGCCCAGTGGATCAATCTGTTTTTCTTCTGGATCAAACAAGACGGCCGCTACGAGCAAAATATCAACTACTGGGTGAAGTCCCTCGATTGGAAAAAAGACCACTGATCGACGCCGCCGGCTGACCACAATTAACCAGCCGAGGTTTGTCGCCCGGTCCCTGTAAGCCCCTGACGGCCGAAGCAGGGCATGCCGACCAGGCAATGTTTACCGGGACCGCGGCAATCGCGTTTCAGTTGAGTGGGCAACATGCTGGATTATTTTAATTTTCGAGTCATCCTGCAGTACCTGCCGATTTTCCTCAAGGGATTTCTGGCCACCGGCTGGATCTCGACCATCTCCATTGCAGGCGCGCTGCTCATCGGCATCCTGGCCTGCATCTGCCGGTTGTCCGGAGCGCGCATCCTGTCCGGCTTTGCGGCAGCATACATTGAAGCCATTCGCTCGACTCCGCTGCTGGCTCAGTTGTATTTCTTGTACTTTGGACTGCCCAGCCTTGGTATGCGGCTGAGTGAAATCCAAACTGGAGTCCTGGCGCTCTCGCTGAACAGTGGAGCGTACGTGGCGGAAATCGTCAGGGCCGGGGTACAGGCCGTACCCCTGGGGCAGATCGAGGCGGGCATTGCCTTTGGCTTGAGCTACCCGCAAAGACTGCGTTACATCACTTTACCCCAGGCGTTCGGCATCACCATCCCGCCTCTGCTGGGGCAGGCCATTGTGCTGGTCAAAGACAGCGCCCTGTTGTCGCTGATATCGGTGTTCGAGCTGACGCGAGCCGGGCAGATGCTCACATCGGAGCGCTTCATGCCGGCTGAGGGCTTTTTCACCATCGCCCTTTTCTATCTGGTCTTCTACTACATGCTCAAACAGCTGGCGGAGTGGTGGCAAAAACAACTGATTTTTCGCGAGCTGTAACGAGCAAGCAGGCGGAAAGCCATGTGGGGCTATTATTTTCAACAACTTGTGGCGAGCTTGCCGTTTTTCCTGAAAGGCCTCGGGGTGACGGTGCTCGTCTCCCTGACGAGTCTCACTGCTGGCACCATCCTCGGCTTTATCATTGGGGTCGCCCGTTCCAGCCGCAGAAAGGCTCTCCGGCGTCTGTTTTCCATTTATGTCGATTTCATGCGGGGAACGCCGTTTCTGGTGCAATTGTTCATTGTCTTTTTCATATTTCCCGAGTTTGGCGTGCAACTCGAGGCTTTCACGGCGGCCGTCCTGAGCCTGACGATCTATGCCGGCGCCTATATTTGTGAAATTGTCGCGGGCGGCATCGACGCAGTCCCCAGCGGGCAGCGCGAGGCGGCGCTGGCATTTGGCCTGAACCGCTGGCAGCAGCTGCGCTATGTCATCCTGCCACAGGCCATGCGCACCATTTTGCCCCCCCTGGTCGGGCAGTATGTGCTTTTGATCAAGGATTCATCGGTGGTTTCGGTGATCGGGGTGACCGATGTGACCCGTGTCGGCTGGCTGACCGTTCAACGAGTGCCGGAAGGACTAATGGTATTCGGGCTGGTGGGAATTCTTTATTTTGCGGTCTGCTTTCCGCTCATCAAGGTCGCCAACAAATTGGAACGGCTCATCACTCGCGAGGAAGTGAAACTTTGAATCTGCACTGCCCTTGACCTTCCTAAAGAGCGGTCTCGATTTCACAATAGCACATAAACAACTTCATGAATAGTGCGCAACAAGAGCCAGAGCGCGGCGTCAGTCAGAGGTCGGAAGTCGGATCAGGAGGCGCGCGGCAGAGTGAAGGCTGGTCCTGACGCCATTGCCGTGGTATTTGCATGCCTTATCGCGGCCTTGCTTTTGGAGACGAGGACTCACAAGTGCTTATCGATATAATTGGGAGAACACAATGGCAGCGGGAAAATTTGCGGATTATGCCGAGCAGGCGCTCGGGGTTCAAATTCCTCAGGACTACGCCGCGTTTATGGAAAGCTACGGAAAAAGACTGTCGCAGGACCCTGTCCACGAGGCGAGCTGGATCGGCGGGTTGGGGACCCCTGAGTTTGTTATCGGGACAACCCTCGCTTTCCGCTCCAGCGTCCCCAATTTCCGCAAGGAGGACATGGTCATTGGCTATGTCGGCAGCAAAACCATCATCGTCAACAAGATGTACGAGGAAGTCGACGAATACCTGGCGCTGAACGTCAAAAGCGGGAGCGTTTTGACGGTCGATTCCCTCGGTCTTTTGACCGAAATTGCTGCCGGTTTCGATGAGTGGATCGCCCCGAACCTGTTGCGCACAACCCTCAGGGAAAAATATGCGAGCAACCTCACCGTCATCGTCTTCGCTGACCAGGGGAAGGCCGAAGAGGCCCTGCAGAAGCTGCGCAAGCTCAAGCACCAGGGTTTCATTGATCTGGAGGACGCAGTGGTGGTGGCGAAGGACCAGGACGGCGCGGTTCGCTATCACCACCTGCACCATCCGGCGCGCAAGGGAGGACTGGTCGGCAGCATCACCGGCCTCATCGTCGGCGCTATCTTCTTCGCCCCCCTGCTCGGCGCAGTCTTTGGAGCGGCTGCGGGGGCCATTTCCGCTGCCCTCACCGACGTCGGCATCGATGATCAGTTCATGCAAGATTTGGCACAAAAATTTGGTCCTGGCTGCTCGGCGATTTTCACTCTGGTGCGCAAAGCCGATGCCGATAAAGTGGGAGAAGAGTTTTTCGGCTTTGGCGGCAAGGTGTTGGTAAACACGTTCAGCAGGGAGAGAGAGGATGCGTTACAGAAGCTTCTCGATGCCGCGGTGGAGGGCACCGAATAGCTGCCTGGAGCATGGAATGGAAGGTATTGACGAGTTGCAGACTTTGATCAAGACTAGGGCCTGGCCGACCGCTGCCGCCTGACCCTGGACGGTGACCCTGCAGACACCCGCCGCGAAGGTCCGCTGACGGTTTATTAGCTCATCTTGTCGGCTGGCTGTGTATTGGCTTTTCAGGGGTTGCTCAAACCCTAAATGAAGTTTTCCGCTAGGGCTGCAGGCGATGCGCCCCATCAGACTCAGCTGACCACAAAGAGGAGACAGCCGATGATTGCCGAACGACAAAGATTGCATGAAGCCTGGAAGCGCAAAGTCCCCTGGAAGAAATGGGGCCCCTATCTGAGCGAGCGGCAGTGGGGGACCGTGCGTGAGGACTACAGCGACAATGGCGACGCCTGGAACTACTTCAGCCACGATCAGGCAAGGTCCCGCGCCTACCGCTGGGGGGAGGACGGGATGGGCGGGATCTGCGACGAGCACCAGGTGCTCTGCTTCGCCCTGGCCCTCTGGAACGAGAAAGACCCGATCCTCAAGGAGCGCATGTTCGGGCTCACCAACAGCGAGGGCAACCACGGCGAGGACGTTAAGGAGTATTACTTTTACCTCGACAGCACGCCCACCCACTCCTACCTGAAATACCTGTACAAGTACCCGCAGGCGGCGTTTCCTTATGAAGACCTGGTGAAAACCAACAGCAGGCGCACCCGCCACGAGATGGAGTATGAGCTGCTCGATACGGGCGTGTTTGACGACGACCGCTATTTTGATGTCTTCGTCGAGTACGCCAAAGCGGCCGCCGAAGACATCCTGATCAAGATCACCGTCTGCAATCGCGGACCTGACGCCGCCCCCATCCATGTGCTGCCCACGCTCTGGTTTCGCAACACCTGGTCCTGGCCCGGCGGCGGCTCCAAGCCGGTGCTCAAGTCCGTTGCGGAAGCGAAATACAAAGCTATCCACGCACACCACACCGATCATCTTTTTCAGGAGACGCTGACCGATTATGTCCTCGCCTGCCAGGGCGGGCCCATGCTGCTCTTCACCGAGAACGAGACCAACAACGAACGCATCTTCGGCGTCCCCAACGCCGCACCGTACGTAAAAGACGGAATCAACAATTACGTTGTCAACGGAGACCTGCTGGCGGTGAACCCGGAAGAAACCGGCACCAAGGCGTCCGCTCACTACCATCTCGAGATCGGCGGCGGCGAAACTGCCGTCATCAAACTGCGATTTGTCGAGGCTTCCAACAAGTCGGCAGGCAATCCGTTCGGGGCCGATTTCGACAAGATATTTTTGTTCCGGCGTAGTGAGGCCGATGAATTCTACCAGTCGGTGACGCCGCCGAACGTGACCGATGACGAAGTCAATGTCATGCGCCAGGCCCTGGCCGGCATGCTCTGGACCAAGCAGTATTATTACTTTGATGCCGATCAATGGCTGGAAGAGCACCAGGCCCATCCGCTCCACGGTCAAACCCGAGCGTTCAGGAATCGGGAGTGGTTCCACATGGTCAACGACCATGTCATCTCCATGCCGGATAAATGGGAATATCCATGGTACGCCGCCTGGGACCTGGCCTTCCACACCATCGCCCTGTCGGTGGTCGACCCGGATTTCGCCCGGGAACAACTCAACCTCATGCTGCGCGAGGTTTATCTGCACCCGAGCGGGCAAATCCCCGCCTATGAGTGGAACTTCAGCGACGTGAACCCGCCGGTCCACGCCTGGGCAACCCTTTTCCTGCATCGGGCGCAGCAGGCCCTCTATGGGGAGGGGAACATCGGGTTTCTCAAGCGATCCTTCACCAAGCTCATGTTGAACTTCACCTGGTGGGTCAACCGCAAAGACCGGTTCGGCAAGAATGTGTTCGAGGGCGGGTTCCTGGGGCTCGACAACATCGGCGTGTTTGATCGGAGCGCGCCGCTGCCCACCGGCGGGAACCTGGAGCAGGCTGACGGCACGGCCTGGATGGCCCTGTTCTGCCAGAACATGATTGAAATCAGCGCCGAACTGGCCTCCTATGACCGAACCTATGAGGAGCTCTGCCTCAAATTTGTGGAACACTTCTTGTGGATCGCTGCAGGCATGAACCGCAGCGGCCACGACGGCATGTGGGACGAGGAAGACGGCTTCTACTACGACATCCTGCGGCTGCCAGACGGCAGCGCCCAGCGGCTCAAGGTGCGCTCCATGGTGGGCTTGCTGCCCATATGCGCCACGACGGTCATCGAAAAGTGGCAGCGCGAGCAGGTCCCGCGCGTTGTCGAAAATTACCAGAAGCGTATGGCGCGCATGCCCGAGCTGATGGAGAGCATCCATCCGACCGGCAAGGACCATCTGGGGGTGGCGGAGCGCGGCATCCTGGCCCTGGTGAACGAGCAGCGGCTGCGGCGCATCCTTTCCCGCGTGTTGGATGAGAATGAATTCTTGAGCCCTTACGGCATCCGGGCATTGTCCCGCTACCACCTGGAACATCCCTACATCTTTACCGTGCACGGCGAGGAATACCGGGTCCAGTACCTGCCGGCCGAGTCGGACAGCGGCATGTTCGGCGGCAACTCCAACTGGCGCGGCCCCATCTGGATGCCGGTCAACGCGCTCATCATTCGCGCGCTGCTGGCCTTCTACCTGTACTACGGCGACAATTTCCGCATCGAATGCCCGACCGGCTCAGGAAACAAGATGAATCTTTTCGAGGTGAGCAAGGAGATCGCCGGCCGCCTCACCCGCATTTTTCTGCGCGACGAAAACGGCCGAAGGGCGGTCTACGGCGGTACTGAAAAATTCCAGAGCGACCCTCACTGGCGGGACCTCATTCTGTTCTACGAGTATTTTCACGGAGACAACGGAGCGGGGCTGGGGGCCAGCCACCAGACCGGCTGGACCGGACTGGTGGCCAAGCTGATCGAACTTTTTGGTCGACTCGATCCCCACAAGCTCCTCGAAGCGGGCAAAAAGGCCGCCTTTAGCGACAGTGAAGACGATTGAACCGCTGCTGACCCAAAAGGGAGCCAGGGCCCATGAATGACCACTGCCAACCGAAGCCGGACCTCACCAAAACGACCCTCGCGGTCCTGTTCATTTTCCTCCTCATCGCCGCCAGTTTCTGGGTGCTGCGGCCCTTTGCAATCGCCTTCCTGTGGGCGACCATGATTGTCATCGCCACCTGGCCGCTGCTCTTGACCCTGCAGACAAAGCTCTGGGGCAAGCGCGGACTGGCGGTGACGGTCATGACCGTGCTGTTGTTGCTGGTTTTTGTCTTGCCCTTTTCTCTCGCCATCGCCGCTATCGTCGATAAAGCCGATGAAATCGTCGGCTGGGTCAAGTCCCTCGGCACAATTTCGTTTCCACCGCCGCCAAAATTCCTGGAGAACATTCCTTTGGTTGGTCCGAAGCTGGCGGAGCGCTGGCAGCAGTTCGCGCTTTTGAGCACCGCCGATTTGTCGGCGCAACTGGGCCCCTACGGCGCTAAGCTGGTGCGCTGGTTTGTGGACCAGGCGGGCAGTGTGGGGGCAATGATCCTGCAGTTTTTGTTGACCGTGATCATTTCCGCCATCCTTTATGCCAACGGCGAAACCGCTGCCGCCGGCGTGGAAGGTTTTGCCCGACGGCTGGCGGGAGAAAAAGGTAAAGAAGCGGTATCACTGGCTGGAAAAGCGGTTAGAGGGGTGGCCATGGGCGTGGTCCTCACCGCCCTCATCCAATCGGGACTGGGCGGCATTGGGCTCGCCCTCACCGGCATTCCCGCCGCGTCCATCCTGACGGCGGTCATGTTCATCTTTTGCATCGCGCAAGTCGGCCCCATTCTGGTCCTGGTCCCATCGATCATCTGGCTTTTTTATAAATCAGGGACTCTCTGGGGCAGCGCGCTGCTGGTGTGGTCGATCCCGGTCCTCATTCTCGACAATCTGCTGCGCCCGGTGCTCATCAAAAAAGGCGCTGACCTGCCGCTGCTGCTGATCTTTTCCGGCGTCATCGGGGGCTTGTTCGCCTTTGGCATCATTGGGCTGTTCATCGGTCCGGTGATCCTGGCTGTTTCCTATACCCTGCTGAAAGCCTGGGTGGAGGACGAAAACACAACTTGCGATGGAATCACCGCTGAAAAGGACGATCTGCCATGAAATCCTGGCCCAAACATCCGCTCATTTATGAAATCAACACCTGGGTCTGGCTGCATGAACTGAGCTGCAGGGAGCATCGTCTTCTGACTCTGGCGTCGGTCCCGGACGGCGAATGGGACCACCTCGCCGCCCTCGGCTTCGACGCGGTGTGGCTCATGGGAGTGTGGGAACGCAGCCCAGCGGGCATTCGGATCGCCATGGCCAACGACGAACTGCTGGCGGATTTTCGCCGGGCCCTGCCCGACTTTGTCGAGCAAGACAATGTGGGCTCCCCCTACTGCGTGCGGCGCTATGTAGTGGACACGCACCTGGGAGGCCCCGATTCGCTCAAGGTAGCGCGGCGCAAACTGGCTGAGCGAGGCATGCGCCTCATCCTCGACTTTGTGCCCAATCACGTGGCCCCCGATCACCCGTGGGTGCGACAACGACCGGCACACTTCATTCGCGGGACTGACGAGGACTTGCAGGCAGATCCTCACTCCTTTGTTGCCATTGCCGGCCGCGTCTTTGCCTGCGGCCGCGACCCGTATTTTCCCGCCTGGCGGGATGTGCTGCAGTTGAACGCCTTCGATCCGGGACTGCGCTCGGTGGCGATCGAGACCCTCCTGCAAATTGCCGCCCAGTGCGACGGGGTGCGCTGCGACATGGCCATGCTGCTGATCAATGCCGTCTTCGAAAGGACCTGGGGGCGCCGGGCCGGAACCAGGCCCGATGCGGAATACTGGCCCCTGGTCATCGCCAGTGTCAAAGACAAATTCCCGCAGTTCCAGTTCATCGCAGAAGCCTACTGGGACCTCGAGTGGGAGTTGCAGCAGCAGGGCTTTGATTACTGCTACGACAAGAGGCTCTATGACCGTCTGCAACACGACCCTGCCGAGAACGTGCGGCTGCACCTGTGTGCCGACCTTGCTTACCAGGAGAGACTGGTGCGCTTCATCGAAAACCACGACGAACCCCGGGCAGCGGCCGCCTTCACGCCGGAGAAGCACCGAGCGGCGGCGGTGACGGTGCTCACCCTGCCAGGGGCCCGCTTGATCCACGAAGGTCAGATGGAGGGGAGAACGGTGCGGCTGCCGGTGTTCCTGGCAAGGCGTCCGGTGGAGCCGCCGGACTCCGAGCTGTTCGGGTTTTACCGGACCTTCCTGGAAGCCTTGTCCAGGGGGGATTTCCGTTCGGGCACATGGAGACTCTGTGAGCGAATAGGCTGGCCGGACAATGGGAGCTATCTGAACATCGTTGCCTGGTGCTGGCGCGACGAAAACTCGCGCTGCCTCATTGTGGTGAACCTCTCCGATACGACCTCTCAGTGCCTTGTCAAAGTCCCCTGGGACGATCTCAAGGGCCGCACCTGGCAGTTGAAAGACGCTTTCACCTCGGCGCTCTACCAGCGGGACGGCGATGAGCTCTGCGGTCCGGGGATTTATGTGGAGCTTCCAGCCTGGGGATTCCATTACCTGGAATGGCTGTAAGGGAACTGGCAGATGCCGACTTACCGTTAAATATCGCTTGCTGATGCTGCTTGCTGGTTCCCAAGCTCCAGCTCGGGAACCAGCAAAAACCAGCAGAAACGGTATTTCGGTAAATGCCGTATCCCTAAGTCTATTGGAGGCAGGGGTAGGGATCGAAGCCCGTCTGCTGCCGGGACCAGGCGTGGCACTCCATTGGTTCGCGCTGCATCTGCTCATTGCTCTGACCCCCGGCTGGGGAAAACGAAGTAAACTGCTCGAAACCGTTCAAGAGCAGACCCATTTATTCACCCCGTCACCTCATTCGTCCCCTGATTGAACTGGATGTGCATGACATAGCGCCGGGTGAGATCAAAGCGCTGCGCGCCAAGGCCAACCTCAGCCAGGCGGCGTTTGCCGCGATGCTAAATACCAGCGTTTCCACTGTCCAGAAACGGGAGGTCGGCGAGAAGAGAGCGAACGGTCCATCCCTGAAGCTGCTCAATTTCTTAGAACGGAAGGGCGTTGAGGCGGTGATCTGAGGCGGCGCAGTCAATATTTTGAATTGGTAATTGCCAGCTAACCCATCTCGCTTCAACTCCTCAACTCCTCAACTGCACCGTAAGCCCTTTGAGCTTTCAGCTGTGAACTCTTTTCCCTCTGTTCTTTGCTCTGTACCCTATGCCCTATGCCAATCGTCCCTAGCCCATTAATGGATTTTCCCGAAAATTCTGGTTATAGGTTGATAAAACAAATAATGTCATATACTGATGTCAATGTAGAATTATTTTATGACATTTGCTCCTGGAGGTTCCGATGAAAGCTGTCACTATTCGAGGCGTTGAGGCCGAACTTGCCGAAAAGCTCAAATCAACTGCGGCCAAACAGGGAAAGAGTATCAACCAGCTAGCCCTTGATATCCTGAAGGAAAGCCTTGGCCTCCAAAAAGAGAAGAAATATTCCCGCAGTTATGACGACCTGGATGATCTTTTCGGCAGATGGAGCGAAGCCGAATTCAACGAAATTCAGTCGAAAATCGATCTGCAGCGTAAAGTCGATCCGGAGCTCTGGACATGAAAAAAGTGTTGATCGACACCAACATCTATTCTCTTGCAATGAAAGGTGATGTGGAGGTCGTCAATACACTGAGAAATATTGATCGGATCGGGTTTTCCACCATCAGCATTGGTGAACTGTTGTTCGGTTTTCGAGCCGGCAAATACGAGACCAAGAACAGAGAAGAGCTCGGTCTGTTCCTGATTCCCCCAGGGTCATGGTTCATCCCGTTGATGAGGAGAGCGCCGAATTCTATGCGTCGATATTGAATGACCTGAAGATGGCAGGCACGCCTATTCCGACAAATGACATCTGGATCGCTGCCGCGGCTTTCCAGCATGGATATCAACTTTTTTCAAAGGATCGACACTTTGACCTCATTCCTGGATTGCTGCAGTTTTCGACCGACTGATCTTTAACGCCAGATTGGCTCCAGCTCCCGGCAGAAGACTTGAAGGAAATGAGAAGCGGCACCATCAAGCCGCTGAAGAGCATAAATCACGGAGAACCACCAAACCAATTCGACCGGCGAACGAAAGGAAGGTCGACGGTAGCCCCCCCTTCGCGCCTTTGCGGTGAATTGAGGTGCGCAATCCTCATGCGGATTTCCTCCCGCCCAGGACCGCCCGGACTTTTTCGGCAATGTCGTGCACGGTGAACGGTTTTTGCGTGAAGGGTATCCCCTCATCAAGGACCCCGCGGTGAACCATGGCGTTGTCGGTATAGCCGGACATGAAGAGCACCTTGAGGTCCGGCTGCGCTCTTCGAAGCCGTTCCGCCGTCTTGTTGGACTGGAGGATCCGCCAATCTTTGTCGAGGATCCATACGGCGCTGTTGGTGGCGTCGAAGGTGACTTGCCACTCCCGCGCCATCCGCTCATTCTCTTCGCCCAGGGACTTGAAGCGCACCACCAGGGACTGGGCGGTCCCGATCACCAGGTCCACCTCGCCCCGGCGCAGGGAATCCAGGGTAACCTCGGCCTCCGCGAGCCGCTCCCGCAGTTCGTCGTA
>Ga0272446_1006136_pt1 | contig 12740 bp, 7 predicted proteins | sample YNPCB0061_FD_194587 | JGI IMG/M metagenome (GOLD analysis project Ga0272446, IMG submission 194587) | Hot spring microbial mat communities from Yellowstone National Park, WY, United States - YNP-CB-006-1 | ecosystem: Environmental > Aquatic > Thermal springs > Hot (42-90C) > Sediment | place... | reverse complement strand
TCGCCGAAGCCCACCGCATCCGCCTGGCCCACCTCTTCGACCCGCTGCTGGCGGTGCATACCTCCCTCGTCGAGCCGCTGCCCCACCAGATCACCGCCGTCTACGAGACCATGCTCCCGCGCCAGCCCCTGCGCTTCCTGCTCGCCGACGACCCCGGCGCCGGCAAGACGATTATGGCCGGCCTGCTGATCAAGGAGCTGATCGCCCGCGGCGATGTCCAGCGCTGCCTGATCGTCTGCCCCGGCTCCCTGGTTGAGCAATGGCAGACTGAGCTGGATACGCGCTTCCACCTGCCGTTTGAGATTTTAGATTGCAGATTGCAGATTGCAGATTATCGCTCTCTGGCCTCGGCTCAACCGGCAATCACAAATCTGCAATCTGCAATTCCCGACCTGTGCATCACCCGCCTTGATACCCTGGCACGGAATGAGGCCGCGCAGCAGCAGGTTGCCGCAGTTGCGTGGGACCTGGTGATCTTCGACGAGGCCCACAAGCTCGCGGCCTCGTTCTTCGCCGGCGAGATCCGCTACACGCGCCGCTACCGCCTCGCGCAGCTCCTCGGCACAACAACGCGCCATCTGCTGTTGCTCACGGCCACCCCCCACAACGGCAAGGAGGAAGACTTCCAGCTCTTCCTCGCCCTCCTTGACGCCGATCGCTTCGAGGGCCGCTTCCGCGAGGGCGTCCACACTGCCGACGTGTCCGACCTTATGCGCCGGCTCACCAAAGAGCAACTGCTCACGTTCGAGGGCGCGCCGCTCTTCCCCGAGCGCATCGCCACTACCGTGCCCTACAAGCTCTCCGCCGAGGAGCACGACCTCTACGAGCAGGTGTCGAGCTATGTGCGCCAGGAGTTCAACCGCGCCGACAACCTGGAAGGTGGGCGCAAGGGCACGGTCGGCTTCGCCCTCACCAGCCTCCAGCGGCACCTCGCCTCCTCGCCCGAAGCAATTTTCCAGTCGCTCCGCCGGCGCCGCGAACGCCTGGAAGATCGCCTCGCCGACGCCCGCCGGCTGCGCCAGGGTCCAGAGGCCCGCCTGGATCTGCCAGGTGGCCTGCCCAGACTGAGCGACGACGACCTCGACGACCTCGACGATGCGCCTGACGCCGAGCAGGAGGCGCTTGAGGAGCAACTGGTCGACCAGGCGACCGCCGCGCGCACGGTGCGCGAGCTGGAGGCCGAGATCGCGACCCTGCGCGGGCTGGAGAGCCTTGCGGCGCAGGTGCGCCGGAGCGGGCGGGACCGGAAGTGGGAAGAGCTCGCGTCGATTTTGGATTTTGGATTGCGCGATTTTGGATTGCGCGATTTTGGATTGCAATCCACAACCCAAAACCCAAAATCTAAAATCCAAAAGCTGGTCATCTTCACCGAGCATCGCGATACGCTGAACTACCTGGCGCGGCGCATCAGCACCCTGCTCGGCCGTGCCGAGGCCGTCACGGTGATCCACGGAGGAATGGACCGCCGCGCCCGCCAGCAGGCTGAGCAGGCGTTTATGTTCGACCCCGCGGTGGCCGTCCTGATCGCCACCGACGCCGCCGGCGAGGGCATCAACCTCCAGCGGGCGCACCTGATGGTCAACTACGACCTCCCATGGAACCCCAACCGTCTGGAACAGCGCTTTGGGCGCATCCATCGCATCGGGCAAACCGAGGTCTGCCACCTGTGGAACCTCGTCGCTCACGAGACCCGCGAGGGCGAGGTCTACACGCGCCTGCTCCTCAAGCTGGAGGTCGAGCGCAAGGCGCTCGGCGGGCAGGTGTTCGACGTGCTGGGCCGGCTGACGTTCCAGAACCGCTCGCTGCGGGAGTTGCTGGTGGAGGCGGTGCGCTACGGCGACCAGCCGGAGGTGCGCTCGAGACTCTCGCGGGCAGTTGATGTGGCGTTGGACCGCGAGCGGCTGCGGCAACTGCTGGAGGAGCAGGCCCTGGCCCACGATACGATGGACGTCTCGCGGGTGCGGGCGATCCGCGAGGAGCTGGAGCGGGCCGAGGCCCGGCGTCTCCAGCCCCACTTCATCGGCGCTTTCTTCCTCGAGGCGTTCAAGCGGCTCGGCGGCGGCGTCCACGAACGGGAGCGCGGTCGCTATGAGCTGACCCGTGTTCCCGGTGAGCTGCGGCAGCCTGGTCGTGGCGGCCGTGGCGCGGTGCTACCCCGCTACGAGCGCGTGACCTTCGAGAAGGCGCTGCGCACCGTTCCCGGCAAGCCCGAGGCGGCGTTTCTGGCCCCTGGCCACCCGCTGCTCGACGCGGTCCTCGATGCAGTCATTGCCCGCTATGGTGAGCTGTTCCGGCGCGGGGCCATCCTGATCGACCCGGCCGACCTGGGCGAGACGCCACGCCTGCTGCTGACGATCGAGCACAGCATCCAGGACGCCCGCCCCAGCCGCGACGGCGGCCGGCGCGTCGTCTCGCGCCGGCTCCAGTTTGTCGAGATTGACGCGGGCGGAGCGGTGCGCCCCGCCGGCTACGCGCCCTACCTCGACTATCGGGGGGCCACCGAGTCGGAGCGGGCGTTGTTAGAAGATAGGATAGAGAACATAGGAAGTAGGGAAGAAGCGGGCAAAGATCGTCAATTCACCTCCTCTTCTCTCGTTGCGCTCTCATCGTTCCTCTCTTCTACCTCCGCCTTCGAAGAGCAGGCGCGGAGCTACGCCATCGCCCACCTGGTGCCTGAACATCTCACCGAGCTGAAGCGCCACCGGGAGGAGCTCGTCACGAAGACGATGGGGGCGGTGCAGGAACGGCTGACCAAGGAGATCATCTACTGGAACAGCCAGGCGGCGAAGTTCCGCGAGCAGGAGCGCGCCGGTAAGACCCCGCGTATGAACGCCGCGGTGGCCGAGCGCCGCGCCGACGAGCTTCAGGAGCGCCTGCGCCGGCGCATGGAGGAACTGGCCGAGGAGCGCCACCTCACCGCCCAGGCCCCGGCGGTGATCGGCGGCGCGCTCGTTGTCCCCGTCGGCCTGCTCGCCCGGCTGCTCGGCGAGGCCCCCGCCACGCCCGACGGGAGCACGCCCGAGGAGCGCCGGCGGATCGAGCTGGCGGCGCTGGCCACGGTGCTCCAGGCCGAGCGGGCGCTTGGCTTCGAGCCGCGCGACGTGAGCGCCGAGAAGGTCGGCTACGACATCGAGTCGCGTATCCCCGGCACGGGCCGGCTGCGTTTTATCGAGGTGAAGGGGCGCGCCGAGGGCGCCACGACGGTGACGGTGACCCGCAACGAGATTCTCGTAGCCCTGAACAAGCCGGAAGAGTATGTGCTCGCCCTTGTCGCCGTGCCGCCGCACGGTGGTAGCATGCCTGTGGTACGGTATGTCCGCCGGCCCTTCACCCGCGAGCCGGAGGAGTTCGCCGAGAGTGTGACGTACCGCTGGGAAGAGCTGTGGGCGCGGGGGGAGATGCCGGGATGATGGATTTTGGATTTTGGATTTTGGATTTTGGATTTTAGGTTTTGGATTGGCGATTCAATTTGGCGCGCAGGGTTTTGAGAGAGGCGACGGTCATGGCTGTGATGGCGTTAGCTTCGGATAGTAGCGGCTGGAGTGGATCGCGTGATACGAGGCCGGTGTCGACCAGCATCTCAAGCCAGTACAAGGTCTCGTCGGCCTCCTCCTCGACGATCGATAGCTTCGCGATCATCGCCGCAGTTGACTGGGCGCGGCACGCAGCACGGTAATTCGCGCCCACCGAGGTGGCGCATCGCAAGAGTTGTCCACCAAGAACTTTCGCGGTAGCCCCTTGTGGTAAGGTTTCAATCAATCTGATCACGTCAAGTCCGAGCTGGCGCGTTCGCGCCTTAAACTGCTCCTCGTTCATCGACCTGCTCCTTCCGTGCGCATCAGATCTCTCACTATCTACCGCCCCCGAGGTGCTATGGATACCCCCACTCCCAACAATCCAAAATCCAAAACCTACAATCGAAAATTGATTGAGGTGGCCCTGCCGCTCGACGATATCAATGCCGCCTCGGCCCGCGAGAAGTCGATCCGCCACGGCCACCCCTCGACGCTGCACCTCTGGTGGGCGCGCCGCCCGCTCGCTGCCTGCCGCGCCGTGCTCTTCGCCTCGCTGATCGACGACCCCGACCAGGAGGGCGTGCCCGCCGAGCTGCTGAAGGAAATTGACGCCCTGCCCGCCCCCGAGCTGCCCGACTGGCGCGAACTGCCCCTCGCCGAGCAGCGCCGCCAGCGCCTCTTCCGCTTCATCAAGCTGCTGGTGCAGTGGGAGAGCAGCAACGACGAGCGGGTGCTCGCCACCGCCCGCCGCCTCATCCACGCCGCCACCGGCGGTAACCCGCCCCCGGTCTACGACCCCTTCGCCGGCGGTGGCTCGATCCCGCTGGAGGCCCAGCGCCTCGGCCTGGAGGCCCACGCCAGCGACCTCAACCCCGTCGCGGTGCTGATCAACAAGGCGCTGATCGAGATTCCGCCGAAGTTCGCGGGGATGCCCCCGGTTAACCCGGATTTTAGGTTGCGGAATTTGGATTTTGGATTGGAGGGTGAGTGGACGGGGACGAAAGGGCTTGCCGCCGACGTGCGCTACTACGGCAAGTGGATGCGCGACGAGGCCGAACAACGAATAGGCCACCTTTACCCGAAGGTGCAGGTGGTTCAGGAGGCCGACGGCTCCTACCGCCACGCCACCCCTGCCGAAATCCAAAACCCAAAATCCAAAATCCAAAATCTGACCGTGATCGCCTGGCTCTGGGCACGCACCGTGACCTGCCCCAACCCTGCCTGCGGCGCTACTATGCCTTTGGTGCGCTCCTTCGCCCTGAGTACGAAGAAGGGCAAGGAAACGTGGGTCGATTTTAGATTGCCGAGTTTGGATTTTGGCTTGCTCGATGAGCGCCCCAGAGTTCGCTTCGAGGTGAAATCCAAAACCCAAAATCCCCAATCCAAAATCCCCGAGGGCACGGTGGGCCGCAAGGGCGCCCGTTGCGTCTGCTGCGGCGCCCCCGTGAGCCTCGACCACGTTCGCGCCGAGGGCCGCGCCGGCCGCATGGGCGCGCAGATGCTGGCGATTGTGGCCGAGGGCGCGCGGGGCCGCATCTACCTGCCGCCGAGCGAGGCGCACGAGCGCGTGGCGGCAAGCGCAGAGCCAGCGTGGGCGCCGGAGACGGAACTGCCCGAGCAAGCTCTCGGCTTCCGCGTGCAGAACTATGGCCTTACCCGCCACGCCGATCTGTTTACCCCCCGCCAGCTCGTCGCCCTCACCACCTTCAGCGACCTGGTGGGCGAGGCGCGCGAGCGGGTGCGCCGGGATGCCGAGGCAGCCGATGTGGGGCGGGCGGGCGAGTACGCCGATGCGGTGGCGACGTATTTGACACTCATTGTCGGGCGTTCAATTGATCGAAGTTCATCATTGTGTGGCTGGGATAGTAGCCCAAAGATGGAAGCTCTAAGAAATACATTCGCCAGAAATGCTATGTCTATAACATGGGATTTTGCAGAAGGGAACTTACTTGGGGATGCCTCGGGAAACTGGATGAACAATGTTGAATGGACTACAAAAGCGTTTACTAACCTTCCAAGCGTGGGATGGGCTCACGTCTTACAACGGGATGCGTCTCAATTAGCACCTAATGCTCCAATTGTTGTTTCCACCGACCCTCCCTACTACGACAACGTCCCCTACGCCGACCTGAGCGACTTCTTCTATGTCTGGCTCCGCCACTCGCTCAAGAGCGTCTATCCTGATCTGTTCGGCACCCTCCTTGTTCCCAAGGCGCAAGAGTTGGTGGCTGAACCTTTCCGCCACGGCGGGCGCGAGGCGGCGCAGCGCTTCTTCGAGGAGGGCTTGCTCAACGTCTTCAAGCGCATCAGATCGGCGCAAAGCGCAGACTACCCGCTCACCGTCTACTACGCCTTCAAGCAGGCCGAAAGCGACAGCGACGACGACAACGACGCCACAGCGAACAATCCAAAATCCAAAACCCACAATCCACAATCGTCAACCGGTTGGGAGACGATGCTGGAGGGCTTGATCCAGTCCGGCTTCGCCATCAACGGCACCTGGCCGATGCGCACCGAACTGGGCAATCGCATGCGCAACCTCGGCTCCAACGCCCTGGCCACCTCCATCGTCCTCGTCTGCCGCCCGCGGTCCGAGGACGCGCGCAGCGCCACGCGGCTGGAGTTCATCAGGGCGCTGCGGCGCGAGCTGCCCGGCGGGCTGCGCGCCCTCCAGCGGGCCAACATCGCGCCGGTGGACCTGGCGCAGGCGGCCATCGGCCCCGGCATGGCGATCTACTCGCGCTACAAGGCGGTGCTGGAGGCCAACGGCGCGCCGATGCGCGTGCGCGCGGCGCTGCAGTTGATCAACGCCGCCCTCGACGAGATGCTGGCCGAGCAGGAGGGCGAGTACGACGCCGACACGCGCTGGGCCATCGCCTGGTTCGAGCAGAACGGGTTCGAGGAAGGTCCGTACGGCGTCGCCGAGACGCTCAGCAAGGCCAAGAACACCTCGGTGGCGGGCATGGTCGAGGCCGGCGTGGTCGTCGCCCGCGGCGGCAAGGTGCGCCTGATCAGCCGCGACGAACTGCCCGCCAACTGGAACCCGGCCAGGGACAGCCGCGTCACCGCCTGGGAGGCGACGCAGCACCTGGCGCGCGCCCTCGACAAGGGCGGCGAGCGCGGGGCCGCGGCGATCCTCGCCGCCCTTCCCGGCGCCATCGCCGACCAGGCCCGCGACCTGGCCTACCGGCTCTACACCACCTGCGAGCGCAAGAAGTGGGCGCAGGAGGCCCTGGCCTACAACTCCCTCGTCATCGCCTGGCCCGAGATCGCGCGGCTGGCCGTGGAGCTTGCGGAGGGCGGGGGGCCGGTGCAGCTTGGATTTTAGGTTTTGGATTGTGGATTGCCGAGGCGGGGACCCGGCAGCCAGCAGCCGGAGATTCGAAACGCAAGGGTTGGGCCTACGCCGGCCGGTTGATGCGAACAACCTGGCCGGCGAGATCGGCGAGGCCGGTGAGGGCCGCGTGAATTCGGGCGGCCTGCCCGGCGAAGTCCAGGTCGAGGGTGCAAAGGATGAGCCCCGCGTGGGAGGGTGAGGCCCGATGGAGCTTGAGGAAGTGCTTGCGGTTGATCGTCAGCAGCGCCCGCCCCTGGTCGGTGGCAAAGCGAAGGACCACCTCGTCAGGAAGGGCCTGCCCGGCGTTCCCAGCGTCCTGGCTTGTCAGCACGTCATACCATTTTGGCTTGCCGATTTTGGATTGTGGATTGCCGCGCATGGCGTTCCAGTGCGCTCTGACGGTAACACCTATGCGGGTTGCTCAATTCCAATTGGTATCATAGCCTATGGCGCGCAGCGCCTCGACGACGGGCAGCGGGAAGTTCTCGTTGGCGTAGAGCGGGATCACCGTCTACGCCGCCTCGTTCTCGGCGATCTGGGCCTCGATCTCGGCTCGATGGGCTCGCGCGTAGGCCCAGGCGTTGACCAGGTCCTCGGCGCGCAAGGTCGGGTAGGCCCGCAGCAGATCCGCATCGGTTGCACCCAGTTGCCGCATCCTGGCCAGCGCCCACACAGGGATGCGCGTGCGGACGATCACCGCCTCGCCGCCGAGAACCGCGGGGTCGCTCGCGATGCCCGGGAACGCGCCCAGATCGCGGGCTACCCACTGCAGCAGCGTGGCCTTTTCGGCCGGGCTCATGCGCGTCAGCAGCGCCTCGGCCTCGCGTAGGGTTGCAGAGTCAGTCATGCGTCGCGCCCCCGTCCTGTGGAGCGTGTAGGTTCGGGAGTTAGATTTTGGATTGGCGAGCTGAGGCGCCGGCTCGTTCATTCAATAAGCGATCGCCCTATTTTAGCACGAGCAGCATCAGAACATCACAATCCTCATCATCAATCCAAAACCCAACACCCGCAATCCACAATCGGAGACCGCTATGGCCATTTCAAACCACGAGCGTGTCGGCAAGGCCCTGGAGTTGCTCAACGCCGGCCTGAAGCCGTTCTTCGCGCGCGAGTTGCAGAGTGCGTATGGCGACGGCTGGGAGGAGACCGTGCGCGGCACCCTCAGCGAACGCCAGGGCGGGCGCGCCGCCAACTGGGACACGACGGCCATGATCGGGATCATGATCGGCCAGTGGGACCAGGTCTTCCGCAGGCAGCTCGGCGGCAACGACCGCACCCTGCTCCACGAGTGCCGCGACATCCGCAACCGCTGGGCTCATCAGCACGCCTTCACCCTGGACGACACCTACCGCGCCTTCGACAGCATCCAGCGCCTGTTGCTCTCCGTAGGGGCGCCCGAGCAGGCCGCCGAGATCGACCGCCAGAAGCAGGAGGTGCTGCGCATCCGCTTCGAGGAGCAGGTCAAGCGCGAGCAGCGCAAGGTGACGACCGCACCCCTCAATGCGACCCCTGCCGTCGGCCTCAAGCCCTGGCGCGACATCGTCACCCCCCACCCCGACGTGGCCGGCGGGCGCTACCAGCAGGCCGAGTTCGCCGCCGACCTGGGCCAGGTCCACCGCGGCGAGGGCAGCCTGGAGTACCGTGACCCGCGCCAGTTCTTCCAGCGCACCTACCTCACCGAGGGCCTGCGGCTGCTGCTTACGGGGACGCTGCGCCGGCTCACCAGTCACGACGGCGACCCGGTGATCGAGCTGCAGACCAACTTCGGCGGCGGCAAGACCCACTCGATGCTGGCGCTGTACCACCTCTGCGGCGACATCCCGCCCGCCGAGCTGGCCGGCATGGACGTGGTGCTGCGCGACCTCAACATCACGCGCCTGCCGCCGGTGCGGCGGGCGGTGCTGGTGGGCACGGCCCTCTCGCCGGCGAAGCGTTACAAGAAGCCGGACGGCATCGTGGTGAGCACCCTCTGGGGCGAACTGGCCCACCAGTTGCTCGGCAAGCAGGGCTATGCGCTGGTGGCCGAGGCCGACCAGGCGGGGGTGAACCCGGGCTCCGACGCCCTGCGGCAACTCTTCGACCTGGCCGCGCCCTGCCTGGTGCTGATCGACGAGTGGATCGCCTTCGTGCGGCAGCTCTACGGGGTGAACGGGCTGCCGGCGGGCAGCTTCGACGCCAACCTGACCTTCGCCCAGTCGCTCACCGAGGCAGCCCGGGCCGTGCCCCACACCCTCGTCGTCGCCAGTCTTCCCGCCTCCGACATCGAGATCGGCGGCGAGGGCGGCAAGGAGGCCCTGAACCGGCTGCGCAACACCTTCGCGCGCCTCGAGTCCTCGTGGCGGCCGGCAAGCGCCGAGGAGGGCTACGAGATCGTGCGCCGGCGGCTGTTCCAGCCCATCGGCGACCCGAGCCTCTTCCCGCAGCGCGACGCGGTGGTGCGGGCCTACATGGACCTCTACCGCGCCAACCCCGGCGAGTTCCCCTCCGAAGTGCGCGAGGCCGACTACGAGCGACGGCTGCTCTCGGCCTACCCCATCCACCCCGAGCTGTTCGACCGGCTCTTCAACGACTGGGGAACCCTCGACAAGTTCCAGCGCACCCGCGGCGTGCTGCGCCTGATGGCCGCCGTCATCCACACCCTCTGGGAGCGCCAGGATCGTTCGCTGCTGATCATGCCCGCCTCGGTGCCGGTGGACGACGGCACCGTGAACTTCGAGCTGACGCGCTACCTGGACGACCCCTGGGTGCCGGTGATCGAAAAGGACGTGGACGGCCCCAACTCGCTGCCCCTGCGCATCGACCGGGAGAACCCGAACCTGGGGCGCTACTCGGCGACGCGGCGGGTGGCGCGCACGCTCTACCTGGGTTCAGCCCCGACGCTGCGGGCAGCGAACAAGGGCCTGGAGGACCGCTCGATCAAGCTGGGCTGTGTGCAGCCCGGCGAAACCGTGAGCACCTTCGGCGATGCGCTGCGGCGCCTGGTGGGCGGGGCGACGCACCTCTATGAGAACGGGCAGCGCTACTGGTTTTCAACCCAGCCGAGCGTGAACCGGCTGGCCCAGGACCGCGCCGAGCAGCAGCGTGAGGACGTGATCGAGCAGGAGTTGCTGCGGCGGCTGCGCGAGGAGATCAAGCAGCGCGGCGATTTTGCCGGTGTCCACCTGGCCCCGGCCTCGAGCGCCGATGTGAGCGACGAGCGGGAGGTGCGGCTCGTCGTGCTGGGACCGTTCACGCCCCACGCACCGCCGAGCAAGCAGGCCCGCTCCGAGGCTCGCGAGGTTGCCAGAACCATCCTCGAGACGCGAGGCTCAGCCCCCCGACGCTACAAGAACACCCTGGCATTTCTGGCGCCCGACGCGCAGCGGCTGGAGGAACTGGTGCAGGCGACGCGGCAGTACCTGGCCTGGAAGTCGATCGAGGACGAAGCTGAGACGCTCAACCTCGACGCCTTCCAGAAGCGCCAGGCCGAGACGCGCCGCAAGGCGGCCGACGACACGGTCAAGGGGCGCATCCCTGAGACCTACGTCTGGCTGCTCGTCCCGTCGCAGCCGAAGGACGCCGACGAGCGCCCGATCCTGAACGCCCCGGTTGAGTGGGAGGAACTGCGGCTCCAGGGCCCCGACCCGATCGTCGTGCGGGCAAGCAAGCGCATGCGCAACGACGGCTTCCTGATCACCCAGTATGGTGGCATCCCGTTGCGGCTGGAGCTTGACCGCATTCCACTCTGGCGGGGTGACCACGTGGGCCTCAAGCAACTTGCCGACTACTTCGCCGAGTACCTGTACCTGCCGCGGCTCCGAGACAGCGCGGTGCTGCTCGGCGCAGTGGCGCAGGGCCTTGGGATGCTGATGCTGGAGGAAAGCTTCGCCTACGCCGAGCGCTTCGATGCGAGCACGGGACGCTACCAGGGACTGGTCCACGGCCAGGCGCGGACGGTCTCCCTGGATGAGCACGGGGTGCTGATCCAGCCGGCAGCGGTGCTGCGGCAGCTGGCAGCCGATAAGGAGGCGCGGCGCAAGCAAGAGGCCGAGGAAGCCGCCCGGCGGGCCGCCGTCGCCTACCCCGAGGCGACGCCGAGGATGGAGCCGTGCGCGGAAGAGCGGCTCGGCGCCAGCGGCTACTCGACCGCAATCCAATCGCCAATCCAAAATCCACAACCCAACATCCAAAATCGCCGCCTCCGGCGCTACCACGGCGCGGCGAGGCTGAATACATTGAAGATGGCCACCGAGGCGGGCAAGATCGCCGAGGAGATCCTGACCCACCTGGCCGGGCTGCCCGGGGCGAAGGTGCGGGTGACACTGGAGATCGAGGCCGAGATCCCCGAGGGTGCGCCCGACCACGTCGTCCGCACCGTCACCGAGAACAGCCGCGTGCTGAAACTGGAGAGCTACGGCTTCGAGGAGGAGTGAGCGATGCCGACGAAAGGCTACGACGCCTTCTTCCCGCCGGCCGGCGCCCGCGGCCGGATGCACTGCCGGGTCTGCGGCACCGCGTGCCAGGTGAGCCGCGGCCGGATCGGCCCCACCGGCTTCGCCGAAGCGATGCTCGGCGTGGAGCAGCCCCACGACCGCTTCGTCTGCCCTCACGCGGACCTGCCCTGGCACGACGAGGCCCTCGCGCTGCTGCGCGAGGCCGAGGCCGAGCCGGACCGGATGCTGCGCGCCTTCCTGGATGCGCGGCGCGCGCAGTGGGTGCGGCAGCATCTGGGCGGCGGGCGGGGGATGTAGGCCCATTTGCGCGCGGGGTCGTCCGGCCCACTTGTTAAGTGCATCGGCGCGTGCTACGATACGCGCAGGAGCACGCAGGCGAACATCCAACCAGGGGAACTTCGCCTGCGCCCGCGCAAGGGAAACCGCCCACACCGGGCAGATAGACTGCGTGGGCGCCGGGCGCGCACGGGGCGGTTAGACTGCGGAGATGCAGGCCATTTCGGAGTTGGGCGGCATTACGGAAACGCATTGGCCCAGCAGAGAGTAGCCATGATAAATTTAGGTGGAGTAGAAATATGGAAACAAAGATACGACAGACCCAAGCCGATTTGATAAAGGCCATCGCGGACATCGCTGCCACCATGCCGCTGGCGCGCACGGTGCAACTTTATCAGTTCGCGCTCTTTCTCAAGACACATCCGTTGCCTACCGAAGAAACCTTTGAAGAAATAGCGGCGGATGAAGCGATATGGGACACGCAATTTACGGCAACCGACGATGATAAGTTAGCGGAGCTGGTAGCGGCAGTCGAAGCCGAGATCAATGAAGGTAAAGAATTGCCGATGTTCGATGAACACGGCGAATTCACCGAACATCCGTGAAATCGCGATCTACGCTGTCATTCTGGCAAAATTACTGGGCTTTGCCACCAGAAATCCGCCAACGAGCGCGACAGGCCTACAAATTGTGGCGAGATAATCCAGCCCATCCAAGCCTTTTCTTCAAACGAGTGAAAGAAAGCCAGCCAGTTTACTCAGTGCGCATTGGTTTGGGATACAGAGCGCTTGGATTGCTGAAAGGTGACACGGTAACGTGGTTTTGGATTGGTACGCATGACGAGTATGAGCGGCTCCTCAAGTAAAAAATCAGCAAATCTTTGCCATGCCGCCCAACATGCGCATTCACCCGACAGGCTTTGCCTCGCTGCGCTCGGCTCGCCTGCGAGTGATGCGCGTGCCGTTAGGCATGTTTCAAAACCTGCGGTTTGCGCTTGACAGTCTGGCGGGGAGGGTGTGGAGGGGCCAGGCCCCTCCACACCCTCCCCCGTGGTCCTCTCAGGTGGAGGGTTTTTGGCGGATGGCGTCCTGATGCGCTGCGGGGGGGGGGGGGGGGGGGGGCCGCCCGCCCCCCCCCCCCCCCCCCCGCGGGGGGGGGGGGGGGGGGGGGGGGGGGGGG